>OGLI01002207.1_pt1 | contig 10176 bp, 10 predicted proteins | sample 1572661 | NCBI WGS metagenome assembly OGLI01 (sample SAMEA2581901, study PRJEB24529) | metagenome | biome: Human gut stool | place: China | collected 2011 | reverse complement strand
AGTAGTGTTACGGACGATGAAGATTATGCGCTTTACATCAATTATCCACATTATAAATATCTCTTCATGACAAACAATCATTGCAAAAAAATTAATTTCATTGAAGAAGGTATGGATAATTACAAGGAGAATTCACTATCTTCATACACAATATTTGACCCTAATAAGAATTTCAGACCTACATTCCTTTCTAGACTTAAGTATGGAGTAGAATCTTTTAAATCAATAATTAGGGGAAAAAGGAATGCGCTGATAGATTTGTTGCCAGCAACTTCTTCTTGTTATAATCTGATTCCTGATATATCTTATTATTGCTTTTCTGAATTTGCTTTTCCGGGAATAAGTACTCAAAAACATGTTCTTGACATTAAAAATGTCAAATCATTCTACAGCAATTTTAGTAATAGTATATGTGAGATGAAAAATGGACTATGCTTTTGGATTGGTGATAATGTTGTTAAGTGTTCTAATATTACTGAACAAGAATATGGGATAGCGATTCGGAATGGCCTAGAGTTCTTTTTGAAAAAACATCCGTTCGATAAAATCTATCTGAAATTTCATGGTGGAGAATCGGAACTTAGTCGAAGCCTTACAATAAAAGCGTGTGAAAAACTGAATATTGAATACGAAATAATACATGACGGGGTTTCTATAGAATTAATTTTAATGAATCTGGAACATTGCACTTTGATAGGTTTAACTTCTAGTCTATTATTCTATGGTTCATTACTAGGTCACGTATCTTATTCTATAAACCGTTATCTCTCTCAATGGCATCATCTATCTGCCCAAAATGTGTATTGGGAACATGTAACAATGTTGTAAATATAGCAGTGGAGATTTTGAGCAGTTCTTCATCCGTTACAAGGGTGAGTCCTATCCGAGAGGCGAGAGCATCTATATGTTCTGCCACCGCAACAACTCCATTATAATCTGTTTGAGAAATGGTACAAGGATACGAGGTGCTGCGTGGTGGAAGTGTCGGTTGATGGCCGTCCCTTAGCAATGGAAAAGGAAAAGACGGCAGAGGTGGTTCCGCCATCCGGGAAGCTTCTGGTGAAGGAGATACGTATCCTGTGGGACTTGCGTGTAAGCAACGGGCTTCATTTGCGTCAGGGGAATTTAAGTTACGGGGGATTGAAACGTCTCGTGAAGAAGTTGAAGTGGCTATGTTAAGTGTCTGCGGTTCGGAGAAGTTCTATTACCTACGCAAATTCATGATTGGCGTTGTAAGTACGCCAGAGTGCTTTCGATTTTATCCGCCAACAGGTGAATTGCAATCATCAGGCGGGCGAGGCCTCATTATGATGTTCAAAGACCGCCATACGGTGCCCCTCTACAGTTGTGACAAGCGTTCATGCCTCCTTTATGAACAGCGTTTCGAAAAGGATTATACGTTTATGAAAAAGTTTCTTGCGAGGATGCCCGCGAGGTATGCTCCATAAGTTCGGACGACGTGGTCGTGCTGCTCGGCTTTCCTGTCGTTAAGATATTAAGAATTAAATAAATATATCAGATGTTTTTTTGTGCCTTTATAGGGATAAAAGGAATATCAGTATAGCTATATCTTCCTCTACACTCTCGTTTACAAGGAGACGGTGCGCCTGCTATAGGAATGGATGTGGCAGTCTCGACAGACCATAACGAACAGGTTTGAAAAGGGGGCCCGGTTCTTCAAGGAAGTCATAGAATATCTGAAGAACAACTGTTTGGAGAAGGATTCCGTCGTGAACTACGACGAAACGTGGCGCTGCGCGAAGATGGCGAGCAAGTTTTGGAAACGCCATGTGTGGTGTCTGGTGAACCTTCAGGCGAGAGTAGCCATATATTGCTACGAGGACGGTGCACGCGGATGCAAGGTACTGAAGGGAATACTTGAAGGCAGGGTACTCCGCGCCCTCCAGACGGACGGCTACAACGTGTACCTGTACCTTGACGACGGGATGCTAGACATCGACCATGTCTGCTGCATGGCTCACGCGGGGGGCAAGTTCAAGTACGCTGTTGAGATAGAGCATTAGGTGAACGCTCGTAAGTTCCTCGAATACATCGGATGGTTCTACGCACTGGAGAAGAGGTACATTAGGCTGAAACTCTTTCCGGAAGGCATAAGACGGCAGAGGAACTCCGCAGAGACAACGGAGATAATAATAGGAATGAGAAGCCTGCTCGACCTGATGAAATCGGGAAACGCACCAATGCACGGAAGCCTGATGGAGAAGGCGGTCAGTTACCTCGACCATTTCTGGAAGAAGGTGTTCCTGACAGGAATGACGGGAACTATACGATAGACAGCAGCCTTGCAGAACGGTGCATCCGACCGCTAGCAAACGAAAGGAAGAACTCGCTTTTCTTTGGGCACAGCCACAAGATGGCGCGTGCCTGCGCGGCCTAGCGCTCCATCGTGTCCACTTGCAAGCTGTAGGGGTATTCAATCCTGGAATACCTCAAGAAGTTCTTTGCAGAGATAGCAGCAGGCAACCGCGACTATGGAAAACTTATGCCATCGACAATCAGCATAAGTTCAAACAAATTATAAATACTAGCCGAATTTCAATCTTATTTCGGACATACCGCCTGAAAACAGGGGGACGTCAGAATTGGACGCTTACTGATCTTACAGCAGAAATATGTATCAAAGAAGCAGTATAAAGGCTGCTAAAAAATTAATAAAAAGCAATGCAGATATTAGCCCAATTAGCATTAATTGTTTTATGTCTTTTAATGTTTAGAGTTGAAAGAAAGTATAAGTTGGCAATTCTATTATTGTCAGCCATTTGTTTTAATAGCGTCAGAATTTATGCCATACCATTTGGATTGAGTATATACGTTTTGTGTTTCAGTTTTATTCTGTCGAAATTTTCACGCCTAAAAAAAGACATAAAGGAAGTCAAGAATACAATATTAAGACCTCTAATGTATTCTGTAATATTAGCAACTGTTATATTGGCCATACATAGCCCCCATTATGATAATTTGACGCAATACATTCGTTTAGCTATAAACGAATGTATTGCTAAATATTTTGTTCTTTGTTATGCTTTTCTATCTATACGTAAAGAGGATGATCTCCGTCCTGTTTTCAGAATATCATACTATGGGTTATTGGTATTAACTTTATTTGCACTATTTAACCATGTTACAAAATCTGCATTTTTTATTAATGAAATGTATCGCGGTATGGCATTAACTGATGTTATGCAAGACGCAGGTAATAATTACACTTATTCAGAACGATTTAGAGTTCAAGCCATGTTTTTTAATCCATTTGATTACGGATATATCTGCATTCTTTTATTACTATTCACTTGGTATGGTTATATAAAATCTTTCATTTCTAAAAAACGTTTTTATATGATTATAGGGTGTTGCCTTTATGGCATTATTGCTTGTGGATGCAGAACAAATATGTTATGTTGCTTAATTGGTGTATTTGTTTATGTGCTATTTGCTTTTGACCTTAAAAAAAGAACGAAATACTTTGCTGTATGTTCACTGTTGGGCATCATATTATTTAGCTCAATTCCTTTTCTACAAGAAAAAGCCAATGAAATACTTTCCATATTTGATACAAATTCATCAATGAGTGGTAGCAGTATTGGAATGCGTGTATTACAATATACCGCAGTTATGAATCATGTTAGAGACCATTTTCTTTTAGGAAGGGGCTTGGATTATTTTCTTATTGATATGGGATGGCGTGAAGGAAAACAATACTTAGTCGATCAAGATTTATTTGGTTTAGAAGGTGTTTTAATGAATTATTTGCTTGAACGGGGATTTTTAGGTGTATGTTTTTATTTGTTTTTCTATGTCTATGTTTTATATTTTTTCTATAAACATAAGTCTGTAGATAAGAATATTTCTGCTTTAGGTATTTCAATTTTAGTTACATACTTAGCATTTGCTAATATGACAGGAGAATTGAATAGCGTATTCCCGACTTTGTTAATTACAGGAATATGCTTAAAAGTATTGTATATGAATATTATTTGTAAAAAGATACGGAATAAACATGAAATTCAGCATCGCAATCCCGGCATTTAAAGCTAAGTATTTGAAAGAATGCATAGATAGCATCCTCGCTCAAACCTATAAGGATTTTGAGTTGATAATAGTGGACGATGCTTCGCCAGAAGATATTGATTCGGTTGTCAAGCCTTATTTATCCCAAGCAAAGATTCAGTATTACAAAAATGAGAAGAACTTTGGGAGCGTCAATGTGGTTGCCAATTGGAACAAATGCCTGTCTTTTGCATCAGGTGAGTATTTTTTGTTAATGGGGGATGATGATAAATTATGTAGTAATTGTTTAGAAGAGTATGTGAAACTGATAGATGCATTTCCCCAATGCAAGGTTTACCATACAAGAAGCTGGCAAATCAATCCACAATCGGAAATAATCGGCATCACTGAGCCTCGTCCAATCTGGGAATCTGTTTATGACAACATATATGAACGGATAAAATTACACCGGGCGCAATATATTTCAGACTATCTGTATGAAACACAGAACTTGAAATCGAATGGCGGTTTTTATAAACTTCCTATGGCATGGGGGAGTGACGACATAAGTGCTTATAGAGCCGCTGCTGTTGCAGGTGTAGCTCATTCTGAAAAGCCTCTGTTTTGTTATCGTTTGCATCCTGCCTCATTAACATCATCAGGAAACATCAAGATAAAAATGGATGCCATACAAGGAGAAATTGATTGGCTGAGACATTTTATGGGAGAAGCTACACCGATAGAGGAAACGGACAAAATCGTAGTTCAGAAAATCAAGGCTTTCTTACCTAAATATGAATTGAATAAGTATGCGGAACATATTAGTCAAGCTATGAATGTCCAACCTTTAGCTAATTTATGCAAGTATTGGAGAATGCACAAGACGTACCATCTGTCTGCATCTTGCTATTTGTTTGCTATCAATAAATGGGTTATCAACAAACAGAAGAGAAATGAGAAAATGTATATACATAACAGATGACGGTTGGTGGGATACGGATGTCACAATATTGCCTCAAATAATAGATGACTATGAGATTACGGTTGTTGTTTCCGAACGCTTGAAACAGTTGAAATATGAACAGAAGAATATTCGCGGCGTTTCGAAAATCATAAAATACCAAACTATCTATAGGAATAGTGATATAAGGAAAATATTTAAATCATTTATTTTTGGAATAAAAGAATATATACGACAATCGATTGGGAAACAGGACAATCTCATTATTTACTTAAAGAATTCCGACATAGCATTTCTTTTATTATTCTCATGGCTTTTGCCAAGACGTAGGACTATAGTAGGCATTCATGACTTTATAATGCATAAGGGAAAGAATACAGGCTTATATTCTTTTTTTTATAACATCGTATACAGAAAATTTGATTATTTCTTATTCTTTTCTGAAACTCAACAAAGCCAATTTTCATCCGAATACCCGAAGAAAAAGGCATTTTATATAAATATGCCTTTGAAAGATTTCGGTTCGATAATGAAAGAAAAACATAACCCTGGAAACAGGATATTTCTTTTCTTTGGCTTTATACAGGCTTACAAACGTCTGGATTTGTTTATTGAGGCCTCGCAGCATGTAACTTCAGGAGCAAAATTCATTATAGCTGGTGCTTGTAATGATTGGGACAGATATAAGGCATTGCTCACTGGAAAGAAAAATAATGTACAATGTGAAATACGTTTTATAGCGAACAATGAAATCGCATTTTATTTCCAAAAAGCAGATTATTTGGTTTTGCCTTATGATGAAGCAACACAAAGCGGTCCGTTGACGATAGCCTACAACTATTGCCTGCCAATTATCGCGACGGATATAAAACTATTTGCTACAATGGTAAAAAACGGAGGTAATGGTTTTCTTTTTCATAAGGGAAATTTAGAAGCATTCATCCAGACTATAAATCATGCAAATGAGATTAGTAACCAACAATACTCCTCACTGGTAGCAGGAATGTGCAAAGCAAAGAATGAATATCAAAAAACTACTGACTTTAAACTGTCATTGGAGAATTTTGTAAAAGAAAATAATATATGATTCAATTAGCAGATAACAAAAGCTGTACAGGGTGCGCTTGTTGTCACAATATTTGTAGCCATAATGCCATTTCAATGCAGGAAGATTCAGAAGGCTTCTTGCAACCGGTTATTGACCGGGATAAATGTGTAGAATGTGGATTGTGCATGCAAAGATGTCCCGAATTAGGTCATGCCCCACTTCCCGAATCTTCAAGTTGTCATGCCGCATACAGTCATTCGTTTCAACGGAATGGTTCTTCCGGGGGAATGTTTTCAGCTATAGCCGATTACATATTGGAGAATGGAGGAGTGGTCTACGGGGCTGCTTTTGATGACAAATTACAATTGCGTCACATTGCCGTAGATAAAAAGGAGGACATGCAATCTCTTCGGGGTAGCAAGTATTTGCAAAGCTGCACAGGAACTATCTATAAGAAGATAAAGAGGACATTGCGCAACGGGCGAAAAGCTTTGTTTGTCGGTACTCCATGCCAGGTTATGGGTTTGCGAAATTATTTAGGGCATGATGACACAAACCTATTTACCGTTGATTTGATTTGCCACGGTGTTCCATCACAAAAGTCTTTTGATAAATGGATTGAAGCTATAGAGACGAAAAAAGGGCATATCGATGGATTTTCTTTTAGGAAACTGGACGGATGGTCATCCCCCCCAAGATACATTCAAAAGAATAAAAGTAAACCATTACGTTATGACCTTGAAGTCTATATGTGGGCTTTTTATAAAAGTTACTTGTTCAGGGAATCCTGTTATCAATGCAAGTACGCCAATCTGAAAAGGCCTGGCGATATAACATTAGGAGATTTCTGGGGTATAGGCACACATGGAATTCCTTTTAAGAAAAGCCAACGCTATGGCATATCCTTAGTTTTATCAAATACCGATAAGGGGAAGCGGATGATTGAAGCGTTAAAAGATGATTGCTATTTTGAAGAACGTACTTTAGAAGAAGGCATTGCAAACCAACATAATCTGAAAGTTCCCTCTGCACGTCCAACTGAAAGGGGGGCATCTGTCCATGATTTTATATCTGATATGTCACTGTTGGAATATGGAAAGAAGTATCATTTGCTACCAAGGCGTAAATATCTTTATCTGACAGAATCTCTCATCAAGGATTGTATGATTGATTGGGGTATTTTTGACGTGATGAAAGAACTTGTTTATAAAATAAAATGAGAAATTCATGAAAATCGGTATAGTTACATACGTAAAATGTGATAATTACGGCGCGGAACTGCAGGCCTACGCTTTACAATGGAAGCTGAATAAGTTAGGATATGATGCCGAGGTCATAGACTTGCAAAAAATAGAGAAAGACCTGGCTTCAAACGCTTCATCAATTGTTCCAGCCATAGTTAATAGGTTCAAAATATTGGGCTGGAAAGCGCCTTGGAGCATTTTAAAACTTGCGATAAATGTCCTGAAGCGCAAGGTCACAGCCCAAAAGAATGAAAATAATATCAAACTAAAGCATCGCTTATTTATTGACTTCTTCGAAAATTATATCCGGCATTCCAAAAAGCATTATACCATAGAAGAAATCAGGGAAGCAACAGATTTGGATTATGATGTCTATATTGCAGGAAGTGACCAAATTTGGAACTATATGCATACCGATAATATGGATGTGTATTTCCTTGAATTTGCAAAAAAGTTCAAGGCTAAACGAATATCTTACGCAGCAAGCATTTCAGTATCACATATACCGGATTCAAGACAAAATCTCTATAAAAAATTATTGCCAAACATCCAGTGTTTGTCGGTAAGAGAGCTGCAAGGAGCAAAAATAATCGAATATTTGACCGGACGTAAGGCAGAAGTGGTATTAGATCCGACGTTGCTTATCAATAGCAACGAATGGACGGAAAATGTTGTCAGGCTACCAGAAATTAAAGAAAAATATGTATTGGTATACACACTTTCAGGTTCATCCTATATCAAGCGTCTGTCACAATACGTGGCAAATAGATTGAACTGCAAAATCGTTGATATGAGGATTGATTTCCAAAAGAATAAAGATGGAAATGTTATAACTTGTTATGAATTAGGGCCTCGTGAGTGGGTAGGTCTAATATCGAAAGCGCAGTATGTAATAACAGACAGCTTTCACGGAACAGCATTCTCTATAAACTTCAATAAACCGTTCACGACATTGGTAAATCCGGTCAGCAACATGAATTCGCGTGTACTGTCGATTCTTGAAATAACACAATTGACAAACCGCATCATTTATGATGACGGGGAAAATATAATGCCAAAAGATTTAACTATCGATTTTAGGTCTGTGAATCAGATTATAGAACAATGGAGGAAAAAATCCATTGACTTTATCCATAAATCTCTTCAAGAATGAAAATTGCCATTGACTTGACCCCACTGTACGGACGCAAGTGGACAGGTGTAGAGCTGTATGCCATTGATTTATATCATGCATTATTGGAACTTAACTATGAGGTAATTCCTATCTTCCATGTGAAAAATGATTTGGATGATAATCCGAATTCGTATATTATCAAACCGACAAAACGTCTATTGCTTGAAAATCTGGCCTTGTCGAAAGCTATTCGGACTATAAAAGCAGACGTTGCCTTATTCCCGATATTCCCTCCTCCTGTTGATGCCTATTTCTGTTGTAAAACCAAGATAATGCCCACAATCCATGACTTGGCTTTCCTCAAATACAGGAGTACCATAAATTTTGCGGCCAAGTATTATCTGACACCAAAAAGCTTGTGGGCATTCAAAAAAGCTGATACGCTTATTACCATATCGGGAACCGTGAAAAAACAATTGCAACATTATACACAGTTGACAATTAAAAATTGGGGCGAGAATATTTCAAGTGATTTCAGAAAAGAGAACCTGAGCATCAATGCTAATTGTTTAAATGATTTTGGACTGCAGCCGGATAAATACTATATCTCTGTTTCAACAATTGAACCGAGAAAGAACCTGACTTATTTATTGGATATCATTCGGGATGAATTAATGCAAGGTGATAAAAAATTGGTTTTAGTTGGGCGACGCGGTTGGGAAAAAAGCATACGGCTCCAACAACAGCTTAATGAATTGAAACAACACATAATATTCACAGAGTATGTTTCAATGGAAACACTCCAATCCCTGTATCATTACGCATACGCATTTATCTTGATGTCATTGGATGAGGGATTTGGGCGCACTCCTTTAGAAGCTATCGCTTGCGGTTGTAAACGTATAGTGGTAAGCGATATTGATATTTTCCATGAAGTTTTAGGGGGAAATGTAAACTATTTGCCTCTAAATGATATTGGCTTTTGTAAAGCTGCATTTAATAGAAATAAGTGGGAGGAAACGCCAAAAATGTTTAAGGATCCATTTGATGCACTTGAAGAAAAGATTGATTTATAAAGAAACACTTAGAAACTTCTTGTTTTATAGATTCATTCATTGGACAGTTTACGCATTTGCCGGAATACTTATTTCACTTTTGTTAGATAGGATCGTATTTCGAAAAAACAAGCAATTATATATAACGATAATTTTTTTATAATAATTATGATTATTCGAAGTAAAGCACCACTCCGCTTAGGATTAGCAGGTGGAGGAAGTGATGTGTCGCCATATAGCGACATCTATGGGGGACTGGTTCTTAATGCTACCATTAACCTCTATACATACGCCACAATTGAAGAAACTAATGACGGTTTGGTATCTATAAACAGTTATGATTCAGATTGCCGTCAATCCTTTCCTTTGACAGACAAATTGGAAATAGACGGCAAAGCTTCTCTAATAAAAGGTGTCTATAATCGCATTGTACGTGATTATCACCCTAAATGGACAGGCTTTAAAATCACGACATATAACGATGCTCCAGCCGGTTCTGGGCTTGGTACATCCTCTACAATGGTGGTGTGCATCATCAAAGCATTCGTGGAATGGCTTAGCCTACCGTTGGGTGATTATGAGATAGCCCGTATGGCATACGAGGTTGAGCGTAAAGACTTGAATCTTTCCGGAGGCAAGCAAGACCAGTATGCGGCAGCTTTTGGCGGCTTCAATTATATGGAGTTCTTAGGGAACGACATGGTAATCGTAAATCCGTTGAAAGTGAAACGTTGGATAACGGATGA
>OGLI01002199.1_pt1 | contig 10219 bp, 7 predicted proteins | sample 1572661 | NCBI WGS metagenome assembly OGLI01 (sample SAMEA2581901, study PRJEB24529) | metagenome | biome: Human gut stool | place: China | collected 2011 | reverse complement strand
CCAACATAGAATACATTGTTGCTGTCCCAATGATTTAGGAGGCCGTAGTCGCAATATCCGCGGTCGGCCACCACGATGCTGTGCGGCTTTATCTCAATGTCAAAAGTGGCTTTGTTGTCAGATCTCTTCCCGTCTGTAATATTTACGAACTCAGGCAACAGACAATCGTAATCAAGCAATGTATGCATCTTTACGGCACCTGTTTTCGTCACTTTTTTAGGGTGAAAAAGCTATGGTTTGATTATCAGCGATTAAGCTCATTGAGATTTGGTGATTTGGGTAACACAGTGTAATTTTGTGCCATGTTTATCAACCGATCCAAAAACAAATCAGGCACAACGAGCGTCCGAGTTCTTCAAAAACGAGGTCGTAACAACGTTTTGGTAAAGAGTTTTGGCAGTTCACGCGACATGTCGGAGATTGAGCGGATGGTTGAACAGGCACAAGAGTTTATCCGGCGTCAGACTGGGACGTATTACAATCTCTTTAATCAGCCGCCAGAACAAAATCTGGAGGATTTTATAGGCAAGCTTTCCAATAGCCAAATATCTGTGGACGGGCCGGAGGTTGTCTTTGGCAGATTGTTTGACCATGTAGGCTATGATGCAATAGGAGGTCTGTTCCGTCCATTGGTTCTCAGCCGTCTCGTTGCCCCGGGAAGCAAGTTGAAAACAGTTGATTATCTGTGGAGATATAATGGAGTGTCGTATGATGTGAACAAGATTTACCGTTATCTTGACAAGTTGTGTGGAAGAAAGGGCAATGCCGATGACATCAAATCTAAAATCGAGCAGATTACTTTTGCGCATGGCGCCAGGGCAATGGGAGGATGTATTGATGTGGTATTCTATGACATTACCACGCTCTATTTCGAGGTGGCTGGTGAAGATGATCTCAGGCGCACAGGATACTTAAAAGACGGCAAATTTGATTGTCCGCAGATTCTTCTCGGACTGTTGGTGACAAGGGAGGGGTTGCCGATAAGCTATGAGATATTCCAGGGAGATCTGTCGGAAAAGAAAACGTTTATACCTTTGCTGAAACGAGCTCAGCAGAAGTTCGGATTCCCCAGCCCGATTGTGGTGGCCGACGCGGGCCTGCTGTCGCGCAAAAATATTGATGCTCTTGTCGCTGCCGGCTATGAGTATATACTTGGAGCAAGGCTTAAAAACGAGAATGCCAATGTCAAGAAGAAAGTCTTGGCGCTCAATCTCTCAGACGGTCAGGTTGCATCAATCGAGACAGACGACGGACTACGTATTGTTGTGTCATTTACAGAAAAGCGCCAGAAGAAAGATGCTTTCAACCGCACCAGAGGGCTTTTGCGACTCCAGGCAAAGGTAGCCTCCGGCAAGATCACTAAGAAGCACATAAATAATCGAGGCTACAACAAATATCTGCGAATTGAAGGAGAGGCGAATATAAGCATCGATCTTGAAACTTTTGAGAAAGACGCGGCATGGGATGGTTTGAAAGGCTATGTAACCAATGCCACGCTCCCGGATGAAGAAGTCCTTGCCAACTACCATAACTTATGGTTTATCGAACGGGTATTCCGCATGAGCAAAACCGACCTGCAGATACGACCCATGTATCATCGTCTGAGGAATCGTATCGAGGGACATATCTGCATCTGCTTTTGCGTTTATGTCCTACAACTTGAGATGGAACGTCTGCTAAAGGCCGCAAACTCGACAATCACATTGGAGAAAGCCCGAGAGCTTGTAAAGACGATGTATGCTCTGACATACACTAAGTCCGGACATATCAAGCCCTCAAAGACAATGCTGCGCATGGATCCTCTGCAACAGGAGCTATATCAGCTGGTCGACGAATGGGTAAAGTCTGATTTGGGTAACGCATGACGAAAACAGGAAAAAGGGAGAATAAACAAGCGGCATAACAAAAAAAGAAGGTGGCCTTTTCAGACACCTTCTTGATATTTAAGCTTGTAATAAATTCTTATTACTTACCTGCATGCATAATAGCAGCCTGAGCCTCATTAATATAAATCTAATACTCAGATACTTAAAAGCTCATTGTAAGCTATTTGTAAGCGAATATTGATTTAATATTGTTTTAACCTTTCTCTAAAGGCACTAATATGACAACATTCTTAATTTTCAGACCCCTACATATTAATATAGGGTTTCATTACACTACTTTTAGATGCTAAACTAACCTGCTCTTTATACATGTTAGTTATAATTGTATCCTTCCGTTATTGCCCCCTTTCTTTTAATAGTCTTATGATTTCGTCTTTATCATTCAAGTTGGAATCAAGACGGTTTATCTGCGTATTCAAATTATCAATCTGTTCTTTTAATAGCTTGATAATTTCTTTTTGAGATTCAACGACAGCCTGCTCTTTGGAAAGCTGTGTCGCAAGTTCATTATCACCAATAGTATTATGTGCATTACTGTTCAATGTGACAGCCGCAAGGTATGCGGATATTTGATGTGACATCGAGCAGAACAGCGCAAAGAAATTATAATCCAAGGCTTGGCTCACTTTGGCAAGTTTGCTGGTTTCCATTGTTTCCCGTTCAAGGATGCGATTGATATGTTGCTGGGGCACACCAATCCTGCGACCGAGTTCGGACTTACTAAGCCCAAGCTCATTGCGGCGTTTGTCAATCGCTTGCCCAATATGCACCAATTTTATGTCTATATCCATAATAGAATCATCAATTATTAAAGATTAAATAGAAACTATCAAATAAATATTTGGCTATATAAACCTTTTTGTGTTACTTTGCGAGCGTTAAAACTCACCTTGCTGAGTGCAAAGTTAAACATTAAATGTTAAACATCCAAAGATTATGGTAGAAAACTTGGAAAAAATCCGTCCTGCCCTCACCGCCCTCGAAGTTGGCGATGCCGTCGTGTTCCCTATCTCACGTCTGAAAAGCGTCCGTACCCAAGCCTCTGAACTGGGTGCTATCTTCAATCGCAGATTCAAAACGAAAACCAACCGCGAGAACCAGACAATTACCGTTTCACGGATCTCTTAAAATCCAAAGTTATGTAGTATGGCATCATTTCAGTTTATGGATCACCTTATATCCTATGACACATTCATTAACGACCTTTCAGCCCGAATTGTCAGGTTGTTGAAATCAGACAACAATGATCCTGAGTTCATAAGCCAGCGCAAGGCTTATGAACTATTCGGGCGTAGAAATGTGGAGCGTTGGAAACAACAAGGGAAAGTGGTATCTTACAAACGTCCGGGGAAAGTTGAATACAGGACTGCCGACCTTCGACTTCTTCAACGTACCACCCAGGATTATTTCAATAATTCCATTAAAAAGTAAAGAAAGAGTATAATGCGCCAAAGAAATAAACATTATTATGGCTACATTTTGAGCGATAATCATTTCAATAGGCAGTCATAGCAAAATTCTTCCATTGGGTCGCAAATAGTATTACAATCGGAATATGTTCGGTTTATAGACAAACCGGAATATTCATAATAAAATGTCTTTAAATGAAAGAATTAAGACCGACATGTAACCCAAACGGCATTTATTCCGTCAAACAGACCTGTGCCGAATTGGGTATCAGCAACAAGACGCTGTACAAATACAAAGAGTGTGGTTATATCAGACCGATTAACCCCACTAATGTTTGCCGCCCTAAATACACCGGACAATCAATCATTGATTGCTGGGACATTGTGAGTAAGTTATGATTAGCGAGTCCACTATAAATAAAGTCAGGAATCTTCCCATCGAAAATGTCCTCAAACCATACGTTGAACTTTCAAAAAAGGGTTTGACGTTAATGGGCTTGTGCCCTTTCCATTCGGAACGGACAGCCTCATTTTCCGTGACTGCCCATAAGAATCTTTTCCACTGTTTCAGTTGTAACCGTGGCGGTGATGCCATTACCTTTATCATGGAAAAGGAGAACCTTTCTTTTGGGGAGGCTATAAAGTTCATAGCAAAGAACCACAATATCCTCATAGAGTACATAGATGAAGAACAAACGGATGAACAGAGAGCCGAGACCAGACACAAGGAGTCTTTGTTCGTTATCTTGGATTGCGTCCAGAAATACTTCTTGGAGAATCTGAGAACAAACATGGGGAATGAAAGCCGGATGGCTCGTGATTACGCTTATGGCAGATGGACGGAAGAGTTCTGCTCCACAGCAGGAATAGGCTATGCTCCTAAAGACGGGCATGACTTCATTGATTATTGCCGTAATAAATCTCTCAATGAAAAAGCCTTGTTTGAATTGGGACTGTTCAAACGTGGCGAAGATGGTAGTGTGTATGCGATGTTTCGTCACCGTATCATGATTCCGATACGGAAATAAATGGGGACGCATCATCGCTTACACCGCACGGTACATCGGTGAAAACAAGAATACCCCCAAATACATCAATTCGGCAACCAGTATTCTTTATTCCAAAGGGGAAACACTGTTCGGCATCGACCACGCCTATCGTCAACGTGACACGGATTATTATATTATCGTAGAAGGTGCGCCGGATGTGCTTCGAATGCAACAGGTTGGTTTTGACAATACAGTTGCCACCCTCGGTACATCATGGAGTGAAAGCCAGTTCGACCAACTGAAGCCATACACCTCCTCCTTATGTTTTATTCCTGATTCGGATGTAGCGGAAGGTAAAACCTTCGGGCCTGGATTTGAAGCGGTCATGACCAATGGGGCCGCCGCCATACGAAAAGGCTTCTATGTAACCGTTCGGGAATTGCCGTTCGCCCAACACCCTGCTTCGGGCGAAAAAATATTGAAGAACGATGCGGACAGCTATATCCGTTGTAGGGAAGATTACACATCGCTCAAAGAAAAGCATTTCATCGTATGGCTTGCCCAGAAACGTTTCTTGGTAGCCGATTCGCTGATGGAAGAACGGAAGTATGTGGCAGAGATAGCCGACCTGCTCCGCTACATCAAAGACCAGTTGGTGTTTGACCAATGTATCGGGCAACTGGCGAAACTTCACGGCAAGGTAAAACTTTGGCGTGATGCCGTGGTGCAAGCCCGTGGAGAGGCGAAGAAGAAGAGTGAGAAAGCATCCTCCATGAATGACTTGCAACGTGAAGCGGAACTGTTGCGCCAATTCGGGTTGTTCATCCGGGAGAACTGCTACTACTCCACCGGAGAAGAGGAGGAAGATCCGGCCAGAATATCCAACTTCATCATGGATCCGCTATTCCACATCGAAGATGAAAGCAACGGTACTCGTATTTTTCGTATGCGGAATATGTACAACGTGTGCCGTGTCGTTGAACTGAAGGAGTCCGAACTATGTTCATTGAGCAACTTCCAGCAGAAAGTAGGCTCGTTGGGCAATTATGTATGGCTTGCCAAGATTGACAAGCTCAACCGTGTCAAAGAATACCTCTATTCAAAAACAGACACGGCGGAACGCATCCGGAAATTGGGTTGGAACGCAAATGAGGATTTCTTTGCTTTCGGTAACGGCATCTTGACTGATGGCACGTTCAAGCCAGTCGATGAATTGGGAATTGTACGGGGTATCAATGGAAAAGCCTTCTACATCCCGGCAACCTCCAAAATTTACCTCCACAATCAAGAAATATTCCAGTTTGAACGATTAATGATTCATGAGAACAGAAACGGAGTAAGACTTTTTGATTTTGTATCAAGGCTGACGGATGTATTTGGAGAGAATGCAAGAATCGCTTTTTGCTACTTGTTATCGACTCTTTTCCGGGACATTGTCTTTCGTCGTACCCGTCATTTCCCCATACTCAACCTGTTCGGTGAAAAAGGAACGGGTAAAACCACGTTGGCGACATCGCTCCAGTCGTTCTTTTTGCACGGTATCGACCCACCCAATTTGGGTGTAACATCGGTACCGGCCATGAACGACCGGGTATCTCAGGCTGTCAATACATTGGTGGTATTGGACGAATACAAGAACGACCTCGACATTCGTAAGATAGCCTACCTCAAAGGACTTTGGGGAGGTGGCGGACAGACAAAGAAGAACACCAATACGGATGGCATGGCTGCACAAACCATTGTCACCACAGGTGTAGCCCTTTGCGGACAGGACAAGCCCACCCAAGACATGGCACTCTACACCCGTGTCCTCTTCTTGGCTTTCTCAAAGACTTCGTTCAGCCAACAGGAGAAGCGTCAGTATGAGGATTTGGTTTCTACCTGCAATCTCGGTTTGACGCATCTGACCATTGAGATATTAAGCCATCGCGGGCTATTTGAGAAAAATTTCCCGGAAATCTACTCCATCACCAAACGTGAGTTGGCGACCAAACTGGAAAATGAAGCCATCCATGACCGTATTTTCGGCAACTGGGTCATCCCTTTGGCCACCTTTCGCACCTTGGAAACCGCCATCAATGTGCCGTTCGGTTATGCCGAACTGTTTGATACGGCCATCCGTGGAGTACGCAATCAAAATGAACTGGCACAAGAGAGTTCCGAAGTGGCAGACTTTTGGAATATGCTTCAGGGATTCCAGACATCAGGGAAATGCATCGAACAGGCACATTACCGTATCCGGTATTTGAAAGCATTTCGTCCCCTGTCAGCCAGAGAAGATATAGAGTTTCAAGAGGCACGTCCTATCCTCTATCTGAATACGGCAGCAGTGGCTTCATTGTTCAACAGCCGGAACATGAATACCACCGCCAATCGTTCCAACTGGTCTACCATCATATCCTATCTGAAATCGCACTCCTCTTTCCTGGGCTTGAAACAAGACCGTTTCACCATCCTGCTACCGAGCGGATTGCCGGACTATTCGTTTGAGCTGATTAATGGTGAACAAGTAAAGAAAGTGAAAGTCAACCGTCCCAAAGCCCTGTGTTTTGATTACCTACAACTGAAAGACTCTTTTGGATTGGATTTGGAAACGGAAGTAGTGACTGATACCCAAGATTCAGAAGATATGTAAAGGTCGGACAAGTGAACGGCGGGCGGGTTTTACGGAATACCCCAATCTGCGATTTGCGGAAGGCTGCTGTAAAATTCGCAAAACGTTAGCATTTGCGGCTCTTGGCAATTGACCGAACGCTGTACCTTTGCATAAAAATCACCCGACAGGAATTGCCGACATAAGGGGAGAAGACGAATTAAAAAATAAATGATTGGGCAATGGCATATCGTTATTCGCAACTAAAAAATGGTAGAAAGAGTACATTTTTATATTCATAAAAGCTGTTATCAGAAAGAAAATGGAGAAAAAAGAAATTATATAAAAAATAACTCTTAACTTTGCGCCAGTCAAGTTTCCTATCGAAGTGTCGATTGGAATTAAAAGGGAATCCCGGTGAAAATCCGGAGCTGTACTCGCAGCTGTAAGTCCTATTAAAGTTTATCGCACTCTTTGCCACTGGTGAAAGCTGGGAAGGCGCGATAAGCGGGATGAGCCAGAAGACCTGCTTGATGAGATATGATTTAGTGACCACGGGATAATTGGCATTAGATCAAAATGAACAGAGGCTCATCCAAAGACCACCTGTATTCTTTTTGATAACCGGTTTCTCATTCGTTGCAAATCTATCGCAAGGAAAACGAATGTGTAATTAAACTTTTTGTTTAACTTTTAATACTGGAGTTATGAAAAAGAATTTTAGGTTTATGGCAATGGCCGTTGTAGCAATGGCCGCTACAGTATTCACAGGATGTTCGTCCGATGATGACTTTTTGATGGAATCAATGGATTCCGTAACCACGCAAACCCGTTCCGCTACGTGGACATCTTATGAAATTGATTTCACGGATGTTCCTGCGGCCTATACCGCATCGGACAAGTACGGAGCCAACCTTTATTCCGGCAGCTCAAGCCAGATTACTACCGGTTACATTCAGCAATTAGGAACGACGGGTACGTATATCCAATTCCCGATCAACTATCTCCCGCAGGAATGGGAATCCGGACAACCGTGGCGCTATGAGTTCCATAACGGAGGTTTGGCTGTTTCTAATTTCACCGATATTACCGATGGCTCTTATCTGAACCAATGCAGTGTATACAATAATGCTGGTTACGACAATGACAAATTCGTCGTGGCTTTCGGCTATAGCGACTGGTATAATGACCCGGATACGACCTATGACAAATGTGCTAAAATTTATTTGACAGATGCCACAGGTTATAGGGTTACAACAGTAGGAAGTCCTGTAACCGGTACTGCAAAATCAGGATGTTTCAATAGCGTTCGGGTTTGTAATACGACCTACGGACATCTGGTGATGGAAAATGGAAACGCCTTCACTTCCGGCTCACTCAGTTCTCAGAACGGATGGTTCAAAGTCCAGTTTATCGGGTTTAATGCGAATAACGTGAAGACAGGTACGGTAGATTTCTACCTGGCCAATTTCGATTCTTCGCTAACAACCATATCTGGACTTGACAATGAAATCCGAGAGGGATGGCAAGAAGTCGATTTAACCGGTCTGGGTAACAATGTCAGCACAGTGGTTATTAACTTTGTCGGTAGTGATACCGGGAATTACGGTTTGAACACTCCTGCATACTGCGCTTTGGATAATCTGTCTGTTTCACTGAACTAATAGCAATCAGTTATGAAAAAAGTTTTTCCGATTGTTTTCGCATTTGTCTTTTTGCTTTCGTGCAACAAAGACGATGAAATAACCCGGGAGGTTGGCAACCAACCACCCGTTATCGAACTCGATAGCGAAACGGGTATTTATATCACCAAGATAGGTAAGGAAGTTACAATAAACCCTAATTATTCGAATGTCGATTTTGCCGTTTATTCATGGAAATGTAATGGCAGGATCATCTCGGAAGAACCTTCTCTGGTTTATACTTTCGACCAGCCTGACTCTTATTACGTAATTATTCGCGTGGATACTCCCGATGGCAGTTCCGAAGAAGAAATTCGTATCGATGTCAGCGAACTGGCCCCACCGAAAATCTCGTTGGTATTGCCTTCCAGCGGTTTAAAGATCAGAGCAGGAAGGGAGTATAAATTATCTCCAGATGTGCAAAATGCCGAGAATGCCACTTTTCTGTGGACAATTAACGGTGAAGAAGTAAGCACGGAAAAAGACATCGTTTTCACCCGGCAAGAAATGGGAGATTACAAATGTCGGCTTTATGCAGAGAATGAAGACGGAAGCGATACGAAAGAGTTTGTTATAAGCGTTGTCGATCAGTTGCCTATAGAGGTGACATTCGTAGCCCCGTCCTTTTACACAGAACAATTGGTGAAATACGTGGAACTGGGTAAGACGCTGTACCTGCGTCCCTATGTCAATGCGGGAGCTGAATCCTACTCTTGTTCATGGAGTTTGAATAATGAGCCTATTGACGGGGCCAATTCTTTATTATACGCTTTTACACCGGAGGCGGAAGGCGATTATACCCTTACGGTCACTGTTTCGTGTGAAGATGCAGTACCGGCAGCACAACGTCTTACGCGTAATATCGCGGTGACGGGGTCGGATAAGGTGTCCGTAGACATTCCTGTAAAATGCCTGCCTGCCGGCACTGGCAAAAAACGCCCTTATGCTGCCGGAAATTCTTTAGTGTCTGACAAAGTATATGAATTTATCCCGGCTCCGGGACAATTCGTTAACGAGACTTCGAAGGCCGGGTATAGCGGGGAATCGACGCATGAAGCAGCCATTCTCTATGCAGAGAACAGGCTTGCAAAAAATCTCTATGTATCATTGGGCGCATGGGGAGGATATATCGTTGTCGGTTTCGACCATAGCATTGAAAACAAGGGAGGATACGATTTCTCTATCATGGGCAACCAGTTCGACACCTCGAACGGACCGGGCATTGTGTTCGTGATGCAGGATGTCAATGGCAACAGGGAACCCGATGACGAATGGTATGAACTGAAAGGTTCCGAATACGGTAAGGAGGAAACAATCCAGTTTTATGCTGTCACCTATTACCGCCCTGCCGCAAAAGGGTTTGACACACAATGGACCGATAACCAGGGAAAAACTGGTTGTGTGGATTACTTGGGAACCTACCATCCGCAGCCTTTTTATTATCCGGAGTGGATTGAGGAAGATTCGTACACGCTCTACGGTCCGCGGCTGGCATCGAGGACAGTATATGCCGGGCCGGGCAACTGGCAGAACCTGCCGTTCGATTGGGGCTATGTCGACAATGTGGGCAGCGATATGGTCGATAAGGACAATCCTTCCGCAAATGCTGTGAAAAATTATTTCAGGATATCGGATGCCGTGAATCCCGATGGCAGTGCGG
>OGLI01002198.1_pt1 | contig 10240 bp, 8 predicted proteins | sample 1572661 | NCBI WGS metagenome assembly OGLI01 (sample SAMEA2581901, study PRJEB24529) | metagenome | biome: Human gut stool | place: China | collected 2011 | reverse complement strand
TATCGTTGTACAATTTATTGAACAAGATAGCGAGGTTCATATAGATGGTGGTATTTTGCACGACAATATGCGTAGGGACCTTTATGCGGGCAGGAGTAAAATTCCAGATGGCTTTAATTCCCCAGGCGACCATCAAGTCGGCTACATTCTGTGCATGTTCGGCGGGGACGGTAATAATACCGATCACCACTTTCCGTTCGGCAGCCATAGCACGGAATTGATCGATATGAAATATTTCGATATCATTGACTTTTGTACCGATCTTCGTTTTATCCGTATCGAAGGCAGCCTCTATCTGTAACCCGAAAGCAGACAATCCTTTATCTTGCAGCAAAGCGCTCCCCAACGAACCGGCTCCGACCAAAAATGCTCCGTCCACCCGGCTAAAACCCAAAAAATCTTCCAGAATCCGCACAAAACTGTCCACCTCGTATCCAACCCGTGTTTTACCCGAAATACCGGTATGGGAAAGATCCTTCGTCACCTGAGTCGAATCGATTTCCATATATTCAGCTATCCGGGTAGAAGACACGTACTTCTCTCCCTGCTTTTGTAAAGTCTTTACAAAAGAAAGATAAGAAGGCATACGTCTCAAGACAGGTATAGGTACATTTATATCAGCTTTCATAAATAATCTATTTATAACCTGCAAAATTAATTTTTTTTTCACAGCAAAGAGAATAAATCCCGGATTTTCAACAAGCAATTTCATTTGTTTAGTACTTTTGCATCTTGTTCTCAGACCTTCACCTAAAAATGAAAAGTCCGGGAATAACATTTGAAATTTTGAAAAAACAAATCATGAATTATCAGGAAACTTTAAATTGGTTGTTTGCCCAGCTCCCGATGTACCAAAGGGAAGGTCAGGCTGCGTACAAAGCAAACCTGGACAACACTTTACAATTGGATGAATATTTCAGACATCCCCATAAAAACTTCAAAACGATTCATGTGGCAGGTACGAACGGCAAAGGATCGGTATCCCACATGCTGGCTTCTATATTACAGCAAGCCGGATATAAAACCGGCCTGTATACTTCCCCTCATTTAAAAGATTTCCGGGAAAGGATTAAAATCAACGGAGAAATGGTCAGTGAACAATATGTCATCGATTTTGTCCGGCATCACGCCGATTTATTCTCCCGGGTAAAACCGTCTTTCTTCGAAATGACGGTAGCTATGGCTTTCAAGTATTTCGCCGATAGCCAGGTGGATATTGCAGTGATCGAAGTCGGACTGGGTGGACGCCTCGATTCCACGAACATTATCACTCCTTTAGCCTCTGTTATTACAAATATTTCCTTCGATCATATGGCACTCCTGGGGAACACCCTCGAAAAAATTGCAAGCGAAAAAGCAGGAATCATAAAACCCGGTATTCCGGTTGTCATCGGTACGCGCGACAAAACCTACGATTTTGTTTTCGAGCAAAAAGCTCAAACCTGTGAAACTCCGATCGAATTTGCAAGTGACAACTGGACGACAACGATTAACATCGACGGAAGTTTCCAGCTGACACGGAAAAACGGTTGGCATTTCGATCATTTAACCAGTGAATTGAAAGGACTCTATCAACGAAAAAATATTCCTACGGTACTGGAGACTATACCCGTTTTACAACAAGCAGGCTTAAAGATCAGCGACCAGCAAGTCCGGCAAGGTATCGAACGGGTAGTGACGAATACCGGTTTATTCGGACGCTGGCAAACCCTTTCCAACCAGCCATTGACCATTTGCGACACGGGTCACAATATCGATGGCCTGACAGAGATCACCCAACAATTAAAACAGTGCCGGTTCATTTTGTCATCGGTATGGTTAGTGACAAAGACATCGACAGCGTATTACATATCCTTCCTCAGGATGCGGTGTATTATTTCTGCAAAGCTTCCATTCCCCGGGCTATGCCGGAGCAACAGCTTGCTCAAAAAGCAAGACAAGCAGGCCTGCAAGGCGAATATTATCCCACTGTCGCAGCAGCTTACGAAGCAGCCCGGCAAGCTGCCTCCTCCGAAGATATGATTTACATCGGTGGCAGTACATTTGTCGTTGCCGAAGTTATCTAACCTCTTCGATAAAGAGCCGATCTTCAAAGTACTTCGGAGCGACTTCTCCGGGCTTGTAAAACCGCTGATGTCGCTCCAAAAATTTTTTGAACAGACCGGCAGCTTTTCAATCCGGATTAGCCGTTTTTTCTGTATGCTGACCGGAGCCTTCGGGCTAGATTCCAAAATCAGTATCAGGAGTTACCGCCCGTCTACCTTAATATTTCTCCTTCCTTAGAAAAGACTGACTTTCCCGCCCATCAACGAGTTCCTAAATAAATCAGATACATACCGGCTAAAACCAAAAGCAGGTCTATAAACTTAGCTTTCAAATTCCTCTCTTTAAACCAGATCGCTCCGGCAATAAATGAAACCACCACCCCACTCCTGCGCACTAAAGAAATAATAGAAATCATCGAGTCTTCGTAGCTTAAAGCATAGAAATAAACAAAATCAGCCAGCACCAACAAAATAGAAATAAAAGGAATAGTATTACGCCATTGAAAAGGAGTAGATTTTTTTCTTCCGGGATACCAAAGTGTAAATAAAATAACCCCCATTATAGCCAATTGGTAAAAATTATACCATACCTGCACATTCATCCGGTCGAGACAAGTCATCAGATATTTATCGTATAACCCACTCACAGAACCGGTTACGACTGCAAGAATCATAAAATAAATCCACTTATTATGCGCAAACCGGATTCCCTCTTTCTTACCTGAACGGGAAAGCAAAAACAAAGAAATTACTGCAGTTAAAACTCCGGCCCATTGCCAAATGTTCAACCGTTCTCCAAAAACAAGTAAAGCTCCCAGTAAAGTCAGAATAGGCTGGGTAGCCTTGATCGGTGAAGCAATCGTAATAGGCAAATGTTTCAAAGAAAAATAAGCGAAAATCCAGGAAGCCAAAACGATCACAGCTTTCAAAAATAACAAAAAATGCCCTTCACTTCCGATAGCCGGTAAGAATAACAACGTATTCCGCATCATGTCAGGAGCCAAGGCAGATAAAAGGACCACCGGTAAAAAAAGAAGACAACAGAAAAAAATATTCAAAAAGAGAACCGGTATAACTGCATTCCTCTCTAAAGAAATTTTTTTCACCACATCGTACAATCCCAACAAAGTAGCAGAAACAAAAGCCAGTAACAACCACATAGTATCGAATATAAACTTGTCGACTATTCAATTTTACAAAGTCGGATATGCTTCCCTCCGACAGTCCATTCTCCGGAAAAAAAGAAAGCGATTTACCGCCTGCCCGAATCGACGCACAATCATTTCCGCCCTGCCCATGCGATACCGAAACCCTACTCCAGCGTCATTTATATATAAACAGGATGTTTACCAGAAATCCGGCGCGAAAATAAAGTAAAATCCCCTTAAATACAAATCTTCCAATCGGATGTATTCTCCGAATCAGAGAAGCGATATAGTAATCAATAGCATTCCGACGGTTATAAAATAATAGTTTTTAATGAATAATACAGAGGGATATCGCCTGGTTAACCATATTATTTGATGAAGTTTTCAAAATTTTTTTTTATTTTATTGATATAGACTATCTTTGTACCCTGTATTCTGGTAAAATAGTCCGGAATCTTTGAAGAATTAGGGTAGTTTGACTAAAAAAGTCTGTAAAACTCAATCTTAGATAATTGTGTCCAAAAAGAAAATTAAAAAAGTTGTGGATGTCGGATTCATCCCTGGTATTTATAATTATTGCGATCGTTGGTGTGAAAAATGCGAACAACAGTTGCGGTGTATGAGCTTTGTAATGGGAAAAAAGATCGAGGAGAAAGGCGGTTTCAATTTTGAACGGGAAGGCCATCGGGAAGATGAAAGTATTTGGGCACGCCTGAAAGAAGTCTTCGAATCTACTTATGAAGTATTACATGAATTGGCTGAAGAACGCGGATTAGATGTCGAGGACATTTATGCTTCGGAAAATATCGACCGGGAGTTTTGGGGTGAGGATTACGAAGGGACTCCAAGAGAGCAAGTTTACCAAAAACTCGAATCTTCGGATCTCCTCCGAATTTGCAGTATTTACGAATATTGGGCCGATAAATGTCTGGAGCAGCTTTACGAAATAATAAATGATAAAGAAAAAAACGAACTTCTGGAAGAGGCTTTAGAAGTCGTCGGCTGGTATCCGGATTTGATTCAAGCCAAAATCCGAAGGGCATTATACGGTTATCACTACCATACGGCCAATAAGTCAAAAACGACAGAAGACTATAATGGATCGGCCAAAGTGGCTCTTATCGGGGTGGAACGTTCGATTGAAAACTGGAAAATAATACAACCTTTGTGTCCGGCTTATCAAAAAGAAATATCCCATCTATTGGTAGTATTGGAACAATTACGCAGCGATGCCGACGAGTATTTTCCTAAAGCCAGGACATTCGTACGCCCCGGGTTCGACAATTGATAGCCGGTCCGAAAGGCCTTCAAAGAAAATCAAGAATAAAAAATGAACGGTGCCAACAGTTAAAAACTGCATATGCACCGTCCAACTATAAAAGAATTCTTTACTTATCGGACTATTCTATCGGATCAGAATAAACTTTCCACCAACTGGTCGTCTGCATAATTCGGTAAAGTCACTTTCAGATTCGGATTCGCCTCCATAGCCCGTTTGATCGCAAATACGGCACCTTCGTTCCGAGCCCAGCTCCGGCGGGAAATACCGTTATTCACATCCCAGAACAGCATATTTTTCAAGCGTCTGTCAGCATCGGCAGAGCCATCCAGCAACATACCGAAACCTCCGTTGATCACTTCTCCCCAGCCGACACCACCACCATTATGCAAAGACACCCAGGTAGCCCCTCTGAAAGAATCACCGATCACATTCTGTACGGCCATATCCGCCGTAAACTTCGATCCGTCGTAAATATTCGAAGTCTCCCGGTAAGGTGAATCTGTTCCGGACACATCGTGGTGATCACGTCCCAGCACAACAGGAGCAGAGATCTCTCCCCATTCGATCGCCTTGTTAAAAGCTTCTGCAATCTTTATTCTTCCTTCAGCATCTGCGTAAAGGATGCGAGCCTGTGAACCTACCACCAAATGGTTTTCGGCAGCAGCTTTGATCCAGCGTATATTGTCATGCATCTGTTGCTGAATTTCTTTCGGAGACTGAGCAGCCAGCTCTTCCAGTACTTTAGCAGCCAACTCATCGGTCTTCGCCAAATCCTTCGGATCACCGCTGGTACATACCCAACGGAAAGGACCGAAACCGTAATCGAAACACATCGGTCCCATAATATCCTGAACATAAGAAGGATACTTGAAGTCGCCGTTCGGCTTCAGGATATCGGCACCGGCACGGGAAGACTCCAATAAAAATGCATTCCCGTAATCGAAGAAATAAGTTCCGAACCGTTCGACACATTTATTGATAGCAGCCACATGGCGACGTAAGGACTCCTGTACTTTCTCTTTAAATAATTCCGGTTGTTCGGCCATCATTTGTTTGCTCTCTTCGAAAGAAAGACCGACAGGATAATATCCTCCTGCCCAGGGATTATGCAAAGAAGTCTGGTCGGATCCCAGCTCGACCACGATATCTTCCTCAGCCAGCCGTTCCCACAAATCGACGACATTCCCTTGGTAAGCAATGGAAACGACCTGTTTGTCAGCTTTCGCCTGCCGCACCCGTTTCATCAGCACATCCAGATCATCGATCACCTCATCTACCCATCCCTGTGAATAACGGGTATGGGTAGCTTTCGGATTGATTTCGGCAGTGATACTTACACAACCGGCAATATTGCCTGCTTTAGGCTGAGCTCCCGACATACCTCCCAAACCTGCGGTAACGAACAACTTCCCCGCCAGACCTTCACCATGTTTGGAAATCTTACGACCGGCATTTAAAACCGTAATGGTAGTACCATGAACGATTCCTTGCGGCCCGATATACATATACGATCCGGCAGTCATTTGTCCGTATTGGGATACACCAAGAGCATTAAACCTTTCCCAATCGTCCTGTTTCGAATAATTCGGAATGACCATACCATTGGTGACCACAACCCGGGGAGCATCTTTATGCGAAGGAAACAATCCCAGCGGATGACCGGAATACATCACCAGAGTTTGTTCGTCGGTCATTTCTGACAAATATTTCATAGCCAGACGATATTGTGCCCAGTTTTGGAATACCGCACCGTTTCCTCCGTAAGTAATCAACTCATGGGGATGTTGTGCAACAGCCTTATCCAGATTATTGTTGATCATCAGCATAATAGCAGCCGCTTGCAAACATTTATGAGGATAATCGTATATATTATGAGCGTACATTTCATAATCCGGCCGGAACCGATACATATAAATCCGGCCATATTTTTCTAATTCTTCTGCAAATTCACGGGCCAAAACAGCATGGTGCCGCGGTTCGAAATAGCGTAAGGCATTCCGGATAGCGAGTTTTTTTTCCTCTTTCGTCAGGATATCCTTCCGTTTCGGTGCATGGTTTACCTCCGGATCATAAGGTTTCGGTGCAGGCAATTCCGCGGGAATACCTTCCCGGATAGATTGTTGGAATTCTTGTAATGTCATCTCATTATATATTTAATATTTATTACTTTTCGACCCGCTAATTTAATAATTTCAAACGATTACGCCCAAAAATATCACAATTAATCACACACCTTTCCTTTAAAATATAGTCACCGAGCGGGGTTTGATCACAAATCCAAACCGTAAGTAACGCCTGAACTGATTGTAGGCGATCATACTTTCGCCATATCCATTACAAAATTGCATAAATAAATACTGGTTATCTTCTCTGAACAATCGATAGGCAACCTCCAAACGCCAATTCGCATTCCAATTCCACCCACCCCGTTTTATCATTAAGGCCGAACAGGACAAACGTCCGTTATCACTGGCATAAGTCGCTGCCAAATGTCCGATTCCGGCATATCTGGTCAGGTGTCTGTTTTCTTTAGCTACCTGCATAGCTATCCAAACCTTGGCCTGAAAAGTATAATTTTTATTCATCAGATAAATACCGGTAAAAGTCAACCGGTTCCAACTCCTCGACCAAATACTGTCGCGCCCGTTCGATTCATGCTCGAACTGCACCATCCCGATACCTTTAATCCTTCCCTCCCCGATAAAATTACGTCCGAACCCTAAAGAAGGGTTATAATTATTGTCCGCAAAAGGGGCCGATTTCCGGTAAATATCCCAAAAAGACTTCTGGCTATACGTCAGGAATAAATAAATCCGATAAGGCAATAACTTACGGTAAAGCCGGTGGCGTAAGCTAATCTGAAATTTAGCATCCGAATTGTATTTCGAAATTTTTCCACCGGTGAAACTCGTTCCGGTCACCACATAATTATCTTTATATATAGTGAAAGCCGGTATATTTCCTAAAGCCTGCATCAGACTATCTTCCGATTGTCCCGAAAAGTCCGGCTCTTCATTTTGTGACCGGGCATCCAAGCCCCAAATACCTAACATCAAACTCAAAACAACAATTTTAAAAGTCATGCTTCTTCTCATTAAAAACCATTTCGTTATCAAGATTTTACGCCAACCACAAAAGAAAGGTTATCCGACTATTTCCAACCTTTCGGCAGAAAAAAACGTATTTCAGGTATTACAAACAACTTAAAACAGTATCATCATGGATTTTACAGACGAAACTATTCCGATGCCCCGGATCGGCGATCAGGCTCCGGTATTCGATGCAGTCACTACTCAAGGAAAAATTCATTTTCCTCTGGACTTTAACGGCAAATGGATTATTCTTTTCAGTCATCCTTCCGATTTCACTCCGGTATGTACCTCCGAATTCGTTACTTTCGGAGCTATGACGGAAGAATTCAAAGCGCTGAATTGTCAACTGATAGGACTTTCTGTCGACGGTTTATACAGTCATATTGCCTGGTTGCGGACCATCCGGGAAAAGATCGAGTACAAAGGAAAGAAAAATGTTGAGGTTCAATTTCCGTTAATTGCCGATGTGACCATGGAAGTAGCCCATTTATACGGCATGATCCAACCCCGGGAAAGCTCGACCAACGCTGTCCGTGCCGTATTTTACATCGATCCGCAAGGAATCATCCGGGCCATTATCTATTATCCGCTGGCTCTGGGACGAAATTTCGACGAACTGAAACGGGTACTTATCGGCTTGCAAACCATCGATAAATATGGAGTAGCCCTACCGGCCGACTGGTGTCCTGGAGACGAAGTGATCGCTCCTACCCCGGGCTCGTTCAATGCGGCAAACGAACGAATGGACAAACCTGCCAGTGGTACCCGATGCTACGATTGGTTTTTCTGTCTGAAAAAACTCCCCGAAAAATAAGGGAAAGGTGAGGATTAATAGCTACCTTTGTCCCTATAAATCGAATCTTATGAAAGTAGCTATTCCGACAAGAAATAATGTCGTCGACGATCATTTCGGACATTGTGAGTATTATACGATTTTTACAATCAGTGAAGACAAACTGATTGTCTGTACAGAAATTCAGGCTTCTCCGGAAGGATGTGGATGCAAATCCAATATAGCCTCGGTATTAGAAGAAAAAGGTGTTGAATTGATGCTCGCGGGCAATATGGGCGAAGGAGCCAAACATACGCTCGAAGACCACCATATCCGGGTGATACGGGGATGTTCGGGCAGTGTCGAAGCAGTAGTCAATGCCTGGTTACAAGGCGCACTCACCGATTCCGGAGAAGCCTGTCAACACCACGATTGTCCGGACCATCACGATTCTGGCCCGTTGACTTTCAAAGTGTTGAAATAATGCCGCTATTTCCCATTTTAATTTTATAACACAGCTATGAATATAAGGATAGGTGATATCGTACGTTTCATTTCAGAAAAAATGGAAGGTAAAGTAACCGGCATCATAGACAATACAACCGTCAATATCTTTGTCGACGACTATGGGTTCGAAATACCGGCTTCAACAAGTGACCTGGTCGTCATCCACTCTGATTTCACTCCTTCTAAACCGGATAGTAGTTCCGTAACTCAGGTACAAAAAGGGGTAACGATGGAATCGGGCGATACGTTGTATTTCGCTATTGTCCCCGATAATTTCAACAATTTACCGGATTCCCGCTATGAACTATTTTTGGTTAACGATACACAGCAAACTTGTCTCTATTCGATCGCTTTTCGCCATGGGGAAAAATATAGCGGTATCAGTGCCGGTAATTGTAATCCGGACAGCACTTGTCCGATAGGAACCTACTCGTTAAAAGATATCGATGCCGGTATAAAAGCCGTTCATATCCAGGCTATCTTTTTCAAGAAAGGTTCCACGACACCCAGAACTCCGATCGAAGCAGAAGTAAAAATCAATACCGTCAATCTTTGTAAATCCGGTATTTATAAACATACCCGCTGGTTTGATTCGATTTGCATCATCCGTGCTTTGGATAAAGAACATCTGCCTGCCACCGAAGAAATCGATGAGAAACAACTCACTCAGGCCATACGCGAGAAAAAGGACACAACACCGGCCCCGACTCCCCGGCCACAAAAACAGATTGTCGGTAACATCGTCGAGATAGATTTACATTGCCATGAATTACTCGAAACAACGGCCGGAATGAATAATAAAGACATCCTGGAATATCAATTGGAAATTTTCCGGAAAACCATGGAAGAATACAAACTACGGAAAGGCCAAAAAATAATCTTTATTCATGGAAAAGGAGACGGTATCTTACGGCAGCGCATTTTATGGGAACTCCAGACAAAATACAAACGCCACCATCATCAGGATGCTCTCACTATCGGAGGAGCAGAACAGGATATTAGGCCGGTAGCCTGCCTCCTTATACAGGTTCATAAAAAACGCGTCGCCGTAGGAATCCAGCGTTTCCGCCGGGGACATGTAAATGATCGGCTCCCCCCGCAGCTCCCGGCGGGTCAGCCGCACCCGCTGCGCCAGCGGATGCCCGGCATACAGCGCCGCCACCAGCCCCACCTCCTCGGCCAGCAGCCAGTCCACCCGTTCATCCTGCTTCAGGTTGGTGCTGTCCCAGGTCAGGATCAGATCAAACTGATTCCCCAAAAGTCCCGCCGCCAGCTGGTCGGTGGTGCAGCGGTAAAAGGTGATCAGCAAATTGGCGTGCCGCTGGTGGAATTCCCGCAGGAAATCGGTAAATCCGCTTTGCTCATAGCCCTTTAGGTACCCAATGCGCAGGCTG
>OGLI01002196.1_pt1 | contig 10263 bp, 9 predicted proteins | sample 1572661 | NCBI WGS metagenome assembly OGLI01 (sample SAMEA2581901, study PRJEB24529) | metagenome | biome: Human gut stool | place: China | collected 2011 | reverse complement strand
TTCCCACTATGATCCAGAACCCCTGCAAATTTCCATTCTTCCAGTTTATCCGCCAAAAACAAAACAGCCTGTCCTACACCCTCACGGTTACGGCTCCCTGCAACCATATAATACCTGTCATTTTCCTTCCATATTTTAGGATCCCGGAAATCTTCCAAACTGCAGCCCTCCGGAAGCATAGATGCGGTTACAACCGGATTTTTGGAATATTTTGTATAATCTGTTCCGTCTCCTATTGCAATACACTGTGTCTGTAATATTTTTGTCTCTCCATTTTCCAACTTCTGACAATCCACACCGGTATAAACCAACACTTGCTTCTGTCCATCCTGCATGGCACTTCCAGAAAATACTCCGGCATGATCATAAGTACAATCCGGTGCAAGAGCCGCTGGAAGGTACTCCCAATTAATAAAATCATTACTTTTGGCATGCCCCCAATACATCAATTCCCAGTTTGTCGCATATGGATAATATTGAAAAAACAAATGATGCTCTCCTTTATAATCCGAAAATCCATTTGGATCATTCATCCACCCCACAGGATTGGAAAAATGATATTCGGGTCTGTTTTCCTTTTTTATTTTCTTCTCTTCTTCTTTTTCATATTTTCTGGCTTGATCTAACATCTTACTCATTCTCATCACCTCAATCAATTTTTTGCAAACAAAAAGGGACAATGTGCATAACACAATCATCCCTTCCATACAAATCCTATTCCTATCTTGGCCATCTTTTTCTTTTATCCGGCAATTCAGGGAATACATTATGCGGTTCTCTCTGATACCAGAATGCAACACTCGACAGGTCATCCTGGCGTTCAAACAGGCCTGCGCTGCATACACCAATCTGCTGTATCGTCACCTTCAGATTTTCATCAAAAAAGATGGGATCCTTTGCGTGCCACCGGTAAAATCCACGCATCGGCGGACAATCATCATTATGATACGGGTTGGTAACCAATGTATCATGCCTGGAATAAAACGGATATCCCAGATAATGCATGGAATAACAGTGTTCCTTCATTTCTAGATCGCCTTTCTGTGAAAAGCTCCATGATCCTCCAAAATAATCTTCCATGCCAGTTCCACAAATAGTGGGGAATTCCCTGTCTCCATCAATATAAAACTTGATTTCCCCCTCTCCCCACCAGTATCTCTGGAGTGTGGATAAGCCTATGTAAGTTCCCACATATCTGCCTATACCCCGAATACCATCCACAATGGTATAGTCTTTTCCCAATTGGGTAATTGCTTCTCTTCTCCATTGTGCATGAAACAGCTCTGTATCATCCGACATATCTTCGTACAATGTATAATCAATCTGATAAAAGAATGCCGGAATCGTATTGGCATGTTCATTAATCAGCATAATTCTTGCTGATTTTTTAAACGGCATTTCAAAGTAACTATTTAATCCGCGTAAAGGGGCAACCGCAATAAATGCCGAGTCAATATAACACTCTGTAGAAAATCCGCAACAGAAAAAGTCCCCCAGTGGAACATCAACCGATGGTGTCTCCTCTCCGTCCCAATACATTCTGAGAATCAGATCACGCATAACAAAGCAATCTGCTTCACTGGTTTTATCATCCACTGTAATCCATATATGTGAAATAACTCCAGCTCCCTGAATGTCCGCCAAGATAACCTCATCCCCCGGAGATATATTCGTAAGGCACGGACTTCCTTTCCTGGATTTTCCAAGATTACTGGAAGCCATACCTCCCCTTCCCTTTTCTCCCGTAGGATTTTCCGCATTTATCGCTCTGCTTTTTCCTCGTCTAATCGATAATGGTTCCATCTGTTACTTTCTCCTAATTGCTTTTTTCAACCAGGCGGTAATTCTCGTATTGACATTTTCCATTTTCCACAAATACGCCTATACCGCCAATTCCGGTACTATAACATCTGCTTGCAAGCGCAGTCCCATTCACATAGCTGACTATGATATTACCACTCATAAAAACCTGAATGTGTGCTTTGTGATCTTTAAAATCAACCGGACGCTCCTCAATATAAGACTGATCTCCATCGCGTCGATTAAAGCGATCCAGCACGATCCGATTACGGCAGCATTCCAGCCGGAGCTGGCACCATTTTGAGAGCTTCCGGTCTTCGGTATGAAGCATAATTCCAACATACCTGGTTCCCTCTTCCCAAATAACATCTGTTTCAAACATGCATTCCGGCTTTAATCCTCCGAGCTCGCACCATCCAAATCCCTGCTGTTCCTCACCGATAATTGCATTCTCTATTCTCCAGTCTCCCTGCACCTTCTGCGGTATCAGTTCTACTTTTTCACGATATGCATTTACTACCGTTTCAAGTGGTTTTACTTCAAGTTCTCCATTTTCTTTCTGTACAAGTTCATGGGCAAGAAGAGTTCCTCCCCATATACATTTTGCTGCATCATCGCAGTCTCTCTTCACGGACTGCCAACCAACCAGATATCTATGTATACCATCCGATACCGTTTTGGCTGCATAAAACTGACGGCCATCAAACATATCATCATTTGCCGGCTCTGTCCATGGTCCTTCCAGACTGTCCGCGTACCGATATCTGGTTTCCCCACAGTTATTAAAACAGGAAAATATTAAATACCATTTATCTCCCATTTTGAATGCATTGTTACATTCATGCGTAATAAAGATACGAGGAGCATATGTGATTTTATAAAATTTCCAATGGTCACAGTCATCCGAAACATATATTACCGTGCAGCCTCTTCTATAATCCGCGCCTTCTTTTTCTGTGGCCGTAACCAGCATAACGTATTTGCCCATCTCTTCATTCCAGGACACGTCCGGATCTCTCCAATGACCATCCGCACAATGTTCCTGATCAGGCACCATAAAGAATGAACTGTCCTTTTCCCAATTCAGAAGGTCTTCGCTGATGGCTCTCATAATCACCTGCTCATGCCTCTCCGAAGAGATGGTGTTTGGATTACGGAATCCCGTATAATAAAAATAAAATTTTTCACCCATCCGGCAAACACTTCCAGTTCCGACATGCCACTCCTGATCTTCGTCGCCTCCTCTTTCAATGACCATCCTGGCCTCCGAAAAACTGACGAAATCTTTTGTCCTTGTCAGATAAACACATTCATCTTTTAAAAAAAACAGATAAAATTCTCTCTGCCAGTAATAGGGCATAAAATCTCCGCACATGGTAGCATGTGGCATTCCCACATATTGTTCCTGCGGTGTATAAAATATATCGTGCTTCATTCATTTCTCCTTATTCATGTAAAATACCGGTTGATTCCCGGAATACCGGGGTTGTCTGGACATAAGTATATCGTGATGGCAGCTTCTGATTCTGAATACGTGACAGAAGCAGATCTGCTGCAATCATTCCAATCGCATCACTATTAATCCGCACAGTTGTCAACGTCGGATTGCTTAATGCTGCCACTGGCATATCATCAAATCCGACAACCTTAATATCTTCCGGAACCATCAATCCCATTTCACGCAATGCTCGTATCAGCGTGACGGCAATCTCGTCATTTGCACAAAAGAAAACATCCGGCAACATCTCAAGCTCTTTAATTCTTTCACACATCCAACGATAATCGCTGTATTTTTCTTGATCCAGTGCACATACAGAGCCTTTTTCGAAATCACTGATTCCCGCTTTCATCAGTACCCTGTCACAAGCTTCCCACCTCTCATGGAAACTTCGGCAGTGATCTTTATCTCCAACAAATCCAAACCTCCGGTATCCGGCATCAATCATTTTGTGAACTAATATACTGATACTATTTTGATTTTCCATTAATATCAGATCCAAATTGGTAAAACGTTCATCAATTCCAACTGCAGAGTCAATAAACAAAATCGGTTTTTGGGTTTCACACAAAAATGTGCTATACTCCTTATCAAACATTTCAATGCACACTATTCCATCAATTCTGTCATCTTCCATCCCACGGGGTGTCTGATTCATTCTCATTTCTTCTTCGGTCACAACAGAAATTTCAACACGGTATCCTTCACTGGAAATTTTTTTTTGGAAGGCATCAAGCGCCCGTACACCAAAATGCTGGTTCATGGGAATATGTGAGGTAACAAGCAGGAGACTTTTCCCATTCATCACTGTTTCCTGTTTCTCTTCCTGATTCATTTGATCTAATTGCCTATATCCCATTTGTTTTGCATAATTCAGTACAAGCTGTTCCGTCTTTTCCGAAACCCCGCCCTTCTGATTTAATACCTTGGAGATTGTATTTCTGGAAAGATTTAATTCTTCCGCAATTTGGTTGATTGTTATTTTCGCCATATACATTGCCCTTTTCTACAAAATTATGAAATGGTAACACAAATCGATTCCGATGATTCACTACGCATATTCCAGTTTATTGTATCATATTTACTCTTAATTGTAAGGTTTTAATTGCAATGTTATATATCCTTTTCGCTATCCCTTCGTTGCTCCGAGTGTCATGCCACTAGATACCTTCTTATTAAGCGCAAAGTATATGATTAAAGTAGGAACTGTAGTAATGCAGATTGTTGCAAAAGTAGATCCCCATACTCTGTAGCCTGTTTCACTGATAAAATCCTGCATGCCAAGAGAAACTGTCTTTAGGGAAGTACTGTTGATAAACAGCAGGCTGAACAGATAATCATTCCACACTCCGATAAAGCTCATAGAAAGTACAGTCAAAATGGTATTCTTAGACAATGGCACAAAAATTCTGAAGTATATACCATAGACACTGCATCCATCCAGTATAGCTGCTTCTGATAATTCTTCCGGTATGTATTTATAAAAATTAACAAACAGCAGGATACTTATAGATAGATTAAACGCAATATATACAAGAATTAAAGCCATATGCGTGTCCAGCAATCCCATTTTAGAAAACATAACATATAAGGGGATCAGAGTAACAAACGGGGGAATAGTAAGTCCCATAATAAAATATGCAAATAGCAGGTTCTTTGTTTTAAACCGGATTCTACTGATCGCAAAAGCTGCCATGGAACTGAACATTACAACAAAAACCAGAGCCACACATGTAACAAATGCACTGTTTTTCAGATAGATAAAGACATTACTGTTTTGAATAACATCTACATAATTTTCTATTGTCAAATGCTCTAATGAACCAAACGGATTTGTAGCCAATTCTGAATTTGTCCGAAAGCTAGCAATAATCAGCCATACAATCGGATAAATTTGTATGGCAAAAATCAAAGCAACCACTACCCAGAAACAAATTTTTTTTATTCCTCTGCTCACTTTTCGTCCTCTTTTCTTCATCTATATCCCTTGTTATTCAAGGCAGAACAATTACGAATCTTCTGTTCCGTCAATCCGCACGGTTTTATTAATAGAAATAATAAATACCAGGCTCAACAGCATAATCAGAATCGCAATGGCACTACCATAGCCCAGATTACGATTTGTAAATGCAATTTTATACATATAGGTAGATAAAAGTTCCGATTTATGGCTCGGTCCGCCACTTGTCAGATTATACGAAACTGCAAATCCTTTTAAAGCTCCCACACCACTAAGAATAAAATTCATGGCAATCACATTTTTGATCATTGGAATCTTAATCATAAACAGCTGCTGTAGCTTATTTGCTCCATCAATATTCGATGCCTCAATCACCTCAGGTGATATCGAAATCAGCGCAGAGTAAAAGATAATCATATAAATCCCAACATACTGCCACCCTTCCACAACAGATACCGCCGGAAGAACCTTATCAAAATCGCTCAGAAATGTGACCGGTTCCATGTCCAACATGCCAAGCAGCTTATTAAAAAGCCCAAGTGGAGTAACAGAATAAAAGCAATTAAACAATTGAGCAACCGCAATTACACTCATCGTTGAAGGAATAAAGTATACAGTCTGGATGAAACCACGAAACTTTTTCACATAACTGAGAAGAACCGCAGTAACAAATCCAAGTATTATCTGCATACCAACAACAATCAGAATATAGATCAGGTTGTTTTTTAATGCCATAATCAAAATACGGTCATGAAATAGATCCTGAAAATTTTTCAATCCTATAAATTCCATTTTACCCAGTCCATTCCAGTCAGTCAGACTAAAACCTGCAGAAATCAAAATAGGAAGGATAACAATTACCGTATAAATCAGGACTGCCGGAGCCATGAAGATGAATGCCGCACTTTTTTTATTTAAAGTATTCATATCTTCTTTCCTTTACTTCTCAGACTGCTGGACGGCTTTGAACCGTCCAGCAGGAATTTTAACTTATTGCTTTTCCAGTTCTTCGTCCACCAGCGCTGCCATCTCTTCAGGCTTCATCTGACCTAAAGCCACACTGGCAATATTATCATTGAATACTGTTGTAACATTATCCGGAAGGACAACATCCCATGGCCTTGTGTACACATCACCAATGTTCTCATTATCATTGGCAATTCTCACATAAAGATCATCCATGTTGTCAAGATCAACTTCAACATTCTGTGCCGGGAAATGCCCTCTTTGTGCATATTTTTCGCTGAAATTTTTCACAAGATATTCAACAAATCCCTTAACATCATCGTCCCATGTGGCTGAATTAGCAGCCATTCCAAGTCCGCCAAATACCCAATATTCATTTGCAGATGTTACCGCATTGTCTGTAAGCGGCATATAGAAATAATCAAAGTTCTTTCCTTCTTCGTTGGCTTTAATAAAAGAGTCTAAAAGTCCGGTTCCGGCTGTATACATTACTCCCTGTCCATCCAGAAACAGCTCCAGAGATGTAGAATAATCCGTAGATGTACAACCGGGCTGGAAATACTGTCCAATATCCTGTAAAAACTGTAAGGTTTCCATTCCTGTCGGATCACTCATCTTGGCATCACCGGATTTCAGTGCATAAACATAATCGTTACCTGTTTCACGAAACGGAATCATAGCAAGATATCTAAGATAGAACCATCCGTCTGCACCGTCTACAATAATCGGAGTCTCACCGTTTTCTTTAAGAATTCTGCAATTTTCCAGCAGATCATCAAACGTTTTTGGAACCTCTAAATTATATTTTTCATATACATCTTTGTCATACCAGAACATATCTGTGGTGAATTCCCAGGGTATGCCATATAAAGATCCGTCATCTAACCGGATATAATCAAGAGACGCTCCAATAAAATTATCGATCACTCCGATCTCTTCCAAAAATGCCTGCATATCAACAACCATGCCGGCATCTGCAAGTTCCTGACAGAACGAATCCCCATCTACGTCAAACAGTTCCGGAAGTTCATTAGCTGTTGCCATAGCACGTAATTTCTGATCATAACCATCTGTGTCCGCTGTTTCAAGGACAAATTCAATGTTATGCCCTTCTGCCTTATATTCCTCTGCCAGTTCCTGGAATATTGCAAGTACATCATCTGATGGAACCTTGGGGGTAAAATATGTAATCTTTTTTACCTCGCCAGACTCATCCGATGCTGATTCTGCAGTATTATCTGTCGCAGACGCTTCTGTTGTTTCTCCAGTGTTCTCTGTTGTAGTCTGTGCTTTCTCTGTTTCGTTTTTACTTCCGCATCCGGCAAGTATAGATACTGCCATAGACATTACTAAAAATAACGAAGCACATTTTTTTAATTTCTTATTAACCATTTCATTTCCTCCTTTGTTCTGTGCATATTGTGCATTTTATGCATTTGTTATCTTTTATGAGTTTATTATATGTTCTTTTGAGCATAATGTAAACATTGTTTTTCTATTTTTATTATTTTTGTAAATTATGCACTTTTTATCATTTTAGTTTTGTGTATTTTTGAATTTTTATTTTACATTTTATGCATTTTGTTTTATGTAACTTTACGTTTTCACAATTACATACCCAACATATCTCACAATAAAAAACCATGTAGTATAATGTCGATACTACATGGTTAACGCTTAAATACAACACCTTGGAACCGTTCGCAGTCAGTTTAAAGGTCATTCCAAGGACATCCGCTGCCCCACGGCACATCATCATTCGTCCCAAAAAGATTTCAAAATATTCATACATGGTACAGATTTTGGTGTCAATCTGCAGATTCAGCGAGATGACCTTTTTGTCGATGTTGATCTTTAATGTCTGGTCCGTTACGGCATAGTTGACCCGGTCGTGGATGTCAAAGCTGGCTTTGGGCTTTTCCCGCACGCGGCTGCGGCGCACATCAGTTTTGTCGCCAATAATCAGCGCAGCCGAAATGGGGTCCACCGCGCCGCCGGTGGATTCGTCATGGTTGGAAATGGCCGAAACAATGGTAATGCGGTCCGCAACGCTCAAATCATACTGCTTCAAAATCTCGTTGGCCAGCAGGCCGCCGTACTCGCGGGCGAAGGGGACGCCCTGGCCCACGCACTGGTCGATGATCAGGTTCGAGACCTCGGCCAGACGGTAGACGTTGGCCTCGCGGGCGCGGTAGTCGCCGCCCTTGATCGTGTCGTAGAACAGGCGGTATACCGAGTCGTTGTCGTTCTGGTAGTTCTTCGCTGCGTTGATACCGCCCTGGGCCGCGATCGAGTGGGCGCGGCGGGGCGAATCCTGAATGCAGAATACCTTGACGTTGTAGCCCAGTTCGCCGAGCGAAGCGGCTGCGGAGGCGCCTCCCAGACCCGTACCGACGATGATGATGTCGAGCTTGCGCTTGTTGGCGGGGCTTACGACCTTGATAGCTGTCTTATGGTTGCTCCACTTTTCGGCCAGAGCACCGGCAGGAATTTTAGCATCTAATTTTAAAGCCATATCGTTTGTGTGTTTATTATTCTACAAAGGGGGTGATTAGCATGCGCCTGCGATGCAGGGGCAGAAGAAGTAGACGAGCACCACGGCGGCGAATCCGAGGAATATGATCGTGGCCACGATGTTGGCGATGCACTTCAGGCGGGGATACCACGTGTCGTTGGCCCAGCCCACCGACTGGAACATCGACCATACGCCGTGCGTGAGGTGGAACCACAGGGCGGCGAACCACAGCAGGTAGATCACCACGTAGTACCACTGCGAGAAGGTGTATTGGATCAGCGCGGCGCCGTCGGCAGGATGGAACCCCAGCGAGTTCTCGTGCCCGCCCAGAATCTCCACGAGCTGCATCTTCGACCAGAAGTTGAACAGGTGGATCAGGAGTCCGCCCAGGATGATGAAGCCCAGTACGAGCATGTTTTTCGAAGCCCATGCCACGCCCGGCTCCTGCACCGTCATGGCGTAACGCTGCGAGCCGCGTGCCTTGTAGTTGTTCAGCGTGAGGATGACGGCGTAGAGGAAGTGGACGAAGACGCCCAGCGCCAGAACGGCCGTTCCGGCCAGCGCGTACCAGTTTGCGCCCAGCAGTTCGCAAATCATGTTGTACGCTTCGGGCGAGATGATCGCCGTGATGTTCATCGACATGTGGAAGAGGATGAAGAGCACGAGGAACACGCCCGTCACGCTCATTACTAACTTCTTGCCAAGCGAGGAATTAGATAGAAAACAGCTCATAATGATTTTAATTTGTTATATTTGTTAATGATTTGTGTTCCGGCGCTTTTATTTACGCACGCAAAGATAGCCATTGTTTGCGGAATAACAATAGAAACGGACGGGAATTTTATGCCTGAAAGGAGGGTTTTATGACCAAAAAAGAACTGCGCGCCGCGATGCGCCGGCGGAACCTCGGAATGGACGCTGCGGAGCGCGCCGAAGCCTCGCGCCGGATATTCGGCCGGGCCGGGCGGCTGGAGGCTTTCGGCGCGGCCCGGACGGGGGGTGTTTTCTGCTCGCTTCCCGACGAGCCGGACACGGCGGAGACGCTGGCGCGGTGGAGCGCCGTGAAACGCATCGTGGTTCCGCGCGTCGAAGGGGATGTGATGCGATTCTGCGAATACGACCCGCAGACGCTGCGTCCGGGGGCTTTCGGCATCGCCGAGCCGGGACCCGAGGCGCAGACGTGCGACCCGTCGGAGATCGACCTCGTGATCGTTCCCGGCACGGCGTTCACCGCTGCGGGCGCCCGTTGCGGCCGCGGCCGGGGTTACTACGACAAATACCTCGCTCGGCCGGACGTGCACGCCGTGAAAGTCGGCGTGTGCTTTGCCCACCAACTGGTCGGGGAGCTGCCTGCGGAGCCGCACGACGTGGCGATGGATTGTGTGATAACGGATTGATGTGCGGCACGATGCGTGCAGTTATGCGTGCGGTGCCCGCGTCTGGAACGAGGTCCGGGACCGTATAAATGAATGAATCTTATGAAGAAAAGAAAAGTGGCGCTGGTGCTGGCCGGCGGCGGGGCGC
>OGLI01002188.1_pt1 | contig 10300 bp, 7 predicted proteins | sample 1572661 | NCBI WGS metagenome assembly OGLI01 (sample SAMEA2581901, study PRJEB24529) | metagenome | biome: Human gut stool | place: China | collected 2011 | reverse complement strand
CCGCATCTGCCCGGCCGGGGAGGTATTACGCCGTTACTATCGTGCGGCTCAGCCGGGGGAGAAGGTACGCCTGCTCTCTCTGCCCGAGATATTCGCACGGCTACGGCGGCTGGAACCCGGAGCGATGGCAGGCATAACGCTGCCCAAGCTGGCTCAAGCCCTCGTAGCCGCAGGAGTACAGAAAATACACACACATTACGGAAACCGGTACCGCGTGGCAGAAATATGAAAAAACGCCCGCAACATTTGGCCATTCCGATGAAAAGCCGTAATTTTGCACCGCTTTTCAGCATCATCGAAAGATGCACACATCGTGTGATGGTGAGATTAAGCATAAATCACTTAATTTAGAGTAACACAAAAAAATTAATGCAATGAAAGAAATTAATGTAAAAGGTACAGCCAGAGCTGCATTCGGCAAAAAGGCTGCGCGTGAAATCCGTAAAGCTAACGCCGTACCCTGTAACTTGTATGGAGAAGCAAAAGACGAAAACGGTGCACCGGTCGCATTGCCCTTCACCGTAACAAACGACGAACTGCGCAATCTGATTTATTCTCCGGACATCTATGCCGTAAACCTGAATATCGATGGCAAAGAGTGTAAAGCCATTCTGAAAGAAATTCAGTTCCACCCCGTAAAAGATAACGTACTGCACGTGGATTTTTATGAAATCACCGACACGAAGCCCATCGTGATGGAAGTGCCCATCAAACTGAACGGTTTGGCTGAAGGTGTGAAAGCTGGTGGTCGTCTGGCTGCATCCGTACGTAAATTGAAAGTAAAAGCTGTTTATACCAATATCCCCGAACGCCTGAACATCGACGTGACGAGCTTGGGTCTGGGCAAGACTATCAAAGTCGGCGAACTGCATTTCGAAGGTTTGGAATTGGTTACCAGCAAAGAAGTTGTCGTTTGCCAGGTTAAGATGACGCGTGGTGCAAGATCTGCCGCATCTGCTGACAATTAATCCATAAACTGCGAATGAAATACTTAATTGTCGGTTTGGGCAATATCGGAAGCGAATATGCCGGAACCCGTCACAATATAGGTTTTAGAGTATTGGACGCCTTGGCTAAGGCGTCCAATCTTGTTTTTGAGGACAAACGCTACGGCGCTGTGGCTTCCCTCTCGCTGAAAGGGCAGCAACTGGTGCTTTTGAAACCGTCCACCTACATGAATTTGAGCGGAAACGCCGTCAGGTACTGGATGAACAAAGAGAACGTTCCTCTTGAACGTATCCTGGTGGTCGTAGACGATTTGGCCCTCCCCTTCGGTGCCCTGCGTATGAAACCAAGCGGAAGTGATGCCGGTCATAACGGATTGAAAAACATTGCCTCCGTCTTAGGTACACAGGCATACGCCCGTCTGAGGTTCGGCATCGGTAACGATTTCCCCCGGGGCGGACAAATCGGCTTCGTACTGGGACAATTCACGGAAGAGGACTTGAAAACCATGGACGAACGGGTGGGACTGGCTTGCGAAATGATAAAAAGCTTCTGTCTGGCCGGTATCCAGATTACCATGAACCAATTCAACAAGAAGTAGAAGAACGTATGAATGAAGCGAGAATAGACAAGTGGCTGTGGGCCGCCCGCATCTTCAAGACACGTTCGATGGCCGCCGCAGCCTGCAAGAAAGGTCAGGTTTCCATGAAGGGGGCGCAACTGAAACCTTCACGTACCGTCAAACCCGGCGATGTCATTGAAGTGCGCAAACCTCCTGTCACTTATTCTTTTAAGGTCAAGCAGACCATAGAAAAACGTGTCGGTGCCAAGCTGATTCCGGAAATACTGGAAAACGTCACTCCGCCGGAACAATACGAACTTCTGGAGATGAGCCGCCTGAGCGGCTTCGTCGGCCGCGCCCGTGGAACCGGACGCCCTACGAAGAAAGACCGCCGGAGCTTGGAGGAGTTCACCACACCCGAATATTTGGACGACCTGTTGTTCGACTTCGATGTCGAGGAAGAAGAAGGCGGGGAAGACGATTAAGGCTTACCGGAAAAAAGCCGGGAAAGGGCTTCCTTCTCCCCTACTAGCCAAATGATGTCTCCGACACGGAAAACCCTCTCGGCCTCCGGCTTCTCCAATATACCGTCGGGGGTCTCAATACCTACAATCATACAGTGGTACCGGTCGCGGATGCCACTGTTTTTTATTTTCACCCCTACGAATCCGGACACCTCGGTAATCAGGAACTGTTTCAACTGCATCTCACGGTCCTGATATTCCGCCTCTACAATGACCGTATTCGCCAATGCACCGGAAAAACGTTCTATCTGTTCGTCCGTACCTATCACCTGAATATGGTCGCGAGGATAAATACGGTCATTGCCGTTGGGAATATTCATATAGTGCGTTCCGCGAATAATGGAAACGACGTTGACCTCATAACGTTGCCCTAATTTTAAATCACCCAGTAAACGACCTCCCCAAATAGACTCTTCCGGAACTTCAAAGTCTGCCAGATGCAAATCCTTAGACAGCAGCCGTTCGGCATAACCGGGCTGCACTTTACCATCGCGACGCGCCAGCATGTCCCGGCTATGCAGATTGTCCATAAAGACTTTCTCCATCCGGATGGAATTCCGGCGCAACGGACTGGACAAGGAGATGCCCCCGACAATCAACAGGGCCAATAGCAGCAACAAGGGGTCGGCAAACGGCACTAAAAAGCGAATGATATAAAAAATGAGCATACAGACCACCACCGCCCTTACAATGAGCGTAAAGACCAACGGCAAACGGTTGTAACGGCTTTCCTTCCACAAGGCCTGAAACAAAGACGAACGGCGGCCACGTGCCATGATACCCCGCAAAAAAGGAGCGATGCAAAGCAGCGTGACGACTCCGCAAAGCGCATTCGCCCACCAATGGGGCAGTATCTCTCGGGTAAAGGGTAACAAAAAACGGAAAGACAGCGCAATGACCGTCACGGAAAGAATCGTGAAGACCACAATCTGCCTCAACATGGCGGAAATCAGTTTCTTCCAATTCCCGGAATGGCTCTGCACCACCGTGCCCGGCGTATAGCGTTCCAACCACGCCACCCAACCGTGGGGCAACACGCGGCACAACCAGCAATAAGCCGGACCGGAGGCTTTCAGCATATAAGGCGTAGTGAAAGTCGTCACTACGGAAACGGCTACTACAATAGGATAGAGATAATGGCTCGTCACGCCGAGCGACATCCCCAAAGAAGCGATGATAAAAGCAAATTCCCCGATTTGCGACATACTGAAACCGCACTTCATCGCCTCTTTCAACGGCTGCCCGGCCAATACGAAACCGAACGTCCCGAAAAAAGCTTGCCCCACGATGATGGTCAAGGTCAAGGCCGCTATCGGCCAGGCATACTCAACCAATACTTCCGGGTCTACCAACATCCCCACAGACACGAAGAAGATGGCACCGAACAAATCCTTCACCGGAGCCACCAGCTTTTCTATCCGCTCGGCTTCTACCGTCTCGGCCAAGATGGAACCTACCACAAAGGCACCGAACGCCGCACTAAAACCCGACTCCACAGCCACCACGGCCATGACGAAGCAAAGCGCCAACGACACGATCAACAAGGTCTCGCTATTCAGGAACTTCCGGTTTTTCCTTAATATAATAGGTATGAGGTATAATCCGACCACAAACCAAAGTATCAGGAAAAAGCCCAAACGGAGCAATCCTTCTATCAGTTCCTCTCCTTCTATATTATGGCTCACAGCCAAAGTGGACAACATCACCATCAACACAATGGCCAGTATGTCCTCCAGTATCAGTACGCTGAGCACGACTCCCGCAAACTTCTTCTGCAAAACACCCAAATCCTGAAAAGCCTTGTATATAATGGTAGTGGAGGACATGGCCAACATTCCGCCCAGATAGATACAATCCATGCTCTTCCATCCGAACAGATGCCCGACGGACGTGCCCAGAAACATCATGCAGAATATAATGGTAAGGGCGGCAATGACCGGTGCCGCCCCCATTTTGAGTATTTTCTTGAAACTGAACTCCAATCCCAACGTAAACAACAAGATTATGACACCGATTTGTGCCCAAATGTCGATACTGCCCGAATCATGTACCGACGGGGTATAAATGAAATGAGGCCCCGCAATAAAACCCGCCACAATATACCCTAAGACTACCGGCTGCTTCAACCACTTGAATAAAAGGGAAACCACAGCGGCAATCAGCAAGATCAACGCCAAATCTTGAATCAACGTCGGAATCTGTTCCATTTCCTACTATCTTAAGGCCGTCAACTCTGCTATCTTCACAATGGTCATCATCGCCTTTTCCATACTTTGTACAGGAACAAACTCATGGCGCCCGTGAAAATTCAGTCCCCCGGCAAAGATGTTAGGGCACGGCAATCCTTTGAATGAAAGCTGCGCCCCGTCTGTTCCCCCACGAATCGCCTTCACTCGACATTCCACGCCGGATGCCTCGATGGCTTTCTTCGCAATGTCGATGATATGCATCACCGGCTCCACCTTCTCGCGCATGTTGTAATATTGGTCACGCACCTCGACTGTCACCGTACCCTCCCCGTTTTCCGCATTCAGTTCTTCCGCCAACTGCCGCACGAATGCTTTACGCGTTTCAAACTTCTGCCGGTCATGGTCGCGTATGATATAAGACAAGACGGTTTCCTCCACCGTACCTTTCATACCCGTCAGGTGGTAGAAGCCTTCATAGCCTTCCGTGGTTTGCGGGGTTTCATCCGAAGGCATTCTGCGGATGAACTCAGCCGCTGTCAGCATGGCATTCCGCATCTTGCCTTTGGCATATCCGGGATGCACGTTCAGCCCTCTCACCGTCACCTTGGCCGCCGCAGCGTTGAAATTCTCGAACTCCAGTTCGCCGACTTCTCCGCCATCCATAGTATAAGCCCACTCGCAACCGAACTTCTCCACATCAAAAAGATGCGCTCCCATACCGATTTCTTCATCGGGATTAAAGCCCACCCTGATTCGGCCATGCTTGATTTCCGGATGTTCCTGAAGGTAGACCATAGCCTGTACGATTTCCGCAATACCGGCTTTGTCGTCAGCTCCCAACAAGGTATGGCCATCCGTGACAATCAAATCCTCTCCCACATGGTCAGACAATTCGGGAAATTGCTTCGGCGAGGTGACAATTCCCTCTTCAGCGCACAATACAATGTCCCCACCATCGTATTGCTCCACGATTCGCGGCTTCACATCCTTGCCCGAATAATCCGGCGAAGTATCGATATGAGCTATAAAGCCGATTGTAGGCACTTCGCGTTCCGTGTTTGCAGGCAACGTGGCGTACAAATATCCATGTTCGTCCAACGACACCTCCTCAAGCCCTATCGCTTTCAATTCGTTCTCCAAATATCGTGCAAACACCATCTGCTTGTCAGTACTCGGACAACCCTCTCCTTCTTCACTCGACTGCGTGTCAAAACCCACGTATTTCAAAAATCGTTCTATCAGTTCCATAATTCATCATTCGTTTAATCTAAGTCGTAAAATTAATCAATCCTACAGTTTTTCGCAACAAAGGACTACTTTTTTGTCCTTTTTTTATGTTATAAAACATGATAAGGCGATTTTCTCTAAAATAAATAGATTTATTTTTTGTGCACGCACACTTTTATTGTATATTTGACACCAAATAATTGACCTCATCAATAATGAAACCATGAAAGGAACTGTATTAGGATTTTACAGCATGTTACTCGGTTGTGCGGCTACATACGGACAACAGGATATCACATCCATTTATTTGGCCAATCCCTCTTTCGAAGAGGACGCAACAGCGTGTACACAGGATTCCCCCGACGCTCTTTATGAAGGTACTGAAGGGTTACGAGGCTGGAACCTGTCGCCCAAAGGATGGCAAACCACCAGTCCTGGAAAAGCACTTCTCATCAACAAGGATTGTGCCACGGACAACGGCTTCGGCAAGACGGAAGCAACCGACGGAGAATTTGCCTACTACCAACGTTTCGGTTGGGGCAGTGCGAATTCGGAAATGCGGCAAACCACATCCACCCCCTTGCCGGCCGGAGAATACGAACTGAAATTCTTCAGCAAGGCTTTTGCCGCCAACAATGCCGCGACCAGTGCGACCGTCACGGTCAGCGACAAAGCATTGAAATCGCTGGATAAACTGACGATAACCTGCACGAACGGAAGCGCAAGCATCATGGGAACTTCCTCATGGACGGAAAATTCTTTGAAATTCAAACTGGAGGAAGAATCCGCCATTACTCTGTCGGCACAAATGAGTTGGGGCAACCGGAAGCTGCATCGCATACGACCATTTTACGCTGACGCAACTGCCGGAGGGCAGCCTCGACCCCAACGCACCGAGTATTGAAGGCGGCACGGAAGACCAAGTGTCCTCCCCCACCGAAGGTGTCATATCCCATGAATTCGTGGAAGAATCTGCCATGCAGCAGGATCTGTTGCAAATGTTAGCCAACTCTCTGACATACGCCCATAATATATGGTACGACTGCGCGGCACCCAACAGTAAAGGGGAAACTTGCGGGTATTTCAAGGCGAACAGTGCCGGGCAAAGCAACGAGGACGGAGTGCGCACAAATGCCGACTTTTCCATGATTTGCGCTTTCCTTTGTAAATATGGCAAAGGTAAAGTCACCCTTCCGGAAGGCGTCACTTGGGACATGGTGAAGGACATGGCCGTGAAGTCGCTCGTCTTCGGTTATTCCACCCATAAAGCCAATAAATTCAAAATTACTTCGGACAACAAATATTGGGGTTCCGTCAGCAATGCCGACCACGTATGGGAAAGTTCGCTTTGGGCCACGTCATTGGCATACGCCTCTTACTTCCTGAACGAAGAATTGAACGAGAACCAAAAGACTTATATTTACAACATGATCAAGGCGGAATGCAATTACGAACTGGAGCGCAGCATTCCCACGGGGTATAACGGCGATACGAAAGCCGAAGAAAACGGTTGGGAAACCAACATCTTGTCCTGTGCTTTGGGGCTATACCCCGACGATGCACTGGCCCCCAAATGGTTCGACCGCCTGCGTGCGTTTGCCATCAATTGCTATTCGCACGTCGACGACGCCCAAAACACTACGGTCATCGACCCCGAATATGACGAGACCACCGTACAAGACCTGTACATCGGCAAAAACCTGTATGACGACTATACATTGCAAAACCACAATTACTTCCATACTTCTTACCAGAATGTCGTGATGCAGGAGCTGGGCGAATCCCATCTGGCTCTCCATCTGTTCCAGGGAGGAAACCCGAAATGGAAGACCAACGCCTTGATGCACAACAACCAGAAAGTCATGGACGAAGTGCTCTGCCGTCTGGCGTTGGCCGATGGAGAACTGGCTATGCCGAACGGCAACGACTGGAGCATGTTCCTCTACGACCAAATCACCAGCTACACCACGGCGGCCTGTTTCCTGCGCGACCCGAATGCTCTAATGCTGGAAAATCTGGCTTACAAACATATCAAGGCCCGACAGAGCACGACACAGGACGGAAGCTGGTTGCTCAACAGCGACATCGGCCCACGACGTATGGGTGTGGAAGGGCATCGCGTCATGATGACTTACCTGATGCATGAACTGGCTTCTACGGCCGACATGCAGGCCACATCCTGGAAAGACTTCAGCCAATCGCAGGAACAAGCCTACATCTTCACCCCGCAAAACATAGTACGGGCCAATACGCCCGACCGTTTCAGCGTATTCTCGTGGAGCAACGGACTGAAGAGCTATACCGGATATATCGCGTCCAACAAGCCTGACAAAAACAAAATCATCGTGCCCTATAAGAAGAACAACACGGGAAACATTCTGGGTTGGTACACCGTAAGCGGCAAGGCCACAGATGCCTCGCCCGTCATCAGCGGTATCTACGACCTGAACGGGAACAGTTACACCATGAACGGCAAGTTGATGACCAACGGAAACAGTCTGGAAAACAACTTCACTCTCTTCTCCACTCCGGGCAATGCTTTCATCTACATGGATTACGTGGTGGGCAAAACCAATGGAACCATTACCGAAGAGAAAGGTGGTCTAATGGCCATCAGCACCGATCCGTTCACCAAAGAGAAACGTACGCTCTACCATAGCAAAGGACACCTGCAAACCGATGGCAGCCAGTTGAAATCATTCATGGGAAATTGGGTCAATATCGACAATGAGGTAGGAATCGTGAACACGGCCACCGATAGGTCCATCGCCTTCGGAGACCGTGAACTGAACAGTTCCATCTTCCTGTCCAAGATTTATCCGGTTTACTCGGCCGACGGACGTAGCTTCAGCAACGGAAGCATCGTAGACCGCCGACACATTATATATTATAGTAATGTGGACTCGGCCGACACGGAACAGTTGGCCGCTGACGTACTGTCCCTGACGGCACAAGTAGCCGAAGGTTGGAACGGCGTCATCGTCAGCGACCCTGACAGTGCGCGTTATCTACTGTTGAGCAACTATCTCGGAGAAACGGCCTGCACCCTGAAAGACATCCTTTTGCCAGACGGAGCACCGGTCTTCACGGAAATGACTGCCGTCAACGAGCAAGGCGCCACGGCCACATTCCGCTGCGACGTGAACCACAGCGTGGCCAATACGCTCCGTGTATTCATCCAAGGCGACGGACTTTCCGCCCGACAGATGGAAAACGACTCTTGCGGTGCCTACCTCTATAATTATAGCGGACAAAAGCAACAAGCCCAAGTCACGATTTGGGCTGACGGGAATAAACTGACCGCACCGGTCACTGTGGAACATGAATCTTGTGTATCCGTCAAAGCTGTCGGGAACGAAATCCTCATCGAAACCGTTGACCTCAAAGAAGAACAGGAGGAGTTTTTCGATGTCACCGCACAGTTTCTCTCCAATCCCGGTTTTGAAGAAGACCAGACCTATGGAACGGAAAGCAAAGTGACATTGAACGGAGTGGTCTACGATCCTTGCTACATCAATACGGTCAAAGCTGCCGACAGCAAATGGCCGCAAGTCCTGCCCATCCAAGGTTGGACACCCGGCAACGGATTGAAAGGCGGCTCCAACTTCGCCGTACTGTATTCCATGCCTTACAGCACCACCATGTATTGCGTATCTCCGTCCAACGTGGGCAACTCGGCCAGTATCATGGCGGCTCCCGCCACGGATGATGCCTGCGGCAAACGCTGCCTGAGCATCCTGAACTCCTGGGACAGCGGCAATAACAGTATCTCGCAAACCTTCACCTTGCCCAAAGGCGAATACAAATTGAGTTTTCTGGCACAATACGTGTGCGCCAACGAAATGCGGCACATCAACGATTACACCATCGCCACGACCGGCGACAACCTCAATTATTCCCGTTGCGGCATCCGTTTCGGCGACACGGAAATATACAAATATCCCCGGTTAGCCAACCATTGGGAAACTGTGGAATGCCCTTTTTCGCTTGAGACGGAAACGCAGGTGACCGTCAGCATGGGACTCGAAACCACAGCCGGAGTAGGAGCTGCCTACAACACCCGCCTATACATCGATCAGGTAAAACTATACAGCAAAGACGAAATCATAAACGACGTATCGGGAATCCTCGGCGAAGCGGATACAGAAAATGTCGATGTGTACAACCTGCAAGGCATGAAATTGCGTAGCAACGTCCCCGCCGGGCAAGCCACAAGGGGATTGTCTAAAGGCATTTACATCGTAGGACATAAAAAGACTATCCAACATTAACCTCAATATTCAACTGTTCGAAAGAGAGACTCGTTCCCGACGGAATAAGTCTCTTTTCGCTTTGTTACCGTATTCTCACCGAAAAGAAACCGGGTTGTCATATCCCACGCCTAACTTTGTAGCGTCCTAAAAAAACAGAAGCACATGGAACAAAGAAGGCATTACCGCACGCTCGTGCTCTCCGACATTCATTTGGGTACCTCGCATTCCAAAACAGAAGAAGTCAGCCATTTCCTGAGCCACGTCGATTGCGACCGCCTGATTCTCAACGGCGACATCATTGACGGATGGCATCTGAAAAAAGGCGGTACGAGAAAATGGCAGCCCCGACACACCCGTTTCTTTAAAGTACTGATGAAAATGATGGAACGCCAAGGCACCGAAATCATCTATGTCCGCGGGAACCACGATGATTTCCTGGACAATCTGGCTCCTCTCACGTTCGCCAATCTCCGCATCGTGAAAGACTATGAACTGGAAAGCGGCGGCAAACGTTACTTCGTCACTCACGGTGATATATTCGACCGGGTCACGACACAAATGAAATGGCTCCCCCTTCTCATCCAGCTTCCCCTTCCATTC
>OGLI01002187.1_pt1 | contig 10302 bp, 8 predicted proteins | sample 1572661 | NCBI WGS metagenome assembly OGLI01 (sample SAMEA2581901, study PRJEB24529) | metagenome | biome: Human gut stool | place: China | collected 2011 | reverse complement strand
AAGCTGCGAAACAGGTCAACGGTGTTCTGCCATAATTTATCATACCAGATTTTGGATTCTTCCGGTTTGCAGACAACGATCATTTCCTGTTTCTCGAACTGGTGGATACGGTATACACCACGTTCCTCGATACCGTGTGCTCCTTTTTCCTTACGGAAACATGGAGAGTAAGAAGTCAGTGTGTATGGTAATTTTTCTTCATCGTTGATCGTGTCAATGAATTTACCGATCATGGAATGTTCGGAAGTTCCGATCAGGTAAAGATCCTCTCCCTCGATCTTGTACATCATAGCATCCATCTCGTCAAAACTCATAACACCTGTTACAACGTTGCTTCGGATCATGAATGGTGGTACACAGTAAGTAAATCCACGGTCGATCATGAAATCTCTTGCGTAGGAGATCACTGCGGAATGGATTCTTGCGATATCACCCATTAAATAATAGAAACCGTTTCCTGCAACTTTTCCTGCTGCGTCAAGGTCGATACCATCAAAACGATCCATGATATCTGTGTGATATGGGATTTCAAAATCAGGAACGACAGGTTCGCCGAATTTTTCGATCTCCACGTTGCAGCTGTCATCTTTTCCGATTGGAACAGACGGATCGATGATGTTTGGGATTACCATCATGATCTTTGTTACTTTTTCCTGCAACTCTTTCTCTGTTTCCTCTAACTCAGCAAGGCGTGCTGCATTGGCACTTACCTGTGCCTTTACTGCCTCTGCTTCTTCTTTCTTGCCCTGTCCCATTAACTGTCCGATCTGTTTGGATAAGGTGTTACGGCTTGCACGAAGCTCATCTGCCTCTTTCTGTGTTGCTCTTGCCTTCGCATCTAACTCGATCACTTCGTCTACTAACGGTAATTTCTGATCCTGGAATTTGTTCTTAATGTTCTGTTTTACGATTTCCGGATTTTCTCTTAAAAATTTTAAATCGATCATTTTTTCTAAGCTCCTTTTTCTTTTTTATAACACAAAAGCCTTCCGCCCCTGTGCCAAAACACATGGGACGAAAGGCTGTATTCTCTTCCGCGTTGCCACCCATATTGCCGGAATACTCTGCCTCTCTTTCTCTATGTTAAAGAACAGATCTTCTTCCGACCTCTCAAACGTACGATACAGGGTACGAACCTTGTGACTTTCATCACCGGCTCTGAAAGTGGAAAGACCTTACTCACTGCACCGGTTTACACCTGCCACCGGCTCTCTGAAACAGCTTTGCGGTCGTAGCTTTCGTCACTGCCAATTTCTTCCGACATTATACCCTCATTATCTGCAAAATGCAACTGTTTTATGCGGAATTCTTCGCTTTTCTCCAATCGCTCCTGTTTCTCTCTCAATCTTTTCTGTCTGTCCCGCCCGCATCTTCCTCGATCCATTCCAGCAGCTGATGTGCTCGCCTGATCCACGTATGTTTTTCTTCCACCACAGGGATACCGGCTCTTACGATCTCCTCCCGGCGTGCATCGTCCGCCAGCAGATCTCTCACCAGCTCCGGCAGTTTTTCCATATAGGCAAGATCGTAATAACATACGCCCTGTCCTTCTTTTAATTCCCCGCAAAGATATTTGCTCGTATCAGTCACGCTGACAGTTCCATTTAAAATTGAATTGAAGACACGGTCATGTGCTCCGTCCTTAAACCATGGCATGACGTTTAATGATATTTTGGACGCCGCAATTGCTTTTAAACACTCCTCTGAGGTTGTCTGCGGATGCAGGATCATGTTTTCCGGGTGACCGCAGGTGAGTTCATCCCAGCCCTTGCCGAATACATCCACCTGTATTCCTGCGTCCACCAGCACTTTTACCGCCTCCCTGCGCCAGTAATTGCGCACATAGATATCAATAAATATCATGCGGTGCAGCGCCATGCGGAGATCCTTATAAGTATTCTCCCCCATCTCACGCTCGCAGTGTTCCAATGCCACTTCCTCGACCGTGCGATGCGGATGCGCAATGATGTCATCGATGATCCCCTGATAAAAGGCTGCATATTCATCGTTGATCCAGTGGATATACGGTTCACAGAAAGACGTCGGGGTAAAGTTTCCTGTCATAATGACATTGTATTTTTTCTCAACAGGCTTCCTAATTGCTTCTGCCGGATATTCAACCGATTGTTTTTCATCTTCCTTACCGGTATTTGGTTTACATAATTCCTCTAATTTACTTCCTGCAAGCGGAAGAAATCCACGGTGCGTAAACTCCGGATAGAAATGCTTAAAATAAGCCTCATGCAGCCGGTCGATGCTGATGTGGTAATATTTTTCCGGAAGATCAGCAAGTCTCTCATGGTAATAATACGGATGATCGACGGCGATGTTGTAACACGGAACTGCATATTCATCCCATACATAGCCAATGCCTTCACGGTAAACGCCTGCCTCTTTTTCCAGACCTTCAAAGTTAAACGTGACAAGCACTGTCTCCCCCGGCTTGATAAATCTGCGTAGCTTTTTGGCGCTGCTCATCTCATCCTCCAAGTCAAAATAGAACACCTTATAGCCCATGCGCTTCCATTCATTTCCCATCTGTATGGAAAAGTAGGCAAGCGTTTCCACGCCGCCAACCAACAAAACAATTCTTTTCATAAATACATCAAGGCGGTATTCTGTCCTGAATACCGCCACTCCTTTATTTTTTCCAATGCCACTGTTTTTTCACCGGACGCTCTTGTGCTTTCACATGTTTCATCCAGATCCGCAGCTCTTTCACGAACACCTTGATCCACTGCACCAGCTTCTGTCGGATTTCAGTCTTGTGTTTCCACAGCCAGTGTATTTTCCCGGCTGCAAAAATGACCGGATAGACCAGACATAACAATTCCAGAATCAACAGCAGCGCTGCAAGATCCTCATAAGCTCTCGCCCGGTTTTCCCAATATGGAAAAACAATATTCTTTGTATTCATCGAACGGATCCCAAAATTTCTTAATACCGTAAAACGATTCATCAATCCAAAACGGGAAGAATTTTCAACGATCTCATAACTGCTTTTATCCAATCCCAATGCTTCTTTTAATGCATTGAATCCGAACTTCTGCACCGGATTTTTGATGAGAAGCTCATAGCTGTCAAGCATCGTTCCTGCTGACTGTCCGTAACTTCCACCCTTTGAATCCGTTGTGCCCGCTGCCGGTGTGCCAGCTGCTGCGCTGTCCATGCCGCCAGTACTGCTGCCTGATCTGCCTTCTAAAATCTCATAAGAGACATAAACGGTTGCTGCTTCCTCGTCCGCCGCATCACTGAAATATCCCTTATCGCTTTTTACCACACCGCGCACCGGATACTGTACTCCGTTGATTTCCACATACATTCCTGCGACATTGTTGGAACCAAATAACTGCCATGCAACATTTTCATCAATGACCACACCGTCTTTGTTTAAATCTTCGCCATCAAAATAGCTGCCGGACAACAGTTTCAGCGGATGAAATGTGAAAAAATCTCCTCCAACACCGAATGCTCTCGCCGTGATGGATGCCCGGTCAGAATAAAGGGTAAGTTCCCCTTTTGTGCTGTAACAGTCCACCAGCGTTCTTCCGTTTACATCCGATGTATCCTCTGACGCCTCCTGCAATGCAGTTTTTAATTTCTGTTCCAGCTGTATCACATAGTCCTTCGTCACTGCTGCATCTTTGGAAAAAAAGCAGGTAATCTGTGCATAACTGCCTTCTGCTGACCACTCTGATGCGATCTGCTGCGTGGAAAGCTGTCTGCCGAGTGCCCGTTCCACACAGCCAAAAAGAATGGTAGCACATATCATCAGCACTAATAGAAGTATTTTTCTGTACTGCTTTACCTTCATGTGTCATTCCTTTCTGCTTATTCTGATGCAAGACGTACCTGTTCGTTTTCCTTGATCGGTTTTGTAGTCGTTGTGATCACATACTCATAACCTTCCAAAGCTCCGGTCACTGCTGATTTTGTATCATCTGATGTGATAACATCCACATCCACACGTCTCGCATAGTAACGGTTTCCAAGCGGTGTGCTCTTTGACTCTATGATCAGAATGAATTTTCCATTGGAATCTTCCCGGATAGCACTCGTCGGTACGATCGTGTCATAGTTGGAGCTCTGCTCCCCGATAGACAGTGTATAGCTGTCTCCGACTGACACATCCCCTTTCATCTCGCAGATGATCATACTGTTGGAGCGGTTCTGTGGATCTTTGCGGATGGCTGACACGACTGCGGAAACATCATTTCCGTACCAGTTATTCAGTATTTCCGCTGTATCTCCGACTCTGACCTTCTTTGCCTGATTTTCAGTCACAGAGAACTGTAACACATACGCTTTGTTTTCCGGCTGAATGGTCATCATGACATCGTTGGCGTTGACTGTAGTCCCTGCTGTCACTGCAATATCAGTAACAGTTCCTGATATTGGTGATGTGATCTCTGTTCCGATGGATTTCGCCTGTAATTTTGCTACTTCTTCCTGCAGATCTGTCATTGTTTTATAGGCAGATGCGATCGTCACCTCTCCACTGATCTTATCGGTCACTTTTTTCTGATCATTGGTTGCGCTGGTCAATGCTGAGTTTGCATCGGTCAGTGCCGCCGTTGCCGTGTTCAGCTGCGCCTGCAGATTGTTCGCTTCCGCTGTGTTCGTGCCAGTCAGTTTTTTCACGGAAAGATTGTAGTTTGCATTGCTCAGAGCGTTCTTGCTGTCGGTTGCTGCGGACTTTGCGGAATCGTAGGAACCCTGAACTTTGTTTAAGTTCGCCTGACAGGTGTTAAATGTGGACTGGGCAGTATCTAACTGGCGCTTTGCCTTATTCATTGCTAATTCAGCCGCATCCATAGCATCCTTTTTTGACGCTTTTTTTGTAGCATCAGTTTCATCGTTATATGCTTTTTTTGCAGCATTATACTCTGCCACAGCCTCATCATACGCACTCTGTGCGCTCTGCAGACCTGAAAGCGCCGTATCATACGCACTCTTCACCGGTGTATAAGCACTCTCCGCACTCGTCAGGCTGTCCTGCGCCTCACTGTTCTTTTTTTCTGCATCTAACACTGCCTTTTCCTCTGCAGTCGTGTCTGCTGTTGAGTTGCTGACCGCATCGATCTGTGCTTTGATCTTATCGACACTTGCCTGTGCAGCATCCACTGCAGCCTGCGCATCCTTCACTCTCTGATTTGCTGCTGCGATCTCATTTTGTTTCTGGCTGAGGCTAGATCCCTTTCCAGCCTCAATGCTCTGGCGCTCTGCCACTGTGATCCCTGCGGTAAGCACTGCAGATTCATAGGCTGCCTGTGCCTCGTTTAAACTCTTCTTTGCAGCATCTAACTCATCACTGTCTGTATCCTCTAAGGTAAACAGTAAATCTCCGGTTGCTACTTCCGCATCCTTTTTCACGTTGACCGTTGCGATCTTCCTTGTCTCCTCGATCGTGACGGAATAACTCTCACTCGCCTCCACAGAACCGCTTCCGCGCACCTTGGAAGTGATCTGACCGCTTGTCACCTGCTGTGTGCTGACTTCCACAAGCGAATAATTCATGATCGTATTGGAAAAAAAGGTAAGTATCAGCATCACCAGTAAAAATATAATTGTGATATTCTTTATTTTATCTTTTCTATCTGTCATCTTTTTAACTCTCCATTTTCTATCCTTTGACACCGCCCTGATAAGCGATACCTTCTACCAGCTGATCCTCACCGTATAAGAAAATCAAAAGGCTTGGGATCATGTAAAAGGTCGCCACTGCAAATGCCAGTCCCACTTCCTGCGCATTGATCTTTGACAAAAAGATCGACAGCGGGTATTTATCTGTATCGTTAAAAAACAGCAGTGGCTGTTCTACCATATTCCAGTAATCCATAAATACCAGGATCGCACAGGTTGTGATCACGCCCTTACAGATTGGAATACATATCTTTGTAAAGACCTGAAACTCGTTGGCTCCGTCAATCTTCGCCGCCTCGATGAGCGGCACTGGTATTCGTCTCATATACTTCGTGATCAGGTACACACTAAACGGTGAAAAAATACCCGGAAGCCATATACTCCAGTTCGTATCCAGTAGCTTCATCCAGTTTAAGACCAGATAATTTGGCACCAGTGTAACCTGATATGGCATCATCATTAAGATCACATATGCAAAAAAGACGATTGCGGAAAGTTTTCCTCTGGTCCTTGTGAAGCCATATGCGGCGAGCACTGCCACCACCAGCTGGAATACCACGATCGGCACCACTAAGATCACGGAATTCCAAAACTTCAACAGATAGTCCGGACTCTTAAATAACACGGTCGCATACTGTGAGAAAGTCACCATATCCGGTATAAATTTGAGGTTTACCGTCTGAGAGATGTACTGCTTGCCCCCGGTATCCGTTTTCTGGAAAATGGAACCATAGTTGGAGGTGATCTCCGCTGCCGACATAAACGAATTGCTGATGGTAAGAACGATCGGCATGATAAAAATCAGCGCCGTAACCACTGCGATCACCGTCAGGCAGATGCGGATACATAATTTTTTTCGTTCTGATCTCTTTTTCATTCTTCCTCCAAATCCTTTCCAAAATGATGTTCCACCCAAAATAAAATTCCCATAATGACGATCATCACAAAGGACATATAAATTGCTGCCGTGGAAAGTTTCTGGTAATCTGCCGAAGCAAACGTATTGTTCATATAATGCTGCAGCATATAAAGTGCACCGTACGGATACTCGCCTGTCAGAAGATAAATCTCACGGAAAACCTTAAACGAATTGATCATGGAAAGTATCGTCACAAACATGATCGTCGGTGACAGATACCGCAATTTAACATGCAGGAATATCTGCCAGCGGTTTGCCCCGTCCAACTCTGCCACCTCGATAATATCCTTTGGGATATTTCCCATCGCAGACAAAAAGAGGATCATATTGTAACCTAAGTTTTTCCATAAAAACAGCAGAATAATGACCAAAAGACCTGCTGAAGATTTCAGCCAGTCCACCTGTCCTCCGCCGAACTTCTGCACTGCCACATTCACAACACCATTGTAATCAAAAAGCACCTGCCAGATCAGCACGATAGACGCTGTCGGCACCATAAGCGGTGTCAGAAAACAACTCCGCAGTTCACTTTTTAACGGAATGCCTGCATCCAGCAGAAATGCGAGTGCCATGCCAAGGATCACGGCAAGCGGCACTGCCACTACCGAAAAAAATAGTGTATTTCCAACTGCTGTCCGGAATGCCCCATTTTGAATGACATTGATGTAATTTGTCAGTCCCACAAACTTTTTTGCCACCGGATTATTCACAAAGGAAAAATAGATCACTACAAGAAATGGGAGAACAAAAAATAACAGTACTCCCAGAACGCTCGGTGCCAGGAACGCTCCTGACACCAGCCTATGAAACCATGATTTATTCTGTTTTTTTATAACCTTACTAAAATCCTTTTTCTTACTTCGTCTCACTTAAATATACCTGCATTCTGCTCTGGATAATTTTTGCCACATCCTCTGCGGACTTCTGTCCTGAGAAATAGGCTGCTGCCTCCTCATTGATGATATTGGTGATATCATCGGAAACGGCACCGGAAACAGCGGTTGTATTGTATACAAGATCTTTTACCTGATCTACATCCTCCTGTGTCGCCGGCTGGATCTCAACTTCGAATTCCCCCCAGCCCCAGGTACTTCCGCCGTCAGAGTCTGCTTTCATTGCGTTCTGACAATATTTTTCAAAATCGTCTTTTCTAATGGAAAATCCATAAGTGTAATCACTGTCGCCGTCGCTGCTCTTCTTTGGCAGATAAAATGTCCTTAAAAACTGCCATGCACCATCGACATCCTTACAGCTATTGGAAATTCCAATAATATTGTTCAGACTCAGCATTGCTCCGTTTCCCTCGCTGGTCGGATAACCAATAAATGTTGTCGGACCTCCAAAAATCGCACGGTACATCTGTACCTGCTCAAAATCACTGAGATAATAAGTATCTAAAAGCTGTTTTCCCTGACTCAGCAGAACCGTGCTGTCTTCCATATCATCTCTATATTCAAACTCTTCCGGGAACATATTTGCAAAATCCAGTACATCTATAAATTCCTGACTGTCAAAATTACAGCTTGCATCCTCCCAGTTGATAAAATCATTATAGCCGAGACTCATCAGTGCTGTCAATGCAGACGTCCGGTCCATACCCCAGAAAAGCTGTGTTCCTTCCGGTTTGGATGCGAGCAGCGCCTTCATATCCGACACGGTCCATCCCGGTGTCGTTCCAACATCATCCGCTTTTCCGATCACCGTCTGTAACGTAAAGGTCTGCGGCAGGATCGCCAGTTTTCCATCATACTCGCATGCAGTGAGTACATTTGGAAGGAAATCATCTCTCGAAAGTTCCGTGTCTTTGTCCAGCAGTCCATACAGATCCACATTTAATCCTTTGGATGCAAAATTGATCGCCTGGGAATAATCGTTAAAAAGCACCAGATCAATGTTGGAATCCGATGTCACTGCCGTGTTGAAGCTGTTCACTGCATCCTCGTACTCCTCTGCGCCGTCTCCATAAGACTTCATTGTGATATGATACTTATCCTGACTCTTGTTAAATGCGATCACCTTCTCCTCCACGTCTGAACCTGTCCACATGCAGGCGAGTGTGAGATTTACGGTATCTGCCACTTCACTGGCATCCACTTCTTTGATCAGTGCGATCTCCGTCTGGTTTCCGTTGGAGTTCCAGTTCTGAAGATAAGCTGCGATTCTTCCATCGGACAGGACTCCGTAGCTGCTCACGCTGGAGCTGGAAATATTACAGTCCATCCAGCTGAAAAATTCCTCTTTTTCCTTCGTATCCAGATTGTACTTATAAACACTGCTGCCCTCTGTGACCAGCAGATTCTTCTCATCTAACACAGAGACTGTATCGGAAGGGACTTCAATTGCCTTGTCTGTCTGTTCTTTCATTGCGCCGACATCTAACGGCCGCAGCTCACATCCGGCATCCCCATATCCGATGGAGGCAACCGTTCCGTCCGCAAGCCCGACCAGTCTGGATGTATATCCATCCGATGGGATCCTGCCCTTCTGGCTGCCGTCCTCTCCTATTACGAGTGTAAAATATTCATCTGAGCTGACGCTGTTGCCACTGTCATTATTGGACCAGGTATTCAGGGCAAGATAAAGGTTTCCCTCCTTATCCACTGCTATCCCGTTACAGCTTACATTCTCTGCATTTGCTCCGAGATCCATGTCCTGTTCAAACGCAATATTTCCGGATGTGTCCACTTTGAGGATGGAAGAGGTCTGAATGAATCTCGCATTCTGAGCCAGCAGAAATCTGCCATAGTTTACATTGCCGTTCTCATCCGTATAATCTTTTGCATAATAATCATTCCAGTCCTTTTCTGCATCCTCGGCACTGTATCCCCACTGGTCTGCCATATAACTTAACACATCATCCAGTGTTGCGTCAGAATAATCCTCGGTGACACTCGACTCATCCATCTGGTTCTTCGTCACAAACAGGTAAACCTCTCCGCTGTCTGCCACGGTATATCCTGACACCCAGCTGCTGTTTCCGCTGCCGTCACTCTGCGCCTGCTCATAAAGCTGTGCATTTTCTCCGGTGATCAGATTATAGGAATACAGTCCGGATTTTGTGTAGTCCTCATTGCTGGAAGTGTAATACATCACATCTCCCTTAAACTGTATATTACTTGTCGTATCATTAAAACTGTCCGGCAGATCACTCAGATAATCTGCTTTGAAATATCTCTTCTTTCCGTCTGCGGATGTGCTGTTGCCGCCACCGCCACAGGCAGTAAGCCCTGCTGTCATTGCGGCTGTAAGTGTCAGTGCCACCGCCTTTCTCCATAAACTTCGGTTCATATGCATTCCTCCCATAAAATGCCGCTTTCTGCGGACGTTTTTTCTATAATTTCAGAATATAGAAGTCCTTATGGAAAAGCAAGATACAAAAGTTTATGAAATTCTTAATTTTGTCTGAATGGAAATTTATGGATCAGATTCCATGTTGGCAGTGCATATCCCTGATTTTAAATAGTGGTGAATGTTTTGTTGGAGATTTAGAGCCTATCGAATATCTTGCTGCTTATGATCAAAATGACAGATTGAATTATGATTGGGAACTTATTATGTATTATGCTCCTAAAAAAATTTACTATGCGCATGCGAATGAAAAAATACTGTAATTGACAACTTTCACTTGTAGCAGGCATTCATCCCTTAACCGTGAGTTCCATAGTGCAAATTGCAGATTTTGTAGTGCGATCCATAGCGTTGACTGGGCAAATATAAGCGTCGTCTCACAAGTCATTCAC
>OGLI01002178.1_pt1 | contig 10324 bp, 9 predicted proteins | sample 1572661 | NCBI WGS metagenome assembly OGLI01 (sample SAMEA2581901, study PRJEB24529) | metagenome | biome: Human gut stool | place: China | collected 2011 | reverse complement strand
AATATTGGTCTGATTGAGGTTATGGGTCTTGCCGTACTGCCGGCACGTCTGAAAAACGAGATGGAAGAGCTGAAGCAGGCAATTCTTGCAGGCAGTGATTTGCATGCAACACCGACACTTTCCTCCCATGCTGCATGGACTGAAGAATTTTTAAAGAAATATCCGGTTGTGAATGCAGATAACGTGGATGAGATTATTCAAAAGGAAATCGGACTGGTATTTATGCAGGTGCTTACGGATGCAGGCGTTTACAAGCGGACACCGGAAGGCATGGAAGCATTTGAGCGGTTTATCAAGAGCCTATGAGTGTAAAAATATTATTAGCAGCAATAAATAGCAAATATATTCACATGAACCCGGCGGTATACAGTCTTCGGACGTATGCGCTGGGTTCCGGTGCGTTAAATACAGAAAATGCAGAGATTGCAATCGCGGAGTATACGATCAATCAGCCCGTGGATGAAATCCTGGGCGATCTTTATGAACAAAAGCCCGATGTGATCGGATTTTCCTGCTATATCTGGAACTGGCAGATGACAAAGGAATTGATGGTCGAGGTGAAAAAGCTCCTGCCAAAGACGGATATCTTTCTGGGAGGTCCGGAGGTTTCCTATGAAGCGGAAAAGATCATGGAGCAATATGGACGTGCCAATGCAGAAACTGGAAATGGACCGGTCATCCGTGGAATTATCCTTGGGGAAGGTGAAAAAACCTTCTGCGAGCTGGTCGAGTATTATGCAGAGGAGGGCTGCCTGCCTGGAAAACGGTGTCCCAAACAGGATGATGGCTGCTATCCGGATATACAGGAGTCAGACAGAAAGAGTTCAGACTCTGCCGGAGCCGCGGACAGGGGGCGGATGCTTAAGGATATTCCGGGACTTCTTCTTGATACCGGATACACCGGAGTGAGGGAGCCATTGTCCTTCAGTGAGATTCCGTTTTTGTATGAAGAGCAGAGGCTTTCCGGTAAGGGGCTTCAGGATTTCCGGAATAAGATTATTTATTATGAGTCCAGCCGGGGATGCCCTTTCCGGTGCAGTTACTGCCTTTCTTCCATTGATAAAACGCTCCGGCTGCGGGATGTTAACCGGGTATTGCCAGAGTTACAGTTTTTCCTCGATTGTAAGGTGCCGCAGGTAAAATTCATTGACCGTACCTTTAATTGCAACCGGGCGCATGCCATGGCAATCTGGCAGTATCTAACAGAACATGACAATGGTGTCACTAATTTTCACTTTGAGATAGCGGCTGAACTGATTACAGAAGAGGAACTGGAATTGTTTCAGAAGATGCGCCCCGGACTGATCCAGCTGGAAATTGGAGTGCAGACTACGAATCCTAAAACGCTTAAAGCAATTCACCGGAGTGCAGATATGGTGCATCTTTTGCAGATTGTAGAACGGATTCGGGCAGGTCACAATATTCATGTGCATCTGGATCTCATTGCCGGACTTCCGGAAGAAGATTATGAAAGCTTTGTACATTCTTTTAATGAGGTATATGCGATGAAGCCGGAACAGCTTCAGCTTGGATTCTTAAAGGTTTTGAAGGGGACAGAGATTTCCCTGCGTAAGGAGGAATATGGTCTGGTTCACCAGAGTATTCCACCTTACGAGGTTCTGTATACGAAGTGGATTTCCTATGAGGAGATCCGTAAGTTAAAGCGTGTGGAAGAAATGGTGGAGCTTTACTATAATTCCAATCAGTTTATTCATACACTGGCGGCACTTGTAACACAGGTGCAGACACCGTTTGATCTGTATGAGAAGCTGGCAGAGCACTATGAAACACATGGATACTTCATTAACACACCTGCGCGTGTGAAGCGGTATGATGTGCTTTTTGAATTTGCCTGCAGACTTGTTCCTGAGCGGAAGGAATTGTTCCGGGAGCTTTTGACCTTTGACTTTTATCTGAGAGAAAATGCAAAGAGCCGTCCGGCCTTTTGCCGTGATCTGACGGGAGATTATGAGATGATCCGGCAATTTTATGAGCAGGAGGAGGCTTGGCCCCGTTATCTTAAAGAGTATGCACAATATCATGCCCGGCAGGTCATGAAGATGACACATATGGAGATGTTTCATTATCCGGTCTGGCAGCAGGATGCGGATGAGTGGAAGCCATTGGAACATTCGGTGATGGTATTGTATGATTATCAGAAAAGAGATCCGCTTACCGGAGACTGCGCGGCTGTATCTATAGAGTAGACAAACGAATTATTTATACCCCACGGTTGAATTGTTGTTCGCCATGTAAAATTGCTATTCTGTTTATGCGTGGCAACAGAAAGCAATTTTGCATGGCTCTGAACAGTTACACATATATTTAAAGAGAAAGCTTACATATGGGGATTTTTATGCTGCAGGTCTTATCCAACATTTCTAATATTATGATTCCGCTTATCGTCTTTTATATTATTGCCTATGGACTGATGAATGGCTGTAAGGTCTATGAGGTTTTTGTAAAAGGTGCGAAGGACGGCGTAAAAACAGTGGTCGGAATTCTGCCTACACTGGTTGCCCTGATGACCGCGGTCGGCATTCTCAGGGCTTCCGGCTTTTTTGATATCGTGCAGAAGGTATTTACACCTGTCAGTGATCTGCTTGGCTTTCCTTCAGAATTATTTCCCCTTGTATTTATGAAGATGTTTTCTTCTTCCGCAGCAACAGGACTTGTGCTGGATATCTTTAAGAATTACGGAACGGATTCTTATATTGGCATGATTACCTCTATTATGATGAGCTGCACGGAAACGATTTTTTATACCATGAGCGTTTACTTTATTGCTGCCAAGGTCACCAAAACACGGTACACGCTGGCAGGAGCCATGCTTTCTACGGTTGTGGGAATTATAGCGAGTGTGATTCTGGCGGGAATGATTGTATAATAATTAAGATCGTATAATAATTAAGGGCAAGGTCATTAATGACCTGTCTTTTTCTATGTAGCAGGCAATATAGATAAAAAGGAAATGAGGATATACGAAGATGGAACTTGTAAAAGGAAGACCGGAAACGAATGAAGAAAGACTCGAAAAGGAGATCCGGGTATACGATCTGCTGGATTCTCTGAATATCCCTTACGAGAGGATCGACCATGAAGCAGCCGAAACGATGGAGGCCTGTGCTGAAATTGATAAGGCGCTTGCCCCGGCGGTGATCTGTAAGAATCTGTTTTTATGCAATTCACAGAAAACAAAATTTTACCTACTGATGATTCCGGGGGACAAGCATTTTAAGACAAAGGAGATTTCCCATCAGATTAACAGCCCGCGGCTTTCCTTTGCACCAGCAGAATTTATGGAGAAATATCTGGATATCACGCCCGGCTCTGTGAGCGTTATGGGCTTGATGAATGATCCGGATAATCAGGTGCAACTCCTGATTGATGAAGATGTATTAAAGGGAGAATATCTCGGATGCCATCCCTGTATCAATACCTCGAGTCTCCGCCTTAAGACAAAGGATATATTTGAAGTGTTTACGAAGGCGGTTCACCATGACTATATTGTAGTGAAACTGACGGGAGAAGATTAAGAACAAATGTTTTGTATAGAATAACCTAAAATATATTTGCAAAATCAGAAATATATGTTATATTTGACGTATGGGTGTTACCAAAACGGGTAGCGGTTCGCCTTTCGCCAGAATGAGTACATTCTGAGAACTTCCAGTATTAACGGAGGTGGTACAGATGGAAAATACAATGAAAGGTACATAGTATATTTGACAATAGAGCTTACTGTCGGGATCGTGGGTATTGTAGTAACAATTATCAGCATCATTGTTACGGTCATCAGTATCCTGCAAAACGGAACCGACAGGAAATCTGGACATCAAAAAAGCAACCGCCCAACGCCAAAGGAATAGGTTGCTTTTTTAATAACAACTAACTAGGCGAACCGTTGCTTTACGGTAGCACCTTTTTACATTCACATCATAACATTTGATTGCAAAATCGTCAACTCTGATTTCCAAAGTTTTGACCAGGATAAGAATGAAGTGTTATCAGTTCATCCAGCGAGCGGAAATCCGACGGTCCCGTTTCCAGTACAAACTTATGAAACCGGTAATCGCTATAATCTGTTCCCCACAGTTCCTTTGCCTTTTGTTTCAGGGAGAGAAATTCCAGATATCCGAGATAATACTTCAGATAATTGCAGGGTTCCTCTACGAGATATTCATAGATTGTCTCTACATTTGTATGTTGGCCAAGCCCCAGATTTTCAAGAAACCGTCCGATCTGTTCCGGGGTGGCTCCATCATAATGAATGGCAATATCCATGTAGGAATACAGGCACAGATGCAGGTTGCGGTTCAGCCGGCAGGCCTCAATGTAAGCCGCAGCTTCTTCATTCTTTGTCAACTGTGCGGCATAGCCATAGGATAAGTTTTCCACATAAACCGCCCAGCCTTCCACAAATCCGCCATAATGCAGCATGGAGCGGATACAGGAAGCGTTTTGCTGATTTAAGAAGCTCTGGCTGTAAACGGTCTGGTATAGATGGCCGGGATACCCTTCATGGGCGAGGGTGGTATACAGGGTGAGATCATCGGTAATGTTCGGCTCATTCAGATATATGGTGTTGTGCCACAGGTCATCGATGGGAGGAGTGAGGTAATACGCCGGACTGCTGTAGGCCTCCATGGATGAGGAGACCTTTTTTATCTGACAGGAGACAGAATTACTTTCGCCGTCATGTTCCTGTCCTGCTTTGGCTTCGGGAATACAGGTAAGCTTCGGGAAATCCGGTTTTTGAAGATCATCGAGAATTGCTTCTGACAGCCGGCATAAGATATCTGATGTTGCTGCAGGCTTTGTTGGGAGATCGGTATCCCCCGGTTCCTCCGGATGATCGGAGTAGCTGTTTTGCATATTCAGGCTTAAGGAAAAATCCTCCGGTGACAGCTTAAGCAGTCCGGGATGGTCCTTTACGAGATCGCGCAGTGCATGGAAGTTTTTCTGATAATCCTTTTCAAGGAGCCTTCGGATTTCCGGAATGCTCCGACTGCTCCCGGTTGTCTGGGCGAGCAGATACGTGTAGTATTCTTTTCCCTCCGGATAATAGCAAAGACCATAGGGGTTTGTTCCGGTTCCCTTTAAAACAAGAAAGGCATCGCCAACCCTTTCATAGGCAGGAGCCATTACCGTAGTAAGCAGCAGGTTGTTTTTGTCGATGTACTGCTGCTTTTCTTCCCCGGTGATGATTTCGTCAGATGCAAGACCGTCGAGGCGCTCGGTAAACGTCTGCTGCAGGAAATGGCTGCCATCTTTAAGAAGAACAGGATCCATAATGGAATCACACTGTTCGATGACATTGTCCGCAGAGGTGTCCGACATGAAGAGTCCGGCGGAGGATTTTTCCTGTTCATAACGGATGAGTGCATCAAAATAAGCTCCGGTCTGTTCGAGAATGCCAAGATAATTCTCTACATCCTTCTTGGTGCGGAAAGTATAGTCGGCGAGCAGCACCGGAAGTCCGGAAACCATGCCGGAAGAGGGAGACAGCGGATCGGTGTAATAAGTAAAGTCCGCGCCTTCTAAGGTAAGTGCAAGAAACCGGTCGAATAACAGATAGGCATACCGGTCCTGTGGATCTAACTTTTGGGGATCGATACAGGAAAGACGGCGCTGCCACTCTGTGACCTGGGCTCTGGTATCAACATCCGTAAAGGAAGATGGCAGGATCGGATCAGCCGATAATCCATAGTTTTCCGGATAGGCGAGGGTGTAGTGCAGATTTATGGTGTTACCGCTCAATTCCGTATAGAGAAGATCCTGGGAAAGCTGCTCAAACTGCCTTGCATCCTTTGTCTCATACAGGTAAAGGCAGAAAATAGCGGCGAGGGTGGCAAGCAGAGAAAAGGTAAGAATCCGTAATTTACGGGAGAACTTCAGTTTCATGCAAAATTTGCTCCAACAGATGCTCTTTACAGTATATGTGCGGGAAAAAAGAAAAAGTACCCGAAAAATTAGCAATATCTGAAAACTATTTAGCATCTTTGTTGTATAGACGCTATTTTTGATTTGTGATACGATGTAACTGTTCGGAATTATGTGGATGGGTATATCAGTTATTGAATCACTATACCATTTATACAGACTGGATTCCGGAGCAGTTACCAATAAAAGAAAATAGGAGAGGACAACATGAACAATTTAGAGCTTAAGAAAATTGCGAACAATGTGCGTAAAGGCATTGTAACGTCAGTACACAGCGCTAAGGCCGGTCATCCGGGCGGTTCTTTATCCGCAGCTGACATTTTTACTTATTTATATTTTGAAGAAATGAACATCGATCCGAAGAATCCGAAGATGGAAAACAGAGATCGTTTCGTTTTATCAAAAGGCCATACGGCGCCCGGTTTATACTCTGCACTTGCAAACAGAGGCTATTTCCCGGTAGAAGAACTGACAACTCTGCGTAAATTAGGCTCTCGGCTTCAGGGACATCCCTGTATGCAGGATACTCCCGGAGTGGATATGAGCAGCGGTTCCCTTGGACAGGGAATTTCTGCAGCAGCCGGTATGGCACTCTCTGCAAAATTAGATAACAGGGATTTCCGTGTATACACCCTGCTTGGCGATGGTGAGATCCAGGAAGGACAGGTCTGGGAAGCATCCATGTTTGCCGGCTTCCGCAAGCTTGACAATCTGGTTGTCATCGTAGACAACAACGGATTACAGATCGACGGCCCTGTCGATCAGGTATGTTCTCCTTACCCGATTGATAAGAAGTTTGAAGCCTTTAACTTCCATGTAATTAACATTGATGCACATGATTTCGACCAGATCCGTGCAGCCTTTAAGGAAGCAAGGGAAACCAAGGGCATGCCGACCGCAATTATCGCTCACAGCGTTAAGGGCAAGGGCGTTTCCTTTATGGAGAATAATGTAAGCTGGCATGGTACGGCACCGAACGATGAGCAGTATGCCGTAGCAATGGCTGATTTAGAGAAAATTGATGAAGAACTGGCAAAGGAGGAAGCATAAATGGCAGAGGTTAAGAAGATTGCAACCAGAGAAAGCTATGGTAATGCATTGGTAGAGCTTGGCGCAGAGAATCCCAATGTTGTAGTTTTAGATGCTGACCTTGCAGCAGCAACCAAGACAGGTATGTTTAAGAAAGCATACCCGGACAGACATATTGATTGTGGTATCGCAGAATGTAATATGATGGGAGTGGCAGCAGGACTTGCTACGACCGGTAAAATTCCTTTTGTCAGCAGCTTTGCAATGTTTGCAGCAGGAAGAGCCTTTGAGCAGGTTCGTAACTCCGTAGGTTACCCTCATCTGAATGTAAAGATCGGAGCAACCCACGCCGGTATTACCGTAGGTGAAGATGGTGCAACCCATCAGTGTAATGAAGATATTGCATTAATGAGAACGATCCCCGGTATGGTTGTTATGTGTCCTGCAGATGATGTGGAAGCAAAGGCAGCCGTTAAGGCAGCAGCAGAATACGAAGGTCCGGTATATCTTCGTTTCGGACGTGCAGCCTGCCCGGTAATCAATGACAGACCGGATTATAAATTTGAAATCGGCAAGGGCAATGTGGTACGTGAAGGCTCTGATGTTACAATTGTGGCAACCGGTATCTGTGTAGGCAATGCGTTGGAAGCAGCAGAAATGCTCGCAGCAGATGGTATCAGTGCAGAGGTTATTAATATCTGTACCATTAAGCCGTTAGATGAAGAACTGGTTGTGAAGTCTGCAAAGAAGACCGGCAAGGTGGTAACCGCAGAAGAGCATTCCGTAATTGGCGGACTTGGAAGTGCCGTTTGTGATGCACTCTGCAAATCCTATCCGGTTCCGGTTAAGAAGATCGGTATGCAGGATACCTTTGGCGAATCCGGTTCTGCAGCAGCCCTCGTAGAAAAGTATCAGTTAGATGGCAAGGGCATTTATGCACAGGTTAAAGAGTTTATGAAATAATTTCCGTCTGGAGGAAAGACATGTATATATTAGCGCCATCCTTACTGGCAGCAGATTTTACAAAACTGGGTGAACAGATTAAAGAAACAGAACGATGTGGAGCACAATTTCTTCATATCGATGTCATGGACGGGATTTTTGTACCCAGTATCTCCTTCGGAATGCCGCTGATTGAATCCATCCGGCCGGCCACGAAACAGTTTTTTGACGTACATCTGATGATTGTAGAGCCGGAGCGTTACATTCAGGAATTTGTGGATTGCGGAGCAGATGGGATTACCTTTCATCTCGAAGCCACGAAGAACCCGCAGAAGGTGATTGACCAGATCCATAAGGCAGGAGCGAAAGCCGGAATTTCCATTAAACCGGGGACTCCGTTAGAAGAGGTTTATCCTTATCTGTCCAAGGCGGACATGGTCCTGATTATGAGTGTAGAGCCCGGATTTGGAGGACAGAGCTTCCTTCCGGAGGCTTATGGACGGATCCGGAAAACACGGGAATATCTGGACAGGCATCAGCTGGCAGCCCGGCTTGAAGTAGATGGCGGTATAGGCAAGAAGAATGTCCGTGAAGTAATGGCAGCCGGCGCTAATGTATTTGTTGCAGGCAGCGCGGTATTCCGTAAGCGAAGCATTGAAGAGAATATCCGCAGGTTCCACGATGCTTTTGCAGGAAAACCGGAAGAGGTGAACGATTAAATGATGAAGCAGTATCATTCTCTGGAGTGATGCTGCTTTATTGCATACAATCCGGCAGCTTATGAATGGGCAGGGCGGAACTGTTACTGTAGCGTAGAGCACTTAGCGAAAAAAGGTTGTTTAAACATAAGCAGTCGTGCTATGATTACATTTAGGTTTTCAGGCACATCCGGCATACTGCCAATGAAAAGTGAATAGATGAAAAGAAGGTAAGAAGATGGAAAAGATAGGAAGAAATGATCCCTGTTGGTGTGGCAGCGGTAAAAAGTATAAGACCTGTCATATGGCAATGGACGAAAAGATTCATCATTATGAGCTGATGGGACATATTGTTCCGACACATGATATGCTAAAGACTGCAGAGCAGATTGAAGGAATCCGCGAAAGCAGTAAGATCAATGTGGCTGTTCTGGACGCTGTGGGAGAAATGATCGGACCTGGCGTAACCACACAGGAAATAGATGATCTGGTACATTCCATGACAGTTCGTATGGGAGGTATTCCGGCTCCTTTGAATTATGAGGGATTTCCGAAAAGCGTATGCACGTCCATTAATGAGGTGGTCTGCCATGGAATTCCGACACCGGACCGGGTGTTACAGGAGGGTGATATTATCAATGTCGATGTATCTACCATTTACCGGGGATATTTCTCTGACTCTTCCAGAATGTATTGTATCGGAGAGGTAAGTGAAGAAAAGAGAAAGCTTGTTCAGGTAACCAGGGAATGTGTCGATCTGGGGCTTACGATGGTGAAGCCATGGAATTTCCTGGGCGATATGGCACAGGTTATCAACGATCATGCCAGGAAAAACGGATACAGCATCGTGGTAGAAATCGGTGGACACGGAGTAGGACTGGAATTCCACGAGGAGCCGTTTGTCAGCTATGTAACGAAAGCAGGAACGGAAATGCTGATGGTTCCCGGAATGGTATTCACGATTGAACCGATGGTGAACGCAGGAACAAGCGAGATTTATATTGATGAAAAGGACGGCTGGACGGTTTATACACAGGATGGCAGGCCTTCCGCACAGTGGGAGGTTACCGTTGCAGTTACTAATGATGGTTATGAAGTCCTGACCTGGTAAACAATAGAAAGAAAATGGGAGAGAAGTCATGTATCAGTTAGCCATTTTTGATATGGATGGAACCATTCTGAATACGCTGGAGGATCTGAAAATCAGCATCAACCATGCTCTTATCGAAAACGGATTCCCGGAACGGACATTTGAGGAGGTCCGCCGGTTTGTAGGAAATGGGACACAGAAGCTGGTGGAGCGGAGTGTTCCGGAAGGCACAGGAAAAGAAAAGCAGCAGGAAGTACTCGCAAGCTTTGATGAGTACTACGCGGTACACTGTGCAGATTATACGAAGCCCTATCAGGGAATTGTTGAAGCCCTTCAGGAGCTGAAGAAAAGGAACATCAAGACAGCAGTTGTATCGAACAAACCGGATTATGGGGTACAGTCTTTGTGTGAGAAGTACTTTAAAGGATTATTTGACTTCCCGGTCGGAATGAAAGAGGGGATGCGTAAAAAACCTGCTCCGGATGCCGTACTGCAGGTACTTGAGCATTTTGGGGCGGCCAGGGAGGATGCCGTCTTTATCGGGGATTCCGATGTGGACGTGCAGACCGCATTGAATGCGCATCTTACCTGCGTTGGTGTAACATGGGGCTTCCGCGACAGG
>OGLI01002176.1_pt1 | contig 10335 bp, 9 predicted proteins | sample 1572661 | NCBI WGS metagenome assembly OGLI01 (sample SAMEA2581901, study PRJEB24529) | metagenome | biome: Human gut stool | place: China | collected 2011 | reverse complement strand
ACCGGCTGGAAAGCCAGCTGAACTGCGTGCTGTTCATCCGCTCCAACCGGGGCGTCACCTTAACGCCGGAGGGAGAGCTACTGTATTCCCGCATTGCCTCAGCAGCGGTGCAGATACAGGATGCCGAGGAGGAACTGAGCGCCACCGCCACGCTGGAGCACGGTGCCATCAGCATCAGCACCACCGAGACCGCTTTGAACATCTACCTGTCCGAAAAGCTGCGCGCTTTCCACACCGAGTACCCGGGCATCCGGCTGCGCATCTCCAACCACTCCACTCCGCAGGCGGTGCAGGCGGTACGCAACGGCGAGGTGGATTTTGCCATCGTGACCACCCCCGCAGAGGTGGAAAACGGGCTGAAAATGGTAGAGCTGATGTCCTTTTACGAAGTCCTTGTGGGCGGCAGGACCTTTACGGCACTGGCCAGCCAGACCCTGAACCTGAAGGAACTGGCCGGTTATCCCCTGATCTGCCTGAACGAGGAGAGCATGACCCGCAGCTTTTACCGGCAGTTCTTTCTGGAACACGACGCGGTGCTGAAACCGGACACCGAAGCCGCCACCACCGACCAGATGCTCACGCTGGTCAAAAGCGAGTTGGGCCTGGCCTTTATGCCGGAGCCCATGGCAGCACCCCTGCTGGCCAGCGGAGAGCTGGTGCAACTGCATTTGCAGGAGATCATCCCCTCCCGCTCCATCTGCCTTGTGTACGACCATCACCGCCCGCTGAACACCGCCGCCCGCAAGTTCCAGCAGCTGCTGACCAAGGCCGGGGCACGGAGCGCAGAACACAAATAAAGCCGCCCCTCCGGGCGTTATTACACGACTGCAATCCTAACGGTTTCTGCAAAAGGCTTTCCCCGGTCGGGGGAAGCCTTTTGTTCCGACAGCTTTCAGCCAAAAGGGGCTGCTGCACGTCATTGGTGCAGCAGCCCCTTTTTTGTTATTTCCGGGCGCTCTGTTTCAGTTCCCGCTGCTCCTCCTGCAGTTCCTGCTTCAGGGTGCGGTCGATCTCCCGGGTCTCCTGCCGGATGGCGGTCAGATCTTTTTCGATGATCGGGTTCTCTTCCAGTTCCTCCCGGATGAACATCAGCGCAAAGCTGACCAGCAAAAAGCAGCAGGAGATCCAGATGGCTCTGCCGCCAAGCTGCGCCGCGCTCTTGCTGCCCAGTCCTGCCCCCAGCGCGAACAGGAATATGATGCCAAAGTACCGCACCATTCTGTCCTTTGCGCGGGGCTCGTGGGTCTTGCGCCAGATGCAAAAGGCCTCCACGCCGCTGCGCAGGTCGCCGATGCACATGGTACTGGCAAAGGCGTAGCCGTTCACCTTGCGGAAAGCCTGCACCTGCATGGCGCAGGAAAAAGAAACGATGGCGTTGGCCAGCAGGTTCTGCGATTGCGGCAGAAAGCCCACCGCGAACAGCAGCAGCACCTCGCCCAGCACCACCAGCTGCCGCCAGTGCAGCCGCTGCATTGCCTGAAAGTGCTCCCGCATTTTTTCCGCAGCCAGCACCCCCAGCGCAAAGGCGCACAAAGGCACCAGATAGTGCAGCACCTTGTCCCACCGGCCATCCATGATATTGGCGCTCAGCAGCACGATATTACCGGTCTGGGCATTGGCAAACACCTTGCCCCGGAACAGATAGGTGTAGGCATCCTGCAAGCCGCCGGACAGCGAAAGGAACACCGCCGTAAGAAAGGACTCGGACATTTGTCCGTGATGCTTTGTTTTCATACTTGTACCCTCTTTTCGGGCTCTATTATAATACATTTTGCAGCAGTTTCTGATATCATTTTTACATACCGGCTATGTTTTCCGCCCCAAAAGGCACAAAAACCGCGGGTGCCCTTCCCTATTTCAGCGCAATCTGTTAGAATAGGGATAGAAAATCTCGTACACAGGGAGGAGTTTTTAGTATGAAGATCGCAATTCCTTATGAAAACGGTCAGGTGTTCCAGCACTTCGGCCACTCTGCGCAGTTCAAGCTGTACACCGCCGAGGAGGGCCGCATCACCGGTGCCGAGGTGGTCTCCACCGACGGGCAGGGACACGGCGCGCTGGTGGGCTTTCTGGTGCGCAACGGCGTGAACGTGCTGCTGTGCGGCGGCATTGGCGGCGGGGCACAGATGGCGCTGGCACAGGCCGGTATCCGTCTGTGCGGTGGCATTACCGGCGAGGCCGACAGCGCTGCGGCGGCTTATCTTGCCGGCACGCTGGTCTTTGACCCCAACGCCCGCTGCACCCACCACGACCACGAGGAGAGCCACAGCTGCGGCTCTCACGCCTGCCACGCCGACAAGGGCGGCTGCGCCGGCAATTGCCATTAAGAGCCGTTCCGCTTTCCGGCGGGACGATTTTGAATGCCCTCCGCTTGCGCTCTGGGCATAAGCTAAGGAAAAAATATTTATAATTTCGGAATACCGGAGCGTCTGCGGACGCTCCGGTATTCCATTTTCACGGGAAGGGTTTGGAACGAACTCCCTCAGTCAAAGCCTGACAGCTTTGCCAGCTCCCTCTAGGAGGGAGCCTCTGACGCGCCCGCAAGCTTTGCGCTTTAGCCGGAAACTATACCGTCATGCCAAAGGCCCCATCTCAGAGGACGACTTCCCCCGGCCGGGGGAAGATGTCGCCGCAGGTGACAAAAAGGGGAATCTGTCGCCATAGGCGACTGGGGGAGTTCAGCGGCGTGCGCCCTCTCCGTCATCGCTGCGCGATGCCACCTCTCCCAAAGGGAGAGGCAAGAGCACCATCGGAAGCTTTCTCATTGCGCCTAATACTTTAGCAACGGGCTTTAAACCTTGGCTACCCCCTTCGGGGAAGCTGGCGCGGGAGCGCCTGAGAGGGTAAAAAAGTGGGTCAGAAGCGCCCACAGGCGTTTCTGACCCACAAATAGAACGATATTATTGTTTTACAGCTGGCAGGCGGTATCGTAGCCGGTGCGGATGGCGTTGGAGATATCCGCAGCCTTGCCGGCGGCATCGCCAATGGAATACACCGGGATGCTGGCAGCTTCCAGCGCAGCGGCGTCAAATTCGTTGGAGCGTGCGCCCATAGCCAGCACGATGTAATCGCAGGGGATGGTCACCTCTGCGCCGTCCTTGTTCTCGCAGACGACGGCGTCCATGCGGAACTCCTTGACCTTGTGGCTGGGGTACTGCTCCACGCCGTAGGTCTTGTAGTTTTCCAGCAGGGTGGGCAGAATGGTGGTGCTCTCACCTGCGGCGATCTTGTCCATCATCTCGATAACGGACACCTTGCAGCCGCGGGCAGCCAGATACTCTGCGGTCTCGCAGCCCACCATGCCGCCGCCGATGACGGCAACCGTGCCGTACACCTGCTGCTCACCGGCCAGCACCTTCCACGCGTCGGCAACGTTCACGCTGTCGATGCCGGGGATGCGGGGTGCGGCGCTGTGTGCGCCCACAGCGTTGATGACGGCCTCGAAACCGGCATCCTTCAGCTGCTCTGCGGTGCGGGTCTGACCCATGCACAGGTGCACACCGGCGTTGCAGACTGCGTGGATCAGATCCTGTGCGGCACGGCGCATCTCCTCCTTGCGGGGAGGCACGCAGGCAATGTTCAGCTGACCGCCCAGAGTGGTGGTCTTTTCAAACAGGGTCACGTCATGGCCGCGCAGCGCTGCCACACGGGCGGCTTCCAGACCGGCAGGGCCGCCGCCGAGGACGGCGATCTTCTTTTTCTGCGCTGCGGGCTGGATGCTGCGGGTGTTCTCGTAGCCGTTCTCCGCGTTCAGCACGCAGGAGAGGAACTGACGGTTCTGGATGGCATCGGTGCAGCCCTTGTTGCAGCTGATGCAGCGGCGGATATCGCAGGCCTTCCCGGCAGCGATCTTGGTGCCCCAGTCGGGGTCTGCCAGCAGCGGGCGACCCATGGCAACCATGTCGGCCATGCCGCTCTCGATGACACGCGCAGCCATTTCGGCATCCACGATACGACCCACGGCGCTGACCGGCACATTGACGGCCTTTTTGATGTCCCCGGCGATTTTGACGAAGAAGCCGTAGGGCTGTACGCCCATGGGAGGAATGGTGTCGGCCATGTTGCCGGTGTGGTTGGCCTGCGCAACGTGGAACATATCCACGCCGTCCTCTACCAGCCACTGGGCAAACTGCACGGCGTCGGCTTCGTCAATGCCGCCCTTGCCGCGCTGCGGGGTGACGATGGACAGCTTGTAGTCGATGACCATATCCGGCACAGCCTTGCGGATGGCGCGGGTCAGCATGCGGGCAAAGCGGACGCGGTTCTCCAGACTGCCGCCGAACTTATCGGTGCGGTGGTTCATGCGGGTGGAGCACAGGCAGCCGTTCAGGCGGTCGCCGTGGATCTGGATGACGTCCACACCGGCCTTCTGTGCACGCACTGCGCAGGCGCACATCTTATCGATGATGGCCATCAGCATCTCCTCGCTGACCTCATCGGTGAAGAACATCATGTCGTGATGCAGGCGCTGACGCATCTCATCAAACTTTTTCTGCATAAACAGACTGTTGATGGCGTCTACGTCGTACTCCGGGTGGAAGAGCTGGACGCCCAGCTTGGTGCCGTAGGCGTGTACGCTGTCGGCCAGTGCCTTGAAGGCAGGGATCTGGCTGTCGTCAAACAGCTTGGGGGTGGGAGAAAAGCTGTTGATGGGCGCAACATCGCCCATAACGATGTAGCCCACGCCGCCCTTTGCCAGACGGGTGTAGAAGCCCATGTCCTGCTCGCTGATCATGCCGTTTTTCTCGTAGCCGGTGGTCAGCGGGGGGAACATGATGCGGTTTTTAAAGGTCTGTCCGCCCACCTCGATGGGCTGCAGAATTACGTTTTGCATATAAAAGCCTCCTTGCAAATATGCTTTGCTTTACAGATTTGCTTTGATGAATGCTGCGGTCTTTTCCTCCACGGCGGCACGGGCTGCCAGCGTGGCAAAGTTGTGGCCGCCGCCTGCAATGGTGTCCACCTCGGGTGCGGTGTACACCTGTGCGTAACGGCTGCAGGTGCCCTCGTCCACCAGACGGTCATCGTCGGCGCGCAGCAGCAGCACCGGGCCGTTGTAGCCCTTGGCCTCGGTAAAGGGATCGGGGTGCTTGGCCATCTCGTAGTTAAAGGCCATCTTGTAGCACAGACCCTCCATGTCGGCGTAGTCCTTGCCGGTCTGCATAATGCCGTCGGCGCGCTGGGCGCAGCCGAACCACATCCCGGCGCCCGGGCACAGCAGGATCAGGCCGTGGGGCTGGATGACCGGTGCGCAGGAAGCGGCAATGTAGCCGCCCATGCTCTGGCCGGAGAGGAACAGCTTTTCGCTGTCCACATAGGGCTGTTCAGCGGCCCATGCAAAGATATCCTGTGCATCGGTGTGCAAGCCGTCAAAGCTCATATCCTCGAACTCGCCGTCGCTCTCGCCGTTGCCGTAGAAATCGAACCGGGCGCTGCCGATGCCCTGCGCTGCCAGAGCGCGGGACAGATGGGTGTACATGGACTTGTAGCCGCTGCAGCTGCCGGCAAAGCCGTGCAGATGCACCACAAAGGGTACCTTGCCCTCGGTGTCGGGCAGGGTCACGATGCCGCGCAGGGTGTGGCCATTGCGGTTTTTAAACTGAACCTGTAAGATCTTCATGGTTTACTTGCTCTCCTTTGCGGCGCGGCGAGCCTTCAGCTCGGTCAGCATCTCAGCAGTCTTCTGCTTGGTCAGGGGGTAGACGAAGAACAGGATGGCAACTGCAATGCCGTAGCCCAGGAAGTAGACGCCGGTGTAGCTCTTCCAGATGGCGTTTACAACGCCTGCGGTCTGCACAGCGCCAGCGGTAACGTTGTAGCCGATGGCACCCAGCACAAAGCTGGACAGGCTGCCGGAAATGGCGCTTGCAAGCTTGCGGAAGAAGGAGTAGGTGGAGTAGACGATGCCCTCGTTGCGCTCGCCGGTCTGCAGCTCATGGTAGTCGATGGCGTCGTTGACCATGGCCCAGATCAGCACCTGCATACCGGAAGCGCCCAGATAGCAGATACCGTTGATGACGATGAAGGCCACGGGGTTGTGGACGGGGAAGAAGAACAGGATGCCGAACACGATGGCGGCAAAGCCGGCGCCCATGCAGCACCACTCCTTCTTGCCGAACTTGTTGGCAAGAGGCTGGGTGATGGCAAAGGACAGCACCGCGTACAGCACGCTCAGCATACCGGAGACAGCCTGAATTTTAACGTTGCCGAAGAAGTCCTTATACAGGTAGGTGTTCAGACCGTTGACCACGGAAGCACCGATCATGCCGGTCAGGCTGAAGAACATAACGCCCAGCAGAGCCTTATTGTGAGAGATCTCCTTGAGCACGTGCAGGTAGTTCAGCTTTTCGCCCTGCGGACGTTCGGGCACTTCCACGCGCTCCTTGCACCACACGCAGGTGATCTGCAGGCACAGCAGGCCCAGCATAGCGCAGATGCAGGCCAGCATCAGGAAGCGGCCAGCCACGGGCTTGTTGTCCACATACAGGAACAGGGGGCCGATCATGACCATGACGGTCATGAAGATGGTGCCGCCAAGGCTGCGGTAGCGGGACAGTGCGGTGCGCTGGCTGACATCATCGGTCATCACGCTGGACAGAGTACCGAAGGGCACGTTGACGCAGGTGTACAGCGCCTCGTACAGAACGTAGGTGACGAACATGTAGGCCAGACGCAGGCCGTAGTTGATATTGCCTACATTGACAAAGCCAAGGATGCACAGCACTGCCATGGGGAAGGAGAAGGCGCGGATCCACGGGATGAACTTGCCGCCCTTGGTGGCCTTGCGGGAGTCCACCAAGGCACCGATGATGGGGTCATTCACGGCGTCCCAGATCTTGGTGATCAGCAGCAGGATACCCACGTGGAAGGGGTTGACCTGCAGGATCAGGGTGTAGAAGATCGATAGATACATGGCGCGGTACTGCTCGGTGAAGCAGCAGCCCAGATCGCCCAGCGTATAACCGATCTTGTCCTTCATGGAGAAGGGACGGATGGTCTTTTTCTGGTCCATTGTGTTTTATCCTCCTTAAAAACAGTGAAACCACGAGACTTTTCACACAAGTCTCTTTTCTACGTTTACATTATACGTTAATTTTTCATCAATACATATCCAAAAAATGATTGAAAACTATCGCATATTGATGTATTATGCAATTATAACAGTTGTACTTTTCTGTTGTGTACAACAATCTGTTACACATGACAGTTTCATGGAGGCCTTTTTGGTGAATTATACAGCCAAGCGTTATCTTTTTGAGCAGAGCGCCGTCCGGGAATTTTATTCCGGCGCGTATTATGATTTGTTTCTGGTCATGCGGGGCAGCGGTGTGTTCCGGTGCAGCGAGGTGGTGCTGCCCGCACAGCAGCAGAATCTCATCATCTTCAAGCCCGGTCAGGGCGGCAGACTGGAATACGCCGGTGCTTACGGCCCGCTGGAACTTATTCGGGTGCAGCTGCCCCCCCAGACGCTGGCGCAGCTTTCGGACGCAGATACCGACCTTGAAAAAAGCTTCAACGTGGTGCCCTTCCGGCAGGTGGCTGTGCGCCCGGACAGCCAGATCTATATGCTGCTGAAAAACCTTGCCCGGAAGCTGCTGATGCTCCCGCAGGAGCGCACCCAGTTCGGTGCAGCGGTGTTCGAGCACGGTATTTTGCAAATGTTTGTGGTGCTGGCGCTACGTGCCTGCATCCATGCGGAGTTCCACACCGCATCGGTCAGCCGCCACCACCTGATGCTGGACGAGGTGTTTTTGTTTATTCAGGCGCACCTGACCGAGGAACTGACGCTGGAGCGGCTGGAAAAGGAGTTTTTCGTCTCCCGGGAACATATTGCCCGGGAATTCAAACGCCAGACCGGGCAGACGGTGCACCGCTATATCGTAAAGGCGCGGTTAGACCGCTGCTGCACCCTCATCGAGCAGGGGCTGCCCATCACCGAGGTGTACAAGACCAGCGGCTTTGGCGGTTACAACCACTTTTTCCGCGCCTTCAAAAAGGAGTACGGCATGACCCCCAAGGAGTACTTCCACACCACCCGGCAGGACGCCAGGGGATGAATCCGGCAAAAGCAGCGCCGTCTGCGCCTGTGAAAAAAGCCGCCCGGAAAGATCCGCAGATCCTCCCGGACGGCTTGCTTACCCTATTTTTCTTTTACTTGCGGTAGGTGAGGCAGTTCAGCGCCATCCCAACGACCTTTCTCGGTCGCAAGTATGGTCTCCAAGCCGCTGATTTTCAAGATGAAGCTGTTTGGGGCGTAATATGGTTGGCGGACAAGTGAGCTACAGGCCCTTGAGATAGTACTCACATGGGGCTCAGATGTATCGCATCCCGATTCAAAATAAAATACGATATAACGTAAAAGCGCAACTTCCACTCTTGATGAATGAAAGCTGCGTTTTTTATGTTTGACAGCAAGTTATAGATTGACAAGAGGACGCATACACGATAAACTTTATATAGTATCATGTGGATTAAAAGGAGACTCAACCATGAGTGTCAAGTATACTACCCCTGCCCAGCACAAGAGCAACCTCCGCAATGTGTATGGAACCTTTGCCATTGAGGGAATGACCATCAGCAAAGATACACGCAGCAACCTTGATCGCATTGGCAGCGGTCAAGCCAGCTATCAACAGGTCGTGAATGAACTGCGTGCAAAGTACGCGAAGAAGGGCTGATTATGTTCTCAAAGTATGATGTCTACACCACGGTGCAATCCATGTACTGCTACCCGGATACGGATGTTCTGATCAATAAGCTAAACATCCGTGACAAAGCAGAACTGAAACAGGCCGAAGAAGAATTTACAGCAGTCAAGCAGATGGCTCTGTTGCAGGAGCCAATCAAGGGACGTTTTACCAAAACTCATCTATTTCGGATTCACCGTTTCCTTTTTGAAGATGTGTACCCGTTTGCAGGGCACATCCGCAAAGAACAAATCAGCAAGGGGGACACGATGTTCTACCCACCAGACCTGATTGACCGAGAATTAGAGCGGGTGTTCAAAACCATTCGCTCCAAGAAGCTGCTTGCCGAACAGGATAAAGAAAAGCAGATTCAAAATCTGTCGCAGACGATGGCTGAACTGAACATCATCCATCCTTTCCGTGAGGGAAATGGCCGCAGCACCCGTGAATTGATTCGCTGCATGGCATTAGAATATGGTCTGCACATCAACTGGGGCAATACTGACCGAGAAACTTTGATTAACGCTGCAATCGCTGCCGTAGATGATGATATGGTATTCTGCGATGTTCTAAGGAAGTGCATCGAAGCAGAAAAATAAATAGTGATGGTCTGACGCACAAATTAGCAGCAAAGCGCAACTTCTACTCTGAATGAATGGAAGCTGCGCTTTTATTTTTACCCACAAAACATTTCAAAAGGAGGATGCCAATGGATAAAGACTTTATGCTGAACTACTACGACAAAATGGTGCGTCCTATATGGACGGAACTGATGAAAACGCCTCGCTATCAGAGGGCAGCTTGCGAACACGACAAGCTCGAACGTGAGTTCCGGCGGCTGTTGGATGAAAAACTGGGGCGGAAATATCTTGAACTGGACGATGCATTTTTCCGGGTGATGGATGACATCGCAGAAGCTATGTATATGAAAGGTGCCGCAGACCGTGAGTTGATGATCCGTTAATACTATGAGCCACAACTACTTCTACGGTCAGTCGGGCGAGTTGTTTTCCTACTTCCGTATTCCGAAAGCACTCTTTCAGAACAGCCGTTTCCGGCAACTCTCCACCGATGCCCGGACACTGTACGGTATCCTGCTGGACCGCATGAGCCTGTCTGCAAAGAACGGCTGGCTGGACGAGCAGGGGCGGGTGTATATCATCTACACCGTCCGGGAAGTGCAGGAATCCCTCTGTTGCGCCGAGCACAAGGCGGTCAAGCTGTTCCGGGAGTTGGAGGACATTGACCTCATCGAGCGCAAGCGCCGTGGTCTGGGCAGACCCAGCCTGATCTACGTCAAGGACTTTTCCTCTGGCTTGCCAAAAGCGCAAGTGCAGAATTGCCCAAACAGCAATTCTGGTGCTGCCGAAAGCGCAACTCTGGAACAGCCAAAACCGCAAGCAAATAAGACTGATAAGAATAAGACAGAGTGGAACGATCCTGACCTTCTCTATTCCGGGGGCATCCGGGAACAGCTTGAGGATTATTTTTATCAGACGTTGGAGGTCGAGCTGCTTCTCCGGCTCTGCCCGGACGAGGAGGACACTATCTACCAGATCGTAGACCTGCTTGTGGACACCTGTTCTACCAAACGCAAGATATTGCGGATCGCCGGAGATGACAAGCCTGCCGAGGTGGTACGCAGCCG
>OGLI01002175.1_pt1 | contig 10339 bp, 10 predicted proteins | sample 1572661 | NCBI WGS metagenome assembly OGLI01 (sample SAMEA2581901, study PRJEB24529) | metagenome | biome: Human gut stool | place: China | collected 2011 | reverse complement strand
ACGAGGGCGCTGCCCTCGACTCGCAAGGGGGACGCGTCCCCCTTGACTCCCGATTTGGGATTGCAGTAAGCGGAACACTACACCGCTAAATTATAGTTTTCCCAACAAGCAGCGTTTCGCCTTTAAACAACAATTTATCTAAAAAACCTCCCCCGAAAAACGAGGGAGATTTCCTTATATCTGATTATCAGCCGAGTTCAACGCCGTCGCCGGGCATAACCCTCTCAGTGGTCATTGACGGAAAAACTACGCCGCCGAGCTCGTCGGTGGGAACAGTCACTTCGTTGTCGACCTCCGGAACTTCAAGCTTGGGAACTTCATCGCCGGGCTTGTAGTCCTTGATAATCTCTTCAATCTGGGAACCGATCTGGTTTACAATGATATAGTAGAATCCGTCGTCGGTCTTACCCTCGACTGCGCCCGCTGCTGCAATCTCCTGGTCGGGATAGAATGCAGCGCCGTCCTTGATATACGCGAAGTGCTCGTCAAGCTCTGCCTGAACTTCGGCTTCTTTGCCTGCCTTCGGCTTTACGATCACGATTTCATCAAGGTGTACGCTCATCGTCGGAAGGTAGATGGAGTAGTCGTCGAGAAGGTCGAGGTCAAGGTTTACCATCGTCTTTGCGATCTCAGCGTCGGTGATCTGCTCGGAGCTTACCCAGTCGATCGCCTTGAATACAGCCTGTGCGAGATCCTCGGCAGTGCGCTCTGTGGTCTGGCTCTCGGAGCCGCTCTCAGCCTGGGAAGTTCCTGCGGAGCTGTTGTCGCTTGCAGCGGAGCTGCTTGAATCGCTGGAGCTGTTGGAGCTGCTTGAGTTGCTTGAGCTGTTGGTGTTGCCGGAGCAGCCTGTAAAAGCTGCGGTGATCGCAGAAAGTGCGATTACTGTTGCTAAAAATTTCTTCATTTTAATTTCCTTTCCTGTTGCTTTGCCATTGGTTCTATAATATTAGGGTGTTAACCCCTGAAACGCCGTTTCCGGCGGTCTCAGCATTTATTAAGCCGATGATGGAGCGCGTTCGGCAGCGGCTTGCTGTCCTTGTCGTACCACGGGAGGTCCTCAAGGGTGATTCCCCGCGGGTCACTGAATACCCGCTTCAGGAATTCCTCGTCCATGTACTTCGGATTGGGACGCGGCATGTCGTTTTCATCGAGAATCGGCTTCCATTCGCCGTCGGTGTCGTACACGAAGGTTCCCCACCACGGGAGCCACCACAGCCAGTTCGAGCCGTCCTTCTGCATTTCGTCCGGGTCGGGAATGCTTCCGCACTCGGAAAGCGTTATCATCTTTCCGTGAGTGTAGCTGCTGACAGCCTTGAATCTTTCAAGCTGCGAACCGTGGTTCGGTATTTCGTCGTAGATATCCTCGCCGGCGATATCGAAGGTGTTCGGGCTGACCGCCATGAACGGAGCCTGACCGTTCCACACCCAGATGAGGTTGCGGAGCTTGTGATAGTTCATCAGCCGGTCGAATATCGTGTACCACAGCTTCTTGTAGGCTGCGACGCTCTCGGGATCCTGCTGACCCGCGGGAGCGCGGTTGCCCCACCAGAACCAGTTTCCGGCGGCTTCGTGGAGCGGTCTCCAGATGACCGGAATGTCCTGCTGCTCGAACATCTTCAGCGCGGAACCAACAAGGTCTATCTCGTAGATGATGAAGTCGTGCTCGGGAGTTCCTTCCTGCATGGCGCGGACGATGTCGAATCCTGTCTTGCGGTCGTAGTTCGTGGTCTTGTAGTAGAAGGAGCTAAGTCCGCCGATGTCGTTCATGTCGTCAGGAGCGTTCCAGTGCCAGCACATGGTGAGGATGCCTCCCGTGCGCCTTGCCCAGTCTATGGCTCTGCCGAGCTGGTCGTAGCCGCGGGCGAGTCCGCTTATGCCCATGAAGTCGTAGCCGCGTATCGCGGGAATCTTCCCGGTCGTGTTGTAGTATACCAGATCTTCCTTCTCGTCCTCCCAGAGGTACTGCTGCCCGGAAATGTACTTCTTCCCGTAGCAGGACTTCAGGAATTCCCACAGCCTGAGAGTGTTCGGCGTAGGGTCGTCGGTGACGAGTTTTCCCGGATCCGCTGGTCGTTCTGCGAGGCGCTTCTCAAGCGCTTCAAAATCGGTTCTGTAGTCTGTCATTGAGATCCTCCGAAAAAGCGTGACTGTGTGTAGTTGAGTGCAGTCGACCACAGCTTTTGCTGATTATACAGTATGATTGTGAAATCAGCGTGATAATTATGTGTGCTTACTATGTTTTTTTGATATGTCAGTTATTCTGGTCAATATGCATATTGTGTGCATTACACCGCCGAAAAACAGCGGTAATATCATGCAGTCAGAATACCTGCCAGATTCAGCTGTTGATTAAAAATTTAAAATCTGCGGCACACAAAAGCAGGGGCGGAGTACCGTCCCTGCTTTATTTCCGACCCGGTATCCCGAATCGCTGTGAATCTATGGGTTATTCCGATCAGCCCTCGATGATGGGAGCGAATCTGATACGAATGTTCGGCAGCTTGGTGATAGTGGTGTAGTAGTTTGTCTGCCAGTCGGCACCCTGGGAAGGATCGTTCTCGCCGGAAGCGGGAGGGGCGAAAATCTTCAGTGTGAGGTCAGCCGCGCCGTCGAGAGGCTTCTCAAAGAATGCGGGCATGAAGTCGATCGTCTTGGCCTCGGGGCTCTTGTAGAACCACTTGCCGTTAATTTCCATCATGAGGTTCAGCGGCTCGTCGAATGTAGCCTCGCAGAATACGGGGCTCTTATCGAAGTGGAGCGGGATAGCGATACCGGTCGCGTCCTCGCTGCCGCCCCAGCGGAGGGTAACGGGGAGCTGCTGCTCCTCGCCCTGCTTCATTGAGGGGTAGAAGTAATCGTCGTGAATGATCTCCTTGTAGGTCTGGAGCGCGGGCTGCTCAATGCCGACGTTCTTGTTGTTCGGATCCTCGATCTCAAGGCCGAGTCTGCCTCTGTCGCGGAACTGGTAGAATGTGAATCCGTTGAACCAGCCCTGCTCGGTGTCGTTTTTCAGCATGTCGCAGAATTCCTTTATCATCGCAGCCTGGTCGTAGGGACCGGTAACGTCGCCGTCAGCGTTGAACTCGCTCATTACCATCGGCTTCTGAACGCCGCCGCAAAGTTCCTTGTAGCGCTTCTGGGAGAGCTTTGTGAGGTTGTATGTATCGGAAACCTTGCTTCTGCTGAAGCTCGTGCCGCCGACGTCCGCAACGTCGTAGGGCCAGCCCCAGTGGAGACTCATGTACTTATCAACGGACCAGATATCGGTGGCGCGCACTGCGTCTGCGAATTCCTTCTCCATTTCGATCTCGCCGCCCTTTTCGGGGTGCTCAACGCCGCCGATGCAGAGGATAGTGGAAACGTTGGGAGCTTCCTTCTTGATGATATTGTGGAAGCGTACGTAGAAATCCGCGATCTGCTGGTAAGTAGCGCGCTTGGTGAAGCTGAACCAGTTGCCGGTAGCCTCGTGGTTGATACGGAGCTGCATTCTTCCGTAGGTGCGGAGTTCCTGCGCGATTTTAATAAGGTAGTCGTCGGTGAGGTTGGGGTCGATAGTCATGGTGAGGATAACGTCCTGACCGTGGCGGCGGACATCCTTCATGCAGGTGAACGGCTCGCCGTCGGTGGTTCCGCCGATTCCGCCCTTATAGGTGAAGTAGTCGTCGTAGGGGTAGTCCCACTGGAAGCTTACTTCCTGATCTGCGAACGCGTCGCGCGCACGTACCGGCCAGGTCTTGTCCAGAGGATAGTAGCAGTACATCAGGCTTATCGCACGGTGGGGTCTGCCCATCTTGTGGAGTATGTAGTCCTGGTCTACGTACTCGCCGCGCTCGCTGCCGTCTCCGAGGTCAACGGCGCACTTTGCCGCGCCCATTTCGATTGAATAGATCTTCTGTTCCATTGGTCGTAATTCCTTTCGGTTTTTTCAGCGCGGATTGCGCGTTGATATCGTGTGCAGGGATTCTCCGCCCCTGCTTCTGTTGATATTATATCATAACTTGTAAACGTTTTCAAGGGGGTATTCTGTTTTTTTCTTATATTATTTACACAAAAGTTTGCAATATTTCATTAATATTTCGACATCTCAGGTATTATACTCCGAAGTTGATTCTGACGTGATCTAATTGGCTGAAATCGCGCAATATTACAATATCAGATTGGCGGCATGGCAGTATGTGTGGACGCGTCTGGAAATAAGCGGCAGAAACTCCCAGGAGTTTTTCAGAATGCCCGCTGATGAAAGAAAACTGGTATCATCAATCCGGCGCATTCTGGTACTGGAACTATCACCAGCCAGGGAGTATAATAATGTAAAACAGATAAAGGCGAAAAGCCTGAAAAGGAGAACAACTATGGATATCAAGGAAAAGTCAACATCAAAGGACAAACTGCTGAAGATATGCGTGACCGCAATGTTTGCAGCGCTCATCTGCGTAGCTACAATGCTTATTCAGATTCCGTCGCCGCTGAACGGCTACGTTAATTTCGGCGACTGCTTTATACTTATCGCCGCATGGGTGCTCGGCCCGGTTTACGGCTTCGCCGCCGGAGGCATCGGCTCTGCGCTGGCTGACCTGTTCACGGGATATGTTCACTACGTTCCCGGCACGTTCGTTATTAAGGGACTCATCGCTGTAGCCGCTGCGCTCATCTGCCGCGCAATGCTCAAGAAGATGCCCAAGATCAGCGTTCCCGCGTACATCGTGAGCGCTCTCGCCGGTGAGATCATCATGGTCGGCGGTTACTACCTCTACGCTGCGCTTCTGCTCGGAAAGAGCTTTGCAGGCGCTGCCGCAAGCGTTCCCGGAAATCTCGTTCAGGGCGCGTTCGGTCTTGTGTGCGGAGTAGTTATTATCAAGATCATCGCAAAGACCAGGGTGCTGAACAAGTTCTCCACCTATGCGGTGCAGTAAAAGTTGAAAAAATAACTCAGCGGCGCGTTTCATGTGTAAAACGCGCCGCTTTTATATTGACAAACCTACCGAAAAAGTCCACAATAAAAAGAAAACTATTTTCAGTGAGGAACAGCTTGCAATGGTTCTCAGCGCGGTATGTCTGCTGACCGGGTGCTCCGGAAATCAGAGCGGTGTAAGCTCCTCGCCGCAGGAACTTCCAAGGTTTCCGAACCGGAGGCAAAGAACGCCCGCGTAACTATCGGCGGCACGAAATTCATGGCAGACGGAAAAGCTGGGTCAAAAAATGGATTTCAAATGCCCGCTTCGCGGGCAAAAGACACTTTTTCGACAAGCTCTAACTCCGGTGCGTTTCGTACCGGAGTTTTTCCGTCAGTAGTTCTCGGGCTTCTGCTGGAAGTATGATTTCGGATAGCCACAGACGGGGCAGTGATCCGGTGCTTTCTTTCCGAACTCGACGTGACCGCAGTTCCGGCACTGCCACATGATTTCGTCGGTCTTTTCAAAGACTTTCTGCATTTCCACGGTGTGCAGCAGACGCAGGAAGCGTTCCTCGTGGGCTTTCTCGACGGCCCCCACCTGCCGGAACTTATTTGCGATGTCGGTAAAGCCTTCCTCTTCGGCGACCCTGGCGAAATCCTCGTACATCTCCGCCCATTCGAAATGCTCGCCGGACTGCGCGTTCACGAGATTCTGTGCGGTGTTCGAGAGCGCTCCGAGCTGGCTGAACCAGAGGAACGCGTGAGCTTCCTCGTTGTCGGCGGTTTCGCGGAATATCGCGGCTATCTGCTGGAAGCCCTCCTTCTCTGCGGCTTTCGCGAAATAGTCGTACTTGCTGCGCGCCTGGGTCTCCCCGGCGAATGCGGAGCGGAGGTTTGCCTCCGTGCGTGTTCCTTTCAGATCCATGTGTTGTTCTCCTTTGCGTTTTTTGATACTAGTATTGCGGGATCGTGAAAGATTATGCACTGCCAAAAGCAAAATGCTGACAAAACCAGCTGAATAAAGTTTATTCAATTTGTACAACATATACAATTGTTTTTTAGGCAAATCGCTTGACAAATTATGAGAAAAGTGATAAAATACAAATCGTAAAAAGAAATGCCGGATATCAAAAACCGGTAAATATCGAACAAAAGAGGTACTTATCATGAAGATTTCTAAGATCGTTCTTTCTGCTGCTATCGCAGCTACAATGGCTGCAGCTACCGCTGCTGTTGCTTCCGCTGAGACCGCTGAGGTTACAGGCGAGGTCGTAGCAATTTCTACAGATTCCACTGCAGAGGCTGTTGCTACAACTGCTGAGGCTGAGACCACTGCTGAAGCTGCTACCGCTGACGCTGCTACTGCTGAGACCACCGCTGAGGCAGAGACCGTTGAGGTCGCTGCTCCTGCTGATGACACCAAGGGCTCTCCTGAGACCGGCGTTGCTGGTGTTGCTGGCGTAGCTGGCGTTGCTGCTGTTGCAGGCGCTGTAATGGTTGCTACCAAGAAGTCCAGAAAGTAATCCATAATAAATAAGCGAAGGCTCACCGCAATAGTGGTGGGCCTTTTCTTATACGGAGGCAAATATGTGCAAAAGCTGCGGTCAGCTGCATTTTTACAGCCGGTTCAGGTCGGCGCTGCAATACTCTCATGAGATAAGCAAGATACGCGGCCTGGTGAGCTTCGGAGATATGGCGGTCGAGAGCGCCACGGTTCCGCTGGAGGATATACAAGGCGACCTTCGCGGATACTACCGCCACGAGGTGAGGTGCACTCTATGCGGACAGCGGTTCGCGGTGTGGTATGATACTTCCGATGGCAGCGGAGGTCTCTGCGCCCTGAACGAATGAGCACATTCCCTGCATAACATACATAAAACCTGACTTTTCCTCATAAACTGTGAAAAAGAAAACGCCCGCGGACTCCCTGCGGGCAGGGGAGAGTGAAAGGAAAATGTTATGCAATGGGGGTGCGAAATACATTGAAGAAAGCTGCGACAGGGGAAGCTGATCAGGAAAGATGTGTCATACTCGGACATTACATAGTTGAAAATAACGCGACAGTACGCGCGGCTGCAAAGAAATTCGGCGTGAGCAAAAGCACTGTGCATCAGGATATCACCGCGAAGCTTGCGCAGGTCGACCGACGCCTGCACGACGAGGTGAAGGCGGTGCTTGAGAAGAACAAACAAGAGCGGCATCTTAGGGGAGGTCAGGCTACACGCAGGAAATACGCAGAGCTGTCCCGCCGAAAAATGAGCCAGAAAACAAAATGAAAAAAGCCCTCCGGAAAGGAGGGCTTTACAGCTTGTCGAAAAAGTGTCTTTTGCCCGCGAAGCGGGCATTTGAAATCCGTTTTTTGCCTCAGCTCTGCCGAGGCAAAAAACACTTCTATCCCAGCAAGTGTGCGGGTTGGCGGCAAAGCCGCCAAGACGTGCGCGCGGCTGGGATGTTTCGGCGGAAAAGTCACTTTAGTGACTTTTTCGACGGTTTCAAAAGCCCTCCCGAAAGGAGGGCTTTAAATGTTGTTTAAGAGGAATTACTTTCTCTTTCTGGAGATAACGAGTGCGCCGCCGGCAACAACTGCAATACCTGCAAGAGCAGCTACGCCCTCAACGCCGGTGTCAGGAGAACCCTTGTCAGCGCCGGTTTCAACAGGAGTTGTATCCTCTGCTGCTGCGGTGTTGTCATCAGCCGCAGCTTCGCCGCCGCCAAGACCGGTAACGGTGAATGTAACCTTGATGGACTCGTAGGTGTCGTTCGGGATAGCTGCGAGGTTGTCGTATACGTTGATGAGCTGGATACGAGCAGTGTTCTTGATATCGAAATCCCAATCGGAATAATCATCGCTCTTTGTAGCAGCGTCAACGCTCATTACAGCTGCGTCCTTGTCGAAGTCAACAGCGGCGCCGTTGAGCTCAACAGAGGTGATCTCAAACTTTACGTCAGGCGTAGCGTCGAGGTCGATATTGCTCTCGAGCTTGAGCATGTTCCAGCCGCCGTCGTTAACGCCATCGAGGGTAACGGTGTACTCGCCGTCGCCGGTGATGTTGGCGTCGGTGAAGGTAGCGCCTTCAAGCGGAGCAGCCTCGCCGAGGTCGTTGTCCCAGTAGAGCAGCTCGGACTGAGCGATAGTGTTGCGGAAATAGTAGCTGGACGACTGCCATGTGATACCTGCAACGTAGCTCTCCTCAGCAGAGGTGGGGATTACCAGCGCGGCTGCTGCAACTGCGCAAGCGGCTGCTGCGGAAACAATGTTTCTGATCTTCATGAAATAATTCCTCCTAACAATTTACAGTTGAACTGTGTAAATGGGCTTTCGCCGATTCGGAGAATGTCTGCGGGGAAGCAGAATTCTCTCCAATGTCCAATGAACATTATAATACAGCGGGTAAATTATTGCAAGTGGCAATTCTGCACAAAAACGCGTGATTAATTCTGGCAAATAATCCGATACTTCGGAACGAAATTTGTGAAAACCTGTTTCATTGGCGGTAATATGCGGAATATCACATGTCCGATGATTAATTATAATCCGTTCAGTCAATAATAGTGTTACACTTTTCGATTATTGAGAGACGGATTTTTCAATAAATTTATTCAAACTTAACAAATATTTTTGTGAAAAATTCCAAAATGAATAACTCGGAGTTTTTTTTTGCAAATTACGCTTTAAATTTCTGTGGTTGTGTGTTATAATGGAATGGTGTAAATATTTAAGGGATAACTATGCCCTGAGCTTACATACCGACATATCCGGCTGCTTTTGCGGCTGCATATATAAAATGTCTCTGCGTCAGCGGGGGCAAGGGGGAAGTGCAGTTTTGGAGAAATACGTTATAAAGGGCGGAAAAGAACTGAGCGGAGAGGTGTTCATAAGCGGCGCGAAAAACGCGGTCGCTGCTATACTGCCGTGCACCATTCTTTCAGACGAGCCCTGCATCATTGAAAATATACCGAATATCAGCGATGTCAGCATCACATTACAGATAATGTCCGAGATGGGCGCAAAAATACGCATGCTGAACAAGACAACTGTCGAGATCGACACGCGTCAGCTTCAGAATATTCCTGTTCCCTACGAGAAGGCGAAGCTCATGAGAGCCACCACCTACTTCCTTGGAACTCTGCTCGGGCGCTTCCACAGCGCTCACGTATCCATGCCCGGCGGCTGCAATCTCGGCGACCGCCCCATCGACCAGCACCTCAAGTGTTTCTCGGCGCTCGGCGCTGAGTACGAGATCGACGGCGGAATGGTTAACCTCCGCGCCGATAAGCTGGTCGGAACCCAGATCTTCTTTGACAAGAACACCGTCGGAGCCACTATCAACGCCATCATGGCGTCGGTCAAGGCTGACGGTCTCACAATAATCGAAAACGCAGCGAAGGAGCCTCACGTTGTCGACCTCGCCAACTGCCTCAACAGCATGGGCGCGGATATCCTCGGTGCAGGCACCGACGTTATCAAGATACGCGGCGTGAAGTACCTCCACGGCACCACCTACAGCGTTATCCCCGACCAGATCGAGGCGGGTACGTTCATGGCGATAGCTGCCGCAGCAAGAAGCAATATTCTTATTAGAAACGTTATTCCGAAGCACCTTGAGCCCATCACCCAGAAGCTAGTTAAGATAGGCGTGCAGGTCGAGCAGTTCGACGACGCGGTAAGAGTCATCGGCGGCCCTGAGTACTTCGGAACCAGCATAAAGACCAACCCGCACCCGGGTTTCCCGACGGATATGCAGCCCCAGATGACCACGGTCCTCTGCCTGGCGGAGGGCACTTCCCTGGTGACGGAGAGCGTCTGGAACAACCGCTACCGCTATGTGGATGAACTCAAACGCATGGGTGCCCGTATTCAGGTGGATGACAAGACCGCCGTGGTAGAGGGCGTGGAAAAGCTCACCGGCGCACCGATCCAGGCTTATGACCTGCGGGCCGGCGCGGCTCTGGTCATCGCCGCTTTGGCGGCAGAGGGCGAGAGCGAGATCTCCAACGTGCAGTATATCGAGCGGGGCTATGAGGACATCATCGGCAAGCTCCGGGCTCTGGGCGCGGACATCCGCGCCGTGGAGGAGCCGGACGAGGATGTCCTTTCCACTGCGCAAATCAGCTGAACTTCACGTCCGTCAGGGAGTGTGTCGGCCTTGACCGGCCCGTTCCCCGGCGGACGTTTTTCAAAAGAGAGGTATTTTCTTGACCACCGTACATACGCTTGCCAGCGGCTCCTCCGGAAACGCCGCTGTGCTCTCCTGCGGAGACACCCATCTGCTGATCGACGCCGGGATCTCCTGCCGCCGGATCACCGCAGCTCTGAAAGAACTGGGACTGACCCCGGCAGACCTGACGGCTATTCTGATCACCCACACCCATTCCGACCATATCTCCGGGCTGAACACCCTTCTGAAAAAAACAACCTGCCCGCTTCTTGCCACCCCCCGGACC
>OGLI01002174.1_pt1 | contig 10342 bp, 9 predicted proteins | sample 1572661 | NCBI WGS metagenome assembly OGLI01 (sample SAMEA2581901, study PRJEB24529) | metagenome | biome: Human gut stool | place: China | collected 2011 | reverse complement strand
ACATCCTGACGCAGGACCTTTTCCGTCGTGACGAATTGTGGGGAATCGACAAAAACCCCGATGGCGCTTCCATTCTTTATTCATTCAGGGACTTCAAAAAAATCAGAAGCGATAGAAATATTCGCAAAGTCTATCTGAACGGCCTGATGGGGGCCGTTCCTACAATCCTCTGAATTTTGGAGTTCAAGCATGGCCAGGACAGTCTCACTGAACAAACGCTTCAATCGCGGCGTACCAGCGCGTGCGTACATAAAGCATCTGCATGTTTACACAGAAGGCGAAATTACAGAAAAAGAATATTTGAACGCCTTCTGTCGGGAGATCATTCCGGTCCACCCCGAATTTCGACTGTCGATCAAGCCGTCCAAAGGAAAGTCCTCGCCTCGCAAAATTCTGGATGCCATGCGACGCGATGCGAAACTGTTCGGTGACAAAAGATCCAACGAAATTTGGGTGCTGATTGATCAGGATGACTGGCCGGCTTCGCACGTTGAAGAGTTGAAAGAAGGAAAGGGCATCCGTCAGGCCGTGTCGATCTACAAGGTGCTACAGAGCATCCCGAAGTTCGAACTCTGGGTTCTCCTGCATTTCGAGAAAGCGAACGGCATTTCAACCTCCAAGGAAATCGACGAAAAGCTGAAAACCATCATTCAAAATTACAACAAGCATCTGCCCGATAATCTTTTCTCCTGGAGTAATGTTCAAGAGGCCATCTCGAACGCCAGACTGCGTGTACGCAATGGACATGCGGCACAAACTCAGGTGTACGAGCTCATCGAGCATCTGCTCGAATTGGCCCCAACAATGACGGACACGACACCATGAGCAACCACATTCTCGTCGCCGAGGAGTAAGCACCCTATCGGGTGGTTTGCTTATTATTTGTCTCAGCAAATAGGTTAGTAAAATATGCCAAATAATGGCCGCATACATTTACGGCCTTTATAACATTCCGAATTATTCCTTCAGGGAAGCTCTTCAAAAGCCCTCTTTAATTTTACGCCTCGAGAACTTTCATCTATTACACAGGCTAAATTACTGCACAAACGATTGTTCAGGGTACTTTTGAAGAGCTTCCTCAGGTGCTTATTGCTCTCGCGGATTCTGGTCAGCCTCGCCGAACGCCAGTCCCGAAAACGAGAAGAAGAGCAACCACAGTGAGAAGAAGTCCCATCCAGTCGCGATCGATGATCTGCTTCAGAGCAACAAGCGTCACCAGCACTGCGACGAGCATGACAACACCGTTCATGACTCACCTCTCACTTGATATTTTGCATTTCATTCCCACTCCGCCGGCATTGCCTCGGGTGCAAAGCGCATTTCCATTACGACAGCGTCCTGCACGACTTCCTTGATTTGCTCAAGCCGAACGTCCAGCGCTTCCACGACCTCGGGCGCCCTGGCGAGGTCATCGACCGTGATCACCAGCACCTGCGCCCCGTACTCATTCCGGGTCGACGACCAGCGCTGCACGGCATCAAGTCCCGTGAGCAACTTCTCGATCGGCTCGACAACGGCGGCATCCACGCCCTTCGTCAGATACGGTTCGGCCTTGGGCGAAATCTTGATGATGATTTCGTTGGGCTCAGTCGAGGGCAGCCCCCAATGGAAGGCGGCCTTGCTCTCGTCCATGTCCCGTCCGTTGGCGGTCGTCTTGAGAATGCCTTCGGGCGTGAGGCCGAATTCGAGCGTCGTTTCGTAGGCATCCTCGCCGACCCGTTTCACAGCGCCCTCCTTCTCCAGCGCTTCGACGTACTGACGCAGATCGCGGTTGAGCGCATCAACCGAACCCGGCACCGGTCCCTTGCCGGTATCGACAAAAGAGACCCCGGTCTCAAACTTTCCGCCGGGGAACCCATGGTTGACGAAGCTGCCCTTGAGCGTCAATTCGGCGCCGGCCCAGGCCAACCGGAGGTCACGGACTGTCCCCTCCACATTTCCCTGCATCGAAGCGGCGAAAATGTCCGTCATGCTGCCGTCGGGACAGATGCCGGGCAGGTCCGCCATATCCGAGCCCAGTACGAAATGCGCTGAGAGGCAGGGCAGCCAGACATTCGGAGGCGTGTACAGGCCGGCATCAAACCGCAAGTCGAAAACCGGCAGCTCCGAATCGTTGATGTTGACGTCCCGAATGTCGAACTTGAACTCGGTCGCATTACGCAGGCGACCGGCCTCCTTCTCAGGCGTCACCGTGAGGCTGTAGCTCAAGGGCCCCATGCCGAGCGGCATGAGCTCGCCCTTGACAAAATCACCTGCGGACGAATAGGAAAAGGCAAACTTGAGGGGTGACTCTGCATAGACGTACTCGAAGGTCTTCTCAGCACTCTTGACATGACCACCCTCCCATCGGCTTTCGGAGGCCCCCAGCCGTCCGGAGACAGTCAGCCCCGTCAATGCACGGCGCGCGTGATCAAAGCCGATGTCAGCCGTGACACGGCCGTCGCCGATCGTCTCCTTTTCATCCGACGCACCGCGCCAGACAACCTCAGCCTCTTCCGGACTCATCGAGGGACTGAAGACGAACCGAATCCGAGGATCAGCCTTGACGAGAATCGCAGCATCCGGATCCGAATTCGCTACGGGCTCGAAGCTAACCGAAGGCCGGAGACCCGGTCTGAAGCGACCGTTCATAACCAGAAAGGATTCGGTCAGGCCGTCTTCCGTGCGAAATCCCAGGCGCAGCACCAGATCGCGCTGCAGAAGACCGCCGTCCCGGCGCTCGAGCTCAAGCGCGAACAAACCCATGCCGCGCTCGAGGCGGCTGTCCGTCATCCGGTCGAACGCCTGAAGCTGCCACCAAAGGAGGCCGCTCAACGCGGCACCGCCGCAAAGAACGGTGCCGGCAGCCAGCCGCATGCAGGTTTTCCTGTTGAAGTTCATCGTCATTTGATATTTCTCCTCATTGCAGCCTTTTGACTAGCAGCCACACGCTGCAGACGACCAGAATGGTTCCGAGCATGAGGAAGACCGCACGGAGCAGCCCGCGCGTCAGAAGCGGCGCATGAGGCTTGCCCGTCGGATCGCACAGCCAGTTCCAGTCACGGATCGCACCGATGATGCAGAGGCTTCCGAACAGCAGGCATATGACGTCGTTCCATTCTACGAACAGTTTCTCGACAAAGGCGTTCACGACCGGCTCTCTTGATTTGATGACGACGGGCATTTGACGATTGAGCCGGACTTGTTAATGCAGAACCAGTCGCCGTCCTCCCATCGATGATATTCTCCTTCCGACCCGGGCACTGCCGCAGGATGGCCGCTCAAGGTCACCCTGGCAACGCCGTTCGCAAAAGGCAGACCAAAGGCAAATCGGGGCGCGATGCGAACGACGCCGTATGCATCGGCATAACCGATGCGACCGTGGTCATCCACGACTCGATAGAGCCCGTCGGAGACGGGATCGGGGCCATTGTCGAAGACAAACGGAGCGACCGCCCCCGCGAGTAGAAGCCATGCCCATTGCCGGACCTTCATGACGCGCCCTCCTTTGTCCGCAGATATACAGCTAATCCCACCAGAAATACCAGATTTTGGACTGCCGGAGCGTATCCGCGAGTGCCCCGACGGACTCATGATTCTGATCCATGTCGGGACAGAACGCATACTGCTCAAGTGCAGTCTGCACGGCAAGCTCCCGGCCGATCGGTTTCGGAAGCGCGAAGTCGAGCTCGTCATGAGTCATGACGGCTGGCACGGCACCGAATTTTTCGAACCAGTACCTGGCGACCGCCATGAGCTGCGGCGTATCCGGACAGTCATTCCAGTTGCCGAACGGCAGATGGGCAAACACCTCCCAAGGATGCCGGACCGGAATTCTAGCGAGGATGACCGGATGCGTCATGTCCGTCTCGCTGTTCCAATATCCGGAGAACCGATGGTTGTTGAAGCCGCCCTCCATGCGGCCGACGACTTCCGTGTCCCAATCCTTGGAATCGTCCTCCGCTTCTGCGCGGCGCTCTGCCATGCCGTCCTCCAGAACCATCCTGCCGTCGGGCAGGGGTGCGGCGAGCTGCGATTGCCGGTAGGCGGCTACCGCATCCGGATCAAAGGCATGATCGTCATCTCCCTCATGAGCCGGATCGGAATTGAGCATGAGGCATTCCCAGAGTGTTTCGTCGACTGCAATGAGCATGGGAACGAATCCTTCGTGCGCTGCATTTTTCCCGGCATACTCGTAAGCGCACATGATCGGATCATCGTCCGCCATCGACGGGAAATAGGTGCACTCGCAGTCGAGATACGCCATCAGCGCCTCAGCCGTTTCGGAAGGCGCAAACGTCGAGTCGTCAAAGCGCTGTCCGGCCCAATTCTCGTACCGCCGCTCGATGATCCGGGCCATTTCTCGATAATAGTCTTCATCAAACGGAAGGAACAGATACGCTTCGTCCTGAATCTCATCCGAAAAGTTCCTCTCCACGCCTATTCTGGAAACGGCATGGATGTCGACATCCATCGTATAGTGCGGCGTGTACTCGTGAAGGGCACCGTAGTAGTAGCAGGCAAAGTCCGCGCCGCGCTCGTTGAAGATTGAAGCATGCAGTTCGCCCTTGAGCTTGTCTCGGAGCCATTTGCGCAGGCACGCCTCGGCCGGATTCGTCCTCACGGCCTCAACAATATCGGGCCAGCGTCTGCAGAATGACTCGCTCATGAGGTCGTGCTCGATGCACCAGCGCAGATAAATCGCCAGATGACTGAAGGCATTGAGTTCGTCGACAGGGAGACACTTCTCACGAATGCTCTCCAGATGAGGAGCGGCCTCGTCGAGCAGAATCTCATTCTGCTCGACGGACACCTTGAGCGTCGGTTGGTCCGGAAGCGCCACGCCCGGACTGCGGGTGATGCGATGCCTGTCGCCTTGGGAAAAGCCGATCGTCTCGCCATCATTGAGAGTGACGTCCGAACCGATCACATAGCCCGCCAGACTGACAAGAAATTCCCTGACCGCCAGCGGATCGGCATCCGCATCGAGCACCTCCAGCTCCTCCTTGCCGAAGACGTCCATGCCGTAGGTATACCCGCAGACGCCGCCTTCTCTTCGATGGAGCCCGAACCAAATCCAGTTGTTGAGCGGGAGTTCGCCTTCCTTCATGACGCCCGCCATGTCGGCATAAAACGACGGCTCAAAGACAACGCCCGACGTGTATACGCCGAGGACACCCGGTTGACGACAGCAGGCGGCAGCGAGCTTCACGAAGAACTGCCCGCGCAGACGTACGTCCGTCTCCTTTCCCAGCACGGTTACCATGATGTGGGCGGCATGGCTTTGTGCGGCTTTGACGGCATCGGGCCACATGTAGTTGTTTTCGGCATTGTCCTCCGCCTCTCCCCCCGGCACCGGGCCGTGCATCAGGCTCACTGCGGCGATCATGTCGCCCGCCTCGAACACCAGCGAATCCCCGTTGTCCTTCCTGTCGTCCTTGTCCTCCTCGGGAACGTCGATGTCCCATTCGGCCTTCAGATCGGCGATCAGCCTGCCCTTGTCCCAATGCGCCTTCTCAAGCAGCACGAAGCCGAGGAAGACGCCCTTACTGTCAACGGGCTTCCCGTCGTTCTTACAACGGGCCTCAACCGCTTTTTCACATTCGCGGATGACGCACGGCGCATCCTCATCCTCAGGATCGAGCTGAGCCCAGGTTCTGGCATAAGGAATGGCCTTTTCCTCCTCTCCCGTCAGGTACTGGTAGCCGTAGGCCATGCGCATGTGCCACTCCGCCCTGTCGAGGCCTTCCTCGCGGACCGATTCCAGTACGCCGATGGCGCGCCTCAGGGCTTCCCGAGCCTTGTCACGCGGACAGCCATACTGCCCGTCGCCGAGAACCGCATAGTTCTCGAGCGCACGCGCCAGAGCATAGGCATGCCGGTAGTCCCGATATTGCGTTGGAACGCCATCGAGCGCACGAATGCAGCGCGTGTATTCGTCATCGTCATTCCATTTTTGAATCCGGGCATGGAAGGCTTCCGCCATCTCGGGACGATAGTCGAGCGGTTCATCATCGTCATCCTCGCCGGCATCCGCCCGATCGTCGGGAGACTTGATCGGAACGGATCCCACTTCGCGGCGAAAGACGTGAAAGCTCGCCGCCGGCACGTCCGATGCCTCAAGAAACGCCCGGGCTTCGAACAACACGGGCTGCAGATCCCAGGCCATGAAGTCGACATAGCCGAAATGCACGCCGGTAGCGCCGCCGACCATCCTGACGACATCGGGTCCGCACGCCTTTTCGAGCTTCGCCTCCAGCGCCTCACGGAAAGCAAAGATCCTCTGCGTCCGATTCTCGCCCGTAAAGCCATCGAGCGAAAAGGCGATGAATCCCGCCGTCACGCCATCGGAATGAAGTGCATCCATCGTCTCATCGTCCGCACTCATATAGCCATTGATGAGAGGCGGGCAGGCCGTGGAACCGGCGATGACGTCAAGACGCCAGTCGGCGTCGGGGTCCGGATCAGGCTCGCGCGTGTAGCCGACATAACTGTTCTCAAGCAGCGTCTCGGCGTCGAGCGCCAGGTCCTTGCCGAGCTCCCGCAGTTTGTCCGGCAGATCGCTCAGAAGAAAACCCGGCACCGCCCTGGGCGCATCAAGGAGCTCGAAGTCGTTGATCCAGCGCATGTGCGGAATTTCGCCGAGCAGCTGGTCGGTGAGCGTCGTGAGCATCCACCAGGCACGTCCCTCCTCCTTTGCCTTCAGATCCGCAAGCCTGGCGCAGAAGACGGAGAGCTTGAACGCATCGTCGTCGGGCTCAAGCCAGGCCTGCACGTCTTCACCGCCGATCCTGACGCCGCCGGCATGAAGCTCATTGCCCGACGTCCCACGACGACCAAGCGTGATCTCCCAGTGCCTCAGGACGGATGCGGGCGCATGGCTTCGGAAGTAGACGAGCTCGAAGAGCTTCATCCGGTTGCCTTCAGGCGTCAGAATGAGCTCATGCTTGACGCCATTGAAGCCGACCTCGAACGAAACGTCCTCAAACGCAAGCCGGAGAATGCGCTCGATGCGATCGACGATCTCTTCGCCTCTCTCATGCGTCTTGTCAGCATCCATCATGGCGCGGATCTCCGCCTCCTCGCCTTCGAAGGCCGTCCAGGCCTTCTGCGTGCGCTCCCTGAAGGGAACCCGGAAGAACGGCAACGTCACGCGCTTGAGACAGTCCTCCATGAATTCTTTGGCATCCTCGTCCTCGGGTTTGGCTTCGTGCGCCCGTCGGAACCGTGAAAGCGCGCGCCCTTCCTGGTCGAGATAGTAGTAGGCATAGCCCAGGCGGAAGTTCCACAGATAGGTTGCACCAAGTGCCTCCTCGTGCGGCTCAAGAAGCTCAATCGCCCGGTGAAGCATGAGGCGACCCTCGCTCGTGTTCGGATCCGCCTCGTTGTAGGCGCGAGCCAGCTCGCTTGCAAGTTCCGGCGTTCGTCCGTCTTCTCCGAGCGCTTCAAGCGCCTCGATGATTTTGGGAAACTGTCCGGCTTCGTGCCATTTCTGGCATTTTTCGAGTAGCGTCATGCTCCCTCCCGGCAATAAGCGGCAAATTGGTCGTTCAAGCGAACGTTCTCCGGACATGAGCAGTACTTGACGGGCTCATCCCAAAGGCGGTCGCCGAATGCTTCGCGCTGCGGATTTCGTCTTCATGGTGTCAAACGAAAGACAATGCGATTCGATTTTTTATCACACAACCTTTCTCCCATGCAAGACGGGGCTAACCCGAATTTCGCTTACAGAAAGCCAATTCCATTTCCTCTCCCAAGGGAGCGTTGAGGTGATGGAGATGCCAAAGCGGACTCGCTGAAAAGACACGCGAGGAGGCGTATCAGGACAACTGAAGCATCCCCGAAAACAAAAGCGCCGCGCCGACAGGGAAATCCGTCTCGCGCGGCGACTGCAAGGCAGAAATCAGGTCTCGGACTGCTCCTGCCTTTATTCATCAGGCGCCCCGAAGGTCAATAACCCTCAGAACGACCAGCGTGCGCCCAAATTGAACCTGTACGACGTCTCGACCTTGGCCCCTTCGGTGGCTTCAAGGTCTGCATAGAGATGCAGGTTCTTCGTGGCATTGAAGTTCGCGCCGACACCGTATTCAAGCCAGGTGTCACCGAGCTCTTCGGAGATGTGCTTCGTCTGACCGCCCTTCGTGAACGTCGACTCGGCGTCACCCTGCCAGTCATGGAGGATCGAAGCGCGAACATAGGTGTTGCCGCGATTGTTCGGGCACTTCAGACCAAGCACGAAACCGACTCTACCGATGAGCGTATCGACGGCCTCATGCTCGACGGCAACGCCCATGGACGTCGTATAGTCGGCATCGAGCACGCGACCGTACATCATTAAAAGAGGGGAGCTCCGAGCGAGCTCCCCTCTTTCAACATTGCATTCAAACCGAATTACTGCTCGAAGTGCAACTCGACGCGCCGGTTTTGTTGACGACCTTCCTCAGTGCCGTTGTTGTACTTGAACGACTCACCCCTACCCTCTGAGGCCAGTTTGTCCAATGCAATGCCCTTCTCCGCCAGATAGGCCTTGACGGCTTCGGCGCGGCGCAGGGAGAGCCTCAGGTTGTAGGCATCGGTTCCCATGCTGTCCGTCCATCCCACCACTGTCACGCGATCCTCACCATGGTTGGCTTTGATGACTGTCAGGGCCTTGTCCAGAGCGGCCTTGCCTTCCGGACGGAGCGTCGACTTGTCAAAATCGAAGTACACGTCATGAAGTTCGATGACCGGCACCTTGGCGCAGTCCTTGTAGAAGGCCTCTTTCGTGATGCGGGCGCCACCACGGCCTCGGGCATTCCTGCCGACCTTCTTCGTGACAAAGGACCGCTCCTGATGCTCATCTGGGTCGTCACGGGCTACATGTCCGGCGAATGGCTGAGCCTCAATGCGGGCATGACGGGCTTCATCCTCATAACCTTCTTCATCTCGACCTACCGCATCATTCGCATGATGAACGGCAACCTCGAGGCGTTCGACCTCGTCGGTGAAAAGGTGATGGAGATCGCCGAGGACGCCAAGGCGGAGCTTGCTGCGCAGGCACGCGAAGAGGACGAGGAGGAAGACTGAAGGGATCGACAGGCATGAAGCACTGTCGCTCCTCAACACAGGCACTGTCGAAAAGCGATTTTGAGGTAGACACACACCGTTATTTCTGCTACTATCTCGTCCTAACAACACCCCGCAAGCTTAGTTTCAATCTCGCAAGAGAACGAAAATGCTCACTCCGCGGGGTTTCCTTTTTCTAGGCTTGACATGATTTACTCCAAACCGCACGCTACGTTAAAAGAGCAAGTCCAGCGCCTCAGAGAGTGAGGCTTAATTATTGATGATGAACAGCGTGCGGAACACTTTTTATCCATTGCAGGATACTACCGAATTAGCTCATATTGCTATCGCTTTGAGTTTCCTCCGGTAGACGGGAAAAGGACACACCAATTCAAAGAAGGCACTCATTAGGGTTCGAAGTTTTTGATCAAAAACTTCGAACCCTAATGATGGAGGCACTCGAGCGGTTTGAAGTTGCTGCAAGGACCGTATGGGCGCACGCGATGTCAGAAACATACGGGCCCCATCCTCACATGGAAGTCGACCCCTTCACGGACAGAGATGAATATTTCGAAAGCTTTGTCAACCTCATGAAGGAAACGAAGCGCTCTCAGCGCAATTCGGAAGAGATTAGTCACTATTTAAATCATTACGAGACCCCCTTTCTACCTCCGATATGGATCATCATTTCCGTGATGAGTTTCGGAGAGTTGTTCAGGTGGATCAAAAACACAAAGTCCACTCAGGTTAAATTAAAAGTAGCAAAGGCTGTAGGACTACCTAACATTCAAGTACTTGAAGGTACAGCGAGAGCTCTAACGACCGTCAGAAATCTCTGTGCTCACCATGGCCGCCTCTGGGACAGAAGATTCTCCACGAAACTTCCCTACATAAACAAAAACCTTCAGGTACCCCTTAAAGCAACAGTAGATGTTGGTGGCGGACCCGAGAATGTTCAACTACATCGTCGTCTTAGCGCACTTAATGCTTTTTTTGAACCACTCGAGTACATGGCCTTTCAGAGTTGCTTCCCTCGTTAAAGATACTTTGAACAAAGAAGAGCAAAATATCATGGGTTTCCCTGAGGATTGGGAAAACAATTCGTTCTGGCTGACCAACTCAGGTCATTAACACTGGGCATTTTTTTCTACGGCCATCAAAAGGCGGCGAACGGGTCTGCACCCCTTCCCGCCTTTTTTCCTTCATGCCTCTGACCTCGCGAAAGTCTCGCCTGCCAACCTATAGACTCTGTTGCACCGACGCTTTCCCTTTCAGTAGGACGAAACAGATGTTTCGCACTGCTGAGAAACCACCAAGA
>OGLI01002163.1_pt1 | contig 10374 bp, 17 predicted proteins | sample 1572661 | NCBI WGS metagenome assembly OGLI01 (sample SAMEA2581901, study PRJEB24529) | metagenome | biome: Human gut stool | place: China | collected 2011 | reverse complement strand
ATTTGGGCCTTATATCCTCCCCATGAATGGAGAGGTTTTACGGCCCGTTAGATAAGTCCTCTCCTTCTCACGGTACTTGATCTCAAGAGACTGCGCCCTCGCTGCGTAGTCCTCGCGCAAGGCGGCAATGTCCTCGCCGTAGAGCGCGGCGGCATACTGGTACCCGCCTGTAAAAATGGCAACGCCCGCAAAGAGCACACCGACCGTCTTCTGGATCATTTCAGCGCCTCTCTCCACGCCTTTACCGCCTTCGCAGAGATGAGCGCAATGAGGCTCACCCCCAAACCGAAGAAGACTGCGTAAGTTCCTACGGCTTGCCAAGTCAACTCCTCAACCATCATTAGCCCCCCGAGCCGCAAAGCCACAATCAAATTTGATAAAATATGCTCCATAGAACCCCAACTCAAGGTCTATCCAAGCCGTTCAGTCGCCACAACTGAGCGGCTTTTCTCTTACTTGCCAACGCACATCGCGTACTCTTTCTCACGTCGCTTCACCAGTCCCTCGACCTTTCGACCGCCTGCATAGACCCAGCGCTTCAGCTCTGAGCACGCACCTTCGTAGTCTCCTGAGTTGAGCTTCCTGACAAGCGTCGACGTACAGAAGGCTTTGGTGCCGACGTTGTATGCGAAGGACGTGTAGGCGTCATACTCGCCTTGCGTCAGAGGCACAGTCACGCACGTGCCGATCGCGCTCTCAGCCTTGCCGACATCTCGATTCAGCCTCTCAAGCGCATGAGGCACGGTTATCTTGTCGCCCATCTTCACGCCTTCGGTCGAGCCAAAACCAATGGTCGGCACATCACCCGACACGGGTATGTAAGCCTCGCCTCGATAACCCTCATAACCCGCAATGGCAAGCAGCCCTGCCGCAGAAAGCGACAAGGCCCCCGCCGCGAGTCTCTTCTTAAGACTCACTCTTCTCCCCCTTCACCTTCGCGATCGCCTGGATCATCGCGCCACGGTCGACGCGCTGATTGACCGGCACAACCGTGCTCGGCTTCTTCCGTTTTGCAAAACTGATGAGATAGAGCACAAACTCAATCACCTTCGGCAAGCACCCAAGGATCATTACGATCAGGTAAACGCACGTGAGCACGCTTACCCATGTCTCAACGGGAAAGCCATACACACTCAGGCCCGTGACTGCTACACCCGGGGACGCCTTAACCGCACCCGAGGCCGTACCGGATGAAAGCATGGCAACAAATCTCTTGATCGGGCTACTTTGTTCATCGCACATGAAAGCTCCTAAAAAAGAACCCCCGAGCTGTTTATCAACTCGGGGGTTTTGCCATTTGGCGTCCCTATCAGTCTCTGTAGGCGTAGTGATAGATACTGATGTCTCCGCCTGCTGTGAAGTCATGTCCTAAAAGGAAGCGGAAACTATACGATCTTGTCGGGAGGAAGAACTGTCCACCTTCCCACGGGGAATATGAGATCGTAAGAGTTTCTGTGTCTAACGTTACTATGGAGGAGTTATAACTGCCGATATAAATGCCTGCTTTTCCTGTTCCATCTGCTTTTTTAAGACGGGGGGCAAAAATAGGGAGAAGTGAGACATCGTTTTTTTGGAAGTCGACCATTTGAACTGTTGATGTTTCAGGGTCGATTACTCCTAGCGAGTACGGCACGTCGGCATCTACGGGATAGCCTAAGAAGTAAACCTTTTCGTCGACAGCGGTCATCGTTTGAACACACACTGAAATGGCTATTTCCGACCAAGTTTCGTTAGCTGTACTCCTTGCATACAACTTGGCTGTGTTGTATGCGGTGTACGCCGTCTTCTTTGTTGATGCACCGCTGTGCATGACGTGTTCGCTGGGCCTTCCAGCCAACTCAATCGTGTATGTAGACAAATCAATCGTAGCGCCATTGGCACCAACGTAAAGCACTCGCGGTGTGATTTTGTCAAATAGCGGCAGACCAACCCCGTTGAACAAGGATGGGGAAAAACTACCAAACCTGTGGAGCCGAACGTCATTTGTCGCTACGCTCCACCCATTGGTGAAATTCATTCTAGGCTTTACAAGCATCCGGTCTGAGTACCCGGATGTCGTGCCTCCTTGCATTACCAGCTCACAATTTTCACCTTCCCAAAGCGGAGTTACAGAGGAGAAATCTTTTGCCACCCTATAGACACCATTTGTGCCCACAACGAGGCGGGGTGTCATATCAGACTCCTGACTATCCGTCTGCCTAGGAAGGCTTGCATAGAGGCTCCATTCGAAAGACAGCGTCCCCGCAAGGTACAGTGTCTTCGGTCCATCAGGAGCCCACCACACCTTCGCCTTTCCCCCGACGCCAACGTAGGCCTTCTTGACGACCTTGGCTTTGCCGTCGACACCTATATAGATAGTCTTCAGCTTCTTCGCTACACCGCCTACGCCTGTATATGCAGTTTTTGCCATATCTCTTCTCGCAATAGAAAGGCCCGCAATGCGCGGGCCGTTGTCGTTTAGGCGGAAGCAGACATCGCCATCATGTTCTGGAACTCAAGCGCGGCCGCAATGCGCTCTTCAGGCGTCGGCATCGGTTCCTCCGGCTCCTTGTTGACCTGAGCTTCGATGTCTGCGAGAACGAGTTCCGCTTCTCGCGTGGGATCAATGCCCATCGCATCAGCGAGAGACGAGAGCGACTGCACTGTGTAGATCGTCTCGCCCAGAGCGTCGAGGATCAGGACGACCTTCAGACCCGAGGAGAGGCACGGGAAGTTCTTCTTGAGAGCTTCAGTGGTAGCGATCGCACCACTCGGGAAAAAATAAGTCTTCTTGCTGTCGGTAGCTTCGTCATAGAGACGAACGATCTTCTTATAGGCCATTTACTTGTACTCCTTGCCAGTAATTTCCTTGAACTGATCGGGGGTGATAACACCCTTCACAACGGCCATCTTGACCATATCGGCCGTCCAAAGGCCCTTCTTGTAGTTCCATTTAATGATTTTGTAAGACATCTCTTACCCCTTAGTTTTCGTAGATAAAAATGAAGTGACCCGTTTCAAGAGCCGTTGTGCCTGCGGTGACATCATCCGTATCATTGGTGGTGTAGTTGATGCCAACATCACCCTTCTCACCCCGCGGCCCTTGGATGCTCGTGAACTCTTCGCCGACAGTGAACGTGCTCGATGCTAACGACGCGATCTGAAAGACCTTGCCATCAGGATCAATCACCGTATCGCCGACCTTGATGTTCGTCTGTGGCGTAAGCGAAGAGAGTGCCGCTGTACCGCTTGCGATCATGTTGGCCGACGTCAGGCGCACTGCGAAGGCGGCTACTTTTGCGTAGCCCTGAGCCTGCACGGCCGCAGACTGCGCGGCCTGCGCCTGAGCCGTGGCGGCGGCGACCTGCTGGTTGATCGTCTCCATGTCCGCGTTGATCTCTTCGCGAATGCCGTCAGTGTTGATACCGGCTTGCTGAGCAATCTTCTTCGCCTCTTCCGCCGTCGCATTCGCCGCGTTGGCCGTGCCCACGGCCTGAGTAGCCGAAATGCTTGCATTCTGAGCCGTCGTCTTCGCGGCATTGGCCGTCGTGACGGCCTGCTGAGCCGTAGTGAGCGCAGAATTGGCCGTTATGACTGCCTGAGAGGCATTATTAGATGCCTCAGTCGCCGCAGTGACGGCATTAGCCGCGTTGCTCTCAGCCTTTTTGATGCGCCCATCCCACGAATTGACGGTGACGGTTAAGGTATTGACGCTACCAAGCGCAGAATTCGCAGTGGAGAGCGCCTCGGCCGCATTTTGCTGAGCCGTATTCGCCGTGTTGAGCGCTTCAGTCGCCTTATTCAGCGCCTCGGTCGCATCGCCCGCGACCTCGACCATATAGTCGCCGATGTCGTTGATCGCGTCCTCTGTCTGCGTAAGGACAGACTGCCCACTTATTGCTCCGGTCGGCGTTTTGACGTAATGGAAATGAAATTCTTTTGATGCCATGCCTTACTACTCCGGCAGTTTGACAAAATAAGCGAGACGATAGAAAGGCGGACGGTCTAGCGTGAGCGTCTGCGCTTCGGATGAGCTTGTGATTGTGTGCGTATGCCCTTTGCCTCCGCCGGTGTTGTTGAGATTCATGCTGTGGCTGTGTGTTCCGTCGTATGAAGTGGATCCAGTCCATGATCTTGAAGCATCAAAACTTGTAGCCTCCGGGACGTTTGAATGTGTATCTTGACCATGATAATCTGCGCTCCCTATATTTGACCCAAAAAAAGCACCCGTTTGCTTCGTTGTATGCAGAGGGAAAGATCCAATTTGGAAAGAGCCTGTAATATTCATCGTCCCGCGTCCGTGCGCATGGCCTCCCGTCGTCGATGTAGACCCGGTGTGCGAGTGCGACGGGATCTGGTCGACCGTAAGAACCGTCTCCCCCACCGTGCCATTGACGGTCACGCCCGGGATCGAGAGGTTGAGGCTTCCTCCCGTCTGCCCGGCCTGAGCGACCGTGCTCGGTAAAAGAAATTTGTCCATCAGGTTCGGGACGTTCCCGCCCCTGCCGTCGCTGCCGCCGTCGCAGATGACATAAGCCTCATACGCATCGGTACTCCCCCACGGGATGAGCCTTCTTCCGTCCGACCCGCCTAACTTACAGTTGTAGAACGGTGTGACCTGACCGGCCAAGACGCTCGGGAGATCGAGGTTTTTCCATACGGTTTTGTCAGCAGAGGGTGCGACCACGCCTTTGGCAGTCCCCGGGCCGTTGGCGACAAGACAGCGATACTTCACTCCTGCGCTTAAGACCTCGTTTCCAGGCTCATACGCCAGCGTAGCGGTGTACTGCATGATGCCGCCCTGCTGATACCACACAAGGAACGACGAAAGCAAGTAGAGAACCGAATTGAAGTCGTCTCGCTTTGGGGGAATTCCGCCCTCACCGATCGGCAAGGAGTTCCATTTGCCCCACCCCTCTTCCTGCGATAGCCTACCCGTTCCTGCCTCAAGCGCTGTCACCGGAACTGCGCTCCTGTCACCGTCTTGGGCAATAGGGCACGAAAGTAAAGTTTGAGGATATTTGCTCATCTTTTCCATCCTAAATAAGACTTCTAATCTCAGCCCACGCAAACGCGACCAACCACGCCATCAATGCCAAACATCCTGTTGTAGCGGTTATCCACACGGCAATACGGAAAATCCGAAACCCAATATTTAATTCGACGCCTGGTTCATTCTTCGTCATAAAACTCACCATCTTGTTGATGACCACCGCCGTAGTGATCGCGGTTATAATCTTTCGCATAGTTCCCTTCTCCTTTTGTTCTTGAGGGACTAAAAAACCCCACAAGGTTGCAGCCCTGTGGGGTTTCGTTTCTTTTGGAATTGGCTCATGTGCCAATCGTTCGCCCAGGATTGAACACGCCTTGGTCAAAGGGAAGCAAGCCGCTTCCCTCAAACCCAAAAATCTGCTCGTCTGGGTAAATGATCAAAAAATTCGTCAGCACGCCCGATGGACGGTTCAAAAGCCCATACACCTCAAGGATTTGAGCCTGCAATTCACTAATGCTCCCAATGATGACAATCGAATTGATAGTCATATTTTGGTAATCAACCACAAACACCTTGGTATCCGTCAACTGGCTGAGCATGTTGTTCATCGTTGCGGCAGTTGCGTTCGAAAGATTGCACCTCGCACGATAAAACAACAGGAATCGGTAGTAGTCGTCATCAAACCGCGTGAAATCCGAGCCGACTTTCAGCAAGCGGCTGACGCCTACGCGCGTGCCCCACCAATCAAGGTAAACCCCCTTAGCCGTTCGCATGTCCGCAATCGTTTGCTGGAGGCTTTCGAGTAACTCTGTAGCATCGATCTTGTCCCTGAGCATCGATGCACTCTGCCTGATGCGCGTCGCGTGCGAGTACTGGGACTGAATAGCGTCCGTCGACATGTCGGCAAAGTCGGCCATGTTCTGAACGCAGTCAACGCTCAGGATGTCCTCCCACGTCTGTGTTTCTGACATCATCAGCCCCCGAAAGCAAGCGTGATTGACTTTGCCGACAACGTCGGGCTTTTGTTCGCAGGCACGTCAACGCTAGAGGACTGTTGGCCCCCAGCGATGCCGATGACGATTTCTTTGATTGGGGCGTCCGTCACGTCCTGAATGCACTTATAGAATCGGCTTGCGTAAACCGTCGTAGCGAGCTTCACTCTGGCGTTTTTGAGCTCCCCAAGGAAGTCAGAGATGATCGCTGCTTTGACATTGGCTTGCGTCACAGCGTCCATGTCGTCGCTGAAGAACGTCACCTTGGCGGTAAAGTCCACCGCCGTCGGTCGGACGATGTTATAGACATAAGACGCGTTGAAATGCTCGGTGTCAATGAACGCAACCTGAGTGTCGCCCACCGTCCCGCACCCCGCGCTCTTGCGCTCAAAGATCGTGCGGGCAATATCGTCATCATCCCCGCCGACAATGCAGACCGCCACGCTGTGACCCTTGATCGATATCCCGTACTGAGTTTGGGTTTCGTTCGTATAGTTTTCCAAGACCACACAGTCGAGAACGCCTTCAAGTGCGGACAAATTGGACTGCATGTTCTCAACCGTCCCGTTCGCATTGATCGCATAGCTCTGCTTCATGCGATTGAGTAGCTCGCCGTCCGGTTCCTCGTCTCGCCCGGTGTTCCCCGAAGCGGCGTTCGTCACCGAATCCCACCCCGCAATGACCGTCACGATCTGCGTCACGGTCTTTGCGCCGATCTCAATGGCACCGTGCTCCACGCAGGAAAACTGAGTGTCGACGCTGCCAGAATCCGGAATCATCACCCCGCCGGCCACTGCGTGTCGGAGCTGATTGCCCTGCGTATCCTGCACAATCGCGCCGTAGGGGATGACAGTGCCTTTCAACCCAGTACACGTACAGACGACGACCGTCGGCTCCGAAATCTTGCGTGTGAGCCCATAGAGCGCGGCTAGGGCATCGAGGAAAACACCCGTTGCGGTCTTCGGATTGAGCTGGTTCGCAAGGAAAGCCACCTCACGATTTTTAGCCGCAACTTCAGTCGTCACCAAGTCCACGACCTGCCCCATGGGCGATGCCGAATCCACGTTTAGGAGCGGGTCGGAGTCACTGACTTTAAAGGCCTCCTGAAAGCCCGAGGCGACGTCGTCTCGCACCTCCTTAACGGTCGGGACGACCACCCCGGTATCCGCGTTAAATTCTAGCTGTGCCATAACTGCCGCCCTCTGTTGTTACCTGTACCTCAGCGCTCAAAACACGTGTTGTTGTATCAAGCGCTTTTAGTTGAACCGACTCAACCGTAAGCACGCCTGGCACACTCAATGCCGCCGAACGTAAATCTTCCGTTGTAATGGCTTCCTGTATCGGCTGAGCGATTTGGTCCGAAAACCAATTGATCCCTTGATCCCACCGAAAGACGGCATCGTGGTAGAAAAGCCGCCCCTCATTGCAGACGTTTTGAACGATTGCAGGAGTTCCGCGAACCATCGCGACATTCCCGTTTCCGTCAAGCTGTAAATCCCACTCTGACGAAAGCTCTGCTGTGTAGGCTGTATGCGTCACATGCGAACCTTTAAAAAAAATTGTTTAGGTTACTTCGGCGCGCTGGTTGTGCCATCTGGGCAGGTATGAACATGACCCTTTAGGCTGATTCCATCTGCCACAACATCACCTGAGACCGTAGCCCCGCCGCCGCCCGATACCGCAAGACCACCCGAGCCTGTGATTTTTCCATCAACCTTCAGCGTGCCCGTGATGTGGGTCTCGGGGGTGTCGATCTTGCAATTTGAGCTCGCATTGATCGTCGCCGTAGCCGTGTTGACGGTGCACGATGATTTCGCGTTGATCGTCTCCACGTTCGTATTGATCGTCACGGTTTTCGGTGCCGTAATTGTTATGTCCCCAGTCTCTTCGACCCTGACGAAAGTTGTCGGAGTCTGCCCCCAGAAACCGCCCAAGTAGAACCCGTCGCTCATGTCGTAGCATCGGAAGCTACCCGGTTGAACAGCTTCGTTTCCGCCCGTAAGCGTCGACACGTCTTGCTGTGCGAAGACAGCCAAACCAACGTCCCCAGGCTTCGGGTCACAAATCAGTGCGGCCGTGCCGTGCTGAAGCCGAAACCACCTGAGCTTAGGAATGGAAACAGGCTCGAGCGCCTCGCCGGACGCACTTCGCATCTTGACTAGCGGCGTCGCGCTCAGGTATCCAGCGCCCGCACCATCACCGGGACGCGTGATCGTGTCCACTCGCACGGGAATCGCGGTATTGACCATGCCCTTGATGACCGAGCGAATCAGAAAATCCAGGACGTTGATTTGTGAGCCCGATGTAAACGCGTTCTGCGGCTGTGCGTACTCTGACATTTCATTCTCCTAACCACATGCCATCAAAGGACGTTTCCCAAGAACTCGCCCCAGGGTTGTGCGCGCTCAAAGAATGTTGAAGCTGAGTGATCTTCCATACGCCAGAAGCATGAGGGACGATCGTCTGCACACTCACCGCCGCCGCCACTCGTAGCTCTGGACGGAAAAACGTCCTGCACTGGATGCCCGTGTTCGTAAAGGTCGGATACCCAATCATCCCTGTGTCAGCAGAGACAACGGGCACGCCGCCTTCTGCACGCCTTACGCCGTCCTTCGGCACAACGATCGTCTTGTCGTCATCAAAGATGATGTCCGCGCCTGCGGCATTCGCAACCGTTTTCATCTTTGTGATCGGGTCTCCGTAGACCGTCATGTCAGAAACCGTTGCCTGCACACCGTCGTTTTGATACTCGAACCCCGCCTGCGCACTCTGAGACTTGATAAAGTCCCCGACGTCCTGAGACCCCTGCACGCTCACAGTCGACGCGGGCTCGAGGAGCGGGTATGCGCCAACCTGCGCTTCTATCTTGAGCACGGGGCTCGAACCGTTGAGATCGGCGTATGCAACCGTGACGCACCCGCGAAAAATCACAGGCAACTCCTGCCCCTGCTCACCGGCCGCGATCTCTATCGCATTCCACCTACGACCGAGAGGCTTGAAGGCGAGTGTCGTCAATTGCCCCATTGTGTCGAGCGACAGACCGTAAATCTCAACCTGCGCCGTCGCGAAATCCACACCCCCCGTCTTTGAGATTGCTACATTCGTGGCAAAGCCTTGGAAGGTGTGCTGGTTGTTCACACCGCTCTTGTCAAGAGTGATTGTTACTCGGATGTCCTTTAAGCTGTAAGTGCTCGCCATTCTTCTTCCGTCGCGTAGTTGAGCGTAAAGCGGTCGCCCAGTGCATCGTATTGAGGCGATGCGGATTTTCCACCGCTGTCAAGAAAGAAAAGCCTGCCTGCGAAATCAGGCGTATTCCACACGGGGATAGGCGACATCGTGCGGCACACGTGGTTGTCGCAAATCTTGACCTCATCAGCCGTTAGCGTGAGATACAAAAAGCCGCCCATCTGCCTCAGATTGATCACGCAGTTTTGCCCATCAAGGACGATGGAAAACTCCTGATTGGGAAGCGTCTGCAGTGGTATGCGTAACATCATCTTCCTCACGAAAAGAGATCGGCAACGAGGCTCCCTTGCGCCTGCCCCGTCTGCACCTTGTTCGCTGCATTGGCGCTCTTGGGTGCCCACGCAACAGACGCCCCGCCGACCTTTGCCGATTGCACCTCTCGGAAATCAACATGGATTTCAAGCGCGTTAGCTCCGTTCGTTGCCGAGCGTGTATAGCCGTACGACACGACAGCCATGCGGCTATACTCCTTAGAGGGCGTTAGGATGCGAAAGAGCTGCACACCGCACCGGTAGGACTCGAGCCTGGAAACGGCTTCCTGCTGTGCCTGATAGTCGCCAGAGAAAAGGAGGCTGACTGAACACTCGGACGGCTGAGGCACTTTGTCATAAGCGTATAACGACCCGTTTTCCTGCGGCTCCGTCGGAACATTGGCTGTCGAGTTGTCCTCGAATCCATCAAGTGCCGTGTAGCCGCAGAACGGCCGCGCATTCTCGTCAACGATTGCCCAAACTTCGGCCATTATTTCCTCACTTTGAAATTACGCCAGACTGCGCTGCCACAAGCATGCGATTTCGACGGCTCAACGCATTGTCCATCGCGCCGCCAACGGCCTGCCCGACGGCCTCAGGATTGCCATTCGTCTGAATGTTGTTTGTCACCTGAATCTGCATGTCGTTCGTCACGCCCGGGCCTGCGCTTGCAGACTTAGCCGCCGCAAAGCTCCCGACAGTTGCCTGCATAGGCGTCTCACTGAAGAAGCCCGAAAGCGCATCACCTAAGCGAGCGAGCGTGTCGGAAGAGCTTTCCTGCGATGGCATGCCGGCGTAGGCAACCGGGGCATCGTACTTGACACGAACGATCTTCGGATCGTTTGCCCGCACTGGAGCTTCGGCCCCCTTCTTGTCGCCGATCTTCTTGCGGGCTTCCGCACGATGATAATAT
>OGLI01002156.1_pt1 | contig 10386 bp, 8 predicted proteins | sample 1572661 | NCBI WGS metagenome assembly OGLI01 (sample SAMEA2581901, study PRJEB24529) | metagenome | biome: Human gut stool | place: China | collected 2011 | reverse complement strand
CAGCTACGGCGTCATCAACTCCATCTGGTGGGCTGGCAACGCTGCGGACGGTTCCGGCGTTGCTAAGGCGAATGTCACCTATGTTGACGGCACCACCGCTGTGGTCGACCTGAGCAAGATGACCTACTTCGACGATACTGCTTCCGGCGTTGTGGCCCCCAAGATTGCGACCGGTAAGGTCACCCACAGCACCGGCATCCAGGACAAGGTCATGAAGGTTGATGATGGCTACTTCTACGTTGACTCCTACATCAACACCAACGCTGTCTGTGATGTCAACGGTATCCTGAACGGCCACCTCTTCCAGTTCACCACTCAGGCAAACGGCACTCTCGCCGCTGTCGAAGTCGCTACCGGTGTTGACGCCAAGTTCCACAACGAGAACCTGTTCGTCAGCAAGAACACCCAGTACAACGGCAAAAACCTGATCGTTGACGATGCCACCGTCTTCCTGGTCCGCAACAACACTACCAATCCCTACACCTTCAAGTCCATCGTTGGTCTCGGCAACATCGACAACTATGCTCAGGCTGAGGTCGACTTCGTCGATCTGAACGGTGATAAGGTCGCCGATTACGTCTACGTCATCGCCGATCCCGTTGCCGCCAAGGTCACCAGCCTCTTCTACTATGCCAACGAGCAGATCTCCTATGACGCCAAGACCGGTGTCTACACCATCCCCGGCTACGTTGACGGCGTGAAGGGCAACATCTATGGTGACAAGGACACTGCTAATGCCATCGCCCTGCTCAACGCCCTCGAAACCCAGGCTACCAATAAGGTCGCCGGCGGTCTCTTCAAGGTCGCTCTGAGCAACAACTACGTCAAGGAGTATGCCGCCATCGCTGCGATCGGCACTGCGACCACCAGCTCCGTTGACATCACCGCCTTCACCGGCTATCCCATGGCTGCTGCCTACGCCGGCTACACCGTTAAGGTCGACTCCATCGTGGGCGCTGAGAAGGATACCTACGAGAACTCTGTCTACATCGACTATGTCGATGGCAGCATCACTGGCAACAAGTTCTACACGGTTTCCGGCAACGGCGTTGACGGCCTGACCAAGATGCCTCTGGCTCTCGGCGACGTCACCACGCAGAACGTCATCGTTGTTTACAACGCTGAGACCTCTGCCACCTCCGCCACCCTCAACCGTCTGGCGCTCCAGGTTTACGCTGTGAACAAGGTCGACACCTCCACCAACCCCGATCCTCTCGCTACCTCTTACACCTACACCCTGAACATCGTGAATAAGGACACCGGTGCTGTTCTCCAGTCCTACGCCAAGACTGTTAAGAATCCCGGTAATGGCACCTACACCATCACCCTTGCTGGTGCTGCTGCTGAGTTCGGCGTCTCTACCGCCAAGCTCACCGCTTTCGGTCCCGAGTCCATCACCCTCACCATCGACAGCGCTGTTGGCAAGCTCACTGATTCTGGTGTTCTCAACGCTTACTACGCCAACTAATCATTGACGTAAGCGCAAAAAATCTCTGAATAGAGTTTCAGCCCCCGGCTCTTTTGAGCCGGGGGCTGTTTTTTGTTTTTCTGCGTCTCAGTCCGCGTCACAGCCGAGCACCACATAATAATATGTTTTGCCCGCCTCATTGAACTGAATGGCGGGCGGGGCGAAATACTGATCCTCTTCCTGCTGGCAGAACCAGCTTACGCTGCTGTTGTCCCATATCGCCGCGTTGCCCCGGTTATTCGAGTTGTAAAACCCGCTGACGCCGCGCAGCGCCCAGTGCTGCGTGTCGTTCTGCTCGCTCACCATCACCAGCAGCGGGTAAAAGCCGCAGTCGATCTTGTTGGGATTTTCCGCGCCGCTCAGACCATTGCCGGCGTAGCTGCCGTATTTGATGCGGCAGATTTTACCGTTTGCGATCGTCTGCGCCAATGCCGTGATGCGCTCCGCCGCCGTGCTGTCGGCCTCGCTGCGCGCGTCGGTCTCCGCCTTGAGCGCCGCGTCGATGCTCGCAAACGCGGCATTGAAGTCCTGCATTTTGATCGGGTCCTCCTTGACCCACTGCGGAAGTTTGTAATTTGTTGTCGTCTCCATGCTCTTTCCCCCAAATTTTGATAATGTTGGAAAAGGCAGCCCACACCCCCCTGCAAACGCGGGAACACTGATGCATGATTTGCCTTTTCATGATACGCCGTATCATGAAGAAACGTTGCACACAACGCGGCAAAAAGTTGTACCGCCTCCGGTATTAGAATTCATGATATCACAAATTGCCGCGTTGTGTGCAGCGATCGCCGTTGTGCGCGGGAACTTTTTCGGCTATCATACGTCTATAGAAGTATCCGAAAGAAATGAGGAACGAACGATGAAGAAGCTCCTTTCCCTCCTGCTCCCCCTCGCGCTGGCCCTTTCCCTCGCCGCCTGCGGCGAAAAAAGCGCAGACGAGGCCGCGCGCCAAACCCCGCCGACACTGACGGTGACAAGCGCAAACGCTTGCAGCGTCACCCTCAAAAGCAGCAGCTACGACTGGACCTACACCCAGGGCCTGCAGAGCATGACCGCCATTGCCTGCGGCGCGCACCCGCTGGACGAAAACTGCCGCGACATCACGCCTGTACTGGAAATGCCCTTTGCAGTATCAGCCGCCTATTTCTATACCGTAACGCTCGATTTCGGCGATAATTCGCCCGATTCCGTCAGTCTCCGCTGCTGGCCGTCCGACGCCTGGGGCAGCACCGGCATGCCGTCCGAGACCGTGACCGCCCAGCGGCAGGATAACGGCACATTCCGCGCAGAACTGCCGCAAAGCGGCGGCATTTTCGCCGTCGACGCGCTCTGGGACGGCAGCAGCGCGACCTACACCTTCTGCACGCAGGCGGAGGGGAGCGAAGAGCTCCACCCGGGCGCGGTGCTCAGCATCGGCGAGAGCGAAGACATCCGCAAGATCGACATCTCGTGGCGCAGCGGCAGCGTGAACATCTATGCCGCCGAGCAGAGCGCGCAGATCAGCGTGAAGGAGGAATCCACCGCGCCGCTCGCCGAGAGCGAGAAGATGGTCTGCGCGATCGACGGCGACACGCTGCGCATCCGCTTCCTCGGCGACGCTTACCGCGGCAGCTACAACGGGGAAAAGCACCTCGACGTGGGACTTCCGAGGGAACTGGTCAGCGCCGGTCACTTTGAGGAGATCGAAGTCGAAACAACGGACGCCTACACCATCGTGGGCGCGGACGTTTCCGGCAGCATCAAGCTTTCGACCGTCGGCGGCGACGCGCGCGTGATGTGCGCAACCTGCCCCACGGTCGAGATCGAGACGGTGAACGGTAGCGTGGGCGTGGTGGACGGCACGTGGGCAAGGGTCGATATTTCGACGCTCTCCGGCGCGATCGAGCTTGCAGGCGAAGCGGAAAATGCCGAGATCGAAACCGCGAGCGGCAAGGTGGATATCGCCGGCGCGCTCGGCACGCTGGACTTCGAAAGCGTCAGCGGCAACCTGATTTTGGCTGCCGAGCGTGCGCTGCGCCTTGATGCCGAAACGGAGAGCGGCAGCATCTATCTGACCCTTCCCGCGCAGGACGGCTTTACTCTCGACTATGAAACGAAAAGCGGCGCGTTCCGCTCCGCGCTCACCGAGCGCGAAGGCACGCTCATTGCCTGCGGCGACCGCGAAACGCACTACTCCGTGCCCGCGCTCGACGGCGGCGCGGTGAGCGAGCTTACGATCGAAACGATGAGCGGCGAGGTGACGATTGGAGCCTCTTCCTCTGGAAGCAACTGAAGCGAACAAAAAAGAGAGCGGCGCTGCCGCTCTCTTTTTTCGTTATTTCTCGTCGATTGCAAGCCACGTTTGGTCGAAGCCGTAGGGGAGCAGCTCTTTGATGTGCAGGTGCTTTTCCTCGTTGTCCTTGTTCAGGCACACGACCTCCATGTCGGGCCCGAACTCGTAGAGCACCTGACGGCACGCACCGCAGGGGTAGCAGTAGTCGTCGCTGCGCCCAGCGATGACGATGCGCTTGAAGCGCCGGTGTCCCTCGCTCACGGCCTTGAACGCCGAGGTGCGCTCGGCGCAGTTTGTCAGGCCGTAGCTCGAATTTTCGATGTTGCAGCCGGTGAAGACCGCGCCGTCCTCACATTCGAGCGCCGCGCCCACGGGAAAGTGGGAATACGGCACATACGCCATGTCCAGCATGGCGACGGCCTTCGCCTTGAGTTCTTCTAACGTTGCCATAAAAACGCCTCCTCACCAGTCTACGCCGAGATCAGGACGGACTTGCGTATCCATGATGTCCTCGGCGTTATAGAATTGCAGATAGCGGCTGCGCGAGTGGCGCAGCGTGGTGCCGTCCGGATGCAGACGGTCGCAGATGACGGCGGAAATGTCGTCCTTGACGTAGCTGAACGAGCTGGTGCCGACGCTCGCGAAGATGCGGAAGCCCTGGCTTTGCAGGTACTTGAAGCGCTCGCCGGTCTGGTGCCAGTCATCGCCGTCGGGACGGCCGCCGTGCGGATAGAACAAAATCTGCGTGGGGCCGACGAGCGAGCCGACCTCGTCCGCCCAGCGCTCGGTGTCGTTGATGACGGTCTGGAGCGGTTTGGTGTCGAGGCGGATGTGGCCCCAGGTGTGGCTGCCGAACGTCCAACCCGTTTCCTTGAGCCGCTCGATGACGGGCTTGACCGCCTCGATCTCGCTCGCGCGGTAGGCATCGAACGCGGGGCGGTCGGGCGAATCTGCCGCGATGTCGCGGTCATCCTGCGTGCGGTAGCCTAAAATACCCTGATAGCCCGTCAGCGAGAAGATGGCCTTCGCGCCGTTCAGCGAAAAGTCGGGGTGCTCGTAGACAAACTGGTCGAGAATGGGCGTTGCGTCGAGTTCCTTGGTCAAAAAGGTCTCATTTGTGTACGGATCGGTGCACTGCGCCCAGATCTCGCCGTCCTCGCCGACGACGAGCTTGCTCGTGAAGCCTTCGTCGAGCATGTAGGGGTAGTAGTTTACGTCGTCAAAGCTGATGATGAGCGGCTTTTTGCCCTCTGGCAGCATCAGGGTGTTTCGCACCATGTGCGTGCCGGACTCGTCCGTCACCTCGCTCCAGACATCCTCCATCGCGACTAAGATGTAGCCCTTGTCGTACACGGACTGCAAAATTTTGTTGTATTCGTCGACCGTCACCATCCAGTCGTCGAGGCCGTAGCGCTGGTCCTGACTGGCATTGCAGTCGTGGAAGGCCCACTGCGGGTAGGCAATGATCGGGTGGAAAAAGAGGTGCTCCACCACCTGATCCGGCCCCCAGGCCTGCGTGAGCTGGTCCTCGGACCAGTAGCTGCGCACGGCGTCGTAGGGATCAGTTGTATCGTCAGTATTGTTGTCGGTGTCGCTGCCATTCTCGTCCGTGACGGTCTGATCGTCGCCGTCGGACGGCGTCGTCTTATCGCCGCAGGCGGTCAGCAGCGACAGCACCATCAGCGCGCTGAGCAGCAGTGCAAAAAAGTGTTTCATGTCAAAATCTCCTCTCTCAAAACTGCGCGGTCATTATAGCAGACTTCACTTCTTTTGACTACACCTTTGGCGCTTTTGTTCCCATTTGTAACTATTTACCACAAATAATGAAAGCGTCACAGCTTTTCGCATCCGCAGACGCGAAATGATTTCGAATCGTTTTTTGGCGCGACATGCGCGTGCCAAAAAACTCTTCTCGCTCCGCGCGTGTCGAAGCCGCCCTTTGGGCGGCAAGGCACGAAGCGGAGTGTAATTCTCAAAAAACAAGGGACACGGTTTCCGTGTCCCTTGTTTTTTGAAGAATTAAAAGTCTGCGTTGCCCACCGTTCTCGGATGCAGCTCCACGTCGCGGATGTTGCCGATGCCGCCGGCGAGCATGATCGGCTTGTGGTAGCCGTAGCGCGTGCCGCCGATGTTGGCTTCGAACGTGCGGAAGTAGCCGAGGATGTTCGGACGGCCGAACTCGTTGTTGAAGGCGGCGCCGCCGAGCGGGCCTTCCGTCATGATCGAGAGCGGCGTGGCGATGCGGGACGGGGCGCCGTACTTGGCATCCGTCTTTTCACCCGTCACCGTGTCGGAGTCGTTTTCAAAACCCTGCGGAAGTTCCGGCAGGTTGAGGTTCGAGGTCGTGAAGCCGCACAGGCCGGCCTTCGGACGAGCACCGCGGCCCGTCGCACCTTCGTCGCGGATTTCGCCGCCGGAGCCCGTGGAGGCGCCGGGGAACGGAGAAATGGCAGTCGGGTGGTTGTGGGTCTCGACCTTGAAGACCGTGTGGGTCATTTCGTCCTTGCGCTCGAAGACGCGGCCGAATTCATTGCCGGAGCCCGGACGCGGATAGAGGCGCGTGACTTCGGCGCCTTCGAAGATGGCGGCGTTGTCGGCGTAGGCCGTGATCGTACCCTGCGGGGCCATCTTGTGCGTGCGGCGGATCATGCCGAAGAGCGTTTCCTCGCGCTCTTCACCGTCGACCGTCCAGCGGGCGTTGAAGATCTTGTGGCGGCAGTGCTCGGAGTTGGCCTGCGCGAACATCATCAGCTCGACGTCGGTCGGGTTGCGGCCGATCTTCGTGAAGGCGTCGGTGAGGTAGTCGATCTCGTCGGGAGAGAGCGCAAGGCCCATCTCGACGTTGGCGCGCTCAAGGGCGGGACGACCTTCCTCGACGAGGGCGACGGTCGCCATCGGACGGCCTTCGAGCTCGACGAAGAGGTTTTCGGCCGGGAAGTCGCGGGCGACGACGGATTCGGTCATGCGGTCATGAAGCACGCCGGCGGCCTGAGCGGCCTCCTCTTCCGTGAGGGGAGCCTTGAGGGCGAGGCTGTAGACCGTGCCGCGCTCGACGCGCAGGACGCCTTCGATGCCGCAGTTCTTCACGATGTCCGTGGCCTTCGAGGCCCAGGGCGAGATCGTGCCAAGACGCGGCACCACCATGAAGGCCAGGTCGGCGCGGACGTCCTCGGCGGCGTCGCCGTAGGTGAGAAGCGAAGCGAGGCGTTCCTCTTCGGCCTTCGTGAGCTCGCGGGAGGCATGCACGAAATGCACGAAGCGGCCCGAGACCGCTTCGATGTTGGAAGAGACGCGCTGCAGGGCCGCGAGCACGCGCGCGGCGCGGAAGTCCGAGAGGGCGCGGGCGCCGTTGAGTTCAAAAACCATACCGTTGCAGGTCGACATAAGTTTCCTCTGAATCGTCAGCAGGCCCCGGATTTTCCGACGGCCGTGACGGGGTGGAAAATAAAAGAAAAAAGGTTGTCGCCATTATAGAGGGTTTTGCCTTCCTCAAACCCTGCTCCGGCGCCGATTCTGGCCATTCCCATGCAAACCTTCGGTTTTTTTCCGCATCAAAGAAAAAGACCGCCCCGACTCCGCATGGGAGCAGGACGGCCGAATGCTCGGAAAGCCGCCTTCAGGAGGTTTTCACCCTGCGGGCGGCGTCATGCCGGCGGGCTCGGGAAAGGATCAGTATTCCTCGAACATGCGGGCGATTTCCTTCGGATCGTTCGTCTTCGTCAGAGCGAGCTGGAGAAGGAGACGGGCCTTCTGGGGATTGAGCGTGCGGCCTTCAATGAAGCCGGCCTTGTTGTACTGCTCCACGTTCGGGCAGACCACGCCGGAGCCCGTGCGGGAGGAGAGCACCACGGCGATGCCCTTCTGGACGGCTTCGGCAAGCGCGGGCTCGGTCTGGCCGTGAACGGAACCATTGCCGGAACCGGCGTGCACGATGCCCTTGGCACCCGCGGCGATGGCGGCGTCGGCAAGGACGCGGTCGTCGCTGGCGTGCGTGTAGAGGATGTCGACGCGCGGCAGCTTGTCAAGCTTCGAGACATCGAATTCGCTCTGGTGCGTGTGACGCATGGCGGGGTTGCGCAGGAAGTAGTTCTTGCCGCCGGCGATGTAGCCGAGGTAGCCCAGGTCGGGCGACTTGAATGTGGCGACGTTCGTCGTATTGGACTTCGTGACGTCGCGGCCGGATGAGATCTGGTCGTTGAGGGCCACGAGCACGCCACGGTCCTGCGCCTTCGGGTCGGCGGCGAGCTTGACGGCGTTGAGAAGGTTCATCGGACCGTCGGCCGAAATAGCCGTGGCGGGACGCATGGCGCCGATCACCACCACGGGCTTCTTGCTCTTGACCGTGAGGTTGAGAAAGAAAGCGGTCTCTTCAAGCGTGTCCGTACCGTGCGTGATGACGATGCCGCTCACCTTCGGATCGGCGAGAAGCTCGTTGCAGCGCCTGGCCAGCGTCAGGAGGACCTGGTCGGTCAGGTTGTTGGACGAGATCTTCACGATCTGCTCGCCCGTCACCGTCGCGTAGTCCTTGATCTGCGGAACAGCGTCAATCAGCGTCTGGATGGCCAGGTCGCCCGCCTTGTAGCCCGTGGTCTGCGTGGCGGAGGCGGCGGTGCCGGCAATCGTGCCGCCCGTGGCGAGGATCGCGACCTGCGGAAGGTCGGCGGCCATGGCAAAGCCTGCGGAAAGCGTGAGCGCGGCGGCGAGAAGCGTCTTCTTGAAATTCATGTCTGTCTGTCCTTTGGTTTGGGTCAACATCCGGACTCTGCGGTCCCGGGTCATGTCCGCGCCCTTGTCGGAGCGCGACGGATGATTCATTTTGCCAAACGAGCCCGTACACACCCTAGAGGACAAACCCCAACGACGCCGAGGGAGAACCCGAATAGCACCCCCGCCAATCACCTGACGGACAAGGAGAAATGAGCGGGCGACGCCTTAAGGCGACAGATGAAGTCTCCTCCTGTGGCCGCAAAGCGGCTTTCACAGCCTTTCGGCTTGACAACAGAGCGTGATCACCCGCTCCGAATGCAAAAAAACGGCGCCTTCAGGGTGCGAAGGCGCCGTTTTTCAATCAAAGGACGCTGCGGATCAGGTCGCGGCGGCCCTGCGGCTGTTCCAGAAGTGAAGCAGCAGGACGGTGCCGATGAGCGCAACGACGGCGGTCGTAATCGAGAGGATCCAGTTGCCGCCCGTCAGGCCCGCGACCACGTAGCCCAGGCAGGCGGAGAACGCCACCGTGAGGCTGTAGGGCATCTGGGTCGAGACGTGCTCGATGTGGTTGCATCCCGAGCCTGCCGACGAGAGAATCGTCGTGTCCGAAATGGGCGAGCAGTGGTCGCCGAAGACGGAGCCCGCGAGCGTTGCGGAGAGCGCGACGACGGTGAGGCCCGGATCGATGGCCTCGACAACCGGCACCACGATCGGGATCAGGATGCCAAACGTGCCCCAGGCCGTGCCCGTAGAGAAGGACAGGAAGGCGGCGATCACGAAGATCACGGCCGGCAGGAAGATCGACCACTCGGCGCCGCCCGAGGTCACGATGGACTGCACGAAGAGCGGGGTCTGGAGAAGGTCGCGGCAGACGCCGGAGAGCGTCCAGGCGAGCACCAGGATGATGTTGGCCGGAAGCATGAGCTTCATGCCTTCGACGAGGCCGCTCATGAAGTCCGTGAACGGCACGAGACCGCGCGGGACGTACATCAGGAAGGCAATGCCGACGGCGCCGAAGGAGGCCCAGACGAGGGACGGCGCGGCGGAGGAGTTGCCCAGCGCGGAGGCGAAGGTGTGGTACTTCGGATCAGCGCCCCAGTAGCCGCCCGAGTACATCAGCGCGAGCACGCAGAAGACGATCAGGGAGGCGATGGGCACCAGCATGTCCCAGAGCGTGCCATGCGGATTGGCGTTGGGCGGCTCGGCGGAGGACGCAGCGGCGGTCGACGTGAACTGTTCCCCCTTGGCGGCGCGCTCCTCGCTCTTGCGCATCGGGCCGAAGTCGAAGTCGGTCACGACGATGAAGACGATGAGCAGCAGGCAGAGCAGCGCGTAGAAGTTCCAGGGAATCGTGGCGATGAACGCGGCCATGTCGCTTTCGAAGGCCGTGGAGCCCTGCAGTGAGGAGCCGACGGCGGCGGCCCAGCTCGAAACGGGCGCGATGATGCACACCGGAGCGGCCGTCGAGTCGATGATGTAGGCGAGCTTCGCACGGGCGATGTTGTAGCGGTCGCAGATCGGACGCATCACCGTGCCCACCGTGAGGCAGTTGAAGTAGTCGTCGATGAAGATGAGCGCGCCGAGACCCGTGGTGGCTGCCAGGGCGCTCTTGCGGCCCTTGATGCGCTTGACGGCCCAGTTGCCGTAGGCTTTCGTGCCGCCCGACATGGCGACGACGTAGACGAGGGCGCCGAGAAGCGAGCAGAAGATCAGGATGTTGAAGTCGACCTTGTTGGCCATAGTGTCAAAGGCCGATTCAATGGTTCCCATGAACAGGACATCACTATTCATCCCGGCGGAATGGATGAACGTTCCGGTCAATATGCCGATCAGCAAAGAGGAAATGACTTCTTTGGTCATCAAGGCCAAGGTGTTCAATGTCCTGATAATAAATCAAATCATCTACTTTGCCTGCCAATTCACAGATGGTGCTTCT
>OGLI01002150.1_pt1 | contig 10410 bp, 10 predicted proteins | sample 1572661 | NCBI WGS metagenome assembly OGLI01 (sample SAMEA2581901, study PRJEB24529) | metagenome | biome: Human gut stool | place: China | collected 2011 | reverse complement strand
CCATACCGTGCATTTTGCCGATAAGGAAAAAGGATACCGGGAAATCAATAAAATTCTTTGCTCTGAGTTTTAGTTTTTAGTTTCCAGTAGTACCTCCCGCAAAGCATGACTCCGGTCAGGGTAAGCCCTATCGGATAGCCGATCCAGATTCCTGTGATGCCCCACTCGAGTACAAAGCCGCAGATGTAGCATACGGGCATGGCGATCAGGAAGTAACCGATAAAGGAGATGACAGCCATGGAGATCACATCGCCGATACCGCGGAGGGAATTGGCATAGGTAATCTGAAGGGCATCCCCGAATTGGTAGGCCAGCAGGATATAGACCAGGGTGGATACGACCCGGATGACTTCTTCGGAGGTGGTGAATAGATATCCGATCAGTTCCCGGGAAAATAAGAACACAGTACAGGCACAGACAGCGAGACAAAGAATGAGATGGAAGCCTGCCATCGTCGTGCGGCGCACATGGAGCAGGTCCTGACGGCCGAAATAATTACTCACCCGTACAGATACCGCTGCTCCGACTCCGTAATAGATCATAAAACCTAAAGTCGAGATAGCCACCATCACCTGATGGGCGGCCAGGGCAATGCTTCCCAGCCAACCGATCATAATTCCCGTAATACTGAACAGGGCAGTTTCCAGTCCCATCTGTAAACCGACCATCCAGCCCATTTTATTGAGTGAGAGGATATCGGTGAAATTGTATTTACCCCGTTTGTAACCGACCAGATAGCGGCGGTAACGGAGGCTGCGGTAAAATAAGACGGCGAAAGCTGCAAACATGAGGATACGGGCCGTTAAGGTGGAAATGCCTGCTCCTACGACACCCAGGGCCGGTAGTCCGAATTTTCCGTAGATCAGTATATAATTTCCGGCAATATTCACCAGATTGGCGGAGATCATGATGTACATGGGCGTTTTGGTATCCGTAATACCGTCGGCGAATTGCTTGAAAGAATTGAATAACATGACGAATACCAGAGATGCCAGCTGGAGAAGAAAATAAGGCCGGATCAACGGGAGTAATTCTTCAGGCTGTCCTAGCCGGTCGATATTGAACCATACCACTGTCATCGCCAGGGTCAGGAGCAAGCCGATGAAGAGATTTACCAACAGACTGTTGCGTAGCAGTTGACCGACATGATATTTGTCATGACGGCCGAAAAATTGTCCGACCAGGGGAGTAAGACCATAAGAAAAACCCAGACCGAAAAGAATGGGGATATTGAAGGCACTGTTGACAAATGAAGCTGCAGCCAGGTCGAGAGTGGCATATTGTCCCACCATCATATTATCGGCCAGGCCTACCACCACAATACCGATTTGTCCGATGACAATGGGGATACCCAGACGGATGAGGGCTTTGTAATGTTCTTTATAGGGTGTGAAATAGCTCATGTCGCTTAGCATTTATAAAGTTCATAAAGTCCGATGGCCTCAGGGACCCGATAGACTGAATTAAAATGGTAACGGATAACGATATACCTCTTCCATTTGCAATGATACTGTCCAGCAGCAGCCGTTCCCCGGTCAGCGTGTCGCTTACCGGAATATCTTTCACGGTTATGATCTCCCCGTTAAAGTAATTTACTTTTTTATGACATCCGCCTAAAAGAAACAGTAGGGATAACCCTCCTGCCAAAGCTTTTGTTTTCAAAGCCATAGCTGTTCTTATGGATATCTTCATATGTTTTGATAATTGTCGCAAAGCTAATCAATTTCTTGCCTGCCGGCAAATGGATTTCTTGCTTTTACGGATCGCTTTTTAGCATTTGTCTTTTACTTTTTGCATGCTACTTTTTTACTTTCTGCCTTTTTTTCGTACCTTGTCCCCGTTGAGATAAGTCCCGACTAAGGGTGGAGATTGGATGATGTTTTAAATTATTTGAATTATGAGAAAACTCTTAACTACTTTTGTTTGTGTATGGTTTACCCTGGCGGTATGGGCCGGAGATGGGATTTATGAAAAGTTGCAACAGATACCACAGATTAGTGAGATTCAGAAACTGGATGTAAAGCCTTTTCAGGAGTATTATCAATTCTGGTTCGAGCAGCCGGTCGATCATTCCGATCCCGCGAAAGGGACTTTCCGGCAACGGGTGTTGCTGGGGCATAAACAATCGGATGCTCCGGTAATCGTCGAGTTGGAAGGCTATAATATCTGGTCGTCGGAAGAAGGTGAATTGGCTAATATCCTGAAAGGGAATCAGCTGACGATAGAGCACCGTTTTTTCGATCAAAGTGTGCCGGAAGGAGGGATTCCCTGGGAAAACCTGACCATCAAGCAGGCTGCCGATGACCAGCACGAGATTATACAGGCTATCAGGCAGAAAATTTATCCGGCATCGAAATGGATCAGTACCGGAATCAGCAAAGGAGGACAGACGACGATATTTCACCGTTATTTTTACCCGGCCGATGTGGATATCAGTGTACCGTATGTGGCTCCCCTGAATCTGGAGTATGTAGATCCCCGTTTGGATAAATTCCTGAACCGGTTAGGGACGGCGAAGAGTGGGGTGAAAGCGCTTTTTAACTGGGAGGATCTGAATACCTGTCATTATACGATCCGTGATTTTCAGACCATGTGTTTCGAACATCTCGATACGCTGCTTCCTATGCTTGAGGAACTGGCTGCCGAAAAGAAATATACCTACCGGATGGTGGGAGGGACCAAACGGGCCTTGCAGCTGATGATTCTGGAATATCCTTTTGCGTTTTGGCAGTGGGGGAATAATTGTGCCGATATTCCCGATCAGGAAAGTGCCGATTGGGAGGAGATCTTCGAATACCTGGTGAAAGTGTCTTCCCCTGATTTTTTTGAAGATAAGTACATCGTCCGCATGCAACCGTTTTTTTATGCTGCTTTGACCGAGATCGGGATGTATGATTATAAAATAAAACCGTTCAAGAAATTCTTACCCGAAGACGATAAAGATATCGACTTTTCATTCACTATGCCTGAAGGTGTTGAAAAAAAGCCTTTTAATGACAAACAGATGAAGGCGATCAACGAATGGTTGCAGACGGATGCCGAGCGGATTTTGTTTGTATACGGCGGAAGTGATCCCTGGTATGCTACCGGCGTCGATTTGAAGAAAAACGGAAAATGCCGTAAATACGTAAGAGGGGATATGAGCCATGCTTGCCGGATTAAAGATTTCGATCCGGTGTCGAAAGAAGACTTGCTCGATACGCTGAACGAATGGATGCAAGAAAAATGAAAAGTGAAGGTTTGGCCGGCCTGACGACGGTAAGTGTCGATTGGGAAGAGCCGGCTGTAATTATTCTCGACCAGACGCAATTGCCCAATCGGGAAGCATATCTGGGAAGCCATTTATCACCTGAAGGTGAGGGGGGCCCCGGCGATCGGAGTTGCTGCTGCCTATGGCATGGCGGTTTGTGCACAACAATTCGGGGAACAGTCTTTTTCCGTTTTTTTTCAAAAATTTACGGAGGTAAAAAAATACCTGGCTTCTTCACGTCCTACTGCTGTAAATTTATTTATGGCTTTGGACCGGATGGAAAAATGGGTTTTGTCGTTGCAGGATCAGCAGGTTGATACAATAAAAATAAAATTGCAGCAGGAGGCGGAAGCTATCCGGGCAGAGGATGCGGCTGCTTGCCGGAGTATCGGGGAATGGGGATTAAGTGTTTTACAACCGGGAATGGGGCTGCTGACTCATTGTAATGCCGGACATCTCGCAGTTTCTGCATATGGTACGGCTTTGGCTCCTGTTTATTTGGGGCAGGAGCGTGGTGATCATTTTAAAGTGTATGCAGATGAAACCCGTCCATTGTTACAGGGGGCACGTTTGACTGCCTTTGAACTTCAGAAAGCAGGAGTCGATGTCACTTTGATCTGTGATAATATGGCTTCCTGTGTGATGGGACAGGGAAAGGTGCAGGCTGTTTTGGTAGGATGCGACCGGATAGCGGCTAATGGAGATGTTGCTAATAAAATAGGTACTTCCGGAGTTGCTGTTTTAGCTAAATATTATGGAATTCCTTTTTACGTACTTGGACCGACTTCTACAGTTGATCTAAAATGTCCGGATGGGGCACATATTCCCATTGAAGAACGGCAAGCCGGTGAAATCACAGAAAAATGGTATACCCGACGGATGGCACCTCCGGAAATAAAGGTGTATAATCCTGCTTTCGATGTGACCCGTCATGAATTGATCACGGCAATCATTACCGAAAAAGGGATTTTATATCCTCCTTTTGATCGTGTTCTCTCTAAATTGTAGTGCTTAGTGCTTCACTGATTACTGCTGTCGCACCCAGTTGGCTGTTCACATATTCCAATGCCTTTTGTCCGGCGGTTTCTGCAATTGCCGGATGCTGAATCAGGCTGTCCAGGATCTCCGAAAGTTCTGCCCCGTTGGAAATGCTGAAAGCTCCGCCTTCCCGGATCAGGCTGACCGCTTCGTTGAATTTTTGATATTTGGGTCCGAAAATTACCGGTATTCCATACACGGCAGCTTCAAGGGTATTGTGGATACCGACTCCGAAACCTCCGCCGATATAAGCGATCTTCCCATACCGGTAGATCGATGAAAGCAGACCGATACAATCGATAATCAATACCTCCTTATCGGCCAAATCGGTATTTTCCGAGGTGTAGCGGGCTACCTTCTTCCGGCATTTGTCCAAAATCGCTTTGATGTGATTTTCCCCGATTTCGTGAGGGACGATAATCCATTTATAACCGTCCGGATGGCAGTTGATATATTCCAGGAGAATTTCTTCATCGGGTGGCCAGGTGCTGCCGCAGACGATGGCGGGGCGGCCGTCACAGAATTGCTCTACTTTGACGATTTGTTTTGCATTTTCCGCGATCTGTTTTACCCGGTCGAAACGGGTATCTCCTGTCAGTCTGACATTTTTTATGCCGATGGATTTCAGTAATTCCACCGATTGCCCGTCCTGCACGAACAATTCTTTGAAGCATCCCAGCATCCGCCGGTGGAGTTTTCCCCAACTTTTAAAAAAAGGCTGGTTGGGACGGAAAATGGCTGAGATGAGATATACCGGGATGTTTCGTTTGTTCAGTTCGTTCAGGTAGTGGAACCAGAATTCATATTTGATAAAGACCGCTGCATCCGGACGGAATTTTTCAATCAGGCGGACCGCATTGCGTCGCGTATCTCCCGGCAGATAAAGGATGTAATCTGCACCGGTATAATTTTTGCGGATTTCATAACCTGAGGGCGAAAAAAAGGTAAGCAGGATTTGGGTTGCCGGTTCTGCGGCCTTCAAGGCTTCGATTACCGGGCGGCCTTGTTCGAATTCGCCCAAAGAAGCGGCATGAAACCACACCAAACGACCTTCTCCCCGTTGTATACCGGCTGCTTTTTTCCAGACTTCTTTTCTGCCTTTATGTAAAAGGGCTGCTTTTTCATTGAAAGGAGCTGCCAATTGTATAGCCAGATGATATGCCTGAATTCCAATATTATATAAGAATGCCATAACGATACTTTGAATATAGGCCGCAAAATTAATAATAAAACCCGAATGATGCGCTTTTCTTCTTTCTGCTTTTTTTTAACCTTTAACTTTTTACTTTTACCTTTTTCCTTCCTATCTTTGTCCCGTCATTGTGGAAAGATTTGGCTGATTGCAACCACAGAAAAAAATTGCTAAAATGCATATACTTCTGAATTCAACCATCCATTGCCTTTCCCGTAATATAATTAACCGATTGGATATTGATTGCGTATAGTACATTTTCAATTTTCAATTTTCAATTTTCAATTAAATTATGGGATATTTATTTACTTCAGAGTCTGTATCGGAAGGGCATCCTGATAAGGTTGCCGATCAGATTTCGGATGCAGTGCTCGACCGGATTCTGGCGTTCGACCCGGAAGCAAAAGTAGCCTGTGAAACTTTGGTGACAACCGGACAAACTGTCATTGCAGGCGAGATTAAAACAAAGACTTATGTAGACGTGCAGCAAGTGGCCCGTGAAGTGATCAATGAGATCGGCTACACCAAGAGTGAGTATATGTTCGACGGAAATAGTTGCGGGGTATTTTCTGCGATCCACGAACAATCGCCGGATATCAACCGGGGAGTGGTGCGTGAAGATCCGATGGAACAGGGAGCCGGTGATCAGGGGATGATGTTCGGTTATGCCTGTAACGAGACCGATAATTATATGCCGTTGTCCCTGGAATTAGCCCATCTTTTACTGAAAGAATTGGCTCAAATCCGGAAAGAGGGTCAGTTGATGCAATATCTGCGTCCCGATTCGAAATCACAGGTGACCATTGAATACGGTGATGAAGGGAAACCGGTCCGTATACATACGATTGTCATTTCTACCCAGCATGACGATTTCATCAAGCCGGCCAACGAAACGCCGGAAGCCCAGCTGAAAGCCGACGAGGCTATGGTGGAATGGATCAGAAAAGATATCGTCGATATTCTGCTGCCCCGGGTAAAGGCCCTGTTGCCAAAACGGGTACAGGCTTTATTCGATAAAAATGTCATTCTTTTTGTCAACCCGACCGGTAAATTTGTGATCGGAGGTCCTCATGGAGATACAGGGCTGACAGGGCGTAAGATTATCGTCGATACCTACGGGGGGAAAGGAGCCCACGGTGGGGGAGCTTTCTCCGGAAAAGACCCTTCGAAAGTCGATCGGTCTGCTGCCTATGCTGCCCGTCATATCGCTAAAAATATGGTAGCAGCGGGGATAGCCGACGAGATCCTGATCCAGATTTCCTATGCGATCGGCGTTGCCCGTCCTGTAGGAGTGTATGTGAATACTTACGGTACTTCGAAAGTCAGTTTAACGGATGCAGAGATTGCCGGGAAAGTCAGCGAGATTTTCGACCTTCGTCCGAGGGCTATCGAAGAACGCTTGAAATTATGTAATCCGATTTATCAGGAGACTGCCAGTTATGGGCACATGGGACGCAAACCCGAAATAGTGAAAAAAGTGTTCACTTCGAATTATTGGCCTACGGTTGAGAAAGAAGTGGAACTTTTTACCTGGGAAAAACTGGACTATGTCGATGAGATAAAGCGGGTATTCAAGGAATTTAAGAAACCACAGCCATAAGAGAAGGTGTCCCTGGACATTGAAGTTGTAATTTGAACTGTGTCAGCGAAGAAAAAGAATAAAGTATGGACTTTGCTGACACAGTTTTTCAAAAGAATTTGGAATATAAATTGGAAAATCTATTATTAATCCTTTATTTTGTTCGGTAAAACGACGGAAGACACTGTGAGCGAACAGAAAGATTTTTTGCAGCGCTTTAACTTGAAAGACGAACAAGCTTATCATAAACTCTTTCAGCAATTTTATAGTTACCTTGTCCTTTTTGCGGAACGCAGAGTGGAAAACCACAAGGTGGCTGAAGATATCGTGCAGGAAATCTTTATCAATATCTGGGAAAGTAACAAACAATACAATTCTATCAACGGATTTAAAGCTTATTTGTACGAAGCCGTCTCGAACCGTTGTGCAGATTACTGGAAACACCGGGCAGTCGAAGAAAAATACATGGCACATGTGCTTTATGAACAAAAACTACCCGATTTTTCAGTGCAAGAGGAAGAAATATTGCGGGAGTTGTACGCAGCCATCGGTGAATTGCCGCAACGTAGCCAGGAGGTCATTCTTTTATCTTTAGAGGGTAAGAAAAATCAGGAAATAGCCCAACTGCTGAATCTGTCTGTGCTTACTGTCAAAACCCATAAGAAGAATGCTTTCCGTTATTTAAAAAATCGACTGCAAAATCTGGTGCTGTTAGTTATGATTATACAGATTTCTAAAAAGATATCCTGCCATAATGTTTCCGGCTAACCGGTAAGTTATGACAGGATCTGATGTTTTATTCGGCTTGAAGTTCTATTTCTTATTTTACCTGAGCCGGCATCGGAAGGGGGGGTCTGTCCGATACGGTATAGTCGGCCGGTAGTTCATATTGGTCATGTTCGAAAAAGTAATTAACCAATCCGGTCATGCCTTGAGGGGAGTATTCATATACGTTGAGACGGAACAAAAGCCATTGTACGATAGCATATCGCGAAGCAACATTGAAATAAGGTACGTTGTTTATCATACAACTCTCTTCTTCACAATGGGAGACAAATGCTTTCTTCTCTGTGTCACTGATACATCCATAACCTCCGTCGGCAGGTTTTAATACTCCGCTATAAGAATCTATACTACCCTTGACGTATTGGAAAAAATTCCAGGTAAACTCTGGATAATTAGATACCATTGCTGCATTCGTGGGTAATCCCAGATTATAACAGTATAATTTATTATTTTTATAATTAGTTATCAAAGTTTTGGCTTCAATTGTGAACAATTGCTCGGCAGACCATTCGTCTCCCAGTTTTCCGATAGCGTGTCCACCGACTTCATGTAGAAAAATGTTAGTAAATCCACCTGGCAATTGGGTATCCCTGTTCAGAGGGATATAACTGATTGCTCTGTAATCAACATCGCTGGCATCGGCGGGATCGATGAACCAGTAAGTAGAACCTCCATAACGTTCGTCATTAACCAATACAATGACAACCGAATTGGTTTTCAATATATTGTCATTCATCCCCAGAATTTTAGCTGCATAACTGAAAGCCGTCGTATGATTTCCGATGATACGATAAGTTTCGTTAAAATAACTTTGGAATACGGTGTTTCGGGGAGTTGAGGTTCCTGCATCTGAACTTCCGGCTCCCCGTTCTTTCGATTCACAAGCGACCGACCAGACATTGAAATACTCTTTGTAAGTTTTATAGGGCTCGACTGCGAATAAAGCCTCATAAGCCTCTTCCACTGCTTTGTCGAATACTCCTGTTTCTGCAATCAAATCATCGGTTATAAAGCCATCTCCCAAAAAAATCAGGTTAAAACCGTTTTCGGGTTCCCGTTCACCATAGTGTTTCCGTATGTGTCCGTCCACACGGATTCCTCCTTCTTGGGAAGCAGTTAATTTCAATGTGCGTACACCGTATTTCAAACGAATGGTCGTAGACCTTCCTTTCTTTTGACTATTATCTGTGGTTGTAAAAACCAGTTCGGCATCTCCCGAACCTATGGTATCTGCTACTTGTAACCAGCCTGTCGTATCGGCAATTTCTACTTTCCAAGCCATATTGGTATGAATCTTCAGGGTATCGGTAGCAACCTTCTTCGTGAAATTTAAAGTTTTCTTACCATCCGTCACTTCAAATACCATCGGTTCCTGACGTACAGACAGACGAATCACATTATCTCCACAAGTTACTTTCACTGCCGTTCCTCTTTCGTATATGTCATCCGACGGACTAACCCGGATGATCAACTTTTCTTCGGCTTCTCCCTGCTTCTCTTCCACTGTACACCAATCGGCCATACTCTCGGCTTTCCATCCGGAACCGGCAGTCACGTCAATGACAACAGTATCACCGGCCGCTCTTAGTAAAAGATTATCATCAGAGAATTGTAAAAAGCTATCTAACGTATCGTTATCGCATCCGGACAAAGTCCATAGCATTGTACAGCCGATTGTAACAATTCCCATATATAATCGATGTAAGATTTTGTGTATCATATGCTCGTTATTTTCCGGTTTTTATATTATTTTTCCATTGTTCCAGTCCTTCATTCATCCGCCTGATCAGTTCTTCGGCGGGTATGTATCCCTGTGAAGTATACACGATTTCTCCCTGAGGATCCAGAATCAGATAAGTCGGGAATACACGAATGTTCCATTTTTGAGCCAGTTCTTTGCCTTCATCTTTTTCCATATCGATTTTAAGGCTGATAAAACGGGGATTGAAAAAGTCTCCGGCTTGCTTATCCGGAAAGACTTTAGAGCTCATCATTTTGCAGGGACCACACCAACTGGTGTAACAATCGACAAAAACCGCTTTGTTTTCTTTCCGGGCTTTTGCCAGGGCTTCCTGCAGACCACCTGTTTCAAACCGTATTCCTTGATAGTCTGACAATTCAGTTACAATTTGACGGTAGCGTTCCAGGGTTGAACCTGTCATTCCTGCCATTCTTTCTTTCAGATAAGCGATTGCCTGTTTTTTTTCAGTCTCGTTCATATCTTGCAAACGTCCCAATGTAGCGTCATATCTGACTTTCAAGGCTTCATTCGGCAGGTTCGGGACCATTTTTCCCCAGAGGTCCAGCATTTCCGAATACTTTTTCTGTTGTCTGAAATGCAGAATCTTACACATATCCAACAATTGGTCCCGGTTAAGTGAAGTAAATTCCAGGTGACCGGCTTTTTGTTCTATTTCTGAAATGAAATCCATATCATATACTTTTTCAAACATCATGTAAGGATAAACTTGATGAAAAAGTACCTGTACTATAAAATTCAGTACTTTATTTCTATAATTTCTTATATTTAACAAGCTTGCATTTATGTTTTATATTATTGTCTTT
>OGLI01002135.1_pt1 | contig 10479 bp, 10 predicted proteins | sample 1572661 | NCBI WGS metagenome assembly OGLI01 (sample SAMEA2581901, study PRJEB24529) | metagenome | biome: Human gut stool | place: China | collected 2011 | reverse complement strand
GGATGAGCGAAGCGAGTATGAAGAGATTATCAAAGAGAATCTTGACTACGACATTCTCTGTCAGGATCCGAAGTTCGATAAAGACCGCTTCCGGGAGATCATGGACATCATGCTGGATGCCGTCTGCTCTACCGCTCCGACCATCCGTATCAATGGCGAGGATATGCCGCAGCAAGTGGTTAAGTCCCGCTTTCTCAAGCTGAATAGCAGCCACATAGAGTACGTTCTGGAAGCAATGAACAAGAACCCGTCAGACATCCGTAATATCCGGGCGTACCTGTTGACCGCTCTGTATAACGCTTCTCTGACGATAGACAATTACTACTCCGCCCTCGTCAATCATGATTTCTACGGGCAGGACAGATCGGCAGGGTCAAAGAAGCCGAAGACCTACGATTATAGCCTTTGCGAAGACACTCTTTAATGAATACCATCGTGAGCAATGCTCGGAAAGGAGGACAGTGTAAATGAAAATCATCTGTCGCCGGATTGTGCCGCCTTAGCTGAGGCAGCATTCCCTCAATCATTTCAAGGAAAGGAGGTATCACTGCAATGCAGGATGAAGTCAACACCAAAGTTGTTGCAATCATGATCAAGGGCGGCAAAATCTCAGCCGAGGTGCTGAAAAAGGCACTGGACAAGTTCGTGCAGGAGATTGAGAAGGCGCAGAAGCAGATGCAGCATCCCAAAACCTATCGCGGCAAGCAGTCCATCAAGCATCTGATGAGTCAGAACGCCGCCATCTCCAACATCGAAGTGACGGACGGCAACATCAAGTCCTTTGAGCGAACAGCCAGTAAATACGGTCTGGACTTTGCGCTCAAGAAGGACGTTTCCGTTGAGCCGCCCAGCTATCTTGTCTTCTTCAAGGGACGAGATGTTGATGTTATGACCGCCGCGTTCAAGGAGTTCTCCGCAAAAACCGTCAAGCAGAAGGAACAGCCGTCCATCCGGCACAAGCTGGATCAGGAGAAAGCCCAGAGCAAGGCACAGCACAAAGAGAAAGTCAAGGTCAAGACCAAGGATCGGGGTGTGGAGCTGTGAACAAACCCGATATGAAGAAGCTCATTCTTCTGAACCTTCCGTATGTCTTCGCCTTCTACTTTGCGGATAAGATTGCCGCCGTATTTCGTCTCGCTCCCGGCACAGAGTTCATCGACAAGCTGACAAACGGCTTTGCCGTGTTCGGCACAGCCTTTGCAAATCCGCTTCCCAGCTTTCATCCCGTTGATCTGCTCATCGGTCTGTCGGCTGGCGTGTTGCTCAAGCTGGCAGTTTACGTCAAGGGTAAGAACCGCAAGAAGTTCCGGCAGGGCGAAGAGTACGGCTCTGCACGATGGGGTAAGCCGGAGGACATCAAGCCGTACATGGACCCGGAGTTTTCCAACAATGTCATTCTGACGCAGACGGAGTTCCTGACCATGAACAGCCGTCCAAAGCAGCCGAAATACGCCCGCAACAAGAACATCCTTGTCATCGGCGGTTCCGGCTCAGGCAAGACGCGCTTTTTTGTAAAGCCAAATCTGATGCAGATGCACAGTTCATACGTTGTCACCGACCCGAAGGGTACAGTGCTGGTGGAATGCGGCAAAATGCTCGAAAAGGGCGGCTACGTCATCAAATCGCTGAACACCATCAACTTCCGGAAATCCATGCACTACAACCCTTTCAGCTACATCCGCAGCGAGAAGGACATCCTCAAGCTGGTCAATACGATCATCGTCAACACGAAGGGAGACGGCGATAAGTCCGGCGAAGATTTTTGGGTAAAGGCGGAAAAGCTCTACTACACAGCTCTCATCGGCTACATCTGGTACGAGGCACCCGACCACGAGAAAAACTTTACTACCCTGCTCGAAATGATCAATGCCTCGGAAGCCAGAGAGGACGATGAGACATTCAAGAACCCTGTGGATGTCATGTTCGACGAGCTGGAAGCCCGCGACCCTGACCACTTTGCGGTCAAGCAATACCGCAAATACAAGCTGGCGGCGGGCAAAACCGCTAAGTCGATTTTGATTTCCTGCGGTGCAAGGCTTGCGCCCTTCGACATTGCAGAGCTGCGGGAGCTGATGAGCTACGATGAGATGGAGCTGGACACCATCGGAGACCGAAAGACGGCGCTGTTCGTCATCATTTCCGACACCGATGACACCTTCAACTTCATTGTGGCAATCATGTATTCCCAGCTCTTCAACCTTCTCTGCGACAAGGCAGATGACGTTTACAACGGACGGCTTCCCGTCCATGTGCGCTGTCTGCTGGATGAGTTTGCGAACATCGGTCAAATCCCGAAGTTTGATAAGCTCATCGCAACCATCCGAAGCCGGGAAATCTCGGCGTCAATCATCTTGCAGTCCCAGTCTCAGCTCAAGACCATCTACAAGGATGCGGCTGACACCATCACGGGCAACTGTGACTGCACCCTTTTCCTCGGCGGCAAGGAGAAATCCACGCTCAAGGAAATCAGCGAGGTGCTGGGCAAGGAGACAATCGACCTTTACAACACCTCAGAAACCCGTTCCAACAACAACTCCTATGGCTTGAATTATCAGAAAACCGGCAAGGAACTGATGTCTCAGGATGAGATCGCCGTCATGGACGGAGCCAAGTGTATTTTGCAGCTTCGAGGCGTGAGACCTTTTCTCAGTAACAAATACGACATTACGAAGCATCCAAAGTACCGGCAGCTCTCCGACTACGACAAGCGGAACGCCTTTGACATCGAGAAGTACCGGCAGCACAAGCTGGTAGTCAAGCCCGATGACACATTCGACCTCTATGATATGGGCGAGGTCGAAGCGGATTAAAGCCCCGTCGCTGCACTGCGCAGTGGGTAAAGCCTGATGGCTCCCAAAGCAGAACAGCGACGGGGCTTCTTTTTTTATGCCCATTTTCAAAAATACACAACCAATCTTTTTCAAATCAAGGAGGAAAATCTATGGCTTTCATCAATCAGGCTGTCACGGTTCTTCAGACGCTCGTTATCGCCCTCGGCGCAGGTCTCGCAGTGTGGGGTGTTGTCAACCTCATGGAAGGCTACGGCAACGACAACCCCGGCGCCAAGTCTCAGGGCATCAAGCAGCTCATGGCTGGCGGTGGTGTGGTGCTGATCGGCACGACCCTCATCCCTCTGCTCTCCGGTCTGTTCGGTTAATCCGGCAGCCGCGCAGAAGCAACCATCGGGGCGGGTGCGGAAAAGGCACTTGCCCCTCACAATTCACCAACGATTTAAGGAGGAAATTCAAGTATGGCATTTATCAATCAGGCAGTTACGGTTCTCCAGACGCTTGTTATCGCCCTCGGCGCAGGTCTTGCGGTGTGGGGTGTTGTCAACCTCATGGAAGGCTACGGCAACGACAACCCCGGCGCTAAGTCTCAGGGCATCAAGCAGCTCATGGCTGGCGGCGGTGTGGTGCTGATCGGCACGACCCTCATCCCCCTGCTCTCCGGTTTGTTCGGCTAATCCACGGCAAGCCCAGCTTAACCGAAGGGTGGTGAAATATTGGGCAGCATTTTAGAAAAGATCGAACAGGCTCTCAAGGATATGCTGATCGGATGGATCGAGAGCAACCTGACCAATATGTTCACCGATGTCAACGAGAAGGTAGGAACGATTGCCGCCGAGGTCGGGCAAACTCCGTCCGGCTGGAACGGCGGCGTGTACCAGATGATCCGGGGACTATCCGAAAACGTGATAGTCCCCATCGCTGGTATCATCATCACCTTCGTTTTGTGCTACGAGCTGATTTCCATGATCACCGAGAAAAACAACCTTCACGACATGGACACTTGGATGTTCTTCAAGTGGTTTTTCAAGGCGGCTGTGGCGATCTACCTCGTGACGCACACGTTTGACATCGTGATGGCAGTATTCGACATCGGGCAGAACGTGGTTTCCGGTGCAGCCGGTGTCATCCACGGCAACACCAGCATTGATATTGATTCGACGATTGCGCAGATGCGTACCGGCATGGAGAACATGGGCGTCGGAGAACTGCTCGGTCTGTCAATAGAAACGCTTCTGATCAGCTTGTGCCTCAAAATCATGGCGATCCTCATTACGGTCATTCTCTACGGGCGCATGATTGAGATTTACTGCACCGTGAGCATTGCGCCTATTCCCATCGCAACCATGAGCAACCGCGAATGGGGCAGCATCGGCACGAATTATCTGAAAGGCTTGTTTGCTCTGGCATTTCAGGGCTTTCTCATCATGGTCTGCGTCGGCATCTATGCGGTGCTGATCAACGGCATGATCATCGCAGACAACATTCATTCGGCTCTGTTCTCTGTGGCAGCGTACACGGTTATTCTGTGCTTCTCGCTGTTCAAGACCGGAAGCCTCGCAAAATCCATTTTCCATGCGCACTAAGGAGGTCGGCAGCATGAAGAAGTACAGCATCATCTACGCCGATCCCCCTTGGGCGTATCGGACTTACTCCAAGAAGGGACAGGGACGGTCGGCAGAAAGCCACTACCCGACAATGTGCATTGAAGACATCAAGGCACTTCCGGTCGGTGAGCTTGCCGCGAAGGACTGCGCCCTGTTCCTCTGGATCACGTTCCCGTGCCTCTGTGAAGCACTCGAAGTGCTGACGGCATGGGGATTTTCTTATAAGACCGTGGCTTTTGTATGGGTGAAGCAAAACCGCAGGAACGATGATCTCTTCACCGGCATGGGGTATTGGACAAGGGCGAATGCCGAAATCTGCATCCTTGCCACGAAGGGACACCCGAAGCGAGTTGACGCCGGTGTGCGTCAGGTCATCCTCAGCCACATCGAAGAGCATTCCAAAAAGCCGGATGAAGCGCGGGAGCGCATTGTTCGGCTCATGGGAGACCTTCCCCGCGTAGAGCTTTTTGCCCGTCAGTCTCCCGAAGGCTGGGATGTTTGGGGCAACGAGGTCGAATGCACGGCGCATCTTCCTATGGAGGAAACACCATGCTGCGGCTAAGACCCATCTCTCTTCGTGACGCCAACGAGTACGTCCGGCAGCATCACCGGCATCATAAGCCGGTTGCCGGTCACAAGTTTTCCATCGGCTGTGAAGCAGACGGTGAGCTGGTCGGCGTAATCATCGCTGGGCGTCCCGTCAGCCGGTATCTGGATGACGGCTTCACATTGGAGGTTACAAGGCTATGCACCAACGGGGCGAAGAACGCTTGCAGCTTTCTCTACGGCGCGGCGGCAAGAGCTGCTGCGGCTATGGGCTATAAGCGCATCATCACCTACACGCTGGAAAGCGAAAACGGTGCAAGCCTTCGGGCTTCCGGCTGGATTTGTCAAGGCAAAGCGGGTGGGCTTCGCTGGACAGGCAAGCGTCAGCCGAAGGAGGATCAATATCCCGCACAAATGAAGCTGCGCTACGAAAAGCAGCTTAGAAAGGAGGAAACAGTCAATGGCATTTGTTCCGGTCCCGAAGGATCTTAACCGCGTCAAAACGAAGGTCATGTTCAACCTGACCAAGCGGCAGCTCATTTGTTTTTCCATCGCTGCGGCAGTCGGCGTCCCGATCTTCTTTCTGGCAAAGGCGCATCTCGACTTGTCTACGGCGGCAATGCTGATGGTGGTGATCATGCTTCCGTTCATCTTCTTCGCGCTTTACGAGAAGGACGGTCAGCCCGCCGAAAAGTATCTGTACCACATCGTACAGTCCATGTTCATCCGGGACAAGGTGCGTCCCTATCGCACAAACAATCTCTACGCTGAGATTCAGCAGAAAATCAAAGAACAGGAGGAATTGCAGCTTGAACAACAGCACAGCAAAGGCAAAGCCTAAGATGACCGTCAAAAACGGTGTCGTTTACGGCAATGCCCTTTCCGCTCAGGAAAAGAAGCGGATCGTCATGCAGAAGAAAAAGGACAGGAAGGCAAAGAAAGTCCGCAAGTCCGCCCAGCAGACCATCCCCTATTTGGAGATGTGCCGTGACGGTATCTGTAAGGTGAACAGCCGCCTCTACACGAAGTCCATCGCCTTTGAGGACATCAACTACCAGCTTGCGCAGAACGAGGACAAAACTGCCATCTTTGAGAACTGGTGCGACTTTCTGAACTACTTCGACAGCTCGATCTTCGTCCAGCTCTCCTTCATCAATCAGAAGGCAAGCCTGAATGAGTTTCGCAAGCGCATCAACATTCCGGCACAGGAGGACGCCTTCAACGACATCCGCTCCGAGTATTCCGGTATGCTGCAAAACCAGCTCACCAAGGGCAACAACGGGCTGATCAAGAAGAAGTACATCACCTTCGGCATTGAGGCGGACTCCCTCCGCACGGCAAAGCCGAAGCTCGAACGCATTGAAACCGACATCCTCAACAACTTCAAAACTCTCGGCGTGAAAACCGAGCCGCTGTCCGGCTACGAACGGCTGAAAGTGCTTCATGATGTGTTCAATATGGACACCAATGAGCCGTTCCGCTTTTCCTTCGATATGGTTGCCCGGACAGGGCTTTCCAGCAAGGACTTCATCGCGCCCACTTCCTTTGACTTCCGTGAAGGCAAGTGCTTCAAGATGGGCAGAACCATCGGCGCGGTGAGCTTTCTCCAAATCCTCGCGCCGGAACTCAATGACCGTATGCTTGCCGACTTCCTTGAGATGGACAGCAACATCACGGTCAATTTTCATATCCGGACGATTGACCAGGCGAAGGCAATCAAGAGCATCAAGTCGAAGATCACCGACCTCGACAAGATGAAGATTGAAGAGCAGAAAAAGGCGGTCCGCTCCGGCTACGATATGGACATCATCCCGTCCGATCTCGCCACCTTCGGCGGTGAGGCAAAGCGTCTGTTGCAGGATCTCCAGACCCGCAATGAGAGGCTGTTCCTCGTGACCATCCTCATCATGAACACGGCAACCAACCGCCAGAAGCTCGAAAATGCTGTATTCCAGACCGCCGCCATTGCCCAAAAGTATAATTGTGCGCTCAAGCGTCTTGACTTCCAGCAGGAAGAGGGGCTGATGTCCTCTCTGCCCATCGGCATCAATCAGGTGGAGATCGAACGCGGGCTGACCACTTCCAGCACAGCGGTTTTCGTGCCGTTCACCACGCAGGAGCTTTTTCAGGGCGGCGAAGCTCTCTACTACGGACTGAATGCGCTATCCAACAACATGATCATGGTTGACCGCAAGCAGCTCAAGAACCCCAACGGGCTGATCTTGGGTACGCCCGGTTCCGGTAAGTCCTTCTCCGCCAAGCGCGAAATGACGAACGCCTTCCTCATCACCGAGGATGACATCATCGTCTGCGACCCCGAAGCCGAGTATTTCCCCCTTGTTCAGAAGCTCGGCGGTCAAGTCATCCGCATCTCGCCGGTCAGCACGGATTACATCAATCCGCTGGACATCAACACGAACTACTCCGAAGAGGAAAACCCGCTGACGCTGAAATCCGACTTCATCCTCTCCATGTGTGAGCTGATTGTCGGCGGCAAGGACGGCTTGCAGCCGGTTGAGAAGACCATCATTGACCGCAGTGTCCGCATGGTCTATCAGGAGTTTCTTGCAGACCCCAAACCGGAGAAAATGCCGATCCTCGAAGACCTCTACAACATTCTGAGAAATCAGAAGGAGCCGGAGGCACAGCGCATCGCAACTGCCCTTGAAATCTATGTTCACGGCTCTCTGAACGTCTTCAATCACAGAACGAATGTGGATGTCAACAACCGCTTCGTCTGCTATGACATCCGCGAACTCGGCAAGCAGCTCAAAAAGCTCGGTATGCTGATCGTGCAGGATCAGGTGTGGAACAGAGTTACCATCAACCGCGCCCAGCACAAGGCAACGCGCTACTACATGGACGAGTTCCACCTTTTGCTGAAAGAGGAACAGACCGCCGCGTACAGCGTGGAAATCTGGAAGCGTTTCAGAAAGTGGGGCGGCATCCCCACCGGCATCACCCAGAACGTCAAGGATCTTCTTGCGTCCCGCGAGGTAGAGAACATCTTTGAAAACTCGGATTTTGTCTACCTTCTGAATCAGGCATCCGGCGACCGGCAGATTCTCTCGAAGGCGCTGAACATCTCGCCCAGCCAGCAGAACTACATCACCAATTCCAATGCCGGTGAGGGGCTGATCTTCTACGGCTCGACCATCGTTCCCTTCAAGGACGATTTCCCGAAGGACACCCAGCTTTACCGCATCATGACCACCCAACCCGAAGAAACCGTACAGAACTGATAGGAGGATTTTTGAATATGAACAACAAGATGATTACCATTCCCTATGCGGACGCTATCGAATACGGAGAGAACACCTCCGCGCTGTTTAAGGCTCTGTGGGAGCTGACCGATCTGATCCGACTGGAAAGCGACCTCAAGAAGCATCACCGCGCCTACCTCCATGTGAGGGAGGACATCGACGAAAAGGTCAAGGAAGCGCGTCAGATTATGACCAAAGTAGCCGTGGATATGATCGGCTTTTACTTCAATGTTGATGTTTCTGAGTGCAGCAACAACGATGAGAATACCCCTTTCGCTGACGCGGGTAATGATGAAACCGTTTCTATCCCCAAGGGCGAGTATGAGCTGATGATCGACGATCTGCTCACGATGTCCGAAATCATTCAGTGCGTCGCAGATATGCGCACGCAGGATATGAGGGCAATCCGCGAGTTTGGTAAGTTCGTCCCTGCTTTCGCTGCCTTTGAGAAGAACCGCCTGAACCTCTATCGTGAGGCGGCGAAGGAAGCAGAGGAAATCTTCGACCGTTGGGCGGACGAGATTGACAATCTCGACGAGGACTTCATGGAAGACGAGGACTACGAGCCGGACGAGTATTACTCCGACTGATATGCGCTCAAATCCGAAGAAAGGAGCTGGTTTTTATAGAGCTTGACATCATTCATACCGGCGATTGCCTTAAAATCCTGAAAACTCTGCCCGATGACAGCGTTCATTGCTGTGTGACGTCCCCTCCGTATTACGCGCTCCGTGATTACGGTATGGAGGCTCAGATCGGCAGAGAGACAACGCCGAAGGAATACATCTCGCGCCTGACGGAAGTGTTTACCGAAGTCAGGCGCGTTTTGCGTCCGGATGGAACGCTCTGGCTGAACATCTCGGACACCTACGCTGGGAAAGGCAATCAGGGAGATTTCATTGACCCGAAGAACCCCAACGGCAGAAACGGTCAGGCTGTGGCTCTCAACAACAAGGTTGAGGGCTGCAAGCCGAAGGACATGATCGGCATTCCGTGGATGCTGGCTTTTGCCCTCCGCGATACCGGCTGGTATCTGCGCAACGACATCATCTGGATGAAGGATAACCCCATGCCGGAGAGCGTGAAAGACCGCTGCGCCCGCTGCTATGAGCATATTTTCCTGTTCTCAAAGTCCAAGAAGTATTTCTTTGACTACAAGGCAATTTCCGAACCGATTGCCCCTGCAACGGCAGAACGCCTCAAGCGCGGCATGAAGGGCGGTAACAAATACGGAAAGCCCGTTCCCGGTCAGCCTCAGCCGCAGTCCATCAACCGCCCCCGTGAGCATGGCGAGATCAAGGACGCAGACATCAATCCGCTCCGCAACAAGCGCGATGTCTGGAAGATCAACACCGTCCCCTTCAAGGGCGGTCACTATGCCGCCTACCCTCCAAAGCTGGTTGAAACCTGTCTTCTCGCCGGTTGTCCAGAAGGCGGCATTGTGCTTGACCCGTTCATGGGAAGCGGCACAACCGGCATGGTTGCTGCGCAGATGGGGCGTCATTTCGTCGGCATCGAGCTGAACCCTGAATACACCGAGCTTGCCTACAAGCGGATTGGAGGTGAAATCTGATGCCCAAGGAACCGGAACTTAAAGCCCGTGACAAGGTAGTCGTGCGGATGATGCGGGAGGGCGCGGTCGAGGAAAACCTGACGGCTGGCACCGAGCAGCGTGTGTCAAAGCGGCTGGAAGATGCAGAGCTGGTGAAGCCCGCTGAGACAGCCGTGCCTTCCGAAGCTCTTTCTGCGGAGGAACAGAAAAAGGTGCAGATGCGCCGTCAGCAGCGTCAGTTTCAGACGGAACACGCCGAAGATAACGACACTCAGCCGCCCTCGGAAACGTCCGTCACAGAAGAGAAAAGGGCAGAAAATTCACCCCAGAATGTACCTGAACCGCTGTCCTCGGAAACGCCGTTCAAGCCTCCAACTTTAGAGCAGCACGGCGTTTCTTCGCATACCGGCACGGTGATTGCTGAAACGGTTGTCACCCACAAGCTGCGCAAGACCTCGGCGGTTGAAACAGTTGACGCGGATGCCGTTCTCTCCCAAGCGGCGGAGACTTCCTCCGCAAAGCCGGTCTCGGACGATGCCGTCCCGCCCACGAAGCGGATGCAGAAGCTCGAAAGGAAGTCCGAGAAGGCGCATGAGCGTCTGGATGCCGCCCGTGAGAAGCTGCCCACGCACAAGGTTCTCAAGAAAGAGCGTGTCTTCGATGAAGAGACCGGCAAGGGCAAAACCCGCCTTCATTTTGAGGATGAGCTGAAAAAGCCCAAG
>OGLI01002111.1_pt1 | contig 10589 bp, 11 predicted proteins | sample 1572661 | NCBI WGS metagenome assembly OGLI01 (sample SAMEA2581901, study PRJEB24529) | metagenome | biome: Human gut stool | place: China | collected 2011 | reverse complement strand
GGCCAAGAACATCGTGGCGGCAGGGCTTGCCCGCCGCTGCCTCGTGCAGCTTGCATATGCCATCGGCGTGGCCGAGCCCGTGAGCGTGCTCGTCGATACGCAGGGCACCGGCGCCGTGCCGGACGCACAGATCGCCGCTGCCGTGCAGCAGGTGTTCGACCTGCGGCCGACGGCCATCATCCGTGACCTCGACCTGCGCCGCCCAATCTACCGGCAGCTTGCCGCCTACGGCCACATGGGCCGCGAGGAGCTCGGCGTCCGCTGGGAGGACACCGACCGCACCGACGCCCTGCGCGCCGCCGTCGCTGAGACGAACGTGTGATTCAAACCTCATGAAAAACCTCCGCAGCTTCGGCTGCGGAGGTTTTTTCATGTTCATTCGAGAACCGGCGCAGCGGTGCTCTATGGGCATATGCTCAATAATACGAATGCCCCCAGGTGGTGGTCTCGTAATCTGCGAGGAAGTCGGCGTTCGCGGGCTCGGTCGGCGTGAGCGAATTGTTATCGAACGACGCGCCGGGCACCGTGCCGTGATACCAGCTCTGCGCCTCGAAATAGGCCGCGATCTGCGGCGTCTGGAAAATGCGGCCGTGGCGCGCAAAAATTTCATTGCGGGCAAGGCAGCACTGCTCCCACGTGAGGTCGGCTACGTCTGCCTGCGTGAGCCGGCGCGTGGCGCTGTCCGGCAGGATGTAGCCGCCGGAGGCCGGCTTTTCGGTCGGCTTCGGGCTCGGCGTGGGCGTGGGCACAGGCGTTTCCGTCGGGGCGGCGGAGGGCTCTGCCGTTGCCGTCACGGCCGGGGTCACGGCCGCCGAAGGATCCTTCGGCTTGGGCTTGACATTGAGCGCGATGAGCAGCACGATCAGCGCCACGCCGAGGGCGGCAAAGATCGCGATGAGCAGCGCCTTGCTGCGCGGCGCGTCCTGAGCCTCCGGCGCGGGCTCGTAAGGCGCATCATCCTCCCAGCCGGGTACCGGCGGGTCGTCGGCCCATGAATCGTCCGGCGGCTCGGCTTCATCGTCCCAATCGTCGGCGGGAGCGCTGCCATCCTGCCAGCCGCCGGCAGCATTCTCCCCGCTCCAGTCGTTGGCGGGGGCGCGATCATCCTGCCAGCCATCAACCGGAGCCGTTTCGTCCTGCCAGCCGTCCGGCGGCGCCTGCTCGGCCCCGCAGTAGGGGCACCAGCGCGCATCGTCCGGGATGTCTCGTCCGCAGTAGGCACACTGCATTGGCTTCACCTGCCCTTTCACACACACAAATCGTTTTCCTCAAGATACCATATTTCCGGCCATACCGCAAGGATAAAAAATGTCCCCCGGTGTTCGCCGGGGGACAAAAGAAACGCTGTTAACCCGCGATGCGCTTGGCGCCCACGTAGTTTTTCAGGTAGTAGCTCGAGCTCAGGTCGCTGATGACGACGCAGCCTGCGCCGGAGCTGCTGTGGATGAACTGGCCGTTGCCGATGTAGATACCGACGTGACCGATGCTGGAGCTGTTGCTCGCAAAGAACACCAGGTCGCCGAGCTGGAGGTTGGCCTTCTCGACATAGGTGCCGTTGTTGTTGTAGATGCTGCTGGCCACACGGCTCATGGAATAGCCGCAGAGCTTGTACACGTAGTTGACAAAGCCGGAGCAGTCAAAGCCCGAGGGGCTCATACCGCCGTAGACATACGGCGCGCCCATGTACTGCTTGGCCGTGGCGACGATGGTCTCGCCGATGGAGCCGCTGGGCGTGCTGCCGCCGCCGGTATTGCCGCCGTCCGACTTCGTAGTGGTGACATACGTGCTGTTGACATAGCCCTTGACACCGTTGATCGTGACGGCCGTCCAGTTGCCGCTCGTACCGGTGATGGTCAGCGGCGTGCCGTTGTTGTACGTGCCGAGGATGGAATAGTTCGTGCCGGCGCCGGAACGCAGACGCACGTCGTTGCCCTTGATGTAGCCGGTCTTGCTGTCGGCCCCGCCGCCGGAGACGTAGTCCGAGCGGATGTAGCCGCTCGTGCCGCCGATAGTGACCTTCGACCAGCCGTTTTCCGTGCCGGTCACGGTCAGAGGCGTGCCGTTCTGGTAGGTACCGAGGATGGAGTAGTTCGTGCCCGGGCCGGAGCGCATGCGCACATCGCTGCCCTTGACCGAACCGTTGGAGCTACCCGTGCTGCCGCCGTTGGACGTCACGCCCGAGAGCGAGACATAGTCCGAGTGGACATAGCCGGCGGTGCCGTTGTAGCTGACCTTGTACCAGGCGCCGCTGACGCCGGTGACCGTCATGGTCGTGCCGGAGTTGTAGGTGCCGAGGATGGAGCTGCTCGTGCTCGCACCGGAGCGCATGCGCACGTAGCTGCCGTCGATCGTGCCGGTGCCGAAGCTGGCATCCATGTCATTGGCGCGTTTGAGGTAATCGGAAGATATGTAGCCGACGGTGCCGTTATAGACCACCGTGGCCCAGCCGCCGCTCGACTGCGAGGACACCACAACGTGGGTGCCCGCCGGGAGCGTGGAGATAATGCCGTAATTCGTTCCGGCGCCCGTTCGGAAGTTGACGGCCGTCGTCGTGGTCGCGCCGCCGGCAGTCGCCGCGGAGGCCGAAACGGCCAGCGTGAGCGCGAAGAGCGCGGAAACAACGGCTGTTTTCAGAAATCGTTTCGCCATAGAATCATCCTTTGCTTAGTTATTTGCGAGCGCGCGGTCCAGCCACACAGCCGCCACGTCCATGGCGTTGTAGAGGCCGTCCTTTTCTGTCTTTTTGACCACACGGTCGCGGGATTTCAGATCCGGGTCGGTGAGCTGAAGCTGCACGGAGACCCGGGTAGCTACATCCATGTCCTTCTCCTTCTTGGTCTCCAAAATCTGCAGCATTACAATGTATTTATCCGCCATGCTGCCATAATAGATCAGGTTGTCCACCCGGCGGATCTGGGCCGGGATGACCTGCGGCCCCTCCCAGGGCGGATCCCCGTGGTCTCTGCATTCGTTCTGTTTTTCGTCACACATACGATCGGTTCCTTCTGAATTGTTTTTTGCTCAAACTGTTTTCTATAAAACTGTTCGATATGAGACTATTGTAATCCCACTGTCCCTGTTTGTCAAGGGCAGCAAAAAAGACTTCTCCCAAAGGAGAAGCCTTTCCGATCTCTGTGTCACTGATTTTCTTCCACCCATTCCCGCACGCGGTCGGGGCGGTTGGTCACGATGCAGTCCGGCCCCAGGGGCAGCAGGCTCCGGACAGCCTTTTCCGTGTCCACGGTCCACAGGGCCACCTTGACCCCCATGGCCTGCAGCTTGGCGATGAAGCCCGGGTTGCTGTAGGCGGTATGGTATTCGCAGCTGACGTACTCCGGCGCAAAGTCCAGGCTTTTGACATAGGCCACCGGGTTGTGCTGGTCGGCCAGATGCCTTGCCACCGCCTGCAGGCTCTCCCCGGGGAAGTTTGCCCGCAGCATGCTCACCTTGTCGTTCACCCAGCGGGTCATCCAGCCGTTTTCCTCATCCGGGTCCATGCCCGCATCCACAGGCAGGGCGGCCAGTTCTTCGTCCAGCGCCGCTTCCTCATCCTCCATGCCGTTCACCAGGCCCAGGTCCTTCCAGATGACCGGCGGCGGCAGCACCATGCTCTCGAATGCGCCGTACAGCAGCACGCCCACCCGCAGTTCCGGCATCAGCGCCTTGGCCTGCCGCAGCAGGTCGTGGTTGAACGAAATAAGGACCAGTCGGTCGGCGATGTCTGCCGCGCGGATGGCATCCACCACACCGGACACAAAAGCCGGGTCGTTGTCCATGGTGGATTTCATTTCCAACTGGACCGCGCAGCCCTCCATGCTCCTGCACAGGGCCAGTGCCTCGGCCAGGGTGGCGATCTTCTCATCTTTATAGGCAGCGTCCTTCCAGCTGCCGAAGTCCAGGTCCTTCAGTTCGCCCTCGGTCATATCGTAGATACGACCGGAAATATCGGTGTGCAGGTCGATGATATAGTCGTGGTGGATCACAAGGCCGCCGTCCAGCGTCTTTTGTACGTCCATTTCCACACCGTCGGCCCCGATCTCCATCGCCTTGCGGAAAGCCGCCAGCGTGTTTTCCGGTGCCAGGTAGGATGCACCACGGTGCGCAATGATCTGAGGTATCATAAGCAGAATTTTCCTTTCTGTACAGCAAAGCTGCCGTCTTTCAGCATACCCTATCCGCCGGGCTGTGTCCATCTGCGCATTCCACAAAAAAGCGGGTCGTTTTTTGTCTCATTCGCGCTGAAAGTACGACTTTTATCGTCAAAACGACGAATTCATCCGATGATTTTTGCACATTTTTCACGAGAAATTTGCAAAACCCGGGGCAAATCTCTCCCATCTGTTTCTTTCAAACCGGCACCCAGCATGGTACAATAGTGCTGTAAGGATGTGCCGCGCCCGGCGGCCGGAAAAAGGGAAATGGAGTGTTTGACTATGACTGCATTCAAGCCCATCAAAGAAGGCAAAGTCCGTGAAATTTACGACAATGGCGACAGCCTGATCATGGTTGCCACCGACCGCATTTCTGCGTTTGATGTCATCCTGAAAAACAAGGTGACCAAAAAGGGCACTGTGCTCACCCAGATGAGCAAGTTCTGGTTTGACTATACCAAGGATCTGCTGCCCAACCATATGCTGAGCGTGGACGTGAAGGATATGCCGGAGTTCTTCCGGCAGCCCCAGTTCGACGGCAACAGCATGCTGTGCCGCAAGCTGACCATGCTGCCCATCGAGTGCATCGTGCGCGGCTACATCACCGGCAGCGGCTGGGCCAGCTACCAAAAGACCGGCAAGGTGTGCGGCATCCAGCTGCCCGAGGGTCTGCAGGAGTCCCAGAAGCTGCCGGAGCCCATCTACACCCCCTCCACCAAGGCCGAGATCGGCGACCACGACGAGAACATCTCCTACGAGCGCAGCATTGAGGTGCTGGAAAAGCAGTTCCCCGGCCACGGCGAAGAGTACGCCACCAAGCTGCGGGACTACACCATCGCCCTGTACAAGAAGTGCGCTGAGTACGCCCTGACCCGTGGCATCATCATTGCCGACACCAAGTTCGAGTTTGGTCTGGACGAGGATGGCAACGTGGTGCTGGGCGACGAGATGCTCACCCCGGATTCCTCCCGTTTCTGGCCGCTGGAGGGCTACGAGCCGGGTCACGGCCAGCCTTCGTTTGATAAGCAGTTTGTCCGCGACTGGCTGAAGGCCCATCCGGACAGCAACTACGACCTGCCCCAGGACGTGATCGACAAGACCATCGCCAAGTATCTGGAGGCCTACGAGCTGCTCACCGGCAAGAAGCTGTAAGCTCTTTTTCAACAAGCAACGCGCCCGCTGTGGAAAACTCCGCAGCGGGCGCTTTTTCAGTTTTTATACAGCCGCCTCTGGCTCGGCCTCTTCGCTGGGCGCAGTGTCCTCTTCCGGCTCATTTTCTTCGTCCAGCAGATACTGCACTTCGACCTGCCGTTCCATCTCATCCGCGGTCCAGTCCAGCTGCACCGTGCCGTCCAGTTCCAGCGTGTACTGTTCCACACGCTGCAGGGTACCGGAATCCAGGCTCTGGCCCGGGTCATTGTCCGGCGACCATGTGATGCGCAGTTCATCCGGCTGCAGGGTGCCAGCCCGCACCGTACCGGCCACGCTGCGGCAGTCCTGCGCAAAGGCTCCGGTGCTGTCGTAGGGGCCATACAGCATCACGGTCAGGCTCAGGTGCCCGTCACTTGGCTGCAGCTCCTGCAGGTCATCCACGCTGTTGGCGTAAAGATACAGGTCGGTGTATACATCCCGCAGGCGGAGGTCCGGTTTTTCCTTCCGGAGAGCCTCATACACCTGTGTGGTGTACGCCTTGCTCAGCTTCATCTCGTTCTGTCCGCGGGCAGGGTCGATCCTGCTCCACACCATGGGCAGAAAGCTCAGGCACATACAAACTGCGATGAGCCCCAGACAGACCAGCACCGAGACAAAATCATACTTCCAGCGGCCCGGCCGGGCGGCGAAGAACAGCACCTCACATCCCAGCAGCACCAGGGCTGCCGCCGGGGCAATGCGCACCACCAGCTGCCAGTCAAAGCCCGGCACAAAGTAATAACACAGGAAGAAGATGCCCGCTGCGATCAGGCAGGCGCCCATCGTCAGGCTGCCCACCCGGCGGCGGGGGGCGTCCTGCAGCTTTGCAGCTTCCGGCCGGGTTTCCGGCTCCGTCGCTGCCGTCTTATTCAGTTCGTCCATCGTCGCCCTCCGCATTCTCCGGCTGTTCCGGCTCTTCGGGGTCCTCCGGGGTCACCGGGTCGCCCAGCAGAGCGCTGAGCTTCGGCATGGCAAAGTCTGCGGTTTCCTCCGGGGCTTCCGGTGCATCGGCTTCGGCTGCGGTGTACTCGCGGAAGTCCTCGTCCTCCGATTCTTCTGCCTTTTTGCGGTGCACCTTTTTGCCCTTGGGGCCGCGCACCAGCCACAGGCCGCAGACGATGAGGGCCACGCAGGTCACGATCTGGGGCAGCTCATCCAGCATCAGATAGAAGGCGCGGAACACAGGGTTGTTCTGGCCCCAGCGCCACATCACATCGCCGAACACCCGCATGATGACGTTCTCGTAGGCCACCAGGCCGCCCAGGGCAATGAGGCCCCAGCCCAGCAGCTTGTGGCTGTCCATCATGAAGTCCTGCATCCGCTTGTCTTTCCAGTTGATGTGCACCAGATAGTCGTCTGCCGGGGCATTCTCCGCGATGATCTGGGCGCGGAGGTTGAAGGTATCGAAAAAGCTGTACATATACACCACGATGCAGCCGACTACCAGCGCATCCAGCCCCGTGGCGCTGCCTACGATAATAAACAGGCAGAACATGGTGATGAGCGAGAGTCCCCGCTTCATATAGCCCTGATACATCTGGCCCGCGCCGGGGATGCAGGCAAACAGCAGGGTCAGGATTCCGTTTTTCTTCATAGTCGATTCCCTCATTTCTTCTGGTTGGAAACGGCAGCGTCAGGCTCTGCCGCAGATTCGTTTTTACCGAACAGCAGGCTGTCCAGCGTGCCGGTCAGCTTCTGGGACAAGGTGGGCGCAAGCTCTTTATCCTGCACCGGCTTGCCCAGCTGTTCCGGCTGGGTAGGGGTCCGCTGGTCATCCTGCACCGGCTGGCCCAGCATCGGCAGCTGGTCCGGCTGGGTCTGGCTGGTGGAGGGCATCCAGGTCTTAAGGTCCCGGGTGCCTTCCAGGATCTGGGTCACAGTGCCGCTGCGCCACAGGGTCAGAGCCAGCACTGCCGCCACGGCGGCCACAGCGGCCCGGCCCCAGGTGTTCTGCATCAGACGCACCCAGATGGTGCCCATCACCGCCCCGCGGGCGGAGCGCGGCGGTTCTTCCAGCACATCGGCGGTGAGCAGGGCTGTGTACCGGTCCATGCACTTGTCGCAGTAGGACAGGTGTTCGGCGGCTTCCAGCCTGCCCAGCTCGTCCAGCTGCCCGCCGATGACGGCGTGCAGCCCTTCCTCAGTCAGGCATCCGTTCTGATCAAACAGTTCCATGTACGCTCCTCCCTTCCTGTTGTTCCCGGATCTGCTGTACCAGCATCTTTTTGGCCCGGTAGATCTGCGCGTTCACGGTTTTTTCCGGGCGGCCGCACAGACGTGCCGCCTCGGCCATGGTGTGCTGTTCCAGCAGCACCAGACGGCAGGGTGTCTTGTAGGGCTCCCGCAGGTCCAGGATCATGCGGGTGAGCTCTTCCGCTCCCAGCGTGTCCAGCACCTGCTGTTCCGGCTCCAGGCCGGGCGGTGCCCCCTCCAGCGCCAGCACCTCGTCGCCCGGCGTGTTCACCCGGCGCACCCATGCGCTGCGTAAGTAATCCTTGGCTTTGTTGGCCGCAATGCGGGCCAGCCATTGCTTTTCAAAGCCGGGCGGACAGCGGTCGATGGCCCGCCATGCCGCCAGAAAGGTCTCCTGGGTCAGATCCTGCGCATCCCCCACGTCCGGCACCAGCTGATGGCAGACCGTGTAGACCAGAGACTGATATTGTTGCACCATCGCGCTGAATTCCAGTGTTGTCAACGACCTGCTCATCCTCCTTTCCGGCTGTGGAGGGCGGTGCTCTGCACGGCCCTTCTGTTGATTCAAACGAGACAGCCGCCGCATTCCCTGCACAAACCGCAGATTTTTTTCAAAAACATTGTGTTTTGCCCGTTCCATGCTACAATGTGGTTATAGTATAGCACGAAAGGAGCCTTACCGCCATGCCTTCTACCACCCGTCAGGCCCTTCTGCAGGCACTGAGTGCCGCCGGGGGTGCCTATATCTCCGGCCAGCAGCTGGCCGGACAGCTGGGCGTGAGCCGCGCCGCCGTCCACAAGGCGGCTGCCGCCCTCACCGCACAGGGTTACGCACTGGAAGCCGTCTCCCGCCGGGGGTATCGGCTGCTGGGCGGCGACCCCTTCTGTGCCGAGGCCGTGGGCCCCTATCCCGCCCCGGTGCAGGTGTACGACACGCTGGAAAGCTCCAACCGGACGGCCAAGCTGCTGGCGCTGGACGGTGCGCCCCACGGCACGCTGGTGCTCACAGCCCACCAGAGCGCAGGCCGGGGACGGTTGGGCCGTGTATTTGAAAGCCCGGCCGGGAAGGGCGTGTACCTCTCGGTACTGCTGCGCCCGGCGGTCCCGGCGGCCAGCGCCCAGACGGCCACCATCGGGGCCGCCGTGGCGGTGTGCCGGGCGGTACAGGAGCTGTGCGGGCTGGAACTGGGCATCAAGTGGGTCAACGACCTGTATTATCAGGGCAAAAAGGTGTGCGGCATCCTCACCGAAGCCGGCACCGACCTGGAGAGCGGGCGGCTGGAGTGGCTGGTGGTGGGCATCGGCCTGAACCTGACCGCCACCGCCGCCGACTGGCCCCCGGAGCTTGCCGAAAAGGCCGGCAGCCTGTACCCGGGCGGCCCCGCCCCCGTGAGCCGGGCCGCGCTGGCCGGGGCCATCGCCCGGCAGCTGCTGGCCCTCTGCCCCGCCTTTGACTGTCTGGACGAGTACCGCGCCCGCTGCTTTGTGCCCGGGCACTGGGTCACCGTGTGCACCGGCACCGAGACCTACGCCGCAAAGGCCCTTGCCATCGACGAGGAAGGGCGGCTGGTGGTCCAGCGGGAGAACGGCCGCCCGCAGGCATTACGCTGCGGCGAGGTGACCACCCGCCCGGCCCGGACCGAATAAGATGCAGAAAAGCAGCCTTGCCGGATCTTCTCCGGAAAGGCTGCTTTTGCCTTTTGTTTATACTTCGTCCAGTGCCTGGGCTTCCAGCACCGGGACGCCCTCGGCTTCCAGCACCCGGCGCAGGATGCCGGGCAGGCCGGCCTTCGGCACTTTGTTCTCGATGCAAAGGGTGATGATGCCGTTCAGGGTGGAGGCTTCCACGCACAGGGAGCCGCCCTCCGGCGGCACCCACACGCCAAAGTCAGTGATGTACTGCGCCAGCTCCGGCGTGTTCGGCATGAGGGGGTTGCCCAGATAGCTGAACCAGAAATCCGCCGGGATGCCGCTGATGTACTCGCCCATCTGGAACACACGCTGCTTGATCCGCAGAGGGGCCTTTTGCTGGTCCACCTTGTAGACCCAGCCCATCTGGTCGGCCATCTTGCGGCGCTTGCGCTCCGCCGTCAGGCTGTCCTTCACGGCACTGTTCATCTGCTGCACGAACTCTTCCAGCCGGACGCCCTCGTGCAGGGTCACCCCGTCCTGGAAGGAACACACGCAGTTGTACCGTGCGTTGGGGGCACCCATGGCGTCCCGCGTGTCGGCAGAGTAAGAATACTGGATGGTGTCCTTGCCCAGATACTCTCCCAGCGCGATGCACAGCAGGCCCATGAGGGCGCAGAAGGGCTTGACGCCGTTCTGCACGCCTTTGGCCACCAGATCCTTTTTGGCGAACCGGATTCGGATGCGGTGCATGGGCTCCTCGCAGGTCTCCACCACCTCCCGCTGCATCGTAGTCTCGTCCATGACCTGCAGCGGGTACTGCTCCACCAGCTTTGCGATGTCGTAGGCCGGGCTGCAGAGGATGGGCGGGTTTGCAAAGGCGGTACCGTAGCGCAGGTTACAGTACAGCTCCAGGATGCGGGTGAGGAAGGGCGATACCCCGTGGCCGTCCGCGATGAAGTGGAACCAGTCAAAGTACACGGTATTCTGTGCGCAGTGCACGGCAAAGAAGTAGCCGTTCGTCTGCTCCGGCATCTCCCGCATCACGCTGTCCGGGTAGACAAGGCAGGGTTCCGGATTGGGTTCCAGAAAGGCTTTGCGCTTTTCCCACACCAGCCGCACCCGGTAATAGGGTGCAGCTTCCAGCGCGGCATCCAGCGCTTGTTGCAGCAGGGCCGGGTCCACCGGGTCCTTCAGGGTGAACTGATACCGGGGGCACACTTTTTCCCGGCGGAAATAGTACATGATGCCCTGAAAGACATACTCCGCCGAACGCTGTGCTGCTTCCATCGGCTCACCCGGCATTGGCTGCCAGATAATCGGCCAGGTCACTGATGGTGACAAAGTTGCGCAGTTCCTTTTCCGGGATGCGCAGGCCAAAGGTCTCTTCCAGGTCGGCCACGATGGTCAGGATCTCCATCGACG
>OGLI01002109.1_pt1 | contig 10600 bp, 9 predicted proteins | sample 1572661 | NCBI WGS metagenome assembly OGLI01 (sample SAMEA2581901, study PRJEB24529) | metagenome | biome: Human gut stool | place: China | collected 2011 | reverse complement strand
GATGTAAAAATTCCGGACAAAAGGTCTGCCCCGGAATTTTTACATCATCCATCATCACAGTCCGGCTAGTTGCCGGGCTTGCTTGGAGGGTTTGGATGAGTTTGTGCAGTTTTTCCATGATGTCAGGGGATTTGGGTCATTTTTTCAAGAATACCTATTCCGGCTTCAATCAAATCTTCTTTCAGGTCGACAGGAATAAAAAATAGTTTCTCTTCCCGGTTTGGTTTCAGGGGATACCCTTTAAATTGTTCCTCCACAAATTCAGTTTTAACTTTATCGGAATATTTGATACACCATCCATGCTGTTCCGCACAATCCAGCGTCAGACCATTCTTTAACTCTAACCATTGATTGAAATCTTTGGTAAGTGGGTAATATTTGTAAACCAGATACCTGAATAGGTTGATGTGATAAGAGCTCATCCGGTCTTTATTGATGACATCAATCCAATAGTTATCCCATCCTGCTTCGAAGAAGATAATGTTATGTCCGTCATGCATGGCTTGCAGGGAATCCGGATATTTTGCGATATAATAGCGGGAATCTTTTTTGTTCAGGTCATAGTTGGTAAGGTAGTTGTCTATGATCTTCCGGAGTTTGTCATATAGGGAGACAGGACTGTCATCTTCGGATAGTTGATCGATTAATCCGGAAACTACAGGGTAGGATTTGGGGGTATTCATGATGTCTTTCCATCTGTCGCTAAATCCGAAGCACCAGTTACGTCCTCCGGTATTTATGGTATAGTCGTCGATGGTAATTAATGCCCTTGCAATCAGTGAATTGTCGATAATATTCTGCTGTGGAGGGGTGGACAAGGGGATCCGGATATGTTCCGGTTTAAACAATTCCTGGAACAAGCCGAACCGCTTCCTGAATGTATTTTTGTCGGCAGTTGTCCAGGGCTGACGAATGGCGTCGTTGTCTGAGAATTTTTCATACCAGATGCATTTTAACGAACCGTTCGTGACGGGATGTGCCTCTGCCTGCCAGAATAGCTCTTCAAGTTCCGGGTCGCCGGTTTGCCTGTAAATGTTGATCTTATTCAGTTCGTGCTGGTCAAAGACATTTTGTAATTCTTCCGGAGCCTCCTCTTGCTGGGTGTGGATGAAATCGTAGAACGGCAAATTTGAATTTCTGAATTTCCGCAGGAATTTTAGTAAAGGTACATTGTTGACCAGTTTTCTGCGGCAACCGTTTTCAAGGGTTTTGTATATCCGTAGCGGATCGCGTTCATCCCTGTTTTCTTTTACGTATACGGTTAACAGGCCTTTTAGCACGTATAGGTCCCCTTTTTCGAATAGTTGCTTGACTTGTTCCGGGTATTGCCCTTTTATTTTTTCCAGGGCTTGGTAGTAATCTGAAATGGAGGAAAGGGTGAGGGATACTTCAAGGATATCTTCTGCCGGTTTGATTTTGTCGTGCTCTTTGCAGGAGAGGAGCTCTATAACCGTACGCAAAAAATTATTCATCCCGGTATCCACCTGCCTGATATCTTCCCCTTCATTCAGGGAATAGAAAAATTCTTCCCAGGTATCCCATTGTTTGCCATATGCATGATAGGCTGATTTTGAACCCGATTCGCAGAGCTTCTCAAAAAGCAAGGGTTTTATATTTTCGTAGGGTTGTAATATTTCTCCCCGGCTGTTCATGGTGATGTAGAGTTCTTCCCCCTGGGAGGTGTCCTTTACGTTAAAGTACCAGAACCGGACCTTCCCGGCTATCGTATCATATAAAGGCCCGGAATTCTCTCTCAGTTTTTCATCGATGATTTGGAGGGATTTTAGGATGGTTTGGATGGAAGGATCGTTGTCGTAGATGGTGGTATACCATCCTTTGTTTTTTATTTGTTTTTCGATGCCTGTTCCTGTAAACCATGTGTTATCGGAAAACAATTTCCGGAGGAAATTGTCTGTGGTCGACCTGACCCGGTAGGAAAAGCTCATGTGCGTTCCGGAACATTTCAGCAGGCCGTTAAAATCAGCTTGCCTCTTTTCTTTTATAGATAAATAATAGAGGATCAGTACTAAAGTGGTAAACCGTTGCTGTCCATCGATCAGAAAACAGGTGGAATGTGATGCCTCTTCCGGCATATAGGAATACAGGAAACCGACGTTTATATCCGTTCCGGCCGTTGTGATATCCCGGATGAATTGTTCCAGCAATTGTTTGTTGTTACCCCAGACATATTCACGTTGGATTTCGGGGATGACGATGTCTTGTGTGCTTAAAATATCCCTGACACTTAAGGCTTCCATTTTCATGATCTTAATTGTTTTGAGTTAACCATGCATTGAAATTCTTTCCTATTTCTTTGGCGATTTTATCCGTATTCCGTTTAATATCTTCCAGTGTCCACCGGTTTAGCGGGATGCCGGTGGCTTCCCTGGCATCGATATCTCCTTTCATAAATACGGCGAGGGTATGGGGACGCACATATTTCTGGTTCATATATTCCTGGAAGATTATAGTCCGTTTGTGGGTATAATCGGCATTCCCGTAGCTCCGGTTGATCCTGAGGTCCAGCAAAGCCATGTTGCCGATGGAATTCAGGCCGGCAGAATTCAGGAGGTTTTGCAGCTGGATGAGTTCCTGTTCTGTCAATTCAGCATCGGAATGATTCAGGATGTCCTGCATCTGGGACCGGATATCCTTGAAATCTTCAGACTGGACAAATTTTTCCCAGTCTGTTTTGATCGTGGTAATTTCCCCGTTATCCTTGCGTGGGGTTTGGGAAAGGATATGCTCTTTGTCTTCCCCGTCTTTCTGCCCGGATTTGCGGGTAAAATAGTCTGTCGGTAATTTTTTTATGGACTTGGAATCCAGTATCCGGAAAATATCCAGCAGGATCAGGATTTGGTATAATTCCTTGTCATTGTTGTACCAGTTTTCCCTGAAGTCAGAAATTGCTTCTGTCATTGTCTTCAGGCATTTCTGGTAGTCCGGAGCTGCTTTTTCTGTTTCCTCCAGATACCTGTCCAGCATTCTGGTGGCTATTGTATGTTGTATGTCTTTCAGGAATTTATCTCTTGAATTCAATGCTTTCCATTGGGTGTAAATGTCGCGGAATGGAGTCTGTGCTTTGAAATTGAAGAACAGGAAGCCCAGGTAATGGTACAGTTCTTTGTCATTATACCAGCGTTGCAGGATGGCATACATTTCCTGCAGTTCGAGGTACATTTCCCAGCGGTCGTCATCCGGGTTATCGTTCGAATTTTTACCATATTCAAAGAAGCTGAAATTCAGCGATTCCTTTTCGTTTCTCCGGTATTCGTAATAGAGGAGGTAGAGCAGGTTTATAGGCAATGTGGTAAAATCAAAGCGGTTGATGCGTGCCATCCCGATGGTTTGGTCTGAGATGAATTGTCGGAAATAATCTGCTGTTTTTCCGAACCAAAGGTTCATCAGGTCGAGTTCCATACCCATGCGTATGCGGAATTCCCGGACTTCGCTGGTGGCGGAGGTGCCGTGGTATTTTTCTTTGGCTGCCCGGGTCATCAGGATTGCCCTTAACAGATCGGCACCGTCCAGGTTAACTTTTCCGCCATTCAGGCTGGAAAATATTTTCTCCTCTTTGTCGTCGACGACATTGACAATTAGTTTGACCCGGGATAGCAGGATTTCCAGAAATTTACCTTTGTCTGTTGCGGTGTTTTCTTTAAACCATGCCTGGATGCTCCGGGCAACTTCCCTGATATAATACTGGTCTTTCCGTTCGGGGACCGTCTCCTTTTCCCAGATGTGGCCTGTGAGAACCTGTTTTGTTATGAATTCGTGTGTCTCCGGCCGGATAGAATATTGTAGCTTATTTTCCAGGAGAAGGGGAGGGCTGTCGGTTTCATGTTGTAGAAAAGAGAGCAGGATCAGTAATGTGGTCAGGCGTTGTTGCCCGTCTACGACATGGAAACAGTTTGCGTTTGTATTTTTTACCAGGGTAATGTTTTGCAGGCAATAAAATGTAGCTTCAGCGTTTCCGGTTTCCTGCCGGAATTTCTCAATATCGTTTAATAAAGCCACTATATTGGCTTCGTTCCATTTATATCCTCTTTGGTATTCCGGGATGTTGTAATATCCGGTCAGTTCTTTACGCAGAAAGTCGGAGAATACTTCCTTTACGCTATAAATTAATTCGTCCATGGATTTGAAAATAAATTAGTTATCGTTTAAACAACTCCGGACTAACCTTTTTGTCAGGTTTTCCGGTAATGATATCACACCAACCCTTTCGCATCATGAAATTGTAACTTTTCCTTTCATCTCCGGAATGGATTGGAATTACCATCATGTTCTAATATTTATTTTAATTTTCTTTGCTAAATAATTTTAACCAAAAATAAGGAAATGTTTTGAGTTGGGGAAGATTATAAAATGAAATATTGTATTTAAAAGAGGATATGCTGTATTAGCCGAAGATTGATGATATGAATCCTGTATTGATAATCAATAAATTGGAGCGTACTACCGGAAATTTTATTTGGGCGTTTTGGAAACCAGACTAAGTAGCGATTGCTTACTTTTGATCTCATTTTGCACTATAATGGCGTAATGTTGATATAATATATTTTTTATTTAAAAATATTATCGTTTGAATTTGGAATATTGAAAAATATTTTTAAATTTGTATAACTCTGTGTTGAGTGTATAATAGTTTAATTAAATTCAAGTAGAATGAAAACACAAATGTTTTTGAAGGGTGCAATGGTAGCCATTGTGCTTTTCGTGGGTGCCGCTCTTTTTGCAGGTACCTCGGGGGTTAAATGTGAAGGAAGTGTGGTAGATCAGTATGGGGAGGGAATCGTGGGGATCACGGTTACGACGACGTCCGGTCCGTCGGTTTCGGCAACGACCAACAGTCTGGGCCGTTTTTCAATGTCGGGAATCCAGGCGGGATCGGCTGTCAGGGTGATTGTGCCTGCCGGATTCAGTGCTGTCGGTAATACCGAAAGTGAACCGCTGACCCAGGCTGAAAATGTGGTTAACTTCACTTTACACGACGACAGTTACTGATTTTTGTCAGCTGTATCGTCGGCGTTCTTTTATTTCTCGCAATTTTCTTGGTTGGTAAATTCGCACCTTGCCTTTCAGTAGAACAGGAATAATACGGGTCATCCAGTTCGTGGGATTATTTTGTATTAAAAGTTCTACAGGTATTGCGAAGCCTCCAGCCTTTTGATCCGGTAATCCCACATTTTTTTCATTCTACTTTGAAATTTGTAAAGCAATAGGGATGTTTCTGCCAGAAACCGGATAAAGAGATACAGACAGGAGGGTGCTGGAAGGGCACCCTTTTTTCTTATCCTGTTCCGGGGATGGGTATGGGATGGTTCGGCGTTGCGACGTATCCGGGACGATACAGGGTCGGTTCAGGTACGCTGACCGGTGTCGGGATAGCGTCGCAGTATCGTCTTTGAACCGAAGCTGATGTAGCGAATCCTCGGCCAATGGTATGACAAGATGTTGTTGAAAGCTTTTGATAAATATGTAGCGGAATTAATGTATGCCGAGGCGTATATCTCTTCGGGCGGAGTTAAAACATTGTGCCGGTTCAATCATTTCAGGAGCCGTCAACAATTTCTGTTTTTCTGTTCCCATTCTTTGCATTCGGTTTGGGAGGAATGGAATAAGGACGGATCACTTTCGGATTACCATAAGTATATCTCCTTTAAATTACAGGAAGCGGGAAGATTGTTTATTTTCGAAGGCGGGGAGGTCGTTTCCCACCGTAACCTATTGGTTTATCAGAATGAAATTCCCGTTTCCTGAATGGTTCTTCCCGCCATATGCTCGGTTCTTTTTTACAAATACAGTATTCCTCCTGGCTGGAGTTGTGCAGGCTTTGCGAGTCTTTCTTTTCTGTTTATCCGGGGTATTACATATGGACCGGAAAAGAAATCGAATTACTGGAACTGGGGGATGCCCTTTGGACAACCGGATATATCCGCCCCCTGGCAAAGGAAAAAACGAAAAGGTTATATTTCCGGCGCTTGTTCGGATTCTTTAACCTTCCGGTTCCGGACGATCCCTGTCATCGGCTCGGGGAACTCGGTTTGAGGGGGCGTCCTGATATCTTTCTTGCCTGGTTACGGGATAAATACCTTTCTTATTGGGAGGACCGTGAAGATTAAAGTTGTTCGTTTTTCTGTTATTTTCCCAAAAACGATTATTATTATGTATCGGTTGCCGGTATGTAGATGGGTGTAAGGTTCTCAAGTATAAATGGTTGTATAGGTCATACTGTTTTTTTTAGACGTTTATGCCAGGCGTATGGCCTGGTAGGGGGGATAGGAATGTAATTTGCCGTCATAAATCATCCCGGGAAAAATGAACTTTAAAATTCAAAACAGTTATGAAATTATTATCCGGTTTAGTAAGTGAAATCAGCTCGGTAGTCGATACCCTGGCGGTTTCATCTAAGGAGAAAAAACAGATCGAAGCTGATTTGGTCGCGGCAATTGCCCGGCAGGAAGAGGCTTTGAGTCAGAGCCAGTCTTCCATTATTCAGGCAGAGGCTCAGGGCAATTGGCTGCAACGTTCGTGGCGGCCTATCATCATGCTTGTCTTTGCAACCATTGTCCTGATCGGCACTTTTTTCGATTTGCCTATTCTTTCCGATACTTCCCGTTTCTGGGATTTACTGGAAATCGGAATCGGCGGTTACGTGATCGGGCGGAGTGCGGAAAAAATCACCGGTCGTTTGAAAGGAGGCAAGTCATGAAAATCGAAGCCCACCAATTGGTCGGTTCGTGCGTGGAATATCTGCGCTGTACCAAATGCAGCCGTTTGCTGGAAACCATCGACACCGTTGTGTTGCACTCTACCGATGGGGCCAATGCCATGTCGTCGGCCCATTACCTGGCGCGTAACGACACTTCGGTATCCGCCCATCTGGTGGTGGCCCGCAGTGGGCGGGTGATCCAGTTGTTACCCTTTAATGTCCGGGCCTGGCATGCCGGGGTGAGTGAGTACGAGGGACGGAAGCAGTTGAATGATTTTTCGGTCGGTATCGAGATCGACAATGCCGGACGGCTTCACCGCCGGGGCAACAGTTTCTTTTCCTGGTTCAACCGGGAATATCCTCCGGGGGAGGTGTTCACGACTGTCGAAAACGGACATGCTGCTTATTATCATGGCTATACCCGTGAACAGATCGGGCGTGTGGCGGAAATTTGCGCCTTGCTGAAAGCCCGCTACCTGATCCGCCGGTTGTTGCGCCATTCCGATATTACGGTGCGAAAGACCGATCCGGGACCGGCTTTCCCGTTCGACGAAGTAAAAGGTATTGCAGGATTTTAAAACTGGGGATTATGGCATCTGTAAAAAATGGTTTAAGCGAAAATATAAAAGGGCGTTTAGGGAATGTAATTTTTTATTCCCGTCTGGGCCGTACTTATGCCCGCCTGCGCCCGCCGAAAGGGCATGATCCGTGTACCGTCCTGCAACAGCAGCAGCGCAGCCGGATGAAGGACGTCACGCTGTTTTATAAGGTTGTGCGCCAAAGCCCTTTGGCCGGTATTTGGCGGCAGGCCGCTTATGCGCAGGGGATGACCGGGATAAATCTTTTTGTAAAATCGAATATCGCTGCTTTTTCAGGTAATGGCCGGGTAACCGATTATGAAAAGCTGCATTTCAGCTTCGGGGGCCTGCCACAGGGGGATTGCTTCCGGGTAGTCGGTGGGAATTCCGGAATATCGCTGGATATTTACTGGGAAAATGCAACCTTATTGAACGAAGGGCGTTGTGCAGACCGTTTTATGGCTGTGGTGCTTTTTGAAAATGACGAATTCATCGCCTATACCGACTTGGGGAGCATTTATCCGAGATCCGGTTGCCATGCCCTGATCCGTTTGCCGGAGGGGTATCCCCGGCCTCGCCGGGTTTATTGTTTCTTTGCAGCTGTAAACGGTAAAGACTATTCCGGCGATGTTTGTTGTGAGGTGGAAAATTAAGCCTGGCCGGTTCAAGTCCCTTGGCCGGAAGTGATTGTAAAATATAAAACAGATACTCAACCGGAGAGAATAATCCGCTCAACCGTATTCTGCCTATTGGTAGGATACTTGCGAAGATTTCCGTCGTGAAATCACCGGAATAAGAAACGATAACAACATTAAAAACATGCTATTATGGCAATTTTCAGATCTTTTTTGTTGGGCGATGTGAAGAAATCAGTAGCGAACCTGACGATGTATATTGCAAAAGGAGTGAGTATTGTGAGGAGTAAGCCGCTCAATGTCCACAATCCCCGTACCGACAAACAACGGATACAGCGGGCAAAAATGAAAGCGCTTGTCGGGCTGGTGAGTGGTTTCGGCCCTGCGCTTTCCATAGGCTATCCGCAAGTAGTGGGTTTAAAGAGTGCAAATAACCGGTTTGTGCAGGACAATATGGAGATCGTGACGGTCGACGATGCATTTAAAGCCACAATTGATTTTAGCAGGCTGGTTTGCTCGTCCGGGCATCTCAAGGTGCCGAAAGTGTCGGTGAGCTTTAAGGAAGAGGAAAAACAATTTGTATTTACCCAGACCGTGCAACAGCAAACGCTGACCTGTAACCCGACGGACGTCGCCTGGGTCGTCGTATACGAAAAAGTGCAGCACGAATCCGAGGTTTATCCGCTGAAAGCCCGCAAAGAAGGTGGAGAAGTTACGGCGGAGCTACCCGAAGACTGGGAATCCGTTAATTGCGAATTCTACACCTTTGCCCGTAACCAGGAGGGCACACAGACCTCGCGTACCTCCTACCTGCAATTAGTTATACTCTGAATTCCCGGATGATGAACAGGCTGATTTATTTTATGACAGGCTGGTTGTCTACCCTCAGTATCAGCAATCTGATGGGTGGGCAGGGAATGGAACTCTGGCGGGAAAACCTACTGAGCGTGATCGGTGGCGTTTGCAGTGCAATCATCGTCGCCTGGCTCCGCTGGCGCTGGGAACACCGTGACCGGCGCGATACGTGAGTATCTCGGATTTTTATTGTGGAACATTCCCCGGCTGTCGTGGCCGGGGAATGTATTAACGATTCGGAAAATTCCGGAAAAAAGGATGTTTAATCGGAAATTATAATCGATGAAATGAGTTTGGTAATTTATTTTTCTTCGAATTAGAATTATATGCCGATTTTTTATTATATTTTTGCAGAAACGATTATACGATGCGATATTATGCTTAGAATCGGAAATAAGAAAATTAAGGTGGTCGATCTCTTTTGCGGAATCGGAGGGTTGAGTTACGGATTCGTAAAAAAAGGATTCGATGTCGTCGCCGGTTTCGATATAGACGATACTTGCCGTTATGCTTTCGAGGAGAATAATAGAGGGCGTTTTTTCAATCAAGATGTAAATACCGTTACGAAAGAGCAATTGGACGAGCTGTTCGAAAAGGCCGATATAAAAATTTTAGCCGGAGGTGCTCCTTGCCAACCATTTTCTTCTTATGCGTTCAAAGTAAAAGAAAAGGATCGGAATAAATTCGGATTATTGTATGCTTTCGGGAGATTGGTGCAAGAGGTAAAGCCCGAAATCGTGACAATGGAAAATGTCATTCAGTTTTTGAGTTTCAAACAGGCTCCTGTTTTGGAAGATTTTATAAAAACTTTAGAAAACGAAGGTTATCGTGTAAGTGTGAATAAAGTTTTTTGTCCTGATTACGGAATTCCTCAGACAAGAAAAAGATTGGTTTTATTAGCTTCGCGTTTAGGGGATATTTCTTTATTGGAAAAAACCCATAAACCGGAGAACTATGTGACCGTTCGCGATGTTATAGGGAATTTACCTGCTATAAATGCGGGGGAAACATGTGAAAGCGATCCTTTGCATACGGCGCGTAAACTTACCGCTTTGAATATGAAACGGATCAAAGCTACGCCATACGGCGGGGGATGGAAGGATTGGCCGGAAGAATTGATTTTGAATTGTCATAAAAAGGGAACCGGCAAGACGTTCGGTAGTGTTTACGGACGTATGCTATGGGACGAGCCTTCTCCGACCATTACGACTTTATGTACCGGGATAGGAAACGGTCGTTTCGGGCATCCGGAACAAGATCGTGCTTTATCGTTACGGGAAGCGGCATTATTACAAACATTTCCCGTAGATTATCGGTTTTTCCCGGATACGGAGACTTTTTCTTTAAGAAATGTTTCACGATATATCGGTAATGCGGTGCCTCCTTTGTTGGGAGAAGTGATAGCGGAGAGCATAAAACGGCATTTAAAAACATATAAAGAAAAATTATCCGGTTCGTATCCTTCCGATGTCGATAAGGCGAAGGTTACGGTCGGGGCGATCGGTTGAAATAGGAAGAATCGAAAAGGAGCCGCTTATGGATAATTTTTCCAGAGAAAAGAGAAGCTATGTGATGTCCCGGGTTCCCCGGGCAGGAACGAAGCCCGAACATATCGTAAGGAAATTTTTATTTTCACATGGCTTCAGGTACAGAGTGAATGTGAAAAAATTGCCGGGTTCTCCCGATATCGTTTTGTCTAAATATAAAACGGTAATTTTCATCCATGGATGCTTTTGGCACGGTCATACTTGTAAATACGCCGCTTTACCGACTTCCAACGAAACGTTTTGGTTCGATAAAATAGCAAAAAACAAAGA
>OGLI01002107.1_pt1 | contig 10610 bp, 9 predicted proteins | sample 1572661 | NCBI WGS metagenome assembly OGLI01 (sample SAMEA2581901, study PRJEB24529) | metagenome | biome: Human gut stool | place: China | collected 2011 | reverse complement strand
ACAGAAAGCGAGGCATCGTAAATCGACCGGTACGTGCTATGGTAGTGGGAATCCCCAATGTGGGAAAATCCACTTTTATCAATTCCTTCGCGGGAAAAGCCTGCGCCAAGACGGGAAATAAACCCGGTGTGACCAAGGGAAAACAGTGGATCCGTCTGAATAAAGGACTGGAACTTCTGGATACCCCCGGTATCCTGTGGCCCAAATTCGAGGACCAGCAGGTAGGAATGCGTCTGGCATTTATCGGATCCATGAACGATGAGATCCTGATTCCGGATGAACTGGCCTGTGATCTGATCGGAGCCATCAAAGAGCTTTATCCGAAGTCTTTGCAGGAACGCTACGAGGCAGATCCTGCGGGCAAGCCCATAGAGATACTGGAAGCAGTGGCAGAGAGCCGCAAATGCTATGCAAAGGGAGAACAGCTGGATCTGGGGAAAGCCGCCGGCATCCTGATCGATGATTTCCGGAGCGGCAAGCTGGGACGAATAACACTGGAGAGGATATAGACAGATGAACAGAATCATGAGAGAATTATTAAACACAGCGATCTACCTGCTCTGTGTACTGGGAGCGGTATGGCTGGTGATCACCTTTGTAGGACAGCGTACGGAAGTGGAGGGAGCCTCCATGGAGAATACCCTGCACAACGGGGATAATCTGATCGTGGATAAGTTAAGCTATCGTTTTCATGATCCGGAACGCTTTGACATCATTGTCTTCCCGTTTCAATTCCAGGACAACACCTATTATATCAAGCGTATCATCGGACTGCCGGGAGAGACGGTACAGATCATGGATGATGGCAGTATCTACATCAACGGGGAAAAGCTGGAAGAGAACTACGGCATGGAAGTCATAAAACCGGAGACCATCGGCCGGGCGGCGGAACCCATTGAACTGGGGGATGATGAATATTTTGTCATGGGAGACAACCGCAACAATTCCAGCGACAGTCGTACGGATATGGTGGGTAACATAAAAAGAGAAAATATCATCGGAAAAGCCTGGCTCCGGATCTGGCCGGTTTCTGATTTCGGTGTATTACAACATCAATAACCATAAATGGGGATAAACAAATGGAAAGTGCAGCAAAGATCAAGGAAATATTACAGGCAGCTTCAATGGAAAAGCTGCCTGAATTTATAGCAGAATATGAGAATGATCCCAGAAGCGGTGTGCAGAAGCTGGTGTCTAGCGCACAGAAAAAGATAGATGCTCTGGAAAAGGAACGTCAGCGGATCGAGAATCTGAAAAAATACGAGAAAGAATACGCACAATATACCTATATCTGCGGAATTGACGAAGTGGGAAGAGGTCCTCTGGCGGGACCGGTAGTGGCAGGTGCTGTCATTCTGCCGAAGGATTGTGATATTTTATACATTAATGATTCCAAGCAGTTATCCGAAAAAAAGAGAGAAGAGCTGTACGATGTGATCACGAAGGAAGCGGTGGCCTGGGCAGTGGGCTATGCTTCTCCGGAGCGGATCGATGAGATCAATATTTTACAGGCAACCTATGAGGCCATGCGGGAGGCTGTCGGCAAACTGGATCCGGCACCGGATCTGTTGTTGAACGATGCTGTGACGATTCCCGGAGTGGAGATCCGACAGGTGCCGATCATCAAGGGCGATGCCAAGAGCATTTCTATCGGTGCGGCCAGTATTGTGGCCAAGGTGACCAGGGACCGTCTGATGGAGCAGTATGCCGATGTGTTTCCGGAGTATGATTTTGCATCCAACAAAGGGTACGGTAGTGCGGCACATATTGCGGCACTGAAGGAGTATGGACCGACTCCGATCCACAGACACAGCTTTATCAAAAATTTCGGATTTTAAGGCATTTTAGCGTGCCGGGAGAGAAAATATGAAGCTGACAGGATGGTTCTCACAAGATAAAATAGCGGATAACAGCAGAGTACAGACTCCAAATAATGCGAATACCGAACAGGTAAACCGGCAGATCCGTGCACTGGTTCCCGGGCAGACCCTCAGAGGAGAGGTGGTCTCCAGGGAGGGCAATAATGCGCAGATCCGTCTTCTGCAGGATGTCCTGGTGGATGCAAAAGTGGATGCGGATATCCGTCTGGAACTGGGGCAGAACATTACCTTTCAGGTAAAAAATAACGGGCAGACACTGAATCTGAGTCCTCTTTTTACCAATATGGCAACAGAAGGAACCGTACTGAAAGCGTTGGATATGGCATCGCTGCCGGTGAACGAGAATACGGTAGCCATGACAAAACAACTGATGGATGCGGGGCTTCCTATTGATAAGAATACGTTGCAGCAGATCTGGCATGAAAGTAATGCGTTCCCGGATGCGGAGATTCTGGATCTCGTGAATCTTCACAAAGTGGAACTTCCGGTGACGGAGGAAAATATCACACAGATGGCATCCTATCGCAATCTGACACATCAGCTGACAGCAGGAATCGCAGAGACCGGAGAAAGTCTGACAAATATGCTACAGGGGCTGGTAGAGAGCGGAGACATAGAGCAGGCCGCCACAATCTACAGTGAGGTTCTGAAACTGTTGGCTTTCGAAGATGCGGCCGGAGAGACGGTAACAGGACAACAACAGACCGAGGGACCTCTGCCGGAGCCTGGCGTGGATGTGACAGTGACCCCGGAAGAGGCAGAACAGATGCCAGTACAGCCTTCGGCAACAGCACCGGAAGCTGTGCCGGGGCAGAAGACCATCATAGAGGAACCGACGGAGACGGCACCGGACAACGGTCAGACGATAAAAGAAAATCCCGGTGCAGAAAAAACACAGGAGGCACCACAGCTGCAGAATCTGCAGAAACTGTTAAAGCAGGGGCTGGAGACGAAAGATATTCCCTTGCTGCGCAGTATTCTCCATAATTCCAAAGTGGCAGAGCTTCCGGAAAAACTCCTGGCGGATCGGTGGAGCATAAAACCAGAGGATGTGGAATCTCCGGAGAGGGTGGAGGAACTTTACCAGAAGCTGGGAAAACAGTTGAAGGGGTTGAGTAATCTTTTGGAAGAAAACGGACAGCGTGGTTCAAGTGCTTATCAGAACGTGACGAATTTAAGCCAGAACGTGGATTTCCTGCAACAGATCAACCAGACCTATGCCTATATCCAGCTGCCACTGCATCTACGGCAGGGAGAGCATAAGACGGGAGAACTGTTCGTATATACCAACAAGAAAAATCTTGCCAAAAAAGACGGACAGGTCAGCGCACTGCTACATCTGGATATGGAACATCTGGGGCCACTGGATGTATATGTGGCTCTGAAGGATACCAAAGTCAGCACCAAATTTTATGTACAGAATGATGCAATCCTGGATTACCTGGAGGCTAATATGGATGTGCTGACAGAGCGGCTGCAAAAAAGAGGCTATGATTGTAAATGTGAGACAACACTGCATACCGAATTACAGCAGACGGCGCAGGCCATGGCACCGCTTCTTAAGACAGAAGGAAGTGTTCCAGTAGCACAATATGCCTTTGATGTGAGAACATAGCTCATCCATAGGAAACAGATGTGACTGCTGGCAGGCAGCGGATGTTTCCTATGAGAGGAGCGGACAAACATGAGTATGCAGGACGATAGTCCGGAATACGAATGATTGTTACGATTTCGAGAGTGCGCAGCACGGAGAAAACGTATATGTTTTGTGTGGCTGAAACCATGTATGTTAAGAAGGCCATAGAGGAAACAGAATGAATGACGAGAAAAAGAAAGTAAAACAGGCCGTAGCACTGGAATACGATTCCTCGGATGAGGCACCCAGAGTCATAGCCAGCGGCAAGGGAATTCTGGCGGAGAAGATCATAGAGAAGGCCCAGGAGAGCAGTGTGCCGATCCATCGGGATGACAAGCTGGCGGATACACTGTCCCGGCTGGACATCGGCGAGATGATCCCGCCGGAGTTGTATGAAGTGGTGGCGGAGATTCTGGTATTTGTGGATGCTGTGGATCACCGCATGGTAAAGGAAAGTGTGGCAAACGGGGGAAAACATAAGGGTTGAATACCAGACAGACGGGGAATGTATATGAGCAGATGGCTGCGGACTATCTGGAGAAACAGGGAATGCGTATCCTGGAACGGAATTTCCGCAGAGGCAGGAACGGTGAGATCGACATTATCGGCAGAGACGGGAAATATCTTGTGTTTGTGGAAGTGAAATACCGTTCCGGTGATGAAAAGGGAAATGCGGCGGAGGCCGTGACAACGGCGAAACAGAGAACCATCTGCAGAGTGGCGGACTATTACCGTTATCTGCATCATTATGGGGAGGATACCTGGGTGCGCTATGATGTGGTGGCAATCCAGGGGGAGGCACTTCACTGGATTCCAAATGCTTTTCCACACCATTATAGTGCAAGGAGATAGAATAATGTATCCATTGATCAGAACAGACTGCAGAGACACAGACAGTATACAGCAGAGACAAAAAGGGGAACTAGAGTATCTGGTATTCCCGAAGCTGGAAGAGACCGGTGTGGTGGAACATCTGTTTACCACAAGAACCGGTGGTGTCAGCAACGGAATCTATTCCACTATGAACTTGAGTTTTTCCAGAGGAGATGACCTGGAATGTGTCAGAGAGAATTACAGACGGATTGGTGAAGTACTGGGAACAGACCCGGAACATATGGTGGCATCGAAACAGACCCATACCACGAATATTCATCTGGTGACGAAAGCAGATGCCGGAAATGGGATCACCAGACCATCGGTCTATGATGATATAGACGGTCTGGCTACGGATATCCCCGGAATCGCACTGGTGACTTTTTATGCAGACTGTGTTCCTCTGTATTTCGTTGATCCGGTACACAGGGCCATCGGACTGGCGCATTCCGGCTGGAGAGGAACGGTAGCGGGAATGGGAGCATGTATGGTACGATATATGCAGGAACATTTTAACAGCCGCCCGGAGGAACTGGTGGCGGCCATCGGACCGTCCATCTGTGTGGATTGTTATGAAGTGAGTGAAGAAGTGGCGGAACAGTTCCGGGAAGGCTTTCCGGAGGATGTGTTGCAGCCGGGCAAAGCACCTGGTAAATATCAGCTTGACCTGTGGAAAGCCAATCAGAGCATTCTGTTAAGGGCGGGGATCTCGCCGGAACATATGGCGGTAACGAACGTCTGTACCTGCCACAATCCGGAGTATCTGTTTTCCCACCGGGCAAGTCACGGACAGAGGGGAAATCTGGCGGCATTTTTAATGCTGAAGGAGTCCTGAGTTCCTGAGTGCCTGACGGGAATTAAGAAAATTTAAGAAAAAACACGAAAATATTTAAAAATATTATGTTTAAATAGAAATAACGAAAATGATGGGGAACCGGGAAGTAACGGAGAAATGAGGGAAGTATGGCAAATATTCTTGTATGTGATGATGACAGAGAGATCGTGGATGCCATCGAGATCTATCTGAGTCAGGATGGCTATAAAATATATAAAGCGTATGATGGGGAACAGGCAATTCAGATCCTGGACAAGGAGGATATCCATCTGTTGATCATGGATATCATGATGCCCCGGCTGGATGGCATACGGGCTACATTGAAGATCCGGGAATACAGCAGCATTCCCATTATTATCCTGTCGGCCAAATCGGAAGACACGGACAAGATCCTGGGGCTGAATATCGGTGCGGATGATTATATCTGCAAGCCTTTTAATCCGTTGGAACTAGTGGCGAGAGTCAAATCCAACCTGCGCAGATATACCTCCCTGGGGAGCCTGACCGGTGAGAACAAAGCAATCTATCAGGTGGGTGGACTGATCCTCAATGATGATATCAAACAGGTGACAGTGGACGATGAACCGGTAAAAATGACACCTATCGAATATAATATTTTATTACTTTTGATGAAGAACCAGGGCAGGGTATTTTCCATCAATCAGATCTATGAAAGCATCTGGAATGAGGATGCCATCGGAGCGGACAATACCGTGGCGGTACACATCCGGCATATCCGTGAAAAAATCGAGATCAATCCCAAGGAACCCCGGTATCTGAAGGTGGTATGGGGAGTAGGCTATAAGATCGACAAGGAGCAGGCATGAGACGACCTACATTGAAACGGCTGATGCTGGGACTGGTGCAGCAGACGGCGGCTTTGCTTTTGCTGGTGGCAATCGCGGCGGTTTTGTTCAATTCCTATCTGGCGGTAGACACAGCGGATGGCACAAAAGTATATGAATTATCCCCTCTGGATGCGGAAACGGAATTTGAAGATTCCGTGATTTTCCATGATCTGTTCCAGAGCTCGGTATCGGATATTATCCAGCTTATGGTGATCAAAGGACAGATGGAGACCAATGGAAGCTTTGATCCGCATAAGCATGTTGATATCACGGAATTTGCTTCAGGGAAATCCGGCGGTGTAGATTGCCCTGTAACAGCAGTTTATGAGCTGGAAGATCTGATCAAATGGGGAAAATACGGTGCGGAATATACAGATCGTATTATGAGTATGTCGGACTTCGTGAATTATTTCGGACCGATAGACCTGGAGTCGAACTTCCGCGTGGATGCGGACGGACAGCTGATGTTCGTGGCAGGCGGAGAGCAGACGGAGGAGCAGAAGGAAGCAGTCGCACAGGCAATCGAGGCAATTCCGGAGAGCCAGAGAACCGATCGGCTGGAAGACCTGGCTTTCACATACATTGTGAAAGAGAGTGTACAGGATATCCGGGTATCCAGAGAAGACGATGGTACGCTGACGGTATATTTCCCGATGCTGGTGAACCGTTATGCCACCGTAGACGGAGAGAAGCAGCTGACAGCCTGTGCAGACAACTGGATCGAATATATTGCACTGCAGAACAATCTGGAGATGACGATCCAGACGTTGTCAGCCAACTATGAGCAGTATCAGAACTGTAATGATCTGTATAAAGAAGATGCGGGCAATCTGAAATATGCGGTCCGTATGATGACAACAGATGGAGTTAGCAGAACCTATACGAATGTATCGGAGCTTGAGAACAGTTCCGATAATAATATTACGGATTATTTTTCGGAGTACAGACGGTATCTGATCTATTATCCGGACAGTCTGGAATTTACCGGCAACACAGGAATGACTGAGGGCCAGATCTATCAGTATCTGAAAGAGTATGGTTATGTGCATCCGGATATGACTCATATCTGGATCGCAGTGGATACCAATTATCCGGTGGAGGGAGATTCCTTTTACAATGCCAATGTGGTGTTCCAGAGAATCGTTCCGAATATCTGGTATCTGATCGGCGGAGGGATCCTGCTGACAGTATTATGGCTGCTGGTGGGTATTTATCTTACCGTAACGGCCGGCGTGGCTTACGATGAGGAGGATGAGCCGGTTCTGTACCTGAACGGTATCGATCATGTCTGGATCGAGTTCATGGCGCTTTTGCTGGTGGGATTTATCTATGGCGGAAGAATCGGATACGATTATCTGATGAATGTGGCCAATAAGGTATATCTCAGCCATTCCGAGATCCAGGGGCGGGAGATTACACGGCTGACAGCCTACGGCGTCTTTGCGCTGTATGGCTTCTGCGTAAGCATGGGAATCAATGTTTTCTGGTACAGCCTGATCCGCAGGATCAAATCCCACAATATGTGGAGTGACAGTTTCCTGCACTGGATCGTCACAAGCTTCGGTAAGGCGGTACATTTTGTGGTTTCCCACAGAAATTCCGCCATCAGCTCACTGATCCCGTATAATCTGTTTCTACTGGTGAATCTGGCAGGAATTTTCGGAGCTTATCTGCTGCGGGGAAAAAGCGCTCTGTGGGTGCTTCCGACACTGGGGGCTATTGTGTTGGACGGCATTGTGGGGGTACTAAGGTTCAAGCAAAAAGCGGAGCAGATCGATATCGTGGAAGGAATCCGCAGGATCCGTGATGGAGAAGTGGATTATAAGCTGGATGTGGAATCTCTTCATGGGGACAACCGTGAGATGGCGGATGCAGTCAATAACATCGGAGAGGGTATCCACAAGGCGGTAAGCACCAGCATGAAGGATGAGCAGATGAAATCGGATCTGATCACCAATGTCTCCCATGATATTAAGACACCGCTGACTTCCATTATCAATTATGTGGATCTGTTGAAACGCCTAAAGATCACGGAAGAACCGGCCAGGAGCTATATTGAGGTGCTGGACAGCAAATCCCAGAGACTGAAACAGTTGACGGATGATCTGGTGGAGGCTTCGAAAATCTCCTCCGGTAACATTGTGCTGAATCTGGAACAGTTGAACCTGACGGAACTGCTGAATCAGGCAGTGGGAGAATTCTCCGACAGAATGGAAGAGAAAAAGCTGCAGGTGATCTTTGACGGAAATGATGTGGCCGGCATGATCTATGCCGACAGCCGCAGGATGTGGAGAATCATTGAAAATCTGTTTCAGAATATCTGCAAGTATGCCCTGGAGGGAACCAGAGTCTATCTGGAGATGCAGGTAAAGGACGGAAGAGTCATCGCTTCTCTGAAAAATATTTCCGACCGGCCCATGAATCTCAAGGGTGAGGAACTGTCAGAGAGATTTATCCGGGGAGATGCTTCCCGTACTACCGAGGGAAGTGGTCTGGGTCTGTATATTGCGAAAAATCTGACCAAGGCACAGCACGGAGAATTCCAGATTCAGCTGGATGGAGATCTGTTTAAGATTATATTGGATTTCCCGGAATACCATAAGCCGGAAGAACCCGCCACTGAGCAGCTGAAAGAGACCGTGTCGAAAGAGGTTTAGAAATGGCGAAATAAGAAATGCTGAAATAAGCAATATAACTGAAAAACGCAGAAACCATAACGGCTTCTGCGTTTTTTTATGCGTTGTCAGATCTGTTGGAAATTAAAAATGAAATTCGCTCATTTCCGTACGATTGTTGTAGGCTTCTACGATACCGTGGATCTTTTCGGTGGTAGCCATGACATTGGACAGAGAAGCGTCATGGTTCATAAAGTCGATCAGGGAAGCAATGAACTTGCTCATATCGGCTTCCACGAAATAAGGTCTGGTGTAGATCTCAGGCGGTAGATAGGTAAGATTCGTAGTAATGACCTTATCGAAATCACCATGCTCGTAAGCAGCGTCGAAATTCTTCAGACCGTCGGTGAACAAGCCGAAAGTACAGCAGATATATACGCGTCTGGCTTTCATGGCCTTTAACTGTTTTGCAGTATCCAGCATACTTCCACCGGAGGAGATCATGTCATCGATGATGATGATATCCTTACCTTCAATATTGTCACCTAAGAATTCGTGAGCCACGATAGGGTTCTTACCGTTGACGATGGTGGAATAGTCACGTCTCTTGTAGAACATACCGGTATCGACACCCAGAACGCTGGCAAAATAAATGGCACGATCCAGAGCTCCTTCATCCGGGCTGATGACTAACAGGTGATCTTTGTCTACAATCATATCATCTTCGGAATTTAACAAGGACTTGATGAACTGGTAAGGGGTGGTAAAATTATCAAATCCGTTCAGCGGAGTGGAGTTCTGTACTCTGGGATCATGGGCATCAAAAGTGATGATATTGTCAACACCCATAGCAGTCAGTTCCTGTAATGCAAGTGCGCAGTCTAAGGATTCGCGTGCAGTACGCTTGTGCTGACGGCTTTCATATAAGAAAGGAATGATGGCTGTGATACGTCTTGCTTTACCGCCGACAGCAGCGATAATACGTTTGAGATCAGCGTAATGGTCATCTGGGGACATATGGTTTTCGTGACCGGATACAGAGTAAGTGAGGCTGTAGTTGGTTACGTCTACCATCAGATAAAGATCATATCCACGGACAGATTCGTTGATCACACCCTTGGCTTCACCTGTTCCGAAACGAGGTACAGATGTGGAGATGATGTAAGAGTCGCGGTGGTATCCTTTGAATGCAGCTTCATTCTTATGTGCATGTTCTCTTTTCTCTCTCCAGCCTACTAAGTACTGGTCAACTCTGGCACCTAATTCTTCACAGCTCTTTAAGGGAATTAAGCCGAGGGCGCCGTCTGGCATGGTTTCTAGAATTCTTTCATCGTTTGGCATGAGTGGTTTTCCTCCATAAAAATTAAACATTAACAATTTATTTCAATAGATGCTGAATAAGGGGATATTCAAGGCATCTAGTGAATACGTTTTTTACTACGAATATCTTCACCAAATAATTTAATAATAGTATAATAGGTCATTATACGTGAAAGCACACGTTCTGAATAAATATCAGCAACCTGGTTCATATTCAGGTTGGTGGAAATGATCGTGGACTTCTGTCTTAGGATACGTTCGTTTAAACACAGGAATAATTGCGATGTGGTAAACGAATTCGAAAGTTCGGTACCGAGATCATCAATGATGAGCAGATCGCAGTCAAAAATATTCTGGTGTGTGGCGATGGCATCTGCATCTTTTTCAAACACACCTTTGCTTAATATATCAAATAATTGGAACGCCGTAAAGTAGATTACGGAATGTCCGGAATCTAATAATTCTTTTGCAATGCAGTTTGAGAGAAATGTCTTTCCGATTCCGGTATCTCCAAAAAAGTAAAGATTAGCGAAAGTGTTATCAAACTGATCTACAAATTCGGGGCATCTGGCAACTGCAGCCTGGGTAGTGGCAAGGGATGTA
>OGLI01002089.1_pt1 | contig 10695 bp, 10 predicted proteins | sample 1572661 | NCBI WGS metagenome assembly OGLI01 (sample SAMEA2581901, study PRJEB24529) | metagenome | biome: Human gut stool | place: China | collected 2011 | reverse complement strand
TCACGGCATCCGACATCAGCGACCAGCTTTTGAAGGATTTTCTGGATATGGATTCGTCCCAGATCGTCACCATGCACATCCAGTCGGTTGACCAGAACCGTGCCATCAAGACCGTCAAGCGCACCATCACGGAACTGGATCGTAGCAAGATCGAGGAACAGAAGAAGGCAATCCGTGCCGGATATGATATTGACATCATTCCGTCGGATTTGGCAACCTACGGCAGAGATGCAAAAGCCCTGCTGAAGGAACTTCAGAGCCAGAACGAGCGAATGTTCCTTGTCACTTTTCTGGTGCTGAACACCGGGCGCACAGAGCAGGAGCTGGAAAACAATGTCTTTCAGGCCAGCTCCATCGCCCAGAAGCACAACTGTAATCTCTGCCGATTGGATTTCCAGCAGGAGCAGGGCTTGATGAGCAGCCTGCCGCTGGCGGATTGCCAGATCGAGATTCAGCGAGGGCTGACCACCAGCAGTACCGCTATCTTCATTCCGTTCACCACGCAGGAACTTTACCAGTCCGGCAAAGAGAGCCTGTACTACGGGCTGAATGCTCTGTCCAACAACTTGATCATGGTGGACCGGAAGAAGCTGAAAAATCCCAATGGCCTGATCCTCGGCACTCCCGGTTCGGGCAAAAGTTTCTCAGCAAAGCGTGAGATCACCAACGCATTTCTGGTGACGGACGATGATATTATCATCTGCGACCCGGAAGCAGAATACGCTCCGCTGGTGGAGCGTCTGCATGGGCAGGTTATCCACATCGGCCCTGCCAGCACTCAGTATATCAACCCCATGGACATCAACAGCAATTACAGCGAGGAGGACAATCCGCTGGCTCTGAAAGCGGACTTTATTCTTTCGCTGTGTGAGCTGGTGGTGGGCGGCAAAGAGGGCTTGCAACCTGTGGAAAAGACGGTCATTGACCGCTGTGTTCATGTGGTCTACCGCAAGTATTTCGAGAATCCCACCCCGGAAAATATGCCCCTGCTGGAAGATCTGTACAACGCCCTGCTGACGCAGGACGAACCGGAAGCGCGCCATGTGGCGGCGGCGTTGGAGATTTACGTTAAGGGTTCTTTGAACATCTTCAACCACCACACCAACGTGGACATCCACAACCGCATCGTCTGCTTCGACATCAAGCAGCTGGGCAAGCAGCTCAAAAAGCTGGGTATGCTCATCGTGCAGGATGCCGTGTGGGGGCGTGTGACCGCCAACCGTAGTGCCGGAAAATCCACCCGGTACTATGCAGACGAGTTCCACCTTTTGCTGAAAGAGGAGCAGACTGCCGCTTATTCCGTGGAGATTTGGAAGCGTTTCCGCAAGTGGGGCGGCATCCCGACAGCCCTAACGCAGAACGTCAAAGATCTGCTGGCAAGCCCTGAAGTATCGAACATTTTTGAGAACTCAGACTTTGTGTATATGCTCAATCAGGCAAATGGCGATAGGCAGATCCTTGCAAAGCAACTCAACATCTCGCCCCACCAGCTTTCCTATGTGACCCACTCCGGCGAAGGTGAAGGTCTGCTGTTTTTCGGCAACGTGATCCTGCCCTTTGTTGACCACTTCCCGAAAGACCTTGAACTCTACCGCATCCTCACGACCAAACTCAACGAGATCTCGGAGGGCGCACAGAAATGAGCGAACCGAAGCTGAACATTAAAGAGGAAACGTCAACCAAAAAGACCCGTTCTCCCCCGAAAAAAGCCAAGGTAGAGCAGACGGTGCCCAAAAAGAAAAAGCTGAAAACCGATGCAGATAAAGCTGCGGAAAAGGCACAGCATCTGCGGTTTGGCAAGGCGGAACTGACCCCGGACGAACTGAGTCGGTTGAGTAAGGCGCAGAAGCGGGAGATGTACGCCGCCCATGCCGCTCGCTCTGCGGTGCATCGGGAGGTTGACCAATACGAGGATGAAAACGTCGGTGTGCAGGCGTTGAGCGAGGGTGAAAAAGCGGCAGGAAATGTCCGTGATATTTCCAAAAGCCGCTATGCCCGGAAGCTCAAGAAGAAAGCCAAGATGCAGGGCAAGAAGGGCACCAAAACCGCTAAATCTTCCGCATCGGAGCCGAATGCGGCACAAGATGCAGGCGCATCCGGCACCAGCGAGGGCGGCTCCAACTGGCTTTCCCGCTGGAAACAGCGGCAAGAAATCCACAAAAGCTACTATGCCGCCGCCCGGTCGGGCACGGCGGCGCAGACCGCAGGCGGTAAAGCGGCATCCAATGGAACCACTGCCGCAAAGTCCGGCATGGAACAGGTCATCGACAAAGGAAAATCGGTGGTCAGCACCGCAGTCAACGGCATTGCCAATTTTGCAAAGAGCAACGCGCACGTTCTTTTGATCGTGGGCGTTTTTCTTTTGCTCCTGATGCTGGTCATGTCAGCGTTTTCGTCCTGTTCCATTCTGTTTTCCGGCACCACGCAGGTATCCGGGCAGACCATTTACACCGCAGAGGACCGGGACATCCGGGGAGCCGAAACCGACTACAAGAAGCTGGAAAAGGAACTGGATAAAAAGATCAAGCGTACCCCCACCGACCACCCCGGCTATGACGAATACCGATACCATCTGGATGCTATTGAGCACGACCCGTGGCAGTTGACTTCGTTCCTGACCACGCTCTATGACGACTACACCCGCAGCGAGGTGCAGGCAAAACTCAAGGAGACGTTTGCCAAGCAATACAAGCTGACCACATGGGTGGAAGTCCAGACCCGGTACCGCACGGTAGTGATGATCGACATTTTTACTGGCATCCCCTACACCGTGCAAGTCCCCTATGAGTATCGAATTTTTCACACAAAGCTGGTGAATAAAGGGCTGGAGGTCGTTATCCGGGAGGAACTGAACAACGACCAATGGAAACGGTACGAAATTTTTCAAGATACCTTGGGTGGCAGACCTTACCTGTTTAACGGCGGTCTGCCGCCCGGTGGCTCCGATGGCTCCGGCACACCGGGCATCGACTATCAGGTTCCGGCAGAAGCCCTGACGGACGAGGAATTTGCCGCCATCTACAAGGAAGCCCAAAAGTATGTGGGCACACCCTATGTGTGGGGCGGCTCCACCCCGGAAACCGGCTTCGACTGTTCAGGTTATGTCTGTTGGGTGTACAACCAGAACGGCTATGATGTAGGGCGCACCACAGCCAACGGTCTTTGGCAGAAAAGCCAGCACATTTCCGAAGCCGAAGCAAAGCCCGGTGATCTTGTTTTCTTCGAGGGAACGTATGATACCCCCGGAAAAAGTCATGTGGGCATCTACCTTGGCAACGGCATGATGGTCAGCGCTGGAGACCCCATAAAGTATGCCGATATTCATTCGTCCTACTGGCAGAAATATCTGTCCGGTTTTGGGCGACTCTCAAAATGATTGGAGGAAGAAATGAGCGAAAAACTCGATAAGCTGCGCGCTTCTCTGGAAAAAGAGAAGGAACGGCGCATCAAGATCAACAACCGCATCGAAAGTCTGGAGCGGCGGATTCAGGAGGCCGAAGCCGCCGAGGTCAACGAGATGGTGCGCACAGCCAAGGTAACGCCGGAACAGCTCGCCGCCCTGCTGCGGCAGTCTGCCACCAGCACCCCGAACCCGGCTGCGCTGTCCGCAGTCGGTGCCACGTTCAGCAAGGAGGAAGATTCGGATGAAGATGATGAATAAGGTCGGCGCACTGCTGCTGTCGGCAGTGCTGTGTGTCGGTATGGCGGCTCCGGCATTTGCCTATGGCGGCGAGCCTGTTGAAGAAGTCGAGCAGCCTGTCCTGACGGACAGCAGCAAAGAAGATGCTGTTACCGTCACGGACGAAACCTCCGGCGCACTGACCCCGGCGGGCAATCTGACACTGGTGGATGACTACTACACCAATTATTCGGATGGCTCCGGGCAGCAGTTTATCACGCTGGTCAGTAAGTCCGGCAACACATTCTATCTGGTTATCGACCGCAACGCCAAGGGCCAGCAGACTGTCCACTTTATGAATCTGGTAGACGAGAGTGATTTGCTGGCTCTGATGGAAGATGAGGATGCCGATGCCTATACCGCCGAAAAAGAGGCGGCTGCACAGGCAGAGCTGGAGCGCAAACAGGCCGATGAGGATGCCAAGAAAGCCGAAGAAGAAGCGGCCGCATCCGGCACCGAACAGCCGAAAGAAAACAAAATCACCAAGTATGCGGCCACTTTTCTGGGCGTGATCGCACTGGTGGCTTTGGCTGCGGGCAGCGGTTTCTATGTTTTTATGAAGCAGAAGCAGAAAAAACAGGCAGAAAAAGAAGCCCTTGACCCCGATGCAGACTACACCGAGGACAAGGGCGACTTTGAGATTCCTGTGGAGGATGAGCCGGATGCGGATGAAGCCCCGGACGAGCAGAACCCCGAAAACAGCTAATTTTCAAGGCGGCGTTTTGCCGCCGTACATATATAAATACAGAAAGAACAGGAGTTGATGCTTATTGTCTTATCGCCTAGTTGTCAGCGAAAAGCCCTCCGTTGCGATGGCTTACGCAAAAGTCCTTGGTGTAACCAATCGCAAAGACGGTTATCTGGAGGGCAACGGCTATCTGGTCAGTTGGTGCGTGGGGCATCTCGTGGAGCTTGCACCGCCGAGTGCCTACGGCGAGCAGTATGTCAAGTGGAGCATTGCAGACCTGCCTATCCTGCCGCAGAAGTGGCAGTACCTCGTGTCTGCCAGTACAAAAAAGCAGTTTGGCGTTCTGAAAGACCTGATGAACCGCACAGACGTTGACAGCATTGTCTGTGCTACGGACGCAGGACGCGAGGGAGAGCTGATTTTCCGGCTTGTTTACCAGCAAGCCGGGTGCAAAAAGCCATTTTCACGACTCTGGCTTTCCAGCATGGAGGACAGTGCAATCCGGGAGGGCTTTGCAACTCTGAAACCGTCAACTGAATACGATGCCTTGTATCAGGCTGCACTCTGCCGGGAACGTGCCGACTGGATGGTCGGCATCAACTGTTCCCGGCTTTTTTCGTGCCTGTACGGTCAGCCTTTGGCGGTCGGGCGTGTTATGACCCCGGTACTGGCGATGACGGTCGTGCGCGAAGCGGCGATTGCCGCCTTTGTGCCGGAAAAGTTTTACACGGTGGCTTTGTCATTTACGGATGGCGGTACGGCATCCAGCAAGCGGTTTGCCCAGAAAGCGGATGCCGAACTGCTGCTTTCCAAATGCCGAAAGGAGGGGCGCGTCACGGTACAGAAGATGGAACGCAAGGAGAAATCCGAAAGCCCGCCGCAGCTCTATGACCTTACCGCATTGCAGCGGGATGCCAACCGTCTGCTGGGATTTACGGCACAGCAGACCTTGGATTATGCCCAAAGCCTTTACGAAAAACGGCTCATCACCTACCCCCGCACGGACAGCCGCTTTTTGACGGAGGATATGGCGGCATCCCTTCCGGGGCTGGCGACGGATGTGGGAAAGGCGTTTGCCGTGGAGGAACCGTTTTCCATCCATGTGCAGCAGGTCATCAACGGCAGCAAGGTCACCGACCACCATGCACTGCTGCCCACGAAAAGCATGGCAAACGCAGACCTTGCCGCCCTCCCTGCCGGGGAGCGGAATGTCTTGCGGCTGATTGCCGCACGGCTGCTCTGCGCCGTAGGTGAACCGCACCGCTATGCAGAAACCACGCTCACTACCATCTGTGCCGGGGAGGAGTTCTCCGCAAAGGGCAAGGTGGTGCTGTCCGAAGGATGGAAAACCATGGAGCGGAAAATGCTGGGCGAACTGCTTGGCAAGCAGAAAGAATCGGCAGTTCTGCCGGATGTGCAGGAGCAGAGCCAGTGCAGCGTTACCAGTGCCGAACTGAAAGAGGGGCAAACATCCCCGCCAAAATCCTACACGGAAGATACCCTCCTGTCAGCTATGCAGGCGGCGGGTGCGGACAGTATGCCGGAGGGCGTGGAGCGTCAGGGCATCGGTACTCCGGCAACCAGAGCTGCCACCATTGAAAAACTGGTGCAGAAGGGCTTTCTGGAACGCAAGGGCAACAAGAAAACCAAGGTGCTGCTGCCCACCGACAAGGGCAAGGCATTGATTACCGTGATGCCCGAAGAAATTCAATCCCCGGAAATGACCGCTGATTGGGAAGCAAAGCTGCTACAAATCGAGCGCAGCGAAATGGAGCCGGAAACATTTATGAATGAAATCAAGGAAATGATCTCCTCGCTGGTAAAAACCACCGAGGCTGCGAAGGGAGCGAATGCACTTATGAAAAACAAGATTATTGGTATCTGCCCGAACTGTGGCAAGCCTGTCGTGGAGCGTGAGAAGGGATGGTTCTGTGAGAACCGGGAGTGCCGCTTCGTGCTGTGGAAGGACAATGCGTTCTTCAAGCGTCTGGGCAAGCGTTTGGATGGCCGAATGGCGGACAAGCTGCTGCGGGATGGCCGTGTCAGGCTGAAGGACTGCAAGAGCGCCAAGGGCAAGACCTACAATGCAACCGTGCTGTTGGGCACCGAGGCGGATGGCCGCAGCAAGTTTTCTCTGGAATTTGAGGGTGGTTGCTGATGGAGCAGAAAAAAGAAGCGGTTTACCTTATCAACGATGAACGCTATCTCCACCTCCGGGAAAACGGTGCAGGAGTCGGCTTTGCCACCTACAACAAGGTAACTGGTGAGCCGCTGGAAAGCGGGCAGATCTCGGAAAAGAACCTGCCGCCCGATGGCAGGAACGCCATTTCTGCCGCCCGGAACTGGTATCTGTTTGAACTTTCGGACGATGACCGCAAGGTCATCCAACAGGAAAGCGTACAGATCCTCGAAAACATCCCGCAGGCGGGCATCGGCAGACGGCGCATCTGGGAGCCGGAAACGCTGCCGAAGGATATTCGTCTCATCAACAGCCACTATGACGACCTCTACCGCATTCCCGATGGCGGAGTGATTCAGGTGGATTACCCGGATGGGCGCAGTTTTACGGCACGGGTGGAACATCTGGATGATTATCACTTTGACATGGGCGGTCTGGGCAATGTGTTCCACATCTGCCAGTTTGCCGAGGTCATGGAGCGGAACCATGCAGACTTCTACCCCGAAATTCAGACACAGGACGAGCAGGCCGCATGGGAACTGGGTGGCAAAGGTTATCTTGCCATCCAGTCCTGTGAGGATGGATGGGACTACACCATTTACCACAGCGATTTTTCCGTGATGGACGGCGGGCAGTTGGATGCCCCGGAACTGACCATTCAGGAAGCCCGTGAGCAGATTCTGGAAGCACACCACATGGAAAAGGGGCGGCGGCTGTTGCAGGACTACGATGCCGTCATGGATAAGGTTGCGGAAGCCGAGGAACTGGGTGCAGACCATCGCCCTTCCACACTGGAAAAGCTGGCAGAACTGGCAAGTGATACGTCTGCGCCAAAATCCTCTGCACGTTCTGCACCGGAACTGTGAGGTGGATGATGCAGCAAAAATGGAACCAGAATTTTGACGATGAACCCATGACGGACATCCCGCAGAAGTTTCTGAACGCAGGGTGCGATGTTTATATGGTGATGCAGCTGCGGCATGACGAAAAAATCCTCGATGAAAGATTTGCTTCCATGCGGGAACTGCATCGTCGGGGCAAAACGCCAGACCCGGAGCATTATGAGGTCACCTACTATGCTGATTTGCCCACCATGTGGCAGGATGTGCCGGACAACGAGGTTCTGGAAGAACTGTTTCAGATGTTCAACCTCTCCCGTCCGCAGGATTTTGAGGGGCACAGCCTGTCCGTCAGCGATGTGATTGCACTCAAACGCAATGGCGAGATATCTGTGCATTATGTGGACAGCATCGGCTTCAAGGAACTGCCGGGGTTTCTGGACAAGCAGCCGGAACGCCCTTCGGTGCTGATGAATCTAAAGGAAAAGTGCGATGCCCCGGAGTGCAATCCCACGGTATGCCGGAAAGTGAGGGCTGAACATGAACTTTAACCATGAGGAACTGATGCTGATGATGCTCTACAACACCGGCACCCGGATGGGGCTTGTCCACGAACTGCGGCTCATGCAGTGCTACCTGATGCCCGATGAAACTGCCCTGCGGGAACTGTCGGAGGGGGTTATCGAAAAGCTGAAGCTGCTGACCGATGCGGAGTTTGCCGAACTGGAATTTCCCCCGGACTGATTTTTGCCGCCTGCGGGCGGCGTACATAAAGTATTTTGTTCTTCCAAAAGATATGCTATAATCAAATCAGACAAAATTCCTTTCTTCAAGCGATTTCTCCGCAATTTTCCTGTGGCTCTGCTCGTATCAAAAATAAGGGACCGATTTTTAATTGTCAGAACGGAGGAACCATTATGGCAATCTTTGAAAAGACCATCCGAAACAAGAATTTTGACAAACTGCTTCGGAAGCTGGAAAATGAAATCCCGGACAGCAGTTGGTCGGCAGATTTAGAGGCAGGCAGTGATTTCAAAGAGGGCGATGCCCGGTGCAGTGTCCGTGTGTTTGAACGGTACAGCATGATGGGCGGCAACCGCCTGAGTCTGACACTGACCATGTTCCAGAATGCGGACAGTCCGATTCGGCTGTCTGCCATCACCGCAGGAGGCAGTCAAGCGGTGTTCTTCAAGGTGAACACCCTCGGAGAAGAATCTTTTCTGGACGATGTAAAGGACCTGCTGGAAGAAATTTTGGAGGAATAAGATGTTTTACGCTGGAATTGATCTGCTGTTCAGTATCCTGTTTCCCATCCTGTTCCTTGTGGTTTTGGGCATGATCCTGTGTGCCATCATCGGAAATATCAGCACATGGAATAAGAACAACCATTCACCGCGGCTGACCGTTCCGGCAACGGTGGTGGCAAAGCGCACGGAAGTTTCTCGCCACCATACGGACAATACGATGATGCATACGTTCACGACCTATTATGTAACCTTTCAGGTAGAGAGCGGCGACCGCATGGAACTCGAAGTAGATGGTTCGGACTACGGAATGCTTGTGGAGGGCGACATTGGAAAGCTGATGTTCCAGGGCACCCGCTATCTCGGCTTTGAGCGTCGATAAGGCCAGACGGACTGCATTGTCAGAGTCCGCAGATGCAAAAAGAAAAGCACCGTACTTCCAACGAAGTACAGTGCTTTTCTTTGGTGGAGAATAGCGGGATCGAACCGCTGACCTCTTGCATGCCATGCAGGCGCTCTCCCGAACGGTATCGAAACACACCCCAGAAAATCGTGTGTGAATGGGTATCATTTTGCGTTATATGGTCAAATACGACAGAAGTCATTGATTTTCTTTGTTTCTCTGTGATACCATTCGTTATGAGTCCAATTGCATTGCTCTCTTCGCCTATGGTGGAGACTACAGCTTTCCAAAAAACACAGCGAGGTGACCATTTTTGAAACGTCGAACTTTTCTTGTCTGCACCGCTGCACTTTTTTGCGGTGCGCTTCTGGCAGGGGGCTGCACTCAAAAAGCTTCTCAGCCCGTCCTTCAGCAAATTGAATACTCCAATTTGGCAGATTCTAATACACAGGCTCTTCTTTCCAAACTTTTGCAGGATGCCGGCGTATCCGACCTGCGGATACGGACCTTCTTTGATCATGTTCAGAAGTTCAACAATGCCGTGGACCCGGCATGGCTCACCACAGGTTTTGAAAACGCCAAGCCTTTGGATCTGAAATACGATCCTTACTCCATGCAGGACGCATGGACAGAAAAATACGATACCTTCCCCGGCTGGAACTGTCGGATCACCGCTTGTGGGCTGTTCGGTGATTTTATCACTGTCACGGGCAAGGCAGACCTTGACTCAGCTGAGGACACCCTGTTTATGGACTATGAAACACTGGATTCTGACCCGGAATCCCTTTGCGGCGATGAACGGCAAAAGTTTGATGCGCTGTTCGCCCCGGTCAAAACCACCAATACGACCGATATTCCTACCCATTTGAAAACGATTCAGCAGGAATGGAAGAAACGCGGCCTCTCCTTCGTAGACGATGATAAGATTCGTCTTGTCTCCGTGGTCCTGCACGATCAGTTCTCTGAAACGGACAATTCTCTTATGATCGGTCATGTCGGCGTTATGCTTCCCACATCGGATGCGGTATATTTCGTCGAAAAGGTCGCTTTTCAGGAGCCGTATCGCTTGTTGAAGTTCAAAGATCGGACCGAGTTGAGCGATTATCTGATGCTGAAATACGATAACTCGTGGGGACAGGATACTGCCCATACCTTTATTATGGAAAATTCAGACCTGATGGACGGCTGGCACATATTTGACACAGCGGACTGAAATCTGAAATCTTTTCAATGCCAAAGAGCAGGGGCATATCTTCGCCTTTGCTCTTTTCCTTTTGCACTCTGTCCCGGTATCTCTACCACAGCTTTCAACATTGTCAACTGGTTTTCACGCCGTTCTTTACAGTTTTTTCGCATCGGCAGCTTATCTTTTTGCATTTCAGTCAAACACTTCGATTTTGTGCATATTTTGTTGTATCTTGTCCATGATGAATCTGAAAGAGAATCTGCCACCGCCTCATGTGAAACATGGGCGGTATTAACTAACAATTTCAAAGAAGCCGCAAAAATCATTGCCGCCTTGTTGAACAGCAAACAAAAGCGGTGACTTTCCGCATTGTGGAAAGTCACCGCTTTCTCTTATGCTGTGCAGTGGTCGTTCACTGCACAGATTGATAAGAAGGAGAACTTAAATTTCATACCATCTGATTTCATTGGCATCCAG
>OGLI01002083.1_pt1 | contig 10720 bp, 8 predicted proteins | sample 1572661 | NCBI WGS metagenome assembly OGLI01 (sample SAMEA2581901, study PRJEB24529) | metagenome | biome: Human gut stool | place: China | collected 2011 | reverse complement strand
CCGCAGCAAAACCCGCGACATGCGCGTGGGTTTTGCTACCCCGACCCAGCCGCCTTGGGCGGCGTCGTTCGGGTACTGAACGCCGGTTTCCCCGGAACCGGTGTTCAGATATAGGGGGCTTGTGAAGCCCCCTATAAGCGCAGCAGAAGTTAAACCTCTGCAAGCTCCTTGGACTTCTTAGCGACCATCGCGTCAACTTCCTTGACGTACTTGTCGGTCAGCTTCTGCATCTTGTCTTCGCCCTCGTGCAGCTCGTCCTCGGTGATCTCGCTCTTCTTCTGCGCGGACTTGAACTTGTCCATCGCGTCGCGGCGGATGTTGCGCACGGCCTGACGGGTGCGGTGATCGTTCTCGATGAGGGCGAAGCGCACGTACTCGTCACCGTAGGCGCCAAAGCCCAGGCCCGGAGAGACGGCCACCTGCGCTTCGGTGAGCAGCAGCTTGGAGAATTCCACGGAACCCATCTTGCGGAACTCTTCGGGGATGCGGGCCCAGACGAACATGGTCGCCTTGGGCGCGGGCACTTCCCAGCCGATGCGGTTGAGGCCGTCGATGAGCCAGTCACGGCGCTGGCGGTAGATGTCGCAGATCTTGGTGACTTCTTCGTCGCCGCTGCGCATGCCCACGGTGGCCGCGATCTGGATGGGCTGGAAGATGCCGTAGTCCAGGTAGCTCTTGATGCGGCTCAGGGCGTGGATGAGCTTGGGATTGCCCAGGCAGAAGCCCACGCGCCAGCCGGGCATGGAGTAGCTCTTGGACATGGTGTAGAATTCCACGCCCACGTCCTTGGCGCCCTTGGCCTGCAGGAAGCTGGGGGCCTTGTAGCCGTCGAAGACCAGGTCGGCATAGGCCAGGTCATGGATGACCCAGATGTTGTTCTCCTTGGCGAATTCCACGACCTTTTCAAAGAAGGCCAGGTCGGTCACTTCCGTGGTGGGGTTGTGGGGATAGCACAGGAAAAGCAGCTTGGGACGGGGCCAGGCCTGCTTGGTGGCGGCGGTCAGGTCCTCGAAAAAGTCACGGCCGGGCCCGATGGGCACGCTGCGCACGTCGGCGCCGGCGATGATGGGCGCATACTTGTGGATGGGATAGGTGGGGTCGGGAGCCAGCACCACGTCGCCGGGCGAGAGCATGGCCAGCGAAAGGTGGGCGAGACCTTCCTTGGAGCCCATGGTCACGATGGCTTCGGTGTTGGGATCGAGGTCCACATCATAGAGGCGCTTGTAGCGTTCGCACACGGCGTCGCGCAGATGGGGGATGCCGCGGGAGAGCGAATAGCGATGGTTCACCGGCTTCTGTGCGGCTTCCACCAGCTTGTCCACGATGTGCGGCGGGGTGGGAATGTCGGGATTTCCCATGCTGAAGTCAACGATATCAATATTCTGGCGACGCAGCTTCATTTTAAGGTCGCCTACCACCGCGAAAACGTAGGGGGGCAGGCGCTGGATGCGCGAGAACTCTTCCATGGGGACGCTTCTCCTGCTGAAGTTCAAAAACTTCAGCCAGATTAGCCAGTGCGTTCGGCATTTGTAAAGCACTTTGCCAAGATAAGGGCTTTGCGCTACCGTGGTCGGTATTGGACAGGCTACGCCATCTCACGGACCCTTTATCGCCCTTCAACCATCGAGGACCGCATGGAACACCATATCCGTTTCGACGCTGACGCCATGACCCTGTATCTGCTGGACCAGCGCGCCCTGCCCGGGCGCGAGGACTACCTGCCCATCCGCACCCTGGACGAGACCATCCGGGCCCTGCAGGTGATGGTGGTGCGCGGCGCTCCGGCCATCGGCGTCACGGCCGGTTTCGGCTGCGTGCTGGCCCTTGAGGAACTGCGCCGCAGCCTGCCTGCCGGTGCCGACTGGCGCACGGCCTATGACCAGGCCCTGGTGCGTCTGGAGGCGGCCCGGCCCACGGCCGTGAACCTGCGCTGGGGCGTGGAGCGCATGCGGGCCCTGTGGCGGGCCCATGCCGGTCTGGAGATGGAGGCCCTCATCCCCGTCCTGCTGGCCGAGGCCGAGACCATGCGCCGCGAGGACGTGGAGATCTGCCGCGAGATCGGCCGCCACGGGGCGTCCTGCATCAACGACGGCGACACCGTGCTCACCCACTGCAATGCCGGGGCCCTGGCCACGGCCGGTTACGGCACGGCCCTGGGCGTCATCCGCGGCGCCCTGGAAGCGGGCAAGAAGGTGCGGGTCATCGCCGACGAGACGCGCCCCTTCCTGCAGGGCGCGCGCCTGACCGCCTGGGAACTGCAGCAGGACGGCATCGACGTGCGCGTGGCCTGCGACAATGCCTGCGCCCTGCTGATGCAGAAGGGCCTGGTGCAGTGCGTGGTGGTGGGGGCCGACCGCATCGCGGCCAACGGCGACGCCGCCAACAAGATCGGCACTTTCGGCGTGGCCCTGCTGGCCAAGCATTTCGGCATCCCCTTCTATGTGGCGGCGCCCCTGTCCACCATCGACCCGCGCACGCCCGACGGCGCGCACATCCCCATCGAGGAGCGCCCCGACCGGGAAGTGACCCATGTGGGCGAGACCCGCATCGTCCCCGAAGGGGTGCCGGTCTTCAATTTTGCCTTCGACGTGACGCCCGCTGACTGCATCACGGGCATCATCACGGAAAAGGGCGTCCTGCGCGCGCCCTACGGCCCGGCCATCGCCGCGGCCCTCAAAGCCTGAGCCTGCACGGACGGCACCATGCCGTCCGTTTTTTCTTCCCCTGTCCGGAAAGGAGCGCCCATGAAAGAACTTACCTTGCTGGCCGACAGCAGAGCGCCGCTGGCCTTCCATCTGGAGACGTCCGCCGCCGTGGCCCACTGGAACCTGCGGGACGTGCCCGGCGACCATATCTCGCTGCCTGCCCTGTGCGATGCCCGGCTGACGGAGATCCGGCGCGAGCACGCCGCATGGGCCTGCCGGACGGGCCTCAGGCCCGTGGAGGGGGCGCTGCTGCACGAGCATTTCCAGGCCGGGGAAAAGCTGTCCATGTGGTGGTGTTCGCTGCTCTACGAGCGCCATCCCAAGATGACGCCCCTGCTTTACGAGATCTACAAGCTGCGTACCCTGGAGCATCTGCTGGACGAGGGCGGCTTCACGGCCCTGCGTCTGGTGGGCGGCGACGACCGGCTGTGCGAGACCCTGCTGGCGCTCTGCCAGGCCACGGGGCGGCAGTTCGCGGACTATCACGATCCCAAGTGCCGTGACGGACGCTACCGCAGCCGGCTGCGCCGCATCTATTGCCCCTCCCTGCTGCGCGCGGCCGGGCGCTTCCTCCACTGGTGGTTCCGGGTGCGCCTGCCCCTCCGGCCCAGGGGCGGGGCCCTGCCCACCCTGCCGCCCGCGCATGTGACCACGGGCACCATCGCCACCTATTTCCCCAATGTGGACATGGAAGCCGCGGCAGCGGGCCGCTTCCGCTCCCGTTACTGGGAGCTCCTGCACGACGCCCTGTGCGCGGCGGCGGCCAGGACGCCCGTGCGCTGGCTGTTCATCCGCTTCCCGTCGCCGCAGATGGATCTGGCCGGCTGCATCAGGATGCGGGATCGTCTGCGGGCCGCACGGCAGGACGGCGTGAGCTTCCACTATCTGGAGGAATTTCTCACGACCGCCGACCTGCGGGCCGCCTGGAAGCGCTATCTGCGTCTGGCCTGGACCAGCCGCCGTCTGGAGGCCTCCATGCGCGAGCTTTGCCGTTTCGAGGGCTCCCGCCTGAACTTTTGGGCCTATATGGCCGAGGACTGGGCCGAGACCTTCCGGGGCTGGCGCTGTCTGGAGCGCTGCCTGCAACAGCGCGGCATCGACAATTACGTGAAGGCCGCCGGGCCCCAGCGCTGGTTCACCTTCCCGCTGGAGAACTGCCCCTGGGAACGCATGCTGACCCATGCCGCCCACACAACGCCCGGCGCGGGCGGGCCCGTGTACGGGGCGCAGCATTCCACCATCCGGCCCACGGATTTCCGCTATTTCGACGATCCGGTCACCTTCACGGACAGCGCCTGCGCGCCCTTCCAGCCCGACCGCATCTGCGCCAACGGGCAGGGGGCCCTGCGGCAGTGGCAGGCCGCCGGTGTGCCGCAGGAGCGTCTGGAGCTGGTGGAGGCCCTGCGCTACATGTATCTCGTCGATGCCCGCAAGTCCGCCGTGCCGCCGCAGGAAGGGCAGACGCACCACCGCCTGCTGGTGGTGACCGGCTTTTTTGCCGACGAGACCGCCGACCATGTGCGCCTGCTGGCCCGGGCCGTGCACGCGGGCTTGCTGGACGGCTGGGAGATCGTGGTCAAGCCGCATCCCTATCTTTCCGTGGAGGCCGACCTGCGTCACGAGCTGGGGGCCCAGGCCGGGCGCCTGCGTTTTGCCGACGGCCCCATCGCCACCCATCTGGTGCCCGGTACCGTGGTCTGGTCGTCCGCTTCCACCACCGTGGTCTTGGAAGCGGCCCTCAAAAAGCTGCCCGTCATGGTCATGCTGCCCTCGGACGGCTTCGACCTGTGCCCCTTGCAGGACGTCCCCGGCCTGCTGCGTACCGGCAGCCTGGACGATGTGAAGCGGGCCCTGGCCCAGGCCGCGCCGCCCGCCCTGCCGGACGACTATCTGGAATTGCAGCCCGAGCTGCCCCGTTGGCGGGCCTTGCTGGAATTGTAACGAAGGCGGACGGGCCTTGGTCCCACGGGTTTCCCGGGCGCTGTCCGCGCCGTGGAGGCCGCCCGGTGCCTGATGGAGGCGCAGGGCGGCTTTTTTTTCCGGGGCCTGCCCTACGGCCCGATCGTTTCCCGAAGGCCCGGCAGGGAGAGATGGGGCTTCCTGTGACCGGGAGCATGGCACGCGGACGGACGGCTCCGGAGCGTGCGGGATGCCTGCGTCCCTCGCAGCCATCCCGCGGGGCTTGAAAAAACAGGCTCCGCTGGGTAGCGTCAAAAGAGCGGCTGCCCCGGGAAAGGGCGTCGCAGAGCAGGCCCCGCAGGGGGCGTGCGGGAGGATGTCATGGTGTTCAGCGAACGGGTCAGGAATTACGGCTCGCGCGGCAAGGGCGTGAGCGCACGTGACAACCATATCATCAAGGGCATGAAGGCCCTGCACCTGCTGGCGGCCCTGGCCTGGGCGGGCGGCGCCTTTTCCATGCAGGCCCTCGGTTTCCTCAAACTGGGCATGGACGATCCGGCGACCGTGAAGCTGGTGGAATACTGCCGCTATATCGTGGATTCCTGGGTGGTCATGCCCGGGCTCATCGGCTGTGTGCTCACCGGCCTGTTCTATTCCATCTTCACCTCGCTGGGCTTTTTCAAATTCGCCTGGGTCACCATCAAGTGGATCATCAGTTTCTGCGCCGGTTTCTGGGGCACCTTCTTCTGGCTGCCCGTGGGTGACCGCTGCATCGAGTGGCTCACGCCCATGGGGCTGGACTGGCCCTTGCGCTTCGTGCGCTCCTGTATCCTGCCGGAAGAACTCTGGGCCAGCCTGGTCCAGGTAGCCATCATCTTCGCCATGGCCCTGATCTCCATCTATCGCCCGCTGACCTGGAAGATGTACGGCGATCCCATCGTGCCGCCCACGTCGTAGAAGAAAGATCCTCGAAGGAGCCCCCCTTGCCCGGCGCAAGAAAAAGGGGCCTTCCGGCTTCCATCTTTCCCCAGTCGCTCCGGCAGGCTGGAAACGAGGGGACGGGAAACAGCCGATAAAAGAACAAGGGACGCTCCCGTACAGGGAGCGTCCCTTTTGTTGTGGACTTTCGTCCGGGGCTCCGGACGGCGGACCGCAAGCCTTCCCGTATGGCGGCTGGGATGTTTCAGGCGGCGTTTCGTCTGTGGACCGATAAATCGGGGAAAGGATAGAGGCGCGCGGGCTTCGAGAAGACCGCAGCCGTGGGGCATCCGCTGTCGGACACGGCGGCAGGATGCCGCCCCCGACGTGAAGAAAATCAAGAGGGCAGACCCTCCGGTCCTTTGTGGAGACACTTCTCCGGAGAAAGCGCGCGAGGGGTGGGCCTCTTCGCGCTGGCGTGAGCGGGCCATTTTCTCCTCCGCCTGTTGCCGCGAGGGCACGGACAGCGCGGCAGGCAGGGATACTTCCTCCTCAGGGCTCTTTGGTTCAGGCCTCGAAGACCAGGCTCTCGAACCAGAAGAGCAGGGCCTGCGGATCACGCCAGCTGCCTGCGGGCAGACCGGCCTTGCGGCAGAGATGTTCCAGATATTGCCCCAGATCCCAGCCCTGTTCCACGGGCACCTGCGGCAGGAAGACGCCCTGGCGCATGCCCAGGCGCAGCAGCAGGCCGTGACGGCCGATGACGATCCGCGCCGGGTCCGGGCAAGGGCTCAGGGGGCCCAGCACGGAGATGTGCAGGTGGCAGTGCGGCCATTCCTCCGCATCCAGAGCAGGGAAGCGGGGATCCTCGAAGGCGGCGGCACGGGCCATGCGCCAGACGTTCTGCCAGAGCGGCTCCCGGCCCACCATGTTGCCGATGCAGCCCCGCAGGTCGCCGTCCTTGTTCAGGGTCACGAAGGAGCCCAGGGACTGGGCCAGCGTCCCTCCGGCCAGCGCGGACGGCAGGGGCGGCGGGACGTCCTCCCGGCCCTCAAGGGCCGTGGTGATGCTTTCCCGGGCCAGCCGGGAGAGCCATTGCCGTTCTTCGTCATTGAGGGAAAAGCTGACGCCCATGACAGACCTCCGTAACGGGCGCGCAGGAAGTGCGCGATCCCGAAGGGCTCGCGGCCGCCTGATGCCCGCACGGGAAGCTGTGTGGGGCGGCAGGTCGCGGCATATGGCCGCAGTGTAGGCGGGGCGGGCGGAGGATTCAAGCCGGCTGTGATGCGGGCGCAGGAGGGGCGGCATGGGGAGGAGGGACCGCTCAGCCCGGTACGGAGGACGTTCTCCCCACGCGCGCGTACGAGGGGGCTCAGCCCGGTGACCGGCAGGTATAAAAGCGCTGCCGGCGCAGACAGGAGGCGGAGGGACTGGCGCAGGCCCTTGCCCATCCCTGCCGCCGCCGGAAAGCGGGACGGGAAACACCGGGGGCGCTGCCGCCGCAGGCCGCCGGGGACGATACGCGGGGCAGGGCCCCTTGCCTTCGCCGGACAGGCGTTGCATCCGTGCGGAAAACGGAAATGCCGCGATGGCTCGCGGCATTTCTGTGGGGTAAGGCAGAGCACATGCTCCTGAACGGTATTTGGCGGCATACCGTATGATATTTGCGTCCGTCGCGGTCCCGACTGCGTGGGGTGCGGACTGTTGCCGGTGCGGGAGGCACGACCGCCCGGCAGTCGCTTAATCTTCGCCCTCGGTGTGGGCCTGTTTGCCGGCCCCCTTGAGGCCGTACATGGTGGTGGAGCCGGAAGACCAGAATTCCAGAACTTCTTCGTTCACCAGCTTGGTGAGGATCTTCTTCACTTCGCGGGGGCCCTTTTCGGGGAACAGGTCCGTGAAGTCCTTGAAGTAGAACTTGGATTTGGAGGAGGACTTGCTCTTCAGGAATTCGACAACAACGTCTTTTTCGTCAGCCATTTTTTTTCTCCTGAACCCGGCGGCGCCGGAAAGCGCCGCCGGGGTATTTTCAAGCTCGGCTTAGAACTTGAACTGGGTGCTCTGGCGCCAGGTGTAGTACGCCGGGTCGCGGAAGTCGTCGATCAGGTGGTGGGTGAACTTCAGGCCGGTCAGCTTGAAGAAGCTTTCCCAGCCGATGCGTTCGGCCCAGTCGCCCAGACGTTCGTACTTGTTGGCGTTGGCGGCGTAGACTTCGACGATGTGCTTCACCGTCTTGGTCAGGGTGGGCCAGCGCGGCGGCTCGTTGGGGATGTAGCCCACGACCACCTTGGAGAACTTGGGCATGCTGATGCGGTTGGAGACCTTGCCGCCCACCATGATGGCGATGCCGTCGCCTTCGTGGTCGGCGATGGGCAGGGCGGGGCACATGGTGTAGCAGTTACCGCAGTACATGCAGCGGTCTTCCTTGATGGCGATGGAGTTCACCTTCTGACCGTTGTGTTCAACCTTGGTGGGACGAACGGCAGCGGTGGGGCAGGCGGCCACGGCCAGAGGAATTTCGCACAGCTGGTCAGCCCATTCGTGGTCGATCATGGGCGGTTTGCGGTGGATACCCACCAGACCGATGTCGGAGCAGTGCACGGCGCCGCACATGTTGATGCAGCAGGCCAAGGCGATGCGCACGGGAGCGGGCAGACGCATGTCCTTGAAGTCATCAAAGATGGCGTCCATCACGCACTTCACCGGGCCGGAGGCGTCGGTGGCGGGGGTGTGGCAGTGCACCCAGCCCTGGGTGTGCACCATGTTGCTGACACCGGCACCGGTGCCGCCCACGGGGAACTTGAAGGAGCCGCCGTCGAACTTGCGGCTGTTGAGCTCGTCGCGCAGGGCCTTCATGGTGTCTTCGTCTTCCACCATGAACTCGATGTTGCTGCGGGTGGTCCAGCGCAGGTAGCCGCCGCAGTACTTGTCGGCGATGTCGCACAGCTCGCGGATATGGGTGATGGACATGGTGCGGGTGCCGCCCACGCGGACGGTGTACACCTTGTCGCCGCCTTCGGCCACGTGCATCAGCACGCCGGGCTCAAGAATTTCGTGGTACAGCCACTTGCCGAAATTCTTTTTGATGACCGGCGGGAAGAACTCATCGTACTTGCGGGGACCGATATCGGTGATGCGCCCTTCCATGGGCTTGGCCGGATTGTAGCCGGAAGAAATAAAAGCCATGGTCTTTCTCCCTTACACTAGCGTTGATGGCGTTTGCGGAATTCGGCCAGGTCGCGGTTCCAGCCGCCGGGCACTTCTTCTTCCTTGAAGAAGATGTACGGGTTGGAGCGGGGAGCCGTGACGTGGTAAGGAGCGGCTTCGGTGTCGGTGACTTCGAGCAGCTTCTGGAAGGAAAGACGCTTCATGGTTTCGCCCACGCGTTCGCGGTTCTTGCCTTCTTCCATCCACCAGTCCCAAATCTTTTCGATGACTTCCTTGATTTCATCGTAGGGAGCTTCACAGGAGATGAAGGGCACCAGCAGCGAACCCATCTGGGCGCCGTCCACCACGGGGGCCTTAGCACCCACGAGGATGCTGGCGCCGCGTTCGTCACCGATGTGCAGGGCGCGGGGCATGGTGTTGATGCAGTGCATGCAGCGCACGCAGTCGGCGGTCTTGATGGACAGCTTGTTGCCGTCCCAGCTCATGCACTTGGAGGGGCAGCGGTCCACCACTTCGGCCTGGATGTCGAACTTGCCCCAGTCACGACCGGCGTGAGCACCGGCGTTGGGCTTGAATTCGCCGCCCACGTAGGCTTTCACGGCATCCTGGTCGATCTTGATGTCGTCCTTCCAGGTACCCACCACAGCGAAGTCGGAACGGGCCATGGCGCACACGCAGCCGTTGGGGCAGCCGTCGAACTTGAACTTGAACTTGTAGGGGAAGGCGGGACGGTGCAGTTCGTCCTGGTAGTCCTGGGTCAGCTGGTAGCACATGTCCTGGGTGTTGTAGCAGGCATATTCGCAGCGGGACTGACCGAGGCAGGCTTCGGGGGTACGCAGGTTGGAGCCGGAACCGCCGAGGTCGTTGTGCAGCTTGTGGGTCAGATCGTGGAAGATCTCTTCCAGCTGCGGGGTCTGGGTGCCCAGGAGCACGATGTCACCGGTGGAACCGTGCATGTTGGTGATGCCGGAACCGCGCAGGTCCCAGATGTCGCACAGGTCGCGCAGGAATTTGGTGTTGTAGTACTTGGCAGCGGGCTGGGCCACACGCATGGTGTGGAAGTGGGCCACGCCGGGGAACTTTTCGGGCTGGTCGCAGTAACGGCCGATAACGCCGCCGCCGTAACCGAACACGCCCACGATGCCGCCGTGCTTCCAGTGGGTCTCCTTTTCTTCGTAGGAAAGTTCCAGGACGCCCAGCAGGTCTTCGGGGGCATCAGCGGGGATCTGATAGTCGAGTCCTTTGGGATTGGCCGCACGGGCGGCGGCTTCCTGTTTGATGTCGGACACAAAGCTCGGCCAGGGGCCGCTTTCAAGCTGGTCCAGCAGGGGAGTCGCATGTTTCGGCATTGCCATACCTCCATGAGTGCATATTTCAACGAAAAATCGTTGAATATTTTACCAAATGCTGAAAAATGGCGCATCCTCGGGGGTAAAGATGGCCTTTCCAGCCACGGCATGGCTTCTTGGTAACAAAAAATCGTTGCTCTTGGCAATAGAAAAAGAGGAATTTTCGTTTTTAGACAGCAAAATTTATGCTCGCGGTGTTATTTTAACGAAAAATCGTTGAGAAGGGGAGGGGTAAAGGGCGCGAGGCTCCGGCACGGTCAGGACCGTGCGAAGATGCGCCGCCATCCTGCGGTGTTGGAGTGGGCATGGCAGGACGGGCTGGTCCGTGAGGGCTGGCGCGGGCCGGGCTCCCCGGCGCGGCGTGCCTTCCGGCCCGGATCAGGCGTCCTGTTTGCGGAGGCCGAACTTCTTGATGCGGGAGCAGAGCGTGGTGGGGCTGATGCCCAGCAGGGCCGCGGCCCCGTCCTCGCCATAGATCTTGCCGTGGCACCGTTGCAGGGCATTGGCGATATTGGTCCGCTCCAGGGCCTGCATCTCCGCCTCGGTAAAGACGATGGCGTTGTCGTCGGCAGGCAGGACGGGCCGGGGCGCGGCAGAGGGAGGGGAAGGCGGCAGGGCCTCCAGGTGCAGGAGACCGTCCGTGCTGCCTGCGGCCGCGCGCAGGAGGCATTCCTGCAGTTCGCG
>OGLI01002077.1_pt1 | contig 10735 bp, 7 predicted proteins | sample 1572661 | NCBI WGS metagenome assembly OGLI01 (sample SAMEA2581901, study PRJEB24529) | metagenome | biome: Human gut stool | place: China | collected 2011 | reverse complement strand
TATATCTTGTTTCTTCTTTAAATTTCTCACCCTCTAATATAGCCCCACCCGTTTCTGTGACTTGCGTTTTTATTCTATATACCCGACAATCCACATTCACGCCATCAACAATACTCTTTTCCAATGTGTAGTTAACAATGCAGTTATTATTGAAGAATGCCATTGTTTCAGGGATAGGAGTTGCGGTCAGACCAACCAATCTTGCCGTATCGAAATACTCCAGCACCTTGCGCCAGTTCCCATAAATGGAGCGATGGCACTCGTCTATGATAATCATATCAAAGTAGTCGTGCGGTAAGTTGGGATTAGGAGGCAAGGTTACTTCCTCTATAGGTTCATTCTCGTCATCATCATTATCCTCAATAGTTTCTCCTTTCAAGAATGAGAATAGACGTTGTATTGTAGAAATAACGACATTGCTATCAGAAGGAATAGAAGACGAGCGAAGGCGATTGACCGTAAAGATAGTATTGAAAGCCTCCCCGTTCTCTGTCAGACGGAAAGTTCCAAATTCTCCTTCTGCTTGTTTTCCAAGATTATTTCGGTCTACAAGAAACAACACTCTACGCATTGGTGTATAAGAAAGCATCCGGTAGGCAGCAAGACAAGCAGTATATGTTTTACCCACACCGGTGGCAAGAACCATCAACGCCCGATTTTGCCCGGCACGGAAACTCTTTTCAAGTTCTGTCACTGCCTCATATTGGCAATCACGCAGCCCTTTCTTTTTCAATGTAGGGAGTCCGGCAAATGCATCTTCAATTCCCAGCCTCTTTACCAATTCATGTGGTGTAGGGATATTCATGATCTGCCTGAAACAAGAATCTTGTTCACGAAAATCACAGCAATATAGTTCCTTACCATTCGAAGTGAAGATAAAAGGCAATGGCTTTTGATATGCCTGATAGATATTCGGAACACTTCTTGCATATAAGGCTGCTTGCTCGCATACCTCTGAAGCAAAAGCATCCGTTTCTTCACGCTTAGCTTCAAGTACCCCTACTGCTTTTCCATTAATGAAAAGGAAATAATCTGCCTCAAGATTTCCTTTCAATAAACCTTCTCTTATGGCTACAGCCGTACAAGTAGGTTCATAATCCTCCCTGTTGACTACTTTCCAACCAGCATCGGCAAACCACTGGTCTATCTTTATTCTTGCTTTTTCTTCAGGAGTCATGTTCTTGATATTGTAAATTATCGGAAGTTCATAGGCACATCTGCAACAGGTTACAAAAGGAACCAGAACCTCCTAACCGTATTAAATAATTTATTGCAACCTTTCTTTTTTATCGGTTATCAAATCCTTCAAATCAACTTGTAATATCTCCGCAATCCGTTGCAAGGTTTCCAAATTAGGCTGAATCCGATTACAGGCATAGGCATTGACCATACTGAAACTCTTATCTAGCTGTTTAGCTAACCACGTTTGAGAAATACCTTTTTCGGATAAAACAGTCTTTATTCTATTCAGTTTCATTACTTGATATGATTTTATTAGACAAATATAGGGAATTATATTCGATAATAGTGTATATTTGCATTAAGAAAAGTCAGTTCTTAAATGAGTTATACCTCAAAGTAATTGAATTTAGACATATTTATGGGAAAGACAGTAACAACATATCTCATTGATGGAGACCCAAAAGGAACTCAATACGCATTCATTAGCAACAAAATTTGCCAAATGTTTGTCGTACCACGTTCTAATCTCTCTTATTTGAATACACAAGAGAAGTTACAAAAACCTGCATTCTATATATTGCTGGGGGAAGATGAATCAACCAAACCGCAGGCGTATATAGGTGAAACGGAGAACTTTAAAGAACGTGTAAAAGACCACGATAGCAAAAAATCGTTTTGGCAAAAAGCACTCATATTTGTATCGAAAGACGCCGATATGACTAAAGTTGATGTGCAATACCTAGAACATAAAGCTATAGCCGAAGCCAAGAAAGCAAACGCTTTTGTTTTAAGCGATAATAAACAAATTCCTAAAGCCCCTAACCTACCGGAGCATCAACAGGACTCAATGAATGAATTTTTCGAAGATGTGAAGTTTTTGGCATCATTTATCGGTTGCAATATTTTTGAAGTATCACAACCCAAAGAAGAACATCTATTCTACACCAAAGGTAGAGGATGCAATGCAAAAGGTTTCTACAGTTCCGATGGATTCACAGTCCTAAAAGGAAGTACTGTTGCCAAAACAATGGTTCCGTCTTTCAACTGGAAAGAAAAACGAGAAAAGATGCTTCAAGATTACACTTCTACTGAGAACGGAATATTGGTATTGACATCAGATAAAACTTTTTCAAGTCCCAGTACTGCCGCAGATTTCTGTATTGGTAGCAGCAACAACGGCTGGTTGGTATGGAAAGATAAAGAAGGAAATACATTGGACTCAGTTTATAGAAAACAGTTGGATTAATAACATATCAGTTGGAGGCAAATATGGAAATTATCAATCTACTAGACTTCACAGACCGCATCGAGTTGAGAGAATGGCTGAAGGTCAACCATAATCGGGTGAAATCGTGTTGGGTTGTAACTTCACGCTCTAAACAGCCCACATACGAATGTATTCCATACATTGAAGTTGTTGAAGAAGCATTGTGCTTCGGGTGGATTGATTCAACTCTAAAGAAATTGCCAGACGGATGCCTTGCACAGCGGCTTTCACCTCATCGCAAAGGAAGTCATTGGACTGAGTTAAACAAAGAACGTTGTATCAATCTTGAAGACCGAGGACTTATGACAGATGCCGGACACCAAGCCTTTGAGAAAGCCTATTCCTACGAAATAGTTCCCAAAGGCTCTCTTATGGAAGAAAAACCGCATTCCTTGATTTAGCCGAGCTTCGTACCGAACGGAAAATCATTTCTACAATAGAAAGCCCCCATTCGGGAAAAGTCATCGATACCTATCAAATAGTCGAAAGGAAACAGTCTTCGTACCGGTCGCTTCTCCTCCATCGCTACAATCTGCTCACGTCGCAGCAACAACGTTCGCCACCCAATGACCCGGCAAAGCATCCGAGAAACATCCAAATATATCTTTCTCCGGTTGCGTATATTGCTGTCCCGGATAATTATTCAGATCATCGCTCAGAAACAAATCTCCGTGTTTTTTTCAAAACATCCATCATTGAGAGTAAAACAATAGCAATCCGAGCTACGAAGAGATTCATAGCCTAACTCACCAACGAGTTCTGTTTCTTCGATCCAATCAAAATCGGCATATACATATAGCGTCTTCATCGCTTACTCTTTCTTCGAAGCACGTTCCCTTGTCTTCAAACTCAAATTCTGCAAAACTTTTCCCAATTTATCTTCTTTGACCAGCCACAGAATATCATCATCAAGCTGCAGAACATACAGCACTCGCAAGTATATTCCGATTGCTACCATCGGTGCGCCTTTCTCTATTCGGAACACAGTCAACGGGGAACAAGTGCCCGTTCCGCCACCTGAGCCACACTCAAATTCCTCCGCTATCGAGCCAGTTTTATCTGCTCTCCCACAACCGACATCTTCTGCTCCAATTTTCGAGACAACTTAATCCCCATTGTATTCTTTGTCATAATCAACTTATCATATAATATGTAAAAATATTACTTTTTATCTATTTAATGATAGATTGCAGACAAAATCGCAAGACTAGAAGACACAGCAGTATAAAGGCTCTACACTTTTTCAAACGAATCATCCCCATTACACGACATTTTTCCAAACGAATTAAATGTCTATTCTACAAAAATTACCTTACAACATATATTCAAGATTAGTTTACTATTCAAATGAAAACCAACTTTACTTTATCCCCGTATTCCTATATACGTTCAATAAAGTAAAGTCAAAATAAGGGAGAAGAGATGGCTGCACTATGATGAAATAACTTCAATCATTTTTCTTTTGGCTGCAAAACGTAGAGTAACCGAGTGTAAAGATCGAACAAAATACAACTCCGAATAGGACACATAACACTCGCATGGGAACCAGAAAATACCTGTGAATCTATCCTCGATTTTACTACCCTTTTGGGCAAAACGAACTCCGACATACCCTATCTTTGTGAACAAGATCTATCGAAGCCCTAGAAGGCAGTTTTCACCCTTTCTCCCTCTGTTCGAAGAGAAACGATAAAAAACATTAAAACGTCGGTCCTTAGCGAAAAAACAAGTAATTTTGTAAAGTTTCCACCTTTTAAATACAAACTATCGAAAATCAGTCAGCATACGATATTACATTGTATAAAAAATTATATTAAGATACTACAATATGTCAAACATTATTCTTGATACAAAAAATGTAGGGAAGATCAAGGGCCTTTTCTACCTCCCCGATTATCAACGGGGTTATAGATGGACCTCGGAGGAAATAAAACTCCTTCTCGATGACATTTATGAAAGTGCGGGAAAGCCATATTGCTTACAACCAATTGTTGTAAAGAAAAGCAATGAGAGGTTCGAGCTCATTGACGGGCAGCAACGTCTTACAACCATATACCTCATCTGCAAGTATATGGAAGCAAAACTGGGAGATCTATATGAACCTAGTTTTAAGTTAGAGTATGAAACTCGTAAAGAATCAGCAAACTTTCTTGGTAATATTGATCTTTCGCTTAGAGAGCTGAATATAGATTATTATTTTATCGCATCTGCATACGAATATATAGAGCAATATTTTACAGAAAAGACACAGGGTGAGCGTCGAGAAATGGCAGCTTACCTGACCAAACTCAATGAATATTTCATATCATCAGTAAACGTCATTTGGTACGAAGTGGATTCTGCTGAGAATGGTATTGAGCTATTTGAGCGTCTAAACATTGGAAAAATTCCACTGACAAGCTCGGAACTTGTCAAAGCCTTGTTTCTTAAAGACAGTGTGCGAGACAAGATGTCAGGACGACAGGAGGAAGTCTCACTCCAGTGGGACATGATTGAGCAAGAACTACAAAATCCATCATTTTGGGGCTTTTTGTCCAATATTGATGGAGATCAAATGCCAACTCGTATAGATCTTATCCTTGATCTGATGGTAGACAAATCAGGGAATGATCGTGAAAAGTATCGTACATTCTTTTACTTTGATCGACAAATAAAGTCTCTATCGGAAACCACCACAGAAAATCCGCTTCTTGAGATATGGAGTCGCATCTATCATGTGTTTCTTACACTACGCGAATGGTATACGAACCATGACTTTTACCATAAAATTGGTTATCTGATTACTATAGGAGTTCCACTAAGGAAAATTTATACCGTATGGCAAAATGATGGCAACACTCCTCTTGCTAAGGATATATTTCTTAGCGAGCTCGACAAAATGATTTCAGAATCAATAAGCATTAAAGATAAAGAAGAGTTACTTAGCTTATCATACGATACAAGGAAAGACAAACTACAAAAGGTATTGACTTTGTTTAATGTGGAAACAGAACGTCTGATGGACGATGGTAAACGAAGGTTCCCATTTGACAAACATAAAGATTCTATATGGAGTTTGGAGCATATCCACGCTCAAAATGCCGAAAGCCTTAAAAAGAATAAAGATATTCTTACATGGCTAGAAAGTCATATTGCACTTTTGAAATCTTCTGAAGGTTCTATTTTTGAGGTAAATAATGAACTTATAGAGAAAATGGAGATATTGATTGAACAACTTCATAGCGATAAGGATCCAGGGAATGTGCGTGAACGCTTTAATGAGATTCAGAAGGAAGTAATTATCATATTCACGTCTAAGGAAGATGTCGTTAAGGAGAATAGCTACTCGCATGGATTAGCAAATATGGCACTACTAGATGTATCTCAAAACGCGGCTCTTAGCAACTCCGTTTTTGATGTTAAAAGACACCGTGTCATTAATTATGATAAAGAAGGAAGATACATTCCAATTTGTACAAAACACGTATTCTTCAAGTACTATACTCAAGAGGGTCCATCGCTTTTCTTTTGGGGAGAAACAGACCGAAGAGATTATGCCGAGGCCCTTAATGAGAAAATTTCACCTTATTACAAACAGGATAATAACGATACCACTATACCCAACTTGACAAATGGAAACTACGACACTGAAGAATCTGATTTCTGAAAACAATCCTTACGGAATAAGTGGAATCACTATACCACGGATTCAACGTGCTTATGCACAAGGCCGATCTGATGCACATGCAGTAAAGACTCGTGAACGTTTTCTATCAGCAATACATGCTGGATTAATAAACAATGGTTTAACCCTCGATTTCATTTATGGTAATATTCAGAATGGTCAGCTGATTCCTCTTGATGGACAGCAACGACTAACTACTCTTTGGCTACTTCATTGGTATGCAGATAAAAAAGAGGGCATCAACGATAAGCGACTTGCGAGGTTTTCATACAACACACGTTATAGCGCGAGAGATTTTCTTATAAAGCTTGTTAACTACGAACCTACATGGAAAACACATCTTAGTGATGAAATTAAAAATGAGGGATGGTTTCCAATGGAATGGAGCAACGATCCTACGGTTAGAGGAATGCTCACAATGCTTGATGAAATCCAAAAGCGTTTTGCCGATATTAATGACTTATGGAACAAATTGGATAAAATTAATTTCTATTTCCGCGATATTGAGGAGATGAAGTTAACCGATGACATTTACATCAAGATGAACTCCCGTGGAAAACCACTCACTGACTTTGAGCATTTTAAGGCAGAACTCTTAAAGGTTATGCGTTCTGAAAATGACGATGAAGCTACTGCTAAACGCATTGGCCTTAAGATAGACCGCGAATGGACCGATTTACTTTGGATTTATAGGGATGAGTATAATCTCGTCGATAGCGGTTTTCTAAACTTTTTCCGTATGATTTCCCTTATTCTTGTCTATAAGTCAGATCGCTCTTCATCAGAATTTGATTTAGAAGATGATTTCAGTTTACTGGAAAGGCTTTATAAGAATCAACCAAAAAATGTAGTGTTTTTTGAACAATCCTTTGATTGCATGGTCAATATTCAAAACAAAGCGCGACGTTCTAATTCATTAATACTTAACCCTATTGATATTTTTTTCAACTCTTACCTGTCAAAAGATTATCATGAACACGAAAAAGTTGTCGTATCTCAACAAATTACAGATCTCAATATTTTCAAAGGGGTATTGACCGGAGCCGCGTTGCGTAAAAATACTACCTATTGGTTAATAATGCTCTACTCCTTTCTTATCTATTTAATGAACTATGATAAGATAAAAGAAATGGATTTCCGTCGACGCTTGCGTGTGGTAGTGAATCTGCTCAAAAATTCCAGAAACGAAGTTGTCGATACCCCTAATGGTGATGCAGGAAACCGTATGCCCGCAAATCTTCGTCAGGTAGAAAATATTATTCTTTCTGGAGAAATTGCAGATAGTATAATGATTGACAATGACGTGAGACAGAATTTCAATGTAATTCAGATGGAAGAGGAGCGTCAAAAGCTCCAGTTTACCAAAGAACATCCCGAGCATTCTGCTGGTCTTTTTCAGTTGGAGGATCACTATCTGCTTCAAGGTCGTACAGATCTTGTTGGGTATGAGAATACTCATCTTTATCAGCGATTCATCCATGTCTTTGATAGATGCTCTCGCGATATTATTGACTGTGCAATGTTAGCAACGTATGATTATAGCCAAAGGATAAATAATTGGTGCATTCAACTTGGTTCTGGGAATCAGGATGAAATTGGCAATAAGGCTTGGTATGCATTATTTCATCCGACAGGCAAAAATCCAGATTTTAATAAGACAAAAAAATCATTACGTTCTCTGCTTGAGATTGATATAGAAATAGACGACATTTACTTACAAGAAAAAATTGATGCGTATCTAACAGAATGCAAAACTAAAAGTCAATACGATTGGCGATATTATTATATCGCGTATCCATGCTTCCGCCCCGAGCGTTATGGCAAATATACTATGTATGATGAACAACCATACGCTCTTGTGGCATTGCACTCTGAAAAGCGTGAATCATCTAATGCCTACCAATGTATGCTTCAAGCACTCATTGAAGGACAAGCAGTAGCAAATTCTGTAGAACGATATGATATCCGTGCGCTCTCTTACAGAAAAGGGCTGTTGAGATGTGAAAACAATGCTTTTGTATCATACTCTTTGAAGGACAATAAAGAGCGTGCCAGATTTATCATTCCACAAAACAAAGAAGGCATTGACATCGTTGACCGTATTCAATATTTCAAAGATAATAGAAAGGATAATGATTACTGGATATATCAGGAAGGTTAGTATTAAATCGTAAGTAAAGTCGCTCTCTTCAATTATAGAGCGACTTTACCTAACTCTATAGGGAATGCTTATTTTATACGGCAGAGCTATAGAGGAAACACTAATCACATCAACGGCATACAAGAGTATCGGGTTAAACAAAATTCAAGTATAAAACTCTCTTCATAGGGGCAACTGCCTAGAGTCCTTCAAGGTAATCAAATACGAGGTGTTGGCACTGCAGAGCGGTGTTTATAGGCAATACCGCAGCTTTAAGCTCTTTACCGAAAAGACAGACCTTCCCGTAACCAAGCTCTCGATGCGAATGCAAAAGATACTCACTGATTGGTTTGCAAAAAGCTATTAGATCAAATCCACAACTGTTAGCTTCATCGTAGCCTGGAAACCCAAGGATGTCCCGAAGGAGAAACTGGAAACAACTGGCTGACTGGCCGACCATTGTACTCACTCTCTGATCGAAGATCCAACAAAAAGTCGGGAGCCGAAAAGACGGTTTTGCCTTTTTTCTCTCTGTTTGGAGAAAGAGGATGAAAAAAATCGTTAAATCATCAATTTGTTGCGAAAAACAAGTAAATTTTAGAGGCTTCTATTTTTTGATGTAAACTAATGACAATCAATTAGCATAATATGCTGCATCGGCAAATAGAATCATATTTAGCACTAATTGTACTTTGATTAATTAATATGTGGAAACAAGTAGAATTTGATTTACAGTCACGCAGACGTGGCTTTCATCTTATAACCGGAGAAATATTACGTAATCTGCCGCCATTACCCGAAGTTGGATTACTGCATTTATTTATCAAACACACTTCCGCCGGGCTAAGTATTAACGAAAATGCAGATCCTGATGTTCGTATGGATATGGAAAGCATTTTCAACCACTTAGTGAAAGAACGTGAACCGTACTATCAACACACTTTAGAAGGAAATGACGATATGCCGGCTCATGCAAAAAGCTCAATCATAGGAACGTCGGTCACAATACCTATAACAAATGGAAAGCTAAACCTCGGAACTTGGCAAGGTATCTATCTCTGTGAATTTCGGGATTATGGTGGTAATCGACAAATGGTGGCTACCATTAGTGGAGAATAGCAAATGAACTTGCTATTCTATTGTAATTAGTGGCAAATTGTGTTACCCGCAAATACTTAGGAGACAGTATTGTAGCATACTAGTCTCAGGATTGCGGAACACGAAGTTGCCAGAAGGCAACAGCCGCCGCAGCAGCTACATTAAGCGAATCAACACCATGCACCATAGGGATACGGACTACGTAATCAGCCTCAGTGATCGTTTCATGTGAAAGTCCCTCCCCTTCGTTACCCATGACGATAGCCAATTTGGATTCATTCACTAAGGCAGGATTATCAATAGGAATAGAATCATCTGTGAGCGCCATAGCAGCCGTACGAAAGCCTAATTTACCCAAGTCACTGAGGGAACCGTTCATCCAAGCCCATGGCACAAAGAAAACTGCTCCCATTGATACCCTGACCACACGGCGGTTCAATGGATCGCAAGAGTTGCGAGTCAGTAATACGGCATCAATTCCAAGAGCCGCCGCCGAACGGAAAATAGCACCGATATTGGTTGTGTCGACAACCCAATCGATTACGACGATGCGTCGGGCCTTCTGGCATACATCTTCCATGCCGCGTGGCTCAGGACGACGCATGGCGCAAAGGACACCGCGTGTCAGGACATAGCCGGTCAATGTCGCAAGCAACTCCCTTTCTCCTGTATAGACAGGCACGTTGCTACAACGTTCAATGATATCGGAAGCATCTCCTGTGATATGCTTGTGCTCGCACAAAATGGCTAAAGGTTCGTAGCCGGCATCCAGAGCCCTCGTGATAACCTTTGGGCTTTCTACGATAAAAATACCTTTGTCTGGCTCGATACGATTGCGCAACTGAGCTTCGGTGAGTGTACAGAACATCTCGACTCCGGGATGAGATAAAGAAGATATTTCGATAACAAGCATTTGACAAGTCTTTTAATAAATAGCAATCTTGATTACACCGTCCAGTTTGTTTTCAAAAACTCGATAAGCCTCCTCGATCTCGTTCAATGCAAAGCGGTGGGTGATAAGGGGAGTGGTGTCTATCTTGCCTTCCTCAATCAGTTGGAGAATCTCAGCACAATCACAACCGTCTACTCCTCCTGTTTTAAAAGTCAGATTCTTTCCATACATATCCGGCAGAGGTAACGTCTGGGCTTTATCGTAAAGTGCCACCACCGTCACGATTGCATTTGGCCTTGCGCATTCCCATGCAAGACGGAAAGTAGATTCTGCTCCTGCAACTTCAAGAACAACATCTGCTCCGCCGTGGTCACTGTTTTTGAGTACAAACTCCTTACAGTTATCAGGAGTCGTGATCAATACGTCAGGGTAATGTTCACGGATAAACCGAACCCTTTCAGGAGACTTTTCACAGACAATGATACGCTTCGG
>OGLI01002076.1_pt1 | contig 10749 bp, 8 predicted proteins | sample 1572661 | NCBI WGS metagenome assembly OGLI01 (sample SAMEA2581901, study PRJEB24529) | metagenome | biome: Human gut stool | place: China | collected 2011 | reverse complement strand
GACAGAAGTTGCATCCGAGGGAAATGGTTCGGATTTGGATTGCATTCCTGCACCACAAAAAAGACAGCTATCAAAAGCTGTCTTTTTTGTTTTACATGACTATTTCCCTTTGGCTGCAACGGCGGATAACAGGACTTGAACAGCACTGCAACGCCGCAGGCGGGGCAACGTGTAGGAATGTCTACCAGGAGGACTGCCACTGAAATAGAAAATCCGAACCTTTTCTCGATAGGAGAAGGGTTCGGATTTTTTGGTTTATTGGTTCTTGGATCGTGCCGGAATTTACGGCTCAGGCAAGGCTTTCAATTTTTCGAGCCATAAAGGCTCCGAAAAAGATTCCGGGGCTTGTATATTTTTCAGAGAGCTATTTTGCAACAGTCCGGAACGGATTTACTTTCCAAGTACAACGGAAAGTCCGATCTCCTTTTCCGTCTCGCTCAGGTCAAGAGCGCCGCCATCGGCGACGGTCACGCGCAGCTCATAGAGCGTACCGGCGGTAAGTTCCGTTACAGCCTTGCCGTCCTCGTCTGTGATCGACCACAGTGCAGGATCGACCTTTGCTAGCTTGCCGTCCACGCCATAGGCGTAGAGGGTCAGACCGGAGGTGCTGCCGGACAGGTTATTCATGCGGAAAGCTACCGTGGTGTTGGGATGTACGTTGCGGACGGTCACAGTGTTGCGCCAGCTTGCAACGGTGCCTTCGCCGCCGTCCTGCGCAAACTGTTCCTGCGAGAGGACATTTCTTGCTGCCTGATCAAGATCGACCTTGCGGTAGGGCATTTCGGGCAGATAAACGAAACGGTCCTGCAAACGAAGCAGTTCCAGATAGCCTGTCGGGCAGTAGAGCGCATTGCCGCTGTTGCCGGCATACATTCCAATGGCCATGTTGTTATAGCCGTACTTGTTGGAAACATCCATCGTGAAAACAGTCTCGCCGGTTTCAAAATCCAGAATGATGTACTGCCACATCCCGGTGGTCACATCCTGCACATAGCCGTAGATATAGCCCGTTGCGGTGGAAAGCTTCAGGATGGAAGTGTCGCTCAGGTCGTTCCGGCTCCAGATGCTCTTCATCTCGTAGCCGTTTGCGGTCTTTACGGTGTCCACGCGCTCGATGCCGGGGGCGATCATGATGTTGCCCTTCATGAGCCAGTTCTGGTCGTAAATATTGGCGTAGCTCTGGATGGAGGAGTCGTTGTTGGGATCAGCCAGACCTGCATTGCCCGCACCGAACCAGTTGCAGACGATGGTGCTGACGGTGCCCTCGCCGTCGTCATAGACGATGGCAGAGTTCTCAACGGCTACCTGATAGCCCTCGGGCAGGTCATCCAGCACCGGGGTGCTTGCCACGACCTCGCCGGTCTTCATATCGAGTGCAAGAAGGTTTACAGGGTCCTGATTATCCGTGAACAGCACAAGGTTCGGTGTCAGCGTGGGCGAGCAACCGCCGCCCCACGCAAGACCGCCGCCGGTGGTCTTATCGCCTTCGCCGCTCACCTTTGCACCCGCGCTCTCATAGGGCGTGCACCATACAACGTCTACGCCTTCTTCTGCGCGCAGAAGATAGCAGTTCTGGTTGGTCAGGACCACCGCACCGTCCTTGGAGGCGGCGATGCCGTTTTCAGCGCCCTCGCCGGGGGTCAGTTCGTGGACAAAAACAGCCTTTGAAAGGTCTGTCTGCTCGCCGTTCAGGATCGCATCAATGGCCGAGCGGGCAATATAGCCGATGACGCCCTGCTGCTGGCGCTGCGGATAAATGCGGAAGCCTCCCGTTGCAAACCAGAGGTTTCCGTCATAGTCAAAGACCACGGACAGAAGATTCTGCGTCAGTTCTTTTCCAAGCGCGGCCTCGGCTGCAGCTTTGATATCAATGTCCAGCACCTTTTCAAATTCCGGCAGAACATTGCCGTTTTCATCCGTTGCGCGGAGCATCAGCACATGGTTGTTGCTCGTGGGGCAGACGATGCGGTTGGATTCGTCAAGGAAGGTATAGGAGCTCTGGATAACGTAACCGCCGCCGTCATGCTTCTTTGGCGAGAAATAGCCGAGCGTCTTTGTCTCTTCGGCGTTCAGGTCTCGGATGGCGATGCCGCCCAGCAGCGGCACAACGGCATGACCGTAGCTGTCAAAGTAGATGGCGGGCGAAGCGTTCGCGTTCGTCGTCTCATAGGAAACGTTGATCTCCGGATAGATGGCAAGCGGCAGGATCTCATCCGTCGAGTCGGTGTTGTAGCCATCGTGATGAATGTTTGCATCGCTCTTGGCCATGTAAGGGTTTTCCTCTACCTGCTTGGGGTTCAGAGCCTTTACCGGCAGCGCCGCAGAGGCTTGTTCCGCTGAAGAGGGCTGTACCGCAGCGGACGGGGCAGCGGGCTGCGAAGCGGCAGCACTGTCTGCCGGCGTCTGTGTTCCGCCGCAGGCAGCCATGGAAAGGCACAATGCTGCGGTCAGCGACAGGCTTAACGCAGAATGGACGATGTTTCTCTTTTTCATAAACCGTTCTCCTTGTTGTGTTCGTTGCGGTCAGACCAGTGCTGCTCCGCCTGATTTTTTTCCATCCAGCCAGATGCGGAATCCCTGCCGCAAGGCGGCTTCGGTCACCGGCTCCAGCAGAAAATAGTCTGCACGCAACCGGAAGGCATGGAGCGAAAAATCCAGATCGCTGCACCAGATAATGCGTGTCTGTGGACAAAGCGCGCGCAGATGCTCTACTGCATTCAATCCGTCGACCCCCGGCAGGGCGATCACGGCATTTGTCAGCGGCTCGTTGCGTGCAGCCTCAAAAAAGCTTTCCTGATCGTGGTAACAGTCCATTTTCGGGAACAAGCAATGTTCGGCGCAGAACCGCGAGATCTGCTCTGCCAGAAAAGCTTCCTGCGCCCTGCTGCTTGTCAGCACGGCAATTCGGTACACAGCGTGCCTCCTTTCTCTTGCGCCATCGTTGGCGTTCTCTGCTTTCAGTATACGGACAGGCATGGTCTTTTCAAGCCATTTAGCACGAAAGCCCCTTTTCCGTCACGAAATCCCATTTTCGGCTGCGACATAACCGGGCAACTGTGCTATAATCAGGATGAAAGAGTTTATAAAGGAGGTTGGAAGCTGTAAAACGGCTTCCTGATACAGCATGAGGATCGCAATCGTCGATGACCTTGATACCGAGCGCACACTGCTGAAGGAGCGCTTGGTGCGGCAGCTGAGTCAGCGCGGCGCAGATGCAGAAATTTTAGAGTTTGACAGCGGGGAAGCCTTTCTGGCGGCAGAAAAAGAGCAGCGCTTTACCGCCGCATTTCTGGATATTTACATGAATGGTTTAAGCGGCATGGATGCGGCAAGAGAACTTCGGAAAACCGATGCAGACTGCCTTCTGGTTTTTACCACCACCTCGACAGACCACGCACTCGAGGGCTTTCAGGTGCGGGCATTTCATTATCTGGTCAAGCCCTTTTCTGAGGCCGAGCTGTCCGGTCTGTTGGATGAAATGCTCGCAAAACTCCCCCGCCCGGAGCCGGTTTTGACGGTGAAGGTGGATGGCAGCGACATCCATTTGCGCTATCGTGATATCATATCCGCCGAGCATTTCGCCCACATCATCAATATCCGCACCACTGCCGGCAAAACGCTTGCTACGCGCCAGAGCTTCAAAGCGTTCACCGAGCCGCTCAAAAAGGACCCGCGCTTTTTTGTCTGCGGACGTGGCGCGATCATCAATATGGAGAATGCTGCTGATTTTCAGGCTGCCGCCTTCTGTATGACGGACGGCAGCCGCGTCTATGTCAGTCAGGAGCTTTTGAAAGCTGCCCGGCAGGCCTTTATGGAATTTCTGCTGCAAAGGGGGCGTGCGGATTGAAGGACGTTCTGCGCCCGGTTCTGGAACTTACGGTCGTGTTTCCCGGTTTGCTGCTTGCGTATTTTCCGGTAGGTTCCTATCTGAAGCTGCCGCCCGCAAAGCTTGCAGCAGGGGCGGTGCCGCTGCTGCTCGGGCTTTGCCTTGGCGGCGGGCTGCTTTGCTATCATTTTGGCATTTCAACGGCGTTCTCCGTGCTGCTTATTACGCTTACAGCAATTTTTTTGTATCGCAGAACGCTGCGGATCTCTCTCTGGAAATCCGGAACCATCGCGCTTGCGGTCTGCGCGGTATTTGCGTGCCTGAACAGCCTGTCCCGGGCCGTCGGCACGGCAATCGTGATCCGGATGCAGCTGCCGCCGGACAAGCCGTGGTTCTGCTTTGGCGCCTGCATCTTTTATAATGCGGTCTGCTGGCTGATCACTGCCGCAGCCTATTATCCCGCCACCCACGCAGTACGCGCGATGGTGGAGGATGACAATTTTGCGCAGACGTGGTATGTGTTCTGGGTACTGCCGCTGGTGTTCATCCTGCTGAACCTTTTTATAACCCCGCGCTACCAGATAACGCTCCGGACAGGGCGGGTCTTGCAGGTCTACATCGTTATGAGCATCGCGCTTTTGTTTCTGATGTTCATGTTCAATGCAATCTTTCTGCTGATGGCAAACAGCCTTAACCGGAATGCAAGGTTGCAGCAGGAAAATCAGTTTCTTTCCATGCAGCAGCAGCGCTATGAAAGCCTGAAAGCCGCCATTGAAGAAGCCCGGCAGGCGCGGCACGATATGCGCCACCAGCTGAATCAGATCTCCGCACTGGCCGAGGCAGGAGATCTGGATAACCTGAAGGCTTACCTTGCAAAAACGGTCTCCCGGATCCCGGATCTGGATATGAATTTCTGCGAAAACCGTGCAGCGGACAGTGTTGTCGGCTATTATTGTGCCCTTGCAAAGCGTGAGGGTGTTCCCTTTTGTGCCAAACTCGACTTACCACAGGTGCTTCCTGTGGACGAGATCGATCTGTGTCTGGTGCTGTCTAATCTTCTGGAAAATGCATTTGAAGCCAGCCTTCGCACTGCACCCGCCCGGCGGAAGATCGAGATCACCGCGTATGTCCATGCCGAGCGGCTTCTTCTGGTCGAAGTGGAAAACGCATTTGACGGCGCAGTTCACGAAAAAAGCGGGGTGTTCCGCTCTTCCAAGCGAAGGGAAAACGGGATCGGCATCCAGTCTGTCCGCCATATTGCAGAAAAGACCGGCGGGGCAAGCACGTTTACCTATCAGAACGGCATTTTCTCAGCCAAAGTTATGCTCTGCGGATAAGGAGCCTTTTGCTTTGGCGGGGATTTTTATGCCCGGATTTTTACAAAAAATTCACGCTGGCAGGGTTGCCGCCGCATACCGGATGTGCTATGATGAAGTGCAAAATTTGAAGCGGAGCGATGGATTTTGATTTGTCAAGCTCGCGGAATCAGGAGGAACTACCCATGCAGAAGAATTATGTACAGGAAATTCTGAGCATCATTCACAGCGGTCTGCCCAAGGCGGAACTGGCTGAAAAACTGTCTGATTACCATGAAAAAGATCTGGCGGATGCGTTGGAGGCGCTGACTCCCGCTGAACGCCAGTCGCTCTATTCCATTCTGGGTGTGGATACCGTTGCCGAGATCTTTACCTATCTGGACGATGCCGAGCCGTACCTGAAGGAGCTGCCCAGCCACGAGGCCGCCAAGGTCATTTCCAACATGGACTCGGACGATGCGGTGGACGCACTGGAGGATCTTGACGATACCGATAAAAACGAGATCGTCAACAAGCTGGACAAGGACTCGGTGGAAGATGTGAAGATGCTGCTCTCCTATGACGAGGATGAGATCGGCAGCAGGATGACCACCAACTACATCTCCATCAAAAACGATATGACCATCCGGCAGGCGATGAGCGAGCTGGTAAAACAGGCCGGAGAAAACGACAACATCTCCACCCTGTATGTGGTGGATAAAAACGAGCACTTCTACGGCGCCATCGACCTGAAAGACCTCATCATTGCCCGGGCAGAGGAAAGCTTGGAAAGCCTGATCGTCCGCTCCTATCCCTATGTCACAGACCGGGAGCAGGTCAGCGATTGTATCGACCGTATCGTGGACTACGCGGAGCGCAGCCTGCCGGTGCTGAACGATGCCGGTACGCTGGTGGGCATCATCACCTCGTCCGATGTGGTCGAGCTGGTCGATGATGAGATGGGCGATGATTACGCAAAGCTGGGCGGTCTGACCGGCGAGGAGGATCTGAACGAAAACGTATTTGAAAGCGTGAAAAAGCGTCTCCCGTGGCTGATCGCGCTGCTGTTCCTCGGGATGCTGGTCTCCTCGGTCGTCGGCGCGTTTGAATCGGTGGTAGCGGTGCTGCCGGTGGTCATCTGCTTCCAGTCCATGGTGCTGGATATGGCCGGTAACGTCGGTACCCAGTCGCTGGCGGTGACCATCCGTGTGCTGGTGGACGAAAATCTGACCCTTTCCAAAAAATTGCAGCTGCTCTGGAAAGAGACCCGCGTGGGGCTTTTGAACGGCGCCATTCTGGCCGTGATGGCCTTGGGCTTTCTGGGCTGCTACATCCACTTTTTCAAGGGCTATGTCTGGACCTCGGCCTTTTTGCTGTCCGGCTGCGTCGGGCTGTCGCTGATCGTGTCCATGGTCATTTCCAGTCTGGTGGGCACGCTGATCCCGATGCTGTTCCACAAGATCCATATCGACCCGGCGGTTGCTTCCGGCCCGCTGATCACCACGATCAACGATCTGGTGGCCGTTGTGGTCTACTATGGCCTTGCCATGGTCGTGCTGATCGATCTGTTCCACCTTGCATAACGGGTGCATCAAAAAGGGCGATCCCTCCGGGGAACGCCCTTTTTTGTTGTGCAAACTTTTGCTAACAATGTTAATATGTCCTAACATCGTCAGAAAATATTGAAAACGCCCGAAAGCGTGCTAAAATATAAAGATAAAGAGCCCGCCCCGCTCCGGGCGCGGGTACACAGATGGGAAATACAGAAACGAGGGGTAAATATGTTTGATACAAAAAAGCTTGCACTGTTTTTGGGCGGTGTGGTGTTCGGCTCTGCCGGTTTCAAGGTGCTGTCCAGCAAGGACGCCAAAAAGGTCTACACCCAGACCACTGCTGCGGTGCTGCGGATGAAGGACTGCACCATGCAGACCGTGAATAAGGTGCAGGAGGAAGCAGGGGACATCCTTGCTGATGCAAAGGCCATCAACGAGAGCCGTGCCGCCGAGGCTGCACAGGAAGTCATCGAGGATACGGCTGAAGAAGAGCAGCCCGCAGAGCAGACTGCACAGTGATACAACGCAGCGGAGCCGCCCTCGGGCGGCTCTTTTTTACGCAGAGGGGTAAGAAAAGCAATGAAATGTACGATCTTGCATGAAAGGAAGGGACGGATGCGGGTGCATGTCTGCACCGTGCGAATGACCCTGCACCGGGCAGATGTGCTGGAAGCCTACCTGAACGGGCAGGACAACATCCAGAAAGCCACCGTCTACGAGCGCACCGGAGATGTGGTGCTGACCTACCGGGGCAGCCGGAAGGACGCCGCCGCCCTGCTGGCGGCCTACCGCTTTGACAACGAAGAATTGGAGGCGCTGGTCACCTCCCACGACAGCCGGAAGATCAATCAGGAATATCAGGAAAAGATGGTCAGCCTTGTGGCAGGCAGGGCGTTCCGCAAAGTGTTCCTGCCTGCGCCCATCGCGGCGGCATATACGGTGTGGCGCTCCATCGCCTTTATCTGGAAGGGCGTCCGCTGTCTGCTGCACCGCAAGCTGGAAGTAGAGGTGCTGGATGCGCTCAGCATCACCGCCTCCCTCCTGCGGGGCGATTACAGCACGGCAGGCTCGGTGATGTTCCTGCTGACGGTGGGCAGCCTGCTGGAGGAGTGGACGCGGAAAAAGAGCTTGGACGACCTTGCCCGCAGCATGGCGCTGAATGTGGATAAGGTCTGGGTGCGTACCCCGCAGGGCGAGGTGCTGGTGCCGTTGACCCGCGTTCACGCCGGGGACGAAGTGGTGGTGCGCTCCGGCAACATGATCCCGTTGGACGGCATGGTGCTGGAAGGCGAAGCTATGGTGAACCAAGCTGCCCTCACCGGAGAATCCATGCCGGTGCGGAAAGCCGCCGGGGCCACCGTCTACGCCGGAACGGTGGTGGAAGAGGGCGAATGCGTCCTTGTGGCCAAGGCCGAAGGCGGTGCCAACCGCTACGATAAGATCGTGGCCATGATCGAGGAATCGGAAAAGCTCAAGTCCGGCACCGAGAACCGGGCCTTGCAGCTGGCTGACCGCTTGGTGCCGTGGTGCCTTGCCGGTACGGCGGCCACCTATGCCTTTACCCGCAACGTCACCCGCGCCATCTCCATCCTGATGGTGGACTTTTCCTGCGCATTGAAACTCTCCATGCCGCTTGCGGTGCTCTCTGCCATGCGGGAGTGCGGGGAATACCACATCACCGTAAAGGGCGGCAAGTATCTGGAAGCGCTGGCGCAGGCGGATACCATCGTGTTTGATAAGACCGGCACCCTCACCCGCGCCACCCCGCAGGTGGTGCAGGTAGTGCCCTTCTCCGGCTGCGGGGAGCAGGAAGTATTGCAGCTTGCCGCCTGTCTGGAAGAACATTTCCCCCATTCCATGGCAAACGCCGTAGTCCGTGCCGCCAAGGAGCGGGGCATCTCTCACGAAGAGATGCATTCCGAGGTGGAGTACATCGTGGCGCACGGCATTGCCAGCCGGGTAGGCGGCACGCGGGTGGTCATTGGCAGCGCCCACTTCATTTTTGAGGACGAGGGCTGCACCATCCCGGCAGCGGAACAGGCAAAGTTCGATGCGCTGGACCCCCAGTATTCCCACCTGTATCTGGCTGCTTCCGGGGTGCTGGCGGGGGTCATCTGCATCGCAGACCCCCTGCGCCCGGAGGCGGCACAGGTGCTGCATAAGCTCCGGAAGCTGGGCATCACCCAGGCCGTCATGATGACCGGCGACAGCGACCGCACCGCCCGTTCCATTGCGGCGCAGGTGGGGGTAGACCGCTGCTTTGCGGAGGTGCTGCCGGAGGATAAAGCCAACTTTGTGTGCAATGCCAGGGCCGAGGGACATACGGTGGTGATGATCGGCGACGGCATCAATGATTCGCCTGCCTTGTCGGCGGCAGATATCGGCATCGCCATCCATTCCGGTGCTGCCATCGCCCGGGAGATCGCCGATGTGACCATTCGCGCGGACAGTCTGGAAGAGCTGGTGACCTTAAAAGCCATTGCCAACGCCCTGCAAAAGCGGGTGGGCAGAAATTACCGCTTTGTGCTCAGCTTCAACTCAGCGCTCATCCTTCTGGGCGCACTGGGCATCCTGCCCCCGGCTACCAGCGCCATGCTGCATAATCTTTCCACCCTTGGCATCAGTCTGCACAGCATGACAGATCTGCTGGAGCAGAAGCATTCCCTGTAAAAATGACAAATCATCCCAGCCAAAAAGGAGGCTGCTGCACAAATACCGTGCGGCGGCCTCCTTTTTTGGTTCAGATAAACCGGCAGAAACTCAGCCAGCAGCCCAGCAGGGAGAAGAGCAGCGCCTTCGCCAGTACCAGCTTGACCGCATTCAGGATGCCGGTGGAGGAGTAGGTGGCACCGGAAACGGCATCCACGTTGGGGCTCTGCTCTTCCAGAATGGCAGGGATGACCTGTTTTGCCCGGGAGAGATATTCCTCCTCGTCCTCGGCGCTCAGAAGGGTGATATCGGTGATCTGATCCTCTGCCACGGTGACCTGCACCGTGATCCTGCCCTCAAAGCCTATGGCTTCGGCAGTGTAGATGCCGTCCAGGTAGGTGGAGGGAGCCGTAAATTCCTCCACCACCAGCGGTGCGGTGGGCTTGGGCTGGGGCGGCAGGGGGTTATTCACCACCTCGCCGGTCAGGGCGTTCTGCACTGCGCCCAGAATGCCCCGGCTGGTGTAGGTCGCCTCGGAAACGGCATCCACTTCCCAGCTCTGGGCTTCCACCACGGTGGTCAAAAGCCGCTTGGCGCGCCGCAGAAACTGCTTGGTCTCGTGGGAAGCGTCCAGGACCTCCACCTCCGTGATGCTGCCGTTTTCCATGGTGACCTGCACCCGGACGGCACCGCCGTAGCCCCGGGAAGAGCCGACGTAAACGCCGTCGGCATAGGGCAGTTTGGGCAGTACTTCTTCCTCCGCTTCGGAGGAAACGGCTTCCACCGGCTGCTCCACCACTGCCGTCAGTCTTTCCGGCACGGCAGCCAGCACCGGCACGGTGCGGGGCAGGGCAAACAGCACGGCTGCCGCTGCCGCCACTGCCGGGAGCAGCTGCACCAGCCCCAGCAGCGCATTGCATTGTTTTTTGTTCATTCCATCTTCTCCTGACACGGAAAAGCAAGGCCGCCTGCTTCAAGCGACCTTGCCGTTTTGTACTGTATTTTGCTGGATCAGGCAGCCTTCAGATTCTGCACAGCATCGGTCAGGTGGGTCACCTGTTCCAGTGCAGCAGCCTTATACAGGGTATCCCGGCTCAGCAGCTCCACGCTTTCAGCCAGCTCAGTCTCCAGATCAGCGTAGCTGGCTGCGGTGTAAGCGGCCTTTGCCTTGCTCTGTGCCGTGGCGACCACAGCCTGCAGGGCGGCGCGGTCTGCATCGCTTGCCAGCTCGTGCTTGGCAAGGTTCTCGGCAGTGGTCTGGAACTTCACCACCGTGTCGGCATAGCCCAGTGCGCGGATGGTGATGGCCCAGTAGCCGGTGCCATCGGTGCCCTCCGGCAGCTGGCAGCGGGCGGAATCGCTCAGACCCAGCTGGATGCCCATGGACTTGTGCATCCAGTTGTCGGCTGCAAACTTGGTGCCGTAG
>OGLI01002072.1_pt1 | contig 10761 bp, 9 predicted proteins | sample 1572661 | NCBI WGS metagenome assembly OGLI01 (sample SAMEA2581901, study PRJEB24529) | metagenome | biome: Human gut stool | place: China | collected 2011 | reverse complement strand
TACTGATTCGTAGTCAGTCACTCTATCCAGCTGAGCTACCAACGCATACGTTCCGTTTGGAACATGATGTATTTTATCACTGAACCGGGGTTTTGTCAACACTTTTTCGGAAATATTTTCGAGATTTCCGAAAAAGAACGTCTTTTCATCCACTTTTCTTTTATTTTCTATGCATCAGCCCTGCTCTGCGAGGGTCTGGGCGATGCGGAGGCCGGTGGGCGTGGCGGCAAGACCGCCCTGACCGGTCTCCCGGAGGTCGGGGGAGAGGAGGCTGCCCACGCGGCCCATGGCGTCAATGACCTCATCACAGGGGATGGCGTAGTCCACCCCGGCAAGGGCCATATTCGCACAGGAGACGGCGTTCACCGCGCCGACGACGTTCCGCTTGACGCAGGGAACTTCCACGAGGCCGGCCACAGGGTCGCAGACGAGGCCCAGCAGGTTGCCCAGAGCCATTGCGGCGGCAGCGGCGCACTGCTCCGGCGCGCCGCCCTTGAGGTGGCAGAGAGCGGCGGCGGCCATCGCGCTGGCAGCGCCCACCTCGGCCTGACAGCCGCCCTCCGCGCCCGCGAGAGTGGCGCGGGCAGCGATGACCTGACCGAACCCGGCGGCGACATAGAGGGCATCGCAAATGGACTCTTCGTCGGCCTCGCCGCTGCGGGCCAGCGGCAGCAGAACAGCGGGCAGGACGCCGCAGCTGCCCGCCGTGGGGGCAGCGACGATGCGCTTCATGCAGGCGTTGCACTCGGCGGTCTTGAGAGCTTCGGCAGTCACTGCGGCGAGGTAATCGCCGCCGAGGCTCTTTCCTTCTTGATGGGCCTGCTCCACCTTGGCTGCATCGCCGCCCGAAAGGCCGCTTCGGCTGCGCTGGGCCGGGTCATAGTCCCGGCTGGTGGCCTGCATCACCTGCCAGAGGTGGTGCATCATCTCCCGGCTGTGGGCCTCGGTGAGGCGGCTCTCGGCCAAATCGCTGCGGAGGATGACCTCCGAAAGGGAAATATTCTGGCTGCGGGCAGCGGCCAGCATCTCTTCACAGGATAAAAACGACACGTCTCAGCCCTCCTCGCATTCTTCCGGCTCGTCGATGTTCAGGCAGGTGACTTTGCGGATGCCCGGCATCACGGCCATCTGCTGTTCCAGCACGTGGGGAATATGGGAGTCGCATTCCAGCACCATAACGGCGCAGCCGCCCGTCGCGGCGCGGAACACCTGCATGGACGCGATGTTGATGCGGCGCTGGGCCAGCGACATCGTGACCTCGGCGATGCAGCCGGGGGTGTCCTCGTTATGGATGATAAGGGTGTTGCTGTCCCCGCCAAAGTCGGCAGGCACACCGTCGATCTCCGTCACGCGGATGCGTCCGCCGCCCACAGAGGCCGCCTTCAGGACGAGAGTCCGGCCCGCCTTACTCTTTAAGGTAAGCACCGTCGTATTCGGGTGGGCGGCACGGAGCTCCACCGGATGGATGGTGAACTTCATGCCGGCCTCCTCGGCCAGCGCGAAGCTGTCGGGCAGGCGGGGGTCGTCCGGGCGGAGACCCAGCAGGCCCGCCACCAGCGCACGGTCGGTGCCGTGGCCCCGGCCTGTGGTGGCAAAGCTGCCGTAGAGCCCAATGTCCGCCTCGGCGGGGACGTCGCCCAGCAGCTTCTGGGCCGTATATCCAATGCGGGCCGCACCCGCCGTATGGCTGGAGGAGGGGCCGATCATCACCGGCCCGAGAACGTCGAACAGACGCATGAGGTGTACACTTCCTTTCGTTTTGCAGCGCCCGGGAGCCCATTCGCTGACAAAAGAACAGATTTTCTTTCTTTTTATTATACCGCTTTTGAGCTTATTGTGCTATAATAACTTCATAATGTTTTGAATCTTGCCCTTTCAGGGGGCAGCACGGAGGGTAGAACCTATGAAACTGGTAAGCGTGGAAACTCCCGAAAAGAGTGTCTGCAAAATGACTTTCAGCGCTTCGGCTGAGGAGCTGGAAGCTGCGTCCAACGCCGTGTACGAGCGCACCCGCGCAACGTACACCATCAAGGGCTTTGCCAAGGGCGAGGCTGACCGCGCCCAGATCGAGGCCGACCGCGGCGAGCACACCTTCTGGTACGACGCCATCAACGATCTGATGGACAAGGACGTCCCGGCCCTGTACGACGCAGCGATGGCAGAACACGGCTTCCATGCTGTGGACGAGCCGGTCTACGACCTGGTCAGCGTGAAGAAGGACGAGGGCTTTGTGGCCACTGCCACCACCGCCCTGCAGCCTGAGCTGAGCCTGACCCAGACCACCGGCTTCAAGACCGAGTGCGTCACCCCGGAAGTCACCGACAAGGAGATCGACGCTGTGCTGGAGCGCCGCCGCGCCATGGCCGCTGAGCTGGTGCCTCACAAGGGTCCGGCCGTCAAGGGCAACATCGTCCACATCGACTACGAGGGCCTGCTGGAAGGCAAGCCCTTCAACGGCGGCGCCGCCCAGAACCAGACCCTGCAGCTGGGCAGCGGCCGGATGATCCCCGGCTTCGAGGAAGGCATCCTCGGCCACAAGGGCGGCGAGGAGTTTGACATCTTCGTCACCTTCCCGGCCCGCTACCACGTCAAGGACCTGGCCGGCAAGCCCGTGGTCTTCAAAATCAAGCTGCACGACGTCTGCGTCCGCCAGCTGCCCGCTCTGAACAGCGATTTTGCCAAGAAGGCTGCCAATGTGGACACCATGGACGAGTTCCGCGCCCAGATCCGTCAGCAGCTCCACGACAATAAACACGCCGCTGCGCTCAACCGCGCCAAGGACGCCATCCTCACCCAGCTGGCCGCAGCCTCTGAGGGCGAGCTGCCCAGCGTTCTCGTCGAGAGCGCCTATCAGCAGGAGATGGAGCAGATCCAGCAGCAGCTGCAGATGCAGCGCCTGAGCCTCGACCGCTACCTGAGCCAGATCCATCAGACCCGCGAGAGCTTCACTGCCGCTGTCCACACTGCTGCGGAGAAGAACACCCGCGCCCGGATGGCCCTGCTGCAGATCGCTCAGAACGAGAACCTCGTTCCCACTGAGGAGGACATCGACAAGACCCTGTCCGAGCGCGCCGAGCGCACCAAGAAGACCCTCGAGGAAGTCAAGGCTGCATCCAACGTGGAGGCCATCCGCCGCAACGAGGGCATCCGCCGCGCTGCCGACTATGTCATCGAGCACTCCACCATCGAAGAAAAATAATTTATCCTGCTTTTGCGCCTGCACCACTGTGCAGGCGTTTTTTATTGTTCATTTTTTCTCTCTTGACTTTTTTTCTCTGCTGCGGTATTTTTAGGGTGAGAAATTCTATCCGGCCGCAGCTGCGGCCCGGACGGATAAAGTAAAATCTTCTGCGGGACATTCCGCTCATCTATTTTATTGCGACAGGAGGTTTTCCTTATGAAAAAGTTTCTTCTCGCTCTTCTGACAGCTGTCACGGCGGCTGCATTCTTCTGCGGCGCGGCGGCATCTGTGGCCACTTACAGCGCCAGCTATGACGCACCGGCCGGCATCAACGCCATCGTGGTGCAGGACAACAGCGCTGCGGTCATTCTGCAGGCCGCCGACATCGACCACATCCGCGCCGATTACACCTACACCTCGAGCTACGCCTTTGAAAGCTCCAAGCTCTACGACTTCACGGTGGCGGGCAGCACCCTCACCGTGACCAAGACCCGGGAGCCCAACTCTTCCCTCATCATCCAGAGCCAGGACACCCGCAGCTGCACCCTGACGCTGCAGATCCCCCGCCAGACGCTGGCAAACATCACCGTCAGCACCACCAACGACAGCATCACGCTGGACGGCGTTTCGGCACAGACCGCCAGCCTCACCACCGACAATGGCCGCATCGAGGTGTCGAACTTCAACGGCTCCACCCTGAGCGGCACCACCCGCAACGGCAAGATCACCATGAGCGGCGTCACCTCCCAGAATGTGGCTGCCACCATCCAGAACAGCGGCACCCTCAAGCTGGAAAACATCTCTGCCAACGTCTGCAACGCCAAGGTGCAGAACGGCAGCATCACCGGCTCTGTGATCGGCAGCGGCAGCTCTTACGGCTTTGATCTGGCCGCAGACGGCGGCAAGATCCGCGTCTCCGACGCCAACGACAAGAACTTCGTCTTCTTCGGCAAGGACACCCTGCAGCAGAATGCAGATGCCCCCAACAAGCTGAACCTCGCCACCAAGAACGGCGACGTTGAGGTCGAGTTCGTCCGTTAAAAGAACATTAAAAATGCCTGTGCAGCATCTGCCGCACAGGCATTTCTTTTTGTCCGGATACAGTCAGCTGAGCCAGTTGAAGCCCATGACCACCACGCCGAGGATAAAATGTTCATGCTTCTCCTTCCAGAATGGCGTCCAGATTCTCATTTATAATGTCCATCGTCTCGAAGAACGCCTTTCGCTGTGCTTCATTGGTGTGTTCCAGCAGACGTGCGCCAAATTCCTCCTGCAAGGCCCGGCCCTGCTCGATGATGGGGCAGGCTTTTTCGGTGCAGCGCAGCAGGGTGCGGCGGCGGTCGCCGGGGTCAGCCTCGCGGACGAGGTAGCCCTCCTGCACCAGACGGTCTACGTTCACCGAGACGAGGTTTGCTTTCAGTTTGCGCACCTCTACCACGTCGCTGGCGGTCTGGTAGCCGGGGTTGTTGGCGAGGAACATCAGGATGTCAAAAGCCGTCTGAGGCAGATGGAGCTTCTGGCACAGGGGCTTGCAGAGGGCGGCATAAGCCGCCGAGGTCTTCCGCCCAAATTCGATGCCCGGGGTATTCATGGGACGCCTCCTTGTGATTCAAAATTGTATCATTCAAATTTGAAGTAATAATAGCACAAAAACGCAGCGATTGTCAAGAGAAAAGGAGCGGCCCGCATCTTGCAGGCCGCTCCCTGTTTCCGTTTTCTTTACAGCATCATGATGAGCCGCGTGCCGAAGGCCGCCAGCCATGCTACGATGCACTGATTTGCCACCATGATAAACGCCCACTTGCCGCCCAGCTCCCGCTTGACCGAGGCCACCGCCGCGATGCAGGGCGTATAGAGTAGGCAGAACACCAGCAGGGGTGCAGCAGCCGCCGGGGACAGCGCGGCGGCAAAGGCCGCAGAGGAGCCATAGAGGATGGTGAGGGTCGAAACGACGCTCTCCTTGGCCATAAAGCCGGTGATCAGGGCCGTAGACACCCGCCAGTCGGCAAAGCCCAGTGGCGCAAACAGCGGCGCGATACCGCTGGCCAGCCATGCAAGGATGCTCTGCTGCGGGTCAGCGGTGAGGCTGAGCCGCAGGTCGAAGCTCTGCAGGAACCAGATGATGATGGTCGCCACAAAGATGACCGTAAAGGCGCGCTGGAGGAAATCGCGGGCCTTTTCCCAGAGCAGCTGGACCACATTCTTGAGGCCGGGCAGGCGGTAGTTGGGCAGCTCCATCACAAAGGGGACGGCCTCGCCCTTAAAGACACTGCTCTTCAGCAGGATGGCCATCAGAATGCCCACCGCAATGCCGAGGAAATAGAGGCTGACCATCACCAGAGCCGCGTGCTCCGGGAAGAAGGCCGCCGCAAACAGGCTGTAGATGGGCAGCTTGGCCGAGCAGCTCATAAAGGGGGTGAGCAGGATGGTCATTTTGCGGTCGCGCTCCGAGGGCAGGGTGCGGCTGGCCATGACGCCGGGGACGGTGCAGCCGAAGCCGATGAGCATTGGCACGATGCTGCGCCCCGAGAGGCCGATGCGGCGGAGAAGCTTATCCATCACGAATGCCACGCGGGCCATGTATCCGGTATCCTCCAGCAGAGAGAGGAAGAAGAACAGGGTCACGATGATGGGCAGGAAGCTCAACACACTGCCCACACCGGTGAAGATGCCGTCGATGACCAGCGAGTGGACGGCTGCGTTGACGTTCCACGCCGTGAGGGTGGAGTCCACCGCGGCGGTCAGGGCATCAATGCCCACTTCCAGCAGGTTCTGGAGCGCCAGACCGATGACGCCGAAGGTGAGGTAGAACACCAGCGCCATGATGCCCACAAAGGCCGGGATGGCGGTATAGCGGCCCGTGAGGAACCGGTCGATCTGGGCCGAGCGGAGCTGCTCCTTGCTCTGGCGGGGCTTCACGACGGTCTGATCCACCAGCTGGTGGATGAAGTGAAACCGCATATCCGCGATGGCGGCGGCGCGGTCCAGACCCCGCTCCTGCTCCATCTGGACGATGATGTGCTCGATCATCTCTTTTTCGTTCTGGTCGAGCTTCAGGGCCGCCTCGATGCGCTGGTCGCCCTCCACGAGCTTTGTGGCCGCAAAGCGCACCGGGATGCCTGCGGCCCTGGCATGATCCTCGATCAGGTGGATGATGCCGTGGATGCAGCGGTGGACTGCGCCGCCGTGATCCTCCTCGCCGCAGAAATCCATCCGGCCCGGCCGCTCCTGATACTTTGCGACATGGAGCGCATGATCCACCAGCTCGTCCACGCCCTCGTTCTTTGCCGCAGAGATGGGCACGACCGGGATGCCCAGCATGGCCTCCATCTTATTGATGCGGACAGTGCCGCCGTTGCCGCGCATCTCGTCCATCATGTTCAGCGCCAGCACCATCGGCGTATCCAGCTCCATGAGCTGCATGGTGAGGTACAGATTCCTCTCGATGTTGGTGGCGTCCACGATATTGATGATGCCCGTGGGCTTCTCGCCGATGATGAACTGCCGGGTCACGATCTCCTCGCTGGTATAGGGCGACATGGAGTAGATGCCGGGCAGGTCTGTGACCTCCGTATTCGGGTTATTCCGGATCGCACCGCTCTTGCGGTCCACCGTCACACCCGGGAAATTGCCGACGTGCTGGTTGGAGCCGGTGAGCTGGTTGAAGAGGGTCGTCTTGCCGCAGTTCTGGTTGCCTGCCAGCGCAAAGGTAAGGGTCGTGCCGTCGGGCAGAGGGTTCTCCCCCTTTTTGGTGTGGTAGCGTCCGCCTTCGCCGAGGCCCGGGTGCTCCACCGGCTTTTCGCTTTCTGCCGCCGCCTTTTTCACCGCTGGGGCTTTGGCCAGAGTGACCCCGATGCGGGCGGCATCGTCCAGCCGGAGGGTCAGCTCGTAGCCGTGGATGCTCAGCTCCATCGGGTCGCCCATGGGGGCAAATTTGACCAGCGTGACCTCCTCACCGGGGATGAGCCCCATATCCAGAAAATGCTGCCGCAGAGCGCCTTCACCGCCCACGGTCCCGACCACGGCAGTCTCGCCGATGTTCAAATCTTTCAACGTCATATGGAATGTTCCTCTCGAGCACGTTTGTTAGTTTGCATTAACAACAGTAATATAGGCTAACTTTCCGGCGTTGTCAAGAGAAACGGGGCTGTTCTGAGCTGTTCTCTGAAAAAATCATGCCGCCTTCCTCAAATATCCGAAAAAGTGCAAAAAATAAGAGCCTGTACCCGGGAAGTACCCGCCGTACAGGCTCTTATCGTTTTTTATTCAGTTCGCGGTGTGGTAGCCGTCAGGGTTCTTCTTCTGCCAGTTCCAGCTGTCGGCGCACATCTCCTCGATGCCGTACTCAGCCACCCAGCCCAGCTCGTTTTTGGCCTTGGTGGGGTCAGCGTAGCACTCGGCGATGTCGCCGGGGCGGCGGGCATCGATGACGTAGGGGATGGGCTTGCCGCAGGCCTTCTCGAAGGCATGGATGACATCCAGCACGCTGTAACCCTTGCCGGTGCCGAGGTTGCAGATGAAGAGGCCGCAGTTCGTTTCCAGCTTCTTGATGGCGCAGACATGGCCGCGGGCCAGGTCCACGACATGGATGTAGTCGCGGACGCCGGTGCCGTCGGGAGTGGGGTAGTCATTGCCGAAGACATGGACCTTTTCCAGCTTGCCCACAGCCACCTTGGCGATGTAGGGCATGAGGTTGTTGGGGATGCCGTTGGGGTCCTCGCCGATGAGGCCGGACTTGTGGGCGCCGATGGGGTTGAAGTAGCGCAGCAGAGCCACGTTCAGGGTGGGGTCAGCCTTGCAGACATCGGTGAGGATGCGCTCGGTCATGGCCTTGGTGGTGCCGTAGGGGTTGGTGGTGGCACCCACGGGGAAGTCCTCGGTGATCGGCACACTGGCGGGGTCGCCGTAGACGGTGGCGGAGGAGCTGAACACGAAGTTGTGGCAGTTGTGCCTGCGCATCACATCCAGGATGACCAGCGTGCAGTTGAGGTTATTGTAGTAGTATTCGATGGGCTTGGACACGCTCTCGCCGACGGCCTTATAGGCTGCGAACTGGATGACCGCCGTGATGTCGGGACACTCGGCGAAGATCTTCTCCACATCCTCGTGTTTGGTCATATCGGCCTGATAGAAGCGGAAGTCCTTGCCGGTGATCTGCTTGACGCGGTCGAGGACCACAGGGGATGCATTATAGTAATTGTCCGCCACGACGACGTCGTAGCCGGCATTCAGAAGCTCGATGCAGGTGTGGCTGCCGATGTAGCCTGCGCCGCCGGAAACCAAAATAGCCATGTCCAGTACCTCTCTTGTTCCAAATGTTGCTTCGCACAGAGCCCTTGTGCTCTGCCTGCCTAAAGGATACCGCTTTTTGCACCGAGAATCAAGTACCGGCTTTTTTATGAAAATGTATTTTTGTTGCATCTTTTCATCCAGTCTGATGAACTGCAAAGATTTTTAGTCCGCAAGGCATGGAGAGGACACCCAAAAAACAGCAAAGGGCAGCTCCCGCAAGAGAGCTGCCCTTTGCTGCGGCTGATATTTGCTTACAAACGGCCGCACTGACGGCCGGTGAAGAAGCGGAGCGTAGTGTTGGCCCGGAAGACTTTGCCTGCCCGCAGCACCGTCGTCGGGAACTCCGGGTGAGAGGGGCTGCAGGGGAAGTGCTGGGTCTCAAGGGCAAAGCCGCCGTACTTTTCCAGCGGGACGCCGCCCTTGCCGGGGGAGGGGCAGTTCTGCAGGAAGTTGCCGGTGTAGAGCTGGATGCCCGGCTGGGTAGTGTACATCTTCATGCTGATGCCGGTCTTGTCGCTGGACGCCCAGGCGCAGAGGCTCTGGCTGGCACCCCGGGGCCGGTCGAGGACATAGCAGTGGTCGAAGCCGCCGCCCGCCATGGTGGTCTGGTAGAAGCCGGTGTCGAGGTCGCGTCCCAGAGGCTTTCCGGTGCGGAAGTCCATCGGCGTACCGTCCACAGGCAGGATCTTGCCCGTGGGACAGGTCTCGTTGTTGCCCTCGAGGTAGTTGGAAGCGTAAATGCGGAGCTTCTGGCCCAGCACATTGCCACCGCCGTCGAGGTTGAAGTAGGTGTGGTTGGTCAGGTTGATGATGGTGTCCTCGTCGGTGGACACACGGTAGTCCATCCGCAGGGTGTTGTCCGGCGTAAGGATATACCGCACACTGACCTTCAGATTTCCGGGGAAACCGTCTTCGCCCGCCGGGCTTTCGGTCTCCATCAAAAGGGTGTCGCCGAACATCTTCACATCGTAAATTTTGCGGGGGAAGGTGCCGTGCAGGTGATTTTTGCCATTGTTGGCTTCCAGCTTGTAGGTCTTGCCGCTGAGAGAAAATTCCGCATTTTCAATGCGGTTGGCGTACCGGCCCACAAACGCACCGCAGCAGGTGCTGCCGGATGAGTTGAAATCCGCCTCATAGTCGGCGAGGGTGTCGTGTCCGACGACCACATCCACCGGACCCGTTTTTGTAGGGACGAAGAGATTTTTGATCACACAGCCATAGTTCAGCACACTGATCTCAAGTCCACCGGGATTGGAGATGATGTATTCATCCACCTTATCGCCGTTTTTGGTCACACCAAAGGGCTTGGAGCGGAACTGTGCCATAAGGCTCGCCTCCTTCTTCATTATTTTCGGTCAGGGCAGCGCAGCCCCAACCTCGTCCATAATTATGATTATAGCACAGTTTTCCAGACTTGTGTGAGAATGCTTTTAGATTTATCTTCCAAAATTTCGAGAGATTTTTTGGACATATTGCGAAAACGCCTTTCATCTTAAAAGGCTCTCCCTTTGGGAGAGCTGGCGCGAAGCGCCTGAGAGGGCAAGGACGCTGCTATCAGGGAACAAAAGAAACCGCCTCACATCAGACTGTGCAGCGGTTCCGGGGCAGATACCTATTCTATATGGTTCTATGTGGGCTCAGAAAGCCCGGGCCACGGTAGGCGGCTTATTTTTCGTAGATGACGATCATGTAGCAGTAGGTATCACCGCCGTCCTGCACACGGTGGACGGCGAGCTTTACGCTCGTCCAGTCCCGAGAACCGTCGGAGTAAACACTCACGCCGTTCCAGGAGTTATGGATCACATAGGCAGCCTGGGTGGTGGCATTGCCCGCCGACTCGGGCATTTTTGCCGCATAAAACCGCACGTTGACGCTGGTGCTGTAATCCTTCAGCGCCTCTTTCAACATGGCAACACCGTCAGCGCTGGAGTCGTAGAAATACTCGTTCGCAACTCTGTTGGCCAGATAACCGGTAGAGTTGAACCATTTTGCCTTGTTTGCCCGTAAGTCCTCATCGATCTTCTCAAGGGCAGCCGGGGAGACATCGTAGGTCACCTTCAGGTCAGGTTTTCCCATCTGGCCCCGGAGATAATCTCCGTAGGCCTTTTCCATGGCACGCTCGGTCACCTTGCCGCCGCCGCAGCCGGTAAGCAGGGTCAGTGCCATCATGGCCGCAAGGGCCAGAGACAGGATACGGTTGAGTCGTTTCATAGTATGCGTCCTCCTTATAGTATGGCGGTGTTCCAGCGAAGCATCGACACCTTTTTCTTATTATACCCCCCCCCCCC
>OGLI01002071.1_pt1 | contig 10766 bp, 7 predicted proteins | sample 1572661 | NCBI WGS metagenome assembly OGLI01 (sample SAMEA2581901, study PRJEB24529) | metagenome | biome: Human gut stool | place: China | collected 2011 | reverse complement strand
TTTTCATAACTTGTTTGTGCCTTGAGCGAAGCGAAAGGAATGACAAAAACTATGAAAAAAATAGCAATTCTGGGGTCTACCGGCTCCATCGGAACCCAGACTCTGGAAGTCGTTCGCAATAATCCGGAATTGCAGGTGGTAGCACTGGCTGCCGGAAAAAGCGTAGAACAGATGGAACAGCAGATCAGAGAATTCCATCCTCTGATCGCAGGCATGTGGAGTGAGGAAGCGGCAGCAGACCTGCGGAGCCGTGTGGCGGATTTACCTGTGAAAGTCGTCAGTGGCATGGATGGTCTGTTGGAGATCGCAACAATGCCTCAGTCCCAGGTATTAGTGACGGCGATTGTGGGAATGATTGGTATCAGACCGACGATCGCGGCCATTGAAGCAGGGAAAGATATTGCCCTGGCTAACAAGGAGACGCTGGTAACGGCAGGTCATATCATTATGCCGTTAGCGGCGAAAATGGGTGTGAAGATCCTGCCGGTGGACAGTGAACATAGCGCGATTTTCCAGTCACTGAACGGAGAACCGGCCGGAAGGATTGAGAAGATTCTGCTTACAGCATCTGGTGGTCCGTTCCGCGGCAGGACCAGAGAGCAGTTGCAAAATATTCAGGTGGAGGATGCTTTGAAGCATCCCAACTGGTCCATGGGACGGAAGATCACCATTGATTCTTCCACTCTGGTGAACAAAGGCCTGGAAGTCATGGAAGTAAAGTGGCTGTTCGGTGTGGATCTGGACCAGATCCAGGTCATTGTGCATCCCCAGAGCATTATCCATTCCGCAGTACAGTATGTGGACGGAGCGGTGATCGCACAGTTGGGAACTCCGGATATGAAACTGCCGATCCAGTATGCGCTGTTTTATCCGGATCGGCGTCCAATGCCGGGAAAACGTCTGGACTTCTATGAACTGGCACAGATCACATTTGAAAAGCCGGATATGGAGACATTCTTTGGCCTGAAGCTGGCTTATGATGCACAGCGCATCGGCGGCAGTATGCCTACGGTGTATAATGCAGCCAACGAGAAAGCAGTAGGACTGTTCTTAGACCGTAAGATCGCTTATCTTCAGATCCCGGAGCTGATTCGTGAGGCCATGGAGCAGCATAAGGTGATCGAGAATCCGAATGTGGAGGAGATCCTGGAGACAGAGGCATCTGTCTATGATTTTATTGAAAAAGTGTATTCTGAGAGGCAATAAATGGTTACTTTGATCTTGTTTGTATTGATCTTTGGGGTGGTGGTAATCTCACATGAATTCGGACATTTTCTGCTGGCGAAGGCCAATGGAATTCATGTGATAGAATTTTCCGTGGGTATGGGCCCGAATCTGTTTTCTTTTCAGAAAGGAGACACGAAATATTCCCTGAAGCTTCTTCCCATCGGCGGAGCCTGTATGTTTGAGGGGGAAGACGGTCTGAATGAGAAGGAGGACGGTGAAGATCACAGCGGATCTTTCCTGAACGCCAATGTGTGGGCGAGGATTTCCACCGTGTTGGCAGGACCGATATTTAACTTTATTCTGGGCTTTATCATTGCCTTTATTATGGTGAATCTGATTGTGATCCGTGATCCGGTAGCCACGGAGATCGTGGATGGCGGCGCCGCACAGGAAGCGGGACTGGAGGCCGGAGACAGGATACTTTCCTTAAATGGCAGTAAAATACACCTGTATGAAGAAATACAGTTATTTACTCTGACTTACCGTGGCGGAGAAGTAGCGGTGGAATATGAAAGGGATGGTGTAAAGGGAACTACAATGCTGACACCGAAGTACGATGAGAGCGAAGGCCGCTATCTGATCGGCATCAGTAATGCGGATTTCGTAGAACTGTCCGGATTGGACAGCTTCCGGTATTCCTGGTATGAGATGCGCTACTGCGTGAACATGACCTGGAAGAGTCTGGCGATGCTGGTGCAGGGGCAGGTCTCCAGGCAGGATGTGGCAGGCCCTGTAGGCATTGCGGTAAATGTTGTTGGCAAGACCTACGAAAGTACCAAGGATTACGGCTGGCAGAATGTACTGGTGAATATGTTGAACATCACCCTGATGCTTACTGTTAACCTGGGAATTCTGAATCTTCTGCCGATCCCCGCGCTGGACGGCGGCCGACTGGTATTCCTGATCTGGGAAGCCATCACACACAAGCCGGTGCCTCCCGAAAAAGAAGGCATGGTACACTTTATTGGACTGATGTTCTTCATGGTACTGATGGTGTTCCTGTTATTTAATGATCTGGTTAATATCTTTGGATAAGCCGGATAATTCAAGACGTTCAATAAGTAAGATCCGTTGACAAAGGGCATACCGCATGGTATGCTCTTTTTATATTTGTGCAAGGCACATTTCTTTGAAAAATTTCATGCCGATCGGCAAAAATTTCCTGATGTAGCAATGTAGCACTGAAGTAAGAAACAGTACGGACAAAACAGAATAAAAAAGGAGGAATGCGTATGGAGCATGTGACAGCCTGTTATTGGCAAAAGGAAACACCTGCAGAGCTGTTTTTATCTTTGCAGCAACGAAAATACCGTAGGCTGGGGATTTCCGTGGTATGCGCCTGTATCTCGGACAACGGGGAACTGGTAAGAAGTCTGCAAAACAAAATGGAGGAGGAACTGGAAGAAGAGAATGTCTGGAGGCCGTTTCGGGAAGAAATATTGCAGGAGAAATGGATGGACATTATAAGGCTGCAAAAGCAGGATGACAGTTATGCGGGAATCTTATGCGTGGGGAGCAGAGTATTGTTTTTCAGTCACGGGAGAATGCGAATCTGTGGATGTTTTCAGAGATTCGGCAGGACACAATGGAGGACGATGCAGGAATCCTGCATGGCGGGAGAAGTGGAACCGGGGACGGCCATGTTGATGGCGGACAATGGGTTCCTGAATTTCTGTGAAGAGGAACTGACAGCATGTCTGCAACCGCAGATTGCAGGAAGACCGGATGCACGGCAACGCGTGGAAGGTGCTGCAAGACGGCTGAAGGAACTGGGAGAAAAGGCGGAGAGACACGGAGGAACACACATGGGAGCGGTGTGGATCCTGCCGGTTATGGGAGGAAAAGGATGGAGCAGAGAATAACAGAAAATATGGGCAGATCATTAAAAGAACATGGCTATCTGGATCCGGTATTTGTGGGCAAGGGGAGTTTCGCGAAGGTTTACCGCGTCCGGGACGAAAAAAGGGACTTTCAGGCATGTAAGATATCGAAAGTTACAGAACAGTGGGAACAGGAGTGTCGTAACAGCAGAGAGATCTGCCATCCTCTGTTTCCGGCCTACAGAGAACACTGGACAGACGGGGAATGGGGGTATCTGGTCATGGAATTCTGGGATGGCTGTGACTTGCGGAAAATGCTGGACAGGAGGGGGAGACTGTCACCGGGACAGGCGGCCCGGATAGCTTTGCAGATTACAGAGGGATTGCAATATCTGCATGAACGGCCGCATCCGTTTCTCTACCGGGATCTGAAGCCGGAAAATATCCGCATCCGCGTGGATGGCAGAGCGGGGATTCTGGATCTGGGATGTCTGTGGAACCGGGAGCAGGACTGGTCGGGAGCGGGAAACCGAAGCTTCAGCGCTCCGGAGCAGTTCGTGCCGGGGGAAATTCCCGGGGAAGAGAGTGATGTCTATGCAGTGGGCAGACTGCTGGCAGTTATGTTGGGAGATGACACAGACGGCACAGTCAGACAATTTGGGGGAATAAGGAGGCGTAATGCGGAAAAACGTTGCGGACGAAAAGAGCAAAGACAGGAAAAATGGCTTCGCAAAGTGATCGCCATGGCAACCTGTGAAGAGCGTAAGGATCGTATCCCGGAGATCAAAATGCTGCGTACTCTTTTGATGGTGACGGATGATTCCGGGAGGGAGAGGAAACGTGCATGTAGGGCAGCTGATTTTTACTATGTCCGGAAGTTGTACTGCCCATAGTTGTACGTTCCGTGCTCGAACACAATCAAGAAAATTTACAAAAAAGTGCTTGCTGTTTTGGAGAGAAATGAGTATACTGTAACTAAAGGTTCAAAGAAGCGTATGAGGACCGGAAGCAATTAAATTTACATAGCAAAAAGGAGAAGAGTTATGCGTTTTTTTATTGACACTGCAAAAGTAGAAGACATTAAGAAAGCAAATGACATGGGGGTTATTTGCGGAGTAACTACCAATCCCTCCCTGATCGCAAAAGAGGGCAGAGATTTCGTAGAAGTGATCAAAGAGATTGCATCCATCGTGGACGGACCTATCAGCGGTGAGGTAAAGGCTACCACCGTAGATGCAGAGGGTATGATCAAAGAAGGAAGAGAGATTGCAGCGATCCATCCGAATATGGTCGTTAAGATCCCTATGACTGTAGAAGGTTTAAAAGCATGTAAGGTATTAAGCTCTGAGGGAATCAAGACCAATGTGACCCTGATCTTCTCTGCAAACCAGGCTCTGTTGGCTGCCCGCGCAGGTGCTACCTATGTATCTCCTTTCCTGGGCAGACTGGATGATATCAGCACCAGAGGTGTAGATCTGATCCGTGATATCGCTGATATTTTCGCAGTGACCGATCTGGATACCCAGATCATCGCAGCAAGCGTGCGTAATCCCATCCATGTAACCGATTGTGCACTGGCAGGTGCGGATATTGCTACCGTTCCTTACTCCGTTATCGAGCAGATGGTAAAGCATCCTCTGACTGATGCCGGTATCGCCAAGTTCCAGGCAGATTATAAGGCAGTCTTTGGTGAATAGTCTGTCAATGCATAGGCGGGACGACTGCTTGCAGGCAGGAACGCCTATGCATTAGACGGACAAACAGACATGAGCAAGTAGGGCGACAGCCCGGAATGCGAATGGCTGTAGCGGTTCGAGAGTGCGAAGCACGAAGAAGCGCGTGATTCACCAAAGATACTGACACAGTAAGAAGCTGTACAGAGAATATCTCTGTACAGCTTCTTTTGGGTTCTGTCGATTACGGCAGAGCTTATTTCATCTGCTCTTCCTGCTTCTTGATCATACGACGGACCATCTCACCGCCGATGCTTCCTGCTTCCTTAGAAGTAAGGTCGCCGTTGTAACCCTCTTTCAGGTTAACACCCAGCTCAGATGCTACCTCAGTCTTGAAACGGTCCATTGCAGCCTTTGCTTCGGGAACTTCTACTCTATTGGTTTTACTTGCCATTTCGTTCACCTCCGTTTGGATTTGGGTTTTCTTGTTTCAGATAAGCGCTTTTTGTGATCACTTATCTTGGTATTAGTATGAGCATCGGCTTTTTTTTCATGCTGGTAAGTTTTTCATTTTTATGTTACACTCAAACAGCAACGAAGGATACGGAGACCGGAAAGCGTGACCAACGATCCACTGACCGGAATCCCACAGAAGTGACTGACCTTTGAAGCTACGTCGTAACTGCGGAAGCTGAGAAGAGAAGGTGTTTTTTTGTTGTCAAAATGTAACTATTCAGAACCCCTTCGAATAAGAAGGCTGATACTTCATGCTTGCATGCAAGTAGCAGTTTTCTTATTCGCAAGGTGGCTTGAATAGAGTCACTGCCCCGTACATGAGCAAAATTAGCTGCCTTGCAGCGAGAATGCACGATTTATCGTGCGGTTTTGCGAATGCTGGGGTGGGCTGAATAGTTACATTGTAACTATTTTATGACAGAAAGGCGAAAAAACAATGAAAAAGAAAACAAAAATCACAAAAACTCTGGCACTTGCATTGACTCTTGGACTGTTGTGCAGCGGTCTTGCCGGATGCGGACAGGCACAGAGTGTGGAAACAGTGTCGGAAGATCTGGCAGCGGAGAGCGTACAGCCCACTGAAACGGTGGAGAGTACGGAAACCGTTGCGGAAGGCACAGAAGCCACAGCAGAAAATACGGAGACCGCGGATGGCACGCTGGTACGTGTGGCATCCTTAAAGGGACCGACCTCATTAGGACTTTTATTTTTAATGAATAAAGCAGACAAGGGTGAGACTGCCAATACCTATGAATTCCAGATGGCTACTGGTGCAGATGAGATCCTGCCGCTGATGGTAAAGGGAGATCTGGACATTGCACTGGTACCCGCCAATGTGGCAAGCGTTCTCTATCATAAGACACAGGGCGGTGTGGAAGTCATTGATATCAATACTCTGGGTGTACTTTATATGGTATCCGGAGAAGACGGCCTGACAAACTTTACCGATCTAAAGGGTAAGACCATTTATCTGACTGGAAAAGGAACCACACCGGACTATGTATTGCAGTACCTGCTGACAGCAAATGGTATGTCTGCGGATGACGTGATACTGGAGTATAAATCCGAAGCAACAGAGGTGGCATCTGTACTGGCAGAAGATCCCACAGCCATCGGCCTGTTGCCCCAGCCTTTTGTTACCGCAGCCTGCATGCAGAATGATGCACTGAAGGTGATCTTCGACTTAAACGAAGAGTGGAATAAGGTACAGGGAGAGGACGGCAGCAGCATGGTCACCGGTGTAACGGTGGTTCGCAAGGAATTCCTCAAGGAGAACGAAGAAGCAGTGAAATCCTTTATGGAAGATCATAAGGCAAGTGCGGAAGACATCAATGCAGACCCTGCCACCGGTGCTGCACTGGCAGTGGAAGCCCAGATCGTAGCCAAAGAGCCCATTGCTCAGAAAGCAATTCCGAACTGCAACATCAGTCTTTACAATTATCAGAATCAAAAGATCGATTCGGCAAGGACCGATAAAGAAGGATTCGCGTATTTAAAACCGGCATCTCCGGGCTTTATCGTACTGGCACAGAAGGGTAAAGACAAAGCCTGGTTGCGTTTAGCAGAAAACAGTGCTCTATCCCTCAGTAACTTCGACGTCAGCGGACAACATGTACAAATGGGGGTAAAAGGATTCATTTATGGTGAAAGGGGGGTATGGCGTCCGGGAGATGAAATCTATTTATCCCTGATCCTGGAGGACAAGCTCGGTGTCTTACCGGAAGGTCACCCGATCGTTGCACAACTGGTCGATCCCAACGGGCATATTACCCAAACTTTAAAAGGAGCGATTACTCCCAATAATATCCATTGTTTTACCTTCAAAACCGAACCCGAAGACCAAACCGGTTATTGGCATGTCCTCTTCCGTATCGGTGGCCTGACTTTCAAACAGACATTACGCATCGAAACAGTGAAACCGAACCGTCTGGCTATACAAATGTTATTTCCTAACGATAAAATTATCGGTACCGGTGTTTCCCTGAAACCTGTAGAAGTGAAGACCAAATGGCTGAACGGAGCACCGACTTCCAATCAAAAAGCGATCACAGAGGTACGTTTATACCATGCCGATGCAGGTTTCTCCGAATTTCCGGATTATCGTTTTTCCGATAAATCCAGGTATTTCGAACCTTCGACAGAAACCCTATTCGACGGGCAAACCGACCAGCAGGGAAATTTTTCATTCAGCCTGAACAAGATCAAAACCGAAGATGCTCCCGGAATATTAAATGCAGTCTTCACCACCCGGGTATTTGAAAACAGTGGGGATTTCAGTATCAGCTCACAAAGTATCCGCTATTCCCCTTACGATGAATATGTAGGAATACGTCTACCTGAAAACGACGATAATTGGTACTCCACCGAGCAACCTGTTCGATTACAAGGCGTTACGATTACCCCGACAGGAAAACAATCAGGAAATGCTACCATTCAGATTGAAGTATATAAACTCGACTGGCATTGGTGGTGGGATTCGGAAGATGAAAACCTGGGATCTTATGTCAACCGGGAATATAGTAGCAGTGTATTGAGCCAGAAAGTCAAAGCCACCGACGGTCGTTTTCAGTTGGATCTTCATATCCCGAAATATGGACGTTATTTTATCCGGGCCACCGATCCTTCAGGGCATACCTCCGGTTTAATCGCCTATTTCGGTAGCTGGTCGGATAACGCCGATCAAACTGCAGCGACCACCTTACACCTGAGCAGTGACAAAAAATCTTACCGCGTCGGCGAAAAGATAAAAGTTACAATTCCTTCAGCAACAGGTAGTGTAGCCATCGTCAGCCTTGAAAACGGGAAAACCGTCAGCAACATGAAACGGATCAATACCTCTGCCGGTAACACCACCTTCGAGTTGGAGGCCACCAGCGAGATGTGTCCCAATACATACATTGCAGTCACTCTGCTTCAACCTCACAACAACCGGGACAACGACCGTCCGATCCGAATGTATGGAGTTGTCAATATCCATGTAGAAGACCCGGCTCTCCATTTGAATCCGAAGATCAAAATGGCTCAGGAACTCCGACCGGGAAAAGAGTTCAACGTGGAAGTTTCTGAAAAAGACGGCAAGGCGATGAATTACACCATTGCGATAGTCGACGAAGGACTGCTTTCGCTGACCACTTTCCGTACTCCGGATCCCTTTGCTGCTTTCTATGCACGGGAAGCCCTGGGCGTAAAAACCTGGGATTTCTACGACTATATCTACGGTGCTTATGGAGCCCGTCTGGATAAAGCTTTTGCTGTGGGTGGCGACGAAGCCTTGAAGGATTTACAGGACGAAAAGACCAACCGGTTCAAACCGGTCGTCTTATTCGACGGTCCTTTCAGTTTGAAAGCCGGAGCTACTCAAAAACACACCTTCAAAATGCCGGAATATATCGGCGAAGTACGGACGATGGTCATTGCAGCTACCAATGGACAATATGGAGCAGCCAGTGTCAACAGTACGGTAAATAAACCCCTCATGGTATCGGTTGCCCTTCCCCGTCTGTTCACACCGGGAGATATCATCGATATTCCGGTTACCGTTTTTGTCCTGAAAGATCATATCCGGGAAGTCACCGTAAAGATGACTACCGACGACAAAATCACCCTGACAGGAGAAAAAGAACAACACATCCAATTCGATAAAAAAGGAGAACAAGTTGTCTATTTTAAGGCTCGGATCAATAGCCAAACCGGGATGTCGACACTTCGGACAGAAGCGACATCGGGCAATGAAACAGCTATTGTCACCGAGGATGTTCAGGTACGTATTCCTAATCCGAGAATGACAGAGATCGAAGAAAAAGAAGCTAAAGCAGGAGAGACTGTTTCTTTCGATACCCGCATTACAGGAACCGAACCGCTTTCTGTCCTGGAGGTATCCTCTATCCCACCGTTAAACCTGGAACAACGCCTCAGTTACTTGCTCGGCTACCCTCATGGCTGTGCAGAGCAAATCACTTCACAGGCATTTCCGCAATTAGCTTTATCCTGGCTTCTGGCATTAAGTCCGGAACAACAGATCACGGCAGAAAATAACGTCAGAGAAGTCATCAACCGTCTGAGAAGTTATCAGACCCCGGAAGGAGGCTTTGCTTACTGGCCTGGAGAGCCGTATATTTCGGAATGGGCTACCTCTTATGCTGTAAATTTCCTGGCAAATGCCCAAAAACAAGGCTATGCAGTCCCGATTCAGATGTTACAGCATGCCACGAACTATATGCGTCAGGTGGCTAACAGCTGGAACCGCACAGAACCGTGGTCACAGCAAGACCAAGCCTATCGTTTGTATGTATTGGCTTTAGCCGGTAAACCCGATCTGGCAGCCATGAACCGACTGAAAGAGACCCGCTTGCAACGTCCGGTTTCACAATGGCTGCTGGCCTCCGCTTATGCTTTAAGTAATCAACAGGAAATCGCTACGAAAATGATACGCGATCTGTCCTTCGAAGTCACCCCTTACCGGGAAACGGGAGGAACGTTCGGTTCTACTACCCGGGACAATGCCCTGATTCTGCAATCGATGGTCATCCTGAACATGCAACAAGATGCTTACCGCATGTTAGAGAAGATTTCTAAAGCCATGGGATCCGGCAATTGGTACAGTACCCAGGAAACCTCTTTCGCTCTTTATGCAGCCGCCCAGTTCGTACAAAAATACCTGGGCAGCCAAAAAGGAATCGATATCACAGTAAAAACAAATTCAGGTAACGAAAACGTCAAAACCGACAAGACAATCTGGCAAAAACAACTCGTTTTGCAGGGTGACAAAGCTTCGGTTACGGTGACGAACAACGGTCAAGGCTCACTTTTTGTCCGTCAGATCAATAGTTCCGCCCCGCTGGAAGTGGTCAAGGAAAAAGTCATGTCCGGAATGTCGATGAGTGTGCGTTATTATAATGACAAAGGTACTCCGCTCAACATCGAACAGCTGCAACAGGGGGAAGACATTACAACCGAAATTACAATCAAAAACACGGGCCTGACCGGTACTTATCAGGAACTGGCATTAAACTATCCGGTACCTTCCGGCTTCGAGATCATCAATGACCGTCTTACCGGAAACACCAGTGCCTGGAAAGAGGCAGAATATGTCGATATCCGGGACGACCGTTTTTATGTCTATTTCAGCTTGGAACAAAATCAGTCTAAGACTTTCCGTTTCCGTTGCAATGCAGCGTTCCGCGGAGAATATATGTTACCGGCAATTTATTGTTCAGCTATGTACGACAATAGTATACAGGCTATTTTACCGGGAGGAAAAGTGAAGATTGAATGAGTTGTAGAGTTGCTGAGTTAAAAGAGTTACTGAGTTAAAAGAGTTACTGAGTTAAAAGAGTTACTGAGTTACTAAGTTTTTGAGTTTTTGAGTTTCTGAGTTTCTGAATTATTAAGTTATTGAGTTAGAAGAGTTAGAAGGCATTAGCTTAATAATTTAAATACAAAGCAAGATCATATTTGCAACACATTGTTAAAGTAAATATATGACTACAAACATTAGCCTATACACTCAGGGGTCACACCAATCCAATAA
>OGLI01002056.1_pt1 | contig 10828 bp, 7 predicted proteins | sample 1572661 | NCBI WGS metagenome assembly OGLI01 (sample SAMEA2581901, study PRJEB24529) | metagenome | biome: Human gut stool | place: China | collected 2011 | reverse complement strand
CTCTATAATCTCCATGCTTCCCTGCAATAAATAAATTGCCACATGAAATGGTGCTGTCCGGTCCACATGTATCATCGGAGTCAACGTCACACTATAATCTGCTTCACACACAAAGGGCATGGATGTACAGGGCATTTTCAATAAGTGCTCCATCGCCAGATCCTCCATTTCTTATAATCTATATTTACAATATGGTAACTATTCAGTTATGTAATATTGATATATTTCGTGTTCTTCTGATTCATTTCCTATATGGCAGTCAAAACTGCTTACTGCATATTTTCATGCTCCACAAGTAATTCCGGATTAACTTTCCGGATCAGATAGCTGCTTCCGTTAATAGTAATGGAAGAGGCAATATCCTCATTTGAGTACATTTCCTCATCGACATATGTATATTTAGAAGGCATCCTGCCCTGTTCCATCATCTGGATAATTTTCTCAATCCACGGACCATGCAGCGGATTGCATTCCGCAATACAGGAAATCTCACCATCTGCAACACAGCTTAATGCATCCACGTCCACACCATCAAAGGAAACCACCATGATTTCACCATTCCGGATATCCGTTCCGATCGTTCTTCCGGCTTCCTTAATGGCCTCAATGGCGCCAAATGCTTCATTATCGTTTTCACAGTAAACCATATTTAATTCCGGATATTCTTCGAGAAAGGACTGCATAACTTCTTTCCCTTTAGCCTGGGTAAAATCACCGCTTTCCTCAGCAAGAATATTCCATCCGTATGCTTTCGCAGCCTGATATAATCCTCTTGTACGGCCAATCTGTGCGGTTGCACCGATGGTTCCCTGAATATTCACAATCCGGACCTCCTCCGGCGGGATTTCCCTTTTCAACGTAAACTGGTGAATCCATTCTGCCATCTTCCTGCCCTCAAGGCCAAAATCTGAGCCTACCCAGCAGGTGTACAGGGATTCATCCGGTACATTCACCCGGCGATCCATGATAATTACAGGAATTCCGGCATCTTTTGCCTCCTGCAGCACGGTATCCCACCCCGTTTCCGTAACGGGAGCCAGGACTATATAATCGACCTCCTGCTGAATAAAGGTACGGATTCCCATAATCTGGTTTTCCTCCTTCTGCTGCCCATCCTCAACATACAGATGGTATCCCTTATCCTCTGTAAAAGTTTCTTTCATAGAAATTGTATTTGAACTTCGAAAGGCTGATTCTGCTCCGAGCTGGGAAAATCCGATCACAATCTGATCATTCCATTCTTCAAGAGCAGATATTTCCTCCTGTTTTTCTCTGTCTGAATGTGACAAACTTTTACTGCAGCTAATCCCTAATAACAGAACACCTATAAAAAATACCATACCAAGAACACATTTTTTCATCCTGTCTACAACCTATTCGTGAAAAAATGATATAGATTTCTGCAACTCATACGCTATTACGTTCATTTTTTCACATCTTTTGTTTGCATTTTGTATTTCTAAAATAATATCTGATATATTTTGATTTACATTTGCATTCTGACCGGCATTCTTCTTGCTGATCTCTGTAAGCGTCCGAATACCTGTTACAATCTTCTCTTTACGATCAGATAAAAGAATCGTCTTTTCTGCAATACCCTCAATCTCCGATACGGAACGATCAAGATCCATACTATGTTCTGCATATTTCTGCTGTGTATCCATAACGGTCTGCTGTTCCTTTACAATCAATCCGGAAACCTGATCTGCAAGCCGCACAGATTCCAGAGATTTTTCTGTAATCGTTTTGGCCAGATTTTTAATCATTTCCGCACCCTGGGCACTTTGATCCGAAAGATTGCCGATTTCTTCTGCAACAACACCGAATCCTCTTCCTGCTTCACCGGCTCTGGCGGCTTCAATTGAAGCATTAATGCTCAGAAGTTTTGTCTGTTCCGTAATAGAAAGAATCAGTTCAACTGCTTTATCAATCTCCCCGATCGATAAATTCGTCTGTCGAATTTGCTCTGCAATATCTCCAACCGCCTTCACAGATTGTTCGCTGCCTTCATAAATTTCATTCATACTATCCGTTGCCTTGCGGTTAGTCTGAATCATACTCCGTGAATTGCTTTGTAATCGAATAACGCGGTCCGATATTTCAGCTACACCTTCCTCAATTTCTATGATCTGCTCCTCAATCTTTTGAATATTTTTATCCAGAAGAAGAGTAGAATCCGATAAATCATTCATGGAAACTGAGATTTTATCTGCCTTATGATTACTATTTTCACTTAATTCGGTTACATTTGCAATATCATTTACTAAAGAAATTGACAGCTCTTTGACACTGCTAATAATGGTTACCAGTTTTTCCTGCATATTCTGTGTAGAAGTTAACAGTTCATTCATTTCACGTATGCCACTTTTTGCTTCATTCTCCTGTCTCAAAATACCTCTGGAGAGAGCATCAACATTTTTCCCGGCACGCTTCAAGGCACTGGTAAGATAGCGGCTGAAAATCAAAATTAACGTGGCAAACAAAATACCAAGCATCAGTGCCGTAAGCAGGTATTTATAAATCATATTTCTGGAGGCTTCCGTAATATCGTTTTGTAATTCACCCGCAAATGCCATTCCCACAAGCTCTTCGCCGGTAATAATGGGCATAAAATATCCATAATATACCTGATGATCTATTAAAACACTCTGATCATAAAATCCTTGTAGCAAAATCTCGCGATCGGCCTCAAAATCCTTACCAATAGGGATCTCACGAATTCGATAATCATTTTCATTCTTAACAGAAGTAACACAGGGAACATCTTCAAAGATGATCGCCATTTCAATTCCCTGTTCCTTAAGACTGTCAATATAATCATTGAAATTACTTGCATTCATAACTGTAATTTCATTTTCCCTGCAATGATTTGCCAAATTCGATGCAGCAATATATAACGTATTTTCGACATTTTTTTCCAGATAGTTTTTCGTCATATAAACAGACATCAGACTTGTAATCAAAATTGCAATCAGCAACGGTATTAATGAAATCAATATTAAAAAACTGAACATTTTTAATTTATGATTCTGTTCCTTTATTATCCCTTTCTTCTTTTCTGACATATAAATCTTCCCCCCTTTGATCATTTTGACTCATGCATAACTATTATAAATATTATAAAATAAAAGGAGTCTCCTGTAAATATTTGCAAGAAGACTCCTTTCCATCCCTGTTTTTGTAATCCGTAACCTATCCTGATATAAGCATCCCGTCATTCTCTGTATCTGCTGGGCATACGAATGTTTCTATCCCTTAGACAGCTTCTTCTTTCTGGACATTACAATACTCTGTACCACAAGGAACAGGCAGAGCATTGCGGCGATCGTAATTCCTGTCCACCATGCCTGATCCAGTCCGGCGGAGGATACGATGTTTTGAATGGTACTTAATGACAATACTCCAAAGAAGGTTCCGATAATATTACCGACACCACCTGTCAGCATCGTTCCGCCAATGATAGAGGAAGCAATCGCATTCATTTCCATTCCGCTTGCATGAGATGCAGAGCCGGAACCGACATGCATAAAGTAAACAAATCCTCCGATACCGGCTAACACACTGCAGATCAGATAGGCAAAAAATTTTGTACGCTTCACGTTAATACCGAGCATCAGGGCACTCTGGCTGTTACCGCCGACTGCATAGAATTTACGTCCGAACTTCGTGAAACGAAGAACACAGAACAGAAGAATTACAACAAGCAGTGCAACCACCACTCCGATTTCAATATATGCGTTTACGTAATTTCCGAGCTTATTAACCGATCCCATTCCGGGTATTGTGATTCTGGTATCCTTTAAGGCCACAAACTGTTCATTGGCTACGTTAAAGGGATTCGTGTTCACGATAGTTGTCATTCCCCTGGCAAAGAACATCCCCGCCAGTGAAACAATGAATGGCTGGATATCCAGATAGGCAACAAGATAACCCTGAACCAGACCAAAGCCAAGGCCGATTAATAAGGAAATACCAATGGCTCCAAAGATATTACCACCATGATAATCCAGATATACCGCGCAGCACATACTTACAAGGGCTACCACACCACCTACCGAAATATCAATTCCACCGGTAATCATCACAAGGCTCATGCCACAGGAAATAATAATCAGGGCAGCATTTGCATTTAAAATATTAAAGAAGGTCTGCGGCTTTAAAAAGCCTTTTCCCTGAAAAAGAATTGCACCGATATACATTGCAAAGAAAACAACAACAGTAATCAACAGCAGCAGACTGGTGTCTGTTAATTTCATTTTCCTTTTTGCCTTCATATTACTGTACCTCCTTCTTCAGGGTTCCTGCTTTCATCCGCTTAAAGAACTCTCCCATTTTTTCCCGTACTACAGGTGCACTGAATACCACGAGCAGAATAACAACAACTGCCTTATATGCAGGGAGAGCATCTGACTGGACATTGAATTTATACAAGGTCGTTGTCAGGAACTGGATCACAAAAGCACCAAGTATGGATGCTGTCATATTGAACTTACCACCACCTAATGCATTCCCTCCAAGTGCTACGGCGAGAATAGCATCCATTTCAATATCCTTCGCAATTACCGAATAGTTAATGGAAGATAAACGGCTGACCTTGATGAGTCCTGCTACTGCCACGCAAAGTCCGAGAATTACAAAGGTCAGGAACTTGATAAATGCCGGATTTAAACCATTCAGTCTGGAAGAGCTTTCGTTAATACCGACTGCCTGCGTATACAGTCCAAGATTCGTAAACTTCAAAACCAATACAGTCACGAGGATACACGCTGCCGCAATGAAAACCGGTGTAGGAATCGGAATTCCCGGAATGAAACCGCCGAATACCGCAAAAGTGGCATCATTGACAATCGGAAGCTCGTTGTTATTGATCCAGGCTGCAATGGAACGCCCTGCCGTATACAGAATCAGAGTCGCTACCATAGGCTGAATTTTAAAATATGCAACCAGCGCTCCGTTAAATGCTCCAAAAAGCATTGCTACCACACAGCTTATAAGGAACGCCACAATAATCGGTGCCTGTAAGGTATCCGGTCTTGAATTGGTTCCACAAAGTACCCGGAGGATTACGCTGCCGCTGATTGCGATGGCTGCGCCCACGCTGATATCCTGCCCACCGGAAGCTGCCGTAACAAGCGTCATACCGATAGCAAGGATCGCAAGCTCTGAACCATAATCCAGAATGGTGATCAGGTATCCGGACAATACCGGATTTCCCGCACTGTTATAACCCAACGTAATTTTATAGAACGAAGGATCTGCAATTAAATTGAAAATAGCCAAAATCAATAATGCAGCTATGGGAATAAAGATCTGTCTGCGAAATATTTTCTGTATCATTCCATATCACCTCCGGCTATTGTACTCATAATCTTTGCCTGCGTTAAATCCTTTCCTGTAAGCTCACCAACCACCTTGCGGTCACGCATAACGATGAGTCTTGAACAGGTACGAAGCATTTCATCGGTTTCGGAAGAAATAAAGGTTACGCTCATTCCCTCTGATGCCAGATCCAGTACCAGCTTCTGTATATCAATCTTTGTTCCGACATCAATACCTCTTGTCGGCTCATCCAGAATCAGATATTCCGGATGTGTGAATAACCATCTTGCAAGGATCACCTTCTGCTGGTTACCACCGGAAAGGGATTTAATCGGGGTATCTGCAGATGCTGTTTTAATATCCAGAAGCTTAATGTATTCCTCTGCAATTTTATTTGCCTCTGCCTTTGAGAAGGGTTTAAAGAATCCCCGTAATACCTGCTGTGCCAGAATAATATTTTCACGGACAGAAAGGTCACCTACGATTCCATCCACCTTACGGTCTTCCGGAAGATAAGCAATTCCATGACGCATCGCATCAATCGGTCTGGTAATCTTTACTTCCTTACCTTTCATCTTCACCGTTCCGCCTGATACATGATCTGCACCAAATATGGCACGGACACATTCGCTTCGTCCGGAGCCCAGAAGTCCGGTAAATCCATTCACCTCACCCTTCTTTATATAAAAATCAAACGGCTTGATTCCTGCATTACTTACCAGCTGCTCTGCTTCCAAAACATTCTCAGACGCATCGGTTCCATGGTACACCTTATCGTCATCACGGATGGATGACATATCATCCAGCTCTTTTCCAAGCATCTTTGCAACAAGCTGGACTCTCGGAAGATCCTTAATTTCATACTGTCCAACCAGCTTGCCGTCGCGGAGAACCGTAATCTTATCACATACCTCATATACCTGATCGAGGAAATGTGTTACAAAGATAATTCCAACGCCTCTTGCCTTCAGATCACGCATTAACTTAAACAGCTTTTCAACCTCCTGCTCATCCAAAGAGGAGGTCGGCTCATCCAGAATCAGAACCTTGCAGTCCATATCTACTGCACGTGCAATAGCTACCATCTGCTGGACAGCAATCGAGCAGTTTGCCAGCTGCTCCGATGCATCCGTCGGAATATCCAGAGACTTTAATATACGGTTTGCGCCTTCATTCATGGATTTCCAGTTCTGCATGAAGCCCTTCGTTCTTCCAATATACATATTCTCTGCTACAGAAAGATTCGGACACAGAGTAATTTCCTGATATACTGTACTGATTCCAAGCTCCTGTGCATCCTGGGGTGATTTGATACTGACCGGTTTGTCATGGCCTTTCAGATAGATATTTCCCTCTTCTTTTCCATAAACTCCGGTTAATACCTTAATTAATGTAGATTTTCCGGCACCGTTTTCACCCATCAATGCATGAATTTCACCCTCACAAAGTGAAAAATCAACTCCCTGCAGGGCACGTACTCCGGGAAAGCTTTTATGTATATTTTCCATTTGTAAAACAATATGTTCTTTCACTGCAGCCGTCACTCTCCTTGCCTTTATAATAAGCGCGGAGCAGCTTTGAATGTCTCCTTCCTGCACCGCGCTTATTCATCTGTAACTATTCAATCGCTTTACCGTTATCTTAACAATTACATTAATCCTGAATAGTTACCCTGATTTTATAATTCTGATCTGTCAAAAATGTCAGACCTTCCCTATATTTCCTTAAATACCGTATTTATCAACATCTTCCTGTGTAATAGAAGCTGCATCAAATCCCTTTTCTTCCATGATAATGGTCTTTTCGGAAATGGTTCCGCCGCTTTCCAGTGTCTTAATGATTTCATCAATGTAAGATGCCTGGAAAGGATTACACTGTCCATCATAGTTCCAGTTCTGGTTTAATAATTCTTCCAATGCCCACTTATTGCAGTCAAAGCCCATAACGATAACGTCCTTGCCAACACCATGGGAAATATTTGCTTTATCAAGAGCTGCTACAGCGCCCTTAGCCATATCATCATTTTCTGCATAAATTACATTGAAGGATTCGCCGGAATCAATAACAGACTGTACGATCTGCTGTGCTTTTTCTGCATTCCACTCTGCAGTCTGCTGTGTTACCAGTGTCCAGCCATCGGAAGCAACAGCTTCATCCAATGCACCGGAACGTCCCTGCTGTGCTGCAGAACCCATAACGCCCTGAAGGTGAATGATCTTATATTCGCTGAGACCCTGTCCCTTTAACCAGTCAACTGCAGTCTGGCCTTCCTTTGCCATATCAGATACGATGGATGCTTCATAAAGACTTGCATCCGCATCGATGGTACGGTCAAATAAGATTACGCGGATACCTGCATCCTGTGCATCCTTTAATACGGAATCCCAGCCGGCAGTATCTGCTGCGGAAAGAAGAAGATAATCCACACCGTCCTGAATGAACTTCTGTGCTGCAGTAATCTGCTCATCATTCTTTAAGCTGTATGCGAAAGATGCTTCATAGCCGTTTTCTGCTGTAAACATTGCCTTCAGGTCCTTGTCATTTGCGGTACGATATCCGGATTCATTCGGGTCATTATTAATGATACCAACCTTGATTAACTCACCTGATGCAGAAGTATCTGCTGCTGTGTCTGCTGCTGTGTCTGCTGCTGTGTCTGTAGAAGCAGATGCGCTGTCTGATGTACTTTCTGTGTCTGTCGATGCCGTAGACGAAGCCGGTGCGGAACCGGATCCGCATGAGGTTAATCCAATTACCATTGCTGCTGCCATTGCCAATGCCATAAGTTTTCTCTTCATATGTTATAACCTCCCATTAATGAAAAATAGTCTCATCAAAGATTGATTTCTTTGATAAGACTATCATAACTTTTCCGGCATAATTTACCATGAAGATCCTTATTGCAAAAGTTGAATTTTATCTTTAAAAATAAACCGGAGTGGAATTTTTTACGAATCCGGTTGAATTTCTTCTTCCAGGCTGGACAGACCACTGTCTGCATCCGGCAGTAAAATCTTCACTGTAGTTCCTTCCTGATAGGTACTTGAAATCCGAAGACCGTATTCTTCTCCGCAATTTAAGCGAATCCGTTCATTTACATTATATAATCCGTATACTTTACTTTCGGCAAGCTGCTTATATAACAATGCATTCCGTACCTGCACCAAACGTTCCGTCTGCATACCGATTCCGTTATCCCGAACCTCCAATATGAAAAAGGAATCCTCCCTGTAACCCCTTACGGTAATCTTTCCTTTACCGCGCTTATTCTTAATTCCATGATAAAGCGCATTTTCCACAAGAGGCTGCACCGTGATCTTTGGAATGGTGTTTTGATAAAATTCTTCCGGTACATCAATTTCATACTCCAGAATATCCTGATACCGCATCTGCTGGATTTCCAGATAACTGCGGACATGCTGGATCTCTTCTTTGATCGAGATAATATCCTTTCCCTGATTCAAAGAAGTCCGGAAGAAGTCCGACAGGCTCTCCACCATATGGACAACCTGCTTCTGCTCATCACTTTCTGCCAGCCAGATAATCGTATCCAATGTATTATACAGAAAATGAGGATTAATCTGTGCCTGAAGAAGCTCAAATTCTGCCTTCCGGATACGGATCTGCTCCTTCTTCACCTGTTCAAGAAGCGCGTTGATCTTGTCAATCATCGTATTTAAGGATTCGCTTAACTGTTTTGCTTCCACACCTGTATTAACATGGGATCTTACCTGCAGATTTCCCTGTGATACCTGCTGTGTCACCTCCACAAGCTCCGTAATCGGTCTTGAAATACTTAAAGGAATATAGTGGGAAATAAATACAATCAACAGCAAAACCGCAACAAAGGCAATGACGGAAATTTCAATCATGGAAACAAAAAAGCTCTGGTATTCCGCATGGGATTCCTGAATTCCCTTTATTTCATAATAAATATACTGAAAAATCGTTTCTCGCACGAGTGTCGTTACAATCTGAATATCATTTTCCCAGATTTCCATATTGTCCTCATAACGGTTTCCTGCCCGGATATTCTGTTCAATACGATCCACATAGGTATCGAGATTATTCAGATACTTCTTAATACTCTTTAATCTGGCAAGATTGTCTTTAGAATCCGTAATCTGCTCCAATCCGGTAATGATCCGGTTCGCATTGGTAAGCATATCCCGGAGTTCTGATTCTTCTACTGTCTTGTTTCCTACAATCAGAAGATAGGTCTCATAGTCAAAATCCTTTTTAAAATCAAGCGTAAACTCACTGGCTGCTACGGTAGAGTTAATCATATCCTGATACCGGTAGTTCGCTGCCCAGAGATTATAAAAGCAAAAGAGCAGAAACAAAAAAATAGGAATCAGGATCACCAGATAAGAATATCGTATTTTACTTGTCAGGGAAGAACGGTCGTAAAAATCCTTCGCTGCATTTTTCAATTTCTTATTCATGCTTTTCCTTCCCGGTATTGTGTCGGTGTCATTCCCTGCGTTTTACGGAACAGGGCTGAGAAATAATGCGGATCCTTATATCCGACCTCCAGTCCGATCTCGCTGCTCTTTTTGCCGGTACAGCGAAGGAGCTCTTTAGCCTTATTCATACGAAAATCGGTCAGATATTTAATAAATGGCTGTCCGGTCTGCTGACTGAAAATCATACTGAAATGATTGGGTGAAAAGTTCACATGTGCAGCAAGCTGATTTAAGCTAAGATCCTCTTCCACATAATGGGCTTCAATATATGCCTTCACATCGTCCATCAGACCCTTATATTTATTTCCGGATACCTGATCCCGTTCATCAATTGCTTTTTGAATAATACGGACAATATACTCCTTGGAATATTCGATACTTGACAATACATCCGAAGCAACATCCATCGGTTCCACTTCATCCCTCGACAAACCGATCTCTTCCACAAATTCTGCAACACAAAAATAGGCATCCATCACAATGTACTGCCGGAAGATTCTGGATTTCACGGCACTATGATCCAGCTTTTGAAACATCTCGTCAATAAAGTAAGGAACCTCCTCCTTGCATCCGACCTTCATAAACTCCTGCAGCTTACTTTTCTCAAACTGCTTGTAATCCAGCTCCTGGATATTGAGGTTATCCTTCTCCGATTCACGGTCCATACTCTGTTTAAAGTAACGTTCCCGGATCCGTTCCTTCTGCTTCCGCTCTACAATGGATGCCGCCACCAGGTCAATTTCCTTAATCAGGGCATCTCCGCTGATCGGTTTCAGAAGATACTGGGCTACACCGATTTTAATTCCTTCTTTGGCATACTCAAATTCTTCATATCCGCTTAAAATAATAATTTCTGTTTCCGGAAATTCCTTTTTGATCAACCTGCTCAAGGCCAGTCCGTCCATAAATGGCATGCGGATATCGGTAATCACAATATCCGGCCGTATTTCCTGAATCATCGGAAAAGCAAGCTCTCCATCTCCTGCTTCTCCGCAGAATTCATATCCATGTGCCTGCCAGTCAATATTCTTCTTGATTCCCTC
>OGLI01002055.1_pt1 | contig 10832 bp, 10 predicted proteins | sample 1572661 | NCBI WGS metagenome assembly OGLI01 (sample SAMEA2581901, study PRJEB24529) | metagenome | biome: Human gut stool | place: China | collected 2011 | reverse complement strand
GATAGGCGTCCACTTCCACCGAGGGCAGCAGCAGCTGTTCGGTGTCGGGGTCGGTGTTGTAGTTGTCGAAGCCGCCCTGCGTCTCCTGGATGTTGTAGATGCAGCCCCACACGGCAGCTTCCCGCAGGGTCAGGTCGTCGATGTTCTCGATGCCGTCAAAGGGCATGGGGTCAAACAGCACCAGACCCTCCAGCTTGTCCTCGTATTCCTGCTTCTGGGCGGTGTCATCGAACAGGTTGGCCACCAGTCCCACACCGGCCCGCAGCACGGTCACAAACCCCACCAGAACCAGGATCGTGATCAGCAGGCCCAGCGCCTGCCGCCCCCGGCGGCGCTGCAGCCGGGCGTGTTCTTCCGGGGTGATATAATGTTTTGTCATGGTTTTTTATCTCCCAAGGTTTTATTGCTGACTTTCAGTATACCACAGGGCAGCGCAGAGTGCAAAACCCTGCCCATGGTTTTTTTGTGAAAACCCCACTGCGCGGTTACTCCCAGTCCTTCCACACATCGGGCTGGTAGCCCACGGTGGCCTTGCGGCCGTTGCGCACGATGGGGGTGCGCAGCAGCTGCTGGTTCTCAAACAGCTTGTCCTCTTTCTGCCAGTCGATGAGCGCCTCCAGCAGTGCAAGGGTCTGCTTGTCCTTGGCGTTGGGGTTCACCATCTTTTCCCAGCCGCCCAGGGCGCGGGCCACGTTGTCGAACTCGCCGCGGCTCATGCCCTTTTCCTTCAGGTCGATCATCTGGAATTTGATGCCCCGCTCCTTGAAATAGCGCTGGGCCTTTTTGGTATCAAAGCACTTTGTGGTGCCAAAAATCTGAATGTTCATCGGTCTCTGTCCTCCTGAGCTTCCATTATACCACAGCCGCCCGCAGGTGCCTAGCATATTTCGCACCAAAACCGCCCATACTGGCAGCAGACATCATCCGAAGGAGGCAGATTTTATGATCGCATTCGTTGACCCGGACCTGTGCATCGGCTGCACCCAGTGCGCCGGGCTGTGCCCCGCCGTATTCCACATGGAGGGCGTGCTGGCCATGGCCGAGCCCGGCCCCATCCCGCCGGAGGAAGTGCCCCAGGCGGTGGACGCCGCCAACGCCTGCCCGGTAAGCGCCATCCGCATGGAGGAATAAAACAGCGGCGAACTTGACAAGACGAAGAAAAAGCACTATACTACAAACAGAAAAGGTGCTGTCCGCATGGTCAGCTCCTTCCGGTTAGGTCAATAAGAATGACCGCTCAGGTTTCGGAGTCTGGGGCGGTCATTTCTTATTGTTATGGATTTCTTTGAAGATTGACCAAGCGATCTGAAATGTAACATACACGGTTCCACCGATGAGGGTGAGCAGTGCGAGCACTTCATTCAACTCCATGGTACATCCCCCCTTCCGCGTTTGCGTCAGGGGAAACCAGAAACAACAAGATTTTCACGTCCCCCGGACGCTTGCCGGAGGGAGCTAGACCACCTGTAATTGCAGACAGCACCTTAACGCCGCCTTTCTGGGCGGCGTTTTTAGTTTAACACACTTTCTTATAAATTACAATCTACAGCATTTTCTGCAATTTTCTCCCGCCGGGGCCGATTTTGTGCTATACTATAGGATGTGAAATTATGGAACGGAGGACTGTATGCTATGCGCTTACTGGTCATTGACGGCAACAGCATTGCCAACCGCGCCTTTTTTGGCATCAAGCTGCTGACCACCAAGGACGGCCGCTATACCAATGCGATTTACGGCTTTTTGAATATCCTGCTCTCCCTGCTGAAGGAGTGCGAGCCCGACGAGGTGGCCGTGGCCTTTGACCTGAAGGCCCCCACTTTCCGCCACAAGATGTACGACGGCTACAAGGCCACCCGCCACGGCATGCCGGAGGAGCTGGCCCAGCAGATGCCGGTGCTCAAGGAGCTGCTGGCAGACCTGGGCTACCGCACCGTCACCGCCGAGGGCTGGGAGGCCGACGACATCCTGGGCACGCTGGCCGCTGCCTGCGCCGCCCGGCAGGATGACTGCTTCCTGGCCACCGGAGACCGCGACAGCCTGCAGCTGGTGAGCGACACCACCACGGTGCTGCTGGCCGCCACCGTGATGGGCCGCAGCAAGACCGTGACCATGGACGTGGACGCCATCCACGAAAAATACGGCATTGAGCCCCGGCAGCTCATTGAGGTGAAGAGCCTGATGGGCGACACCTCCGACAACATCCCGGGCGTGAAGGGCATCGGCGAAAAGACCGCCCTGAGCCTGGTGCAGACCTTCGGCTCGCTGGAAGGCGTGTACGCCAACCTCGACGACAAGCGCATCAAGCCCAAGCAGCGGGAGCACCTCATGGAGGACAAGCCCATGGCCGAGCTGAGCCACACGCTGGGCACCATCCGCACCGATGCGCCCATCGACACGGCCGAGGGCAGCTACGCCGTGGGCGAGGGCAACAAGGCCGCCGCCGTGCGCCTGCTGCAGGAGCTGGAGATCCACTCGCTGATCCCGCGCTTCGGGCTGGACGGTGTGGCCCCGGAGGCCGCCCCGGAAGAGCAGGCCGCAGAGCTGCCGGAGGCAGAGCTTGCAGCCCTGCCCCTTGCCCCGTCCGGGCACTATCTGGTGGCCTCCCGCCCCGCCGTGATGGGCAAGCAGGGCACCCGCAACGTGATGCTGCAGCCGGAGAGCTGGTACGCCGTGCAGGACACCACCGTCTACCCGTTGGAGGACGCTGACCTGCTCCGTCTGCTGGACAATGCCGACGTCACGCTGGATGTGTTCAATTCGGCTCCCCTGTACGCCAGAGCCATGGCCGCAGGCGGCTGGGGCAGCAGCATCCGGTGGGACGGCAAGCTGGCCGCCTACCTGCTGGATGCCTCGGCGTCCAAGTATCAGGTGGGAGAGCTGGTGCCCAGCTATAAGGCCGCTGCGGCCTTCACCTGCGCCGACTACCCGGACGCCGGACGTCTGGCCGACCTGTTTGCCAAAATGAAAGCCGAGATCACCGCCTGCAGCGAGGATGCCCTGTACAACGACATTGAGTTCCCGCTGGCGCAGGTGCTGGCGGACATGACCCGCATCGGCGTGCTGGTGGACCGGGACGGCATCGAGCAGTTCGGCGTGCGGATGCGCACCGAGCTGGAACAGGTGCTGGCCCGCATCCACATGGAGACCGGCAGCACCAGCTTCAACCCCAACAGCCCCAAGCAGCTGGGCGAGATGCTGTTCGACACCATGGGCCTGCCCCATGGCAAAAAGACCCAGCGCGGCTGGTCCACCGACGCCGAAACGCTGGAGAGCCTGCGGGAGTACCCGCTGGTAGAGGACGTTTTGCAGTACCGCGCGTACCAGAAGCTGAACTCCACCTATGTGGAGGGCCTGCTCAAGGTCATCGGCGAAGATGGGCGCATCCACTCCACCTTCAACCAGACCGAGGCCCGCACCGGACGGCTCTCCTCCGACAACCCCAACCTGCAGAACATCCCCATCCGCACCGAGCTGGGCAGCCAGCTGCGGGCCTACTTCATCGCAAAGCCGGGCTGTGTGTTGGTGGACGCCGACTACAGCCAGATCGAGCTGCGCATCCTGGCCCACATCACCGGGGACGAACACATGCAGCAGGCCTTCCTGAACGGGGAGGACATCCACCGCAGCACCGCCGCTAAAATTTACGGCATCCCCCAGAGCGAGGTGACCCCCCGGCTGCGTTCCAGCGCCAAGGCCATCAACTTTGGCATCATGTACGGCAAGGGTGCCTACAGCCTGGCCAAGGACATCGGGGTGACCGTCAAGGAAGCAGACGCCTTCCTCAAGAACTATCTGGCCGCCTTCCCCAATGTGAGCGGCTATATGGACAAGACCATTGCCGACGCCAAGGCGAACGGCTATGTATCCACCCTGTTCGGCCGCCGCCGGGCGCTGCCGGAGCTGGCCAGCTCCAATTTCAACGTGCGTTCCAGCGGGGAGCGCATGGCCCGCAACACCCCCATTCAGGGCACGGCCGCCGATGTGATCAAGCTGGCCATGGTGCGGGTGTGGAAGCGCCTGCGGGACGAAAAAATGGAAAGCCGCCTGATCCTCACCGTCCACGACGAACTGATCGTGGAAGCCCCGGAAGCGGAAGCCGAAAAGGCTGCGCAGATCCTGCGGGAGGAGATGGAGGGCTGCGTGCAGTACGCCGTGCCCCTGAGCACCGATGTGCACGCAGGCAAAAACTGGCTGGAGGCCCATTGAACATGATCGTTTTAGGAATCGAATCCACCTGCGACGAGACCGCCGCAGCCCTAGTGGAGGACGGCCGGCATCTGCTGAGCAACGTCATCTCCACCAGCGTGAAAGAACAGGCGCTGTACGGCGGCGTGGTGCCGGAGATCGCCAGCCGCCGCCACTGTGAGTTCATCAGCGCCACTGTCAAAAAGGCCCTGCTGGACGCAGGCAAGACCATGGACGACGTGGACGCCGTGGCCGTCACCTTTGCGCCGGGCCTCATCGGCGCGGTGCTGGTGGGCGTGAACTTTGCCAAGGGGCTGGCCTACTCGGCGGGCAAGCCTCTGGTGCCGGTGCACCACCTGCGGGGCCACATCGCTGCGCTCTACCTGACCCACCCGGAGCTGAAACCGCCGTTCCTCTGCCTGGTGGCCTCCGGCGGCCACAGCCACATCGTGGAAGTGCAGGACTACACCCACTACCACATTCTGGGCCACACGGTGGACGATGCCGCCGGAGAAGCCTTTGACAAGGTGGCCCGGACCCTGGGCCTGCCCTACCCCGGCGGGCCAAGTGTGGCCAACGCCGCCAAGACCGGCGACCCCAAGGCCTACCGCCTGCCGGTGCCCCATGTGGAGGGCAAGTACAACGTGAGCTTTTCTGGCCTGAAAACCGCCGTACTCAACGAGGTGAACAAGGCCCAGATGAAGGGCGAGGCGGTCAACGTGCCGGACCTTGCCGCCAGCTTCCAGGAGCGCATTGCGGGCATCCTGGCCGAAAAACTGCTGCTGGCTGCCGCCGACACCGGTGCAAAGCAGGTGTGTCTGGCGGGCGGTGTGGCCGCAAACGGCCGTCTGCGCCAGCTGGTGAACGACGGTGCCCAGAAACTGGGGGCCAAGGTCTACCTGCCGGAGCTGAAATTCTGCGGCGACAACGGTGCCATGATCGCCGCACAGGGCTACTACCAGTACATCGCGGGCCACACCGCCGGGCTGGAGCTCAACGGCCTGCCCACCCTGCCCATTGATTACGAATAAAAACTAAAAAAGACCCCTCTCAGGCGCTGCGCGCCAAACTCCTTCCGCCTCACTTCGTTCGGCACCTCCCTCTCAGAGGGAGGCTTTCGCGCGGCGATGAACCTTGCTGTAACACGATAAAGTTTCCCCTCCTGTCAAAGGCTCCCTCCTTGAGGGAGCTGGCACGGCGTGAGCCGTGACTGAGGGAGTTTTAGGAGGTACTCACCATGCCCGAAACCAATCCCATCCTGCAAAGCCTGTATGCCCGCAAGTCTGTGCGGGTGTTTGAAGAAAAAGCCATCCCGTCCGGAATGAAGCAGGCCATTCTGGAAGCTGCCGCGCAGGCCCCCTCTGCGGGCTGCCAGCAGCTGTACACCATTCTGGACATCACCGACCCGGCCCTGAAGGCCGCGCTGGCCGACAGCTGCGACCATCAGCCTTTCATTGCCAAGGCCCCGCTGGTGCTGGTGTTCTGCGCCGACTGCCGCAAGTGGTACGACGCCTACAAGGAAGCGGGCTGTACGCCCCGCACGCCGGGCGTGGGCGACCTGATGCTGGCTGTCACCGACACCGCCATTGCCGCCCAGAACGCCGTGGTGGCCGCCGAGAGCTTTGGCATCGGCTCGTGCTACATCGGCGATATCATGGAAAACTGCGACACCCAGCGCAGCCTGCTGCACCTGCCGGACTATGTGTTCCCAGCGGTGATGCTGGTGTTCGGCTGGCCCACCCAGCAGCAGAAGGACCGCCCGAAGCCCCAGCGCTGCGCCATGGAGCACATCGTGCACGAAAACGGCTACCGCACCATGGACGGTGCCGAGCTGCGCGACACCTTCGGCTACAAGGCCAGCACCTCCGGTTTTGATGCGTGGTGCACGGCCTTCCACAACCGCAAGTACGACTCCGGCTTTGCCCGCGAGATGAGCCGCTCGGTGGCGGAGTACTTAGAGCAGTACAAGTAACGCATAAAAAAGCAGGGAGCTTGTCCATCCGGACAGGCTCCCTGTTCTTTTACTTGAAATATTCCTGTGCGCGCTGCGCGGCGTTGTTGATGCAGTCCCGCAGCTCGTCCAGCGTATCGAACTTCTTGCTGGGGCTCAGGTAGGCGTGGAACTCCACCACCGGGTCGGTGCCGTACAGGTCCCCGGAAAAGCCGGGGATGAAGGTCTCGCAGGTCACCTTGGTGGCGTCGTCGTTCACGGTGGGGCGGCTGCCCAGACCGGTGGCCGAAGGATACCAGGTGCCGTTCACCAGCGTGCGGGTGATATAGATGCCGCTGCGGGGCATCTGGAAGCCCTGGGGGTACAGCTGGTTGATGGTGGGCACCCCCAGCGTGTGGCCCAGGCCCGCGCCGTGCTGCACCGCAAAGCGGATGGCGTAGGGCATGCCCAGCATGGCATTGGCCGCCGGGATGTCGCCGCCCTCCAGCGCGGTGCGGATGCGGGTGGAGGACACCGGCTTTTCCTCGAACTGTGCCATGGGCACCACCACCACTTCCACGCCCAGCGGAGCGCACAGCTTGCGCAGCAGCTCCGGCGTACCGGCGGCCTTGGCCCCGAAGGTGAAGTTCTCGCCGCAGAACAGGGCTTTTGCATGGCAGTTTTCCACGATGCTGCGCACGAACTGTTCCGGGCTGAGGCCCTTGATCTCCTCAAAGTCCGGCGTGAGGTAATACTCCACGCCCAGGCTGGCGATCAGCGCGTGCTTGTCCGCCGAGGACAGCAGGCGCTTGCCCTTCATTTTGTTGTCCACCGGCAGCCGGAAGGTAAACACCGCCGGGGCAGCCCCGTGGGCTCTGGCCCACTGCACCGCACCGTCGATGACGGCCCGGTGGCCGATGTGGATGCCGTCGAAGTAGCCCATGGCCACGGCGGTGCCCTGTGCGGGGTCTGCCAGCGGCAGCGGGACGAACTGTGAAATGATCTGCATGGGTATTGGTTTCCTTTTTTTCTTGTCAATTCCGTTCCACGAACAGTTTTTCCACCCGGAGCACGCCCCCGGTGATGTTGGCCAGCCCCAGGAACTGCCCGGCGGCATTGCGCACCCGGTAGCGGCCATCCGCTGCGGGGTAGCGGCTGGTGGGGCAGCCGTTGTACAGGTGCTGTTCCACCCAGGGCTCCACCACCAGCAGCGGCAGCGGGATGAACACGCTTTCCACCGGCAGCATCAGCGCTTCCAGGGCCGCAGGCCCCTGCTCTTTCGCCGCAAGGATCTCTTCCAGCGTGTGGGCGTCGGCCTCGGTGTACAGCCCGGCGCAGGTGCGCCGCAGGGCGCTCATGGTGCCCTTCTGGCCCAGTGCGTCGGCAATGTCCTCCAGCAGGGTGCGGATGTAGGTGCCCTTGGAGCAGGTCACCTCCAGCACATATTCGTTTTCGGCGGGGCTGCCGCCGTAGGTAATGCTGTAGATCTCGATGGGGCGGGCCTTGCGCTCCACGGTCTTGCCCTCGCGGGCCAGCTTGTAAAGTGGCTGGCCGCCCACCTTGACCGCCGAGTACATGGGCGGCACCTGCATCTGTTTGCCCACGAACTGCGGCAGCACGGCCTGCAGTTCCCGCTCCCCTGCCGTGACGGGGGCCGTTTCCAGCACCGTGCCGGTGATGTCGCCGGTGTCGGTGCGCTGGCCCAGCCGCAGCACGGCGCGGTAAGCCTTGTCATGATTCAGCTGCAGGTCCACGGCCTTGCTGGCACCGCCGCAGAACACCGGCAGCACGCCGGTGGCCATGGGGTCCAGCGTGCCGCTGTGGCCCAGCTTGCGGGTGCCCAGCACGCCGCGCAGCTTTGCCACCACATCAAAACTGGTCCAGTCCATGGGCTTGTCCACGATCAGGATGCCCTGCATTTATGCGTCCTCCTGCGGTGCGTCCAGCTCGGCTTCCACCTCGGCCAGGATCGCATTCTTGGCGTTTTCCAGGTTGCCCAGCAGCTCGCATCCGGCAGCGCGGTTGTGGCCGCCGCCGCCCAGACGCCGCGCAATGGCGCAGGCGTCCACACCCTTGGCGGTGCGCACGCTGATGCGGTAGCTGCCGCCGGGCTGCTGACGCAGGGTCAGGCCCACCTTCACGCCCTCGATGCTGATTGGCAGGCTGGTCAGCTCTTCCAGGTCTGCCGGGTCCACGCTGGTCTGCTCGATCTCGTCCCGGGTGAGGTAGATCAGGGCGCAGCGGCCGTCCAGATAGTATTCCAGATGGTTGCGGGCGATGCGCTCGGCCTCCATGCGGGCCCGGGGCTTGGTGTCGAACAGCAGGGTGTTCAGCTCTTCCACATGGCAGCCCGCCTCGATGAGCTTTGCCGCCACAAGGTGGGTGTTGGCCGTGGTGGCCGAGAACCGGAAGCACCCGGTGTCGGTGGCCACGCCGGTGTACAGGCAGTCGGCAATGTGCGGGGTGATGTCCACCCCCATTTCCAGAATGACCCGGTACATCAGCTCTGCGGCTGCGGCCGCGGTGCTGTCCAGCAGGGTAAAGTCGGCATAGCCGCTGTTGCCCGCGTGGTGGTCGATGCACAGATCGACATGGCGGCTGTAGCGGGGCACGCCGTTGCCCTCGCCAAACAGCTGCAGCCCGGCCACGTCCACGGCAACCACCATTTCCGGCTCGAACTCGCCCTTGAACAGGTGCGCATTGGTAAAGGCATAGCGGGCCGGGATCGTGTCGGAGCAGAGCACCGCTGCATTCTTGTCCAGAGCTTTCAGGGCATAATACAGGGCGCTGCCGCAGCCGACGGTATCACCGTCCGGGTTTTTGTGGCACAGGATCAAAATGTTGTCGGCAGACTTCAGGCGCTGGGCCATCTGCTGCACACTCAACGGTTCCGTCATCCGATGTTCCATCCTTTCCGCAAGGCTGTAAAGTGTGTTTTACTCCTCGGTCTCCCCGGCTTCGGGCTGTGCCTCGGCCTCACCGCTGACGTTCAGGCTGCGCAGCAGCTCATTGATGTGGGCTGCATAGGCGGCACCGTCGTCCTCCACAAAGATGAACCGGGGTGCTTTGCGGATGTGCATCTTCTTGCTCACTTCGGTGCGCACATGACCGGCGGCGCGGTTCAGCGCCTCGATGGCGGGCTTGGGGCCGTCCGCGCGGCCCATCACGCTCACATACACCTTGGCCACATCCAGGTCGGGGGTCACGTCCAGACGGGTGACGGTCAGCAGGCCGCCCTCCAGCCGCGGGTCCTTCAGACGCCCGATGATGGCAATGATCTCGCGCTTCATATCCTGCGCCAGACGGCCCATATTTTTCTGAGACATTCGGTTTCTCCTTTAAACAAACTTCTCTGGCATCGTTGCCGGTGCCAGAGAAATCCTCAAAAAATCTTAGTCGCGGTACTCTTCCATCTTGAAGGCCTCGTACACGTCGCCTTCCTTGACGTCCGCAAACTTTGCCAGCGTGACGCCGCACTCGTAGCCCTCGGCCACTTCCTTGGCGTCGTCCTTGAAGCGCTTCAGGGATGCGATCTCGTCCTCGGTGATGACGATGCCGTCACGGACGACACGCACCTTGCTGTCGCGGGTGATCTTGCCGCTGGTGACGCGGCAGCCTGCAACGGTGCCCACGTTGGAGATCTTGTACACCTGACGGACCTGCAGCTCGCCCAGAGACACCTCGCGGAACTTGGGAGCCAGCATGCCCTTCATAGCGTCGGTCACGTCGTTGATGGCGTCGTAGATGACGCGGTACATACGCATTTCCACCTTGGTGGCAGCAGCTTCTTCCTTGGCCACGTTGTCGGGGCGGACGTTGAAGCCGATGATGATGGCGTTGGAGGCATCGGCCAGGTCCACATCGGACTTGCTGATGGCACCGACACCGGCATGGATGACCCGCACCCGCACTTCGTCGTTGGAGATCTTCTCCAGGCTCTGCTTGACGGCCTCGGCAGAACCCTGCACGTCGGCCTTGACCACGATGGCCAGTTCCTTCATGTCGTTCTGAGCCATCTGGCTGAACAGGTTATCCAGGGTGACCTTCTGGAAGGCGGAGAACTGCTTCTCCTTGGCGGCAGCGATGCGCTGCTCGGCCAGCTCACGGGCCAGGCGCTCGTCCTCAACGGCCTCGAACAGGTCGCCTGCTTCGGGCACGGCGGTCAGGCCGGTGATCTCCACAGGGGTGGAGGGGCCGGCATCGCTCAGCAGCTTGCCCTTGTCGCTGCGCATGGTACGCACGCGGCCCACGGCAGTACCGGCAATGATCACATCGCCAGAGTGCAGGGTGCCGTTCTGCACCAGGATGGTGGCAATGGGGCCCTGGCCCTTGTCCAGACGGGCCTCGACCACCGCACCCTTGGCGCGGCGGTTGGGGTTGGCCTTGAGCTCCATGACCTCAGCTTCCAGCGCGATGCGCTCCAGCAGGTCGTTGATGCCCATGCCGGTCAGGGCAGACACCGGGATGCAGGCCACATCGCCGCCCCAGTCCTCGGTGATGATGCCGTACTTGGTCAGGCCTTCCATCACGCGCTCGGGGTTTGCGGTGGGCTTATCCATCTTGTTCATTGCCACGATGAGCTTGACATTTGCAGCCTTGGCGTGGTTGATGGACTCGATGGTCTGGGGCATGATGCCGTCGTCGGCAGCAACCACCAGAACGGCGATATCGGTCATGTTGGCACCACGGGCACGCATGGAGGTGAATGCCTCATGGC
>OGLI01002048.1_pt1 | contig 10883 bp, 10 predicted proteins | sample 1572661 | NCBI WGS metagenome assembly OGLI01 (sample SAMEA2581901, study PRJEB24529) | metagenome | biome: Human gut stool | place: China | collected 2011 | reverse complement strand
TGACCTTCACGCCCATCTCCCGCTCGTAGCGGATGATGCTGCCGTCCAGCACATCGCTGCCGGACAGCTCGTAGCCCTTGGCGGCAAGGATCTGGATCAGCGGATACATTCCGCTGCCGCCGCAGCCGATAAAGTGGATCTTCTTTACATGGTCCAGCAGATGCTGGCTATAATCCGAGTACATGAACATAGTAAGGCTCTCCTCCAAATATTAACGGCTGCAGCGCAGACCGATTCCTTCCAAATATGGGGACACACTCTTATTATATAATTTTTGCAGCATAAAATAAACAGGTAAGGCCGAATTTTCGGAAAGAACCATAATTTTTTTGTGAATTTTGTGATATGTGTACAACAAAATCCCGGCAGTATTACTTTGCCCGCCGCCGCAGAATCTCGTCCAGAATGGCATCAGCCACGTCTGCCTTGCTCATCAGGGGCAGCTCCCGTGTGCCGTCCGGGGTGATGAAGGTGACCACGTTGGTGTCCACCCCAAAGCCTGCACCGGCCACCTTGAGGTTGTTGGCCACCACCATGTCCAGATTTTTCTTGGCAAGCTTCGCGGAGGAGTTTTCCACAAGATCCCGGGTCTCCATGGAAAACCCGCACAGGAACTGGTGGGTCTTGCGGGGGCCGATGGTGCCAAGGATGTCCTCGGTGCGCTCCACGGGGATGGAGAGGTCGCCTTCCTTCTTTTTGATCTTGTCGTCGGCCACGGTGGCGGGGCGATAGTCTGCCACGGCGGCGGCCATGATGAGCACATCGGTGGTGTCAAAGCGGTCAGTCACCGCCTCGTACATCTGCCGGGCGGTGGTCACCGGCACATCGGTGGTAAACTTGACCGGCGGCAGCGCGGTCTGCCCGTGGATCAGGGTCACTTCGGCGCCCCGCATGGCGGCGGCGCGGGCAATGGCGTAGCCCATCTTGCCGGTGGAGTGGTTGGTCAGGTAGCGCACCGGGTCCAGCGCCTCCTGCGTAGGGCCGGCGGTCACCGCGACGCGTACCCCTGCTAAGTCCTTCGGGCGGGCGATGGTGTGCAGGATGTGCTCCAGCAGTACCTCCTCCTTGGGCAGGCGTCCGCTGCCCACATCCTTGCAGGCCAGCACGCCGCTTTCGGAGGGGATAACGGTAAAGCCGTACCGCTCCAGCGTGGCAAGGTTATCCTGCGTGATGGGGTTTTCCAGCATGCCGGTGTTCATGGCAGGGGCTACCAGCTTGGGGCACTTAGCGGCCAGCACCACGGTGGTAAGCATATCGTCCGCAATGCCGTGCGCCATTTTGGCAATGACGTTTGCGGTGGCGGGGGCGACTAAGATCACATCCGCCTTTTTTGCCAGCGAGATGTGGGTGACCTCAAACTTGAAATCCCGGTCAAAGGTGTCCACCATGCACTTGTGGCCGGTCAGGGTCTCAAAGGTGAGAGGGGTGATGAACTGGGTGGCGTTTTTGGTCATGATGACCTCCACATCCGCACCCAGCTTGCGCAGTGCACTGGCCACATTGGCCATCTTATAGGCGGCAATGCCGCCGCTCACGCCCAGCAGGACGCACTTGCCGTTCAGATCCATGGTTTGTTTACCTCCCGGAAAAACAGTTCTTTTCCACATATCTTACCTTAGTATAATGCAAAACTTCCACCAGCACAACAAAATCTTTGCCGGGAACTTGTATCCGGCGCAAAAATGCGGTAAAATACGCTTGACAAAGAGCAAACCGGTTCTTTTCTTTTACTTTGAAAAGGAAAACAGAATTATGATCTTAGCCATTGATATAGGCAACACCACCGTCGCCCTTGGGGGCATCCGGGACGGACGTGTATGCTTTGTGGCGCGCATGGACACGGTGCGCACCCGCACGGCTGCAGAATATCGTGCCGAAATGGATAAAATATTTGCGCACCGCCGCCATCCGGAGCGTCCCATGCGCTTTGAAGGCGCGGTGCTCACCAGCGTAGTGCCCCAGATCACCGGGGCACTGGCCGAGTGCGCCCGCCACTACACCGGCAAAAAGCCGGTCATCGTTTCGCCGGACATCCGCACCGGGCTGACCATGGGGGTGGACGAGCCCCGCGCCGTGGGCAAGGACCGGCTGGTGGATGCCGCCTACGCAGCGGCAAACTTTCCGCTGCCCATCGTCACGGTAGACCTTGGCACCGCCACCACCTTTAATGTGGTGGACAAGGATCGGGTGTTCCGGGGCGGCGTGATCTGCCCCGGCCTTTCCACCGGGCTGCGCGCACTGGGTGAGCGCTGTGCCCAGCTGCCGCAGGTGCATCTGGGCTCCCCGAAAAAAGCCATCGGCACCAATACCGAAAGCTGTATGCTGTCCGGCTCGGTGCTGGGCACCGCCGTGCTCATTGACGGCATGGTGCAGCGCATTGAAGAGGAATTGGGCAGCCCGGCCACACTGGTGGTCACCGGCGGTCTGGCAAAGTACGTCACCCCGCTGTGCCGCCACCCCCTGACCTATGACCCGGAGTTGCTGATGAAGGGGCTGGCACTGCTGTACCAGCTGAACGCCCCGCAGGAGCACTGCCGCAGCCATGGCGGCGGCAGGCATTACGGTCAGCAGGGACGCCTCCGGGCAAAGCACCCGCACCCCAACCGCCGCACCCGCCGCGAGCCGGAGGCGCTGGTAGGCTGAGGGAACAAGAGGATAAGGGAGAGCATTATGAAACTGGGCATTCTTGGCACGGGTAAGATCGTGCAGGAATTTTTGCCATGGCTTGTGGAGCACACGCCGTTTACTGTGCAGGCGGTGTGCAGCACCCCGCGCTCGGCGGCAAAGGCCGCAGAGCTGTGTGCACAATATCAGATCCCGCAGCACACCACCAATTACTTTGAACTGCTGCAATGGGTGGACGCGGTCTACATCGCCGTGCCCAACTTACAGCATGCCCGCTACGCCCGGGTGGCGCTGGAGGCGGGCAAGCACGTCATTGTGGAAAAGCCCATGGCGGTGACCGCCGCCGAGACCGAGGAGCTGGCTGCGCTGGCACAGCGCAAGCGGCTGTTCCTCTTTGAGGCGATGACCACCCAGTACCAGCCCAACTACGCCAAACTCCGGGAGCTGCTGCCCCGGGTGGGCACGGTACGCATGGTACAGTGCAGCTTCAGCCAGTATTCCAGCCGGTACGACGCCTTTTGCGCCGGGCAGACCCCGCCGGTGTTCGACCCGCTGTGTGCGGGCGGCGCACTGATGGATTTGGGCGTGTACAACGTCAGCTACATCGTGGGTCTGTTTGGTGAGCCGAATAAGGCGGTGTATGCCGCCAACATGGAGCGCAATATCGACACCAGCGGTGTGCTGATGATGGATTACAGCGGCTTCAAGGCGGTAAGCCTTGCTGCCAAGGACTGCGCAGCCCCTGCCCGCTGCATCATTCAGGGCACGAAGGGCTACATCCTGCAAAAATCCACCCCGAACTACTGCGGCGGTGTGACCTTCCATCCCAACGAGGGCAAGGAGGAGCACTACAACCTGAACGGAGACCGTCCCCGGCAAGCGGCAGAGTTCGAGGCCTTTTACCGCGCCATGACCGCCGGAGACCAGGAGCTGTGCGCCCGCATGCTGGATACCAGCATCGCGGTGAGCCGGGTGCTCACGGTGGCACGCCGCAGCGCTGGGGTACGCTTCCCCGGCGACAGATTTTAACGCATTTTTCTCTGGAACACGCCCTGACACAATAACGCGCTTCCAAAGATTTGAATATTCACCTAAAACCCGCACAGAGCGGGCAGGTTTGCGCCGTATCCGACAAAAAGGGCGGAACGGCAGCAGGAGGAAAACTGAATTATGAAGAATACCAATACGAAGACTTTGACTCGTGTGGCCCTGCTGGTGGCCATTGAACTGGTGATGAAGCTTGTCGGTCTGGGCAGTGTGCCCGTGGGCCCGCTGTACATGAGCTTCCTCACCCTGCCCATCGCCGTGGGCGCCATCACCATGGGCCCCGCCGTGGGTGCCCTGCTGGGCGGCGTATTTGGCGCTGTGAGCTTCTACGATGCCATCACCGGCGCATCTGCCATGACCGGTGCACTGTTTCAGGTCAGCCCGCTGAACACCTTTATCCTGTGCGTGGGTATGCGTGTGCTCATGGGTCTGTGCTGCGGCCTGATCTTCAAGGCTCTGCAGAAGCTGGACAAGTCCCGCACCTGGAGCTACATCCTCAGCGCCATGACCGCACCCGCCCTGAACACCCTGTTCTTCATGGGCTACATCGTGCTGGCTTTCTACGGCTGCGACTATGTGCAGAATCTGGTGTCCGTCAAGGGCGCTGCCAACCCCTTCATGTTCGTAGTGCTGCTGGTTGGCGTGCAGGGCGTAGCCGAATTTCTGGTGTCCGGCATTCTGGGCGGCATCGTCGCCCGCGCCGTGGCAAAGTTCCTGAAGTAAGCCCGGCTGCGCACCATGTCAGGGCGGCGCATCCGTGTTTAGAATAGAAAAATGAATGCTCCTCCGGCAACTGCCGGAGGAGTTTTTTGTTGGGAACGGCTCCAATATCCTTCCTGTGAAAATGCAATGCCGGAGCGTCCTCAGACGCTCCGGCATTGCTCTATTCACAAAAATATCGTCCCGCCTGCCCGGCAGCCTTTACTTCTTTTCCCGCAGCTGTTCCAGATAGCCGTCGGCCTTGATGGCCTCCGGGGTGAAGGAGTTATTCTTCCACCAGTTCACAAGGGCGGCGGTCACGGTCAGGCCGGTGGTCACCAGCTGCTCCACGGTGGCACTCTCGATGGGCAGCATGGGCTTGCCGCAGGCGCTCAGCACCTGATTGGTCAGTGCCAGCGCCAGCGCAGCCGTGCGTGCCAGGGTGGCGGCAGAAATTTTGCAATGGGTATCGTTCATAGGTTCAGTTCCTCTCTTTCTCTAAATCTGCGATGCGGTGGTTGGCCACCTTCATCTGTTCTTCTAAAATGGGTACGCGGCGGGCAAAGTTGTTATGCTCCCGCACCTCCCGGGTCAGTTCTTCCAGCTTGGTGTCGGTCACCGCCTGGCTTTTTCCGTTGGCGATCAGCACGCCGATCAGGGTCACCGCGCCTGCAATGATGGCTGAGATGATGCCTGTCATCGCGCTCACCCCCTCCACCGGGCTTTGTCTGCCCGGGTGTCCACGTGCACCCAGCCGGCGGCGCGGCCCGCCTTGACGGGGTAGCGTCCCACGCCGCCCCGGTCCGGCATCAGGCTTTCAGCGTAGGCGGCCACAGCCTCCACGCTCACGCCCTGCACCCGGATGTCCGCTGCCCGGCCATACAGGTGCTGGCTGAACTTTGCCCCGCCTGCCTTGGCGTTGTGTGCCGGGGTGCGGTAGGCGCTGGTGATCGTCACCGGTTTTCCGAAGTGCTCCCGGATACGCTCCAGCAGTTCTGCCAGCGCCGTGTCGATGAAGACAGGGTCGCTGCCGTCCTTGCAGCGGAACTCCCGCACACAGAAGTGCGGCGAGAGGGCGGTGCTGCCGTCCCGGGCAAGAGAATACGCTTGCAATGCCATCGTGCGCCCCCTTACAGCCGTTTCAGCAGCGCTGCGATGGGCTCTGCATAAAACCGCTCGTAGCCCGCTGCGTTGGGGTGGGTGCCGTCGCTGGTGTACTTATCGCCCAGTTCGCTGACGCCGTGTTTTCCCATAGGCGGGGTGGTCTCCGCAATGTCAACGTAGGGCACGCCCCATTTTTTCAGCGCCGCAAGGATGGCAGGCTTATAGGTCTTGTACCAGTTTTCGCTGCCTGCAAACATCCCGCCGTGCGGGAATACATAGGCCACGCGCTTGTCGCTGTGATTCGTTGCCAGATCGTCCAGCATCTTCTCCAGTGCGCCGGTCATGGTCGTTTCATCGTAGGCAGCGGCAAACCCATCGGTCAAGGTACCCACAGGGGCGTTGTTCCAGGCATCATTCACGCCGCCCTCCAACAGGATGTAGTCTGCCTTTGCAAGCGCTGTGGAGTTTGTCACCACTGTGCTGATGCAGCCACGGGTGCCGCCGTATACCTTATCGGTAATATTCGGGGTCAGCGTTGCGCCGTCCACTGCTTCATTGGTCAGGGTCATGCCGTACTTGTCTGCAATACATTTGCCGTAGCCGCCTGCGCTGCTCTTGCCGTAAGCGATGCTGTCGCCTGCAACGTACATCGTTTTTCCCGCCAGCGGGCTGATGATCTGACCATTGATGTCAAACACTTCCATTTTACCACCCCTTCTCGATGTAATCGTTCACCTTGTCGTCACTCAGCAGGCCTTTATACACCCTGCACTGATACAACGTACCAGACCAGAACTGCTGCTTTTTGCTGCCGTCCGCGCTCTGCGCCGCACCGATCAGGAAGGTCTGGGGCACATCTATGATTGTGCCGTTTGTGGTTTTCCACTCGGTCAGCGGGCAGTAGGTACTGCCGCCGCGATATTTTCTGCCGTCGATCTGCACTGCATACCGCGTACGGGTCTTGAAGTGTTCGATGCTGTCCGACAGAGTAACGCCGCCGTAGTTGTAGTATGCGAACTCGGTCTTATTGTTCAGGGGGCTGCTGGTGGAGTTGAAGCCGGGCAGATTGCCGGTATCGCCGGTCTCGGTCAGGCAGTGCAGGAAGGCAGGCCAGGTGTTTGCATTAAAGTCGTCCCCCGCTTTCGCATCCACTAGGATCGTGTATTGCGGCGTCTCGGTGGAGGCGTGCTCCAGCAGCTTCAGGCCGGTGTCCAGTCCCTGGGTCAGCACGGTCTCGCCGGGCAGACTGTAGATCAGCTGTGCTGTCTCCACTACTTCCACCGTTACCGCGCAGCTTGCACTCTTACCGCCTGCTGTGGCAGTCACGGTGCAGTTACCTGCTTTGATGCCTGTCACCACGCCGTTTGCCACAGTGGCAAAGCCGGTAGGCAGAACGCTCCACACCACCGCCCTGTCGGTTGCGTTCGCGGGCAGCACGGTGGCCGTCAGGGTCTTGCTCTCGCTCTCGTTCAGGGTCATGGTCACGGCGCTCAGGCTCACGCTCTGCACCGGAACTTCCTGTGCACTGCCGCCCCACTCTGCACGCAGAGCATTCAGGGTGGGCTGCATCGTGTTGGTCTTATAGGCTGCATTTTCAAACAGGTTCAGCAGCAGCGCCTTTGCGTTGGCGGTAAAGCCCTCGCCCGGGTCACCTTTTGCACCCGCCGGGCCGGGGTCGCCCTTTTCTCCCTTGTCGCCTTTTTCGCCCTGCGTTCCGGCAGCATTGGCAATGCCTGCTTCCATGTGGTTCAGCTGGGCAGCCGTCAGGGTCTGGCCGTCCACAAAATTCTGTTTTACGTAGCTCATTTGTTCCTCCCTAAGATCATTTTTCCAAGGATCGCCTGCCCCAGCACGGCAAAAACGTTCTCCTTCGGCGGCTGCGGGTTGCCCCACAGCGTCGCCAGACGGTCGCAGGCTGCCATGGCTGCGTCATTGCCCGCCGCCAGAAGCCGCAGCACTGCCAGCAGCGCCTGTTTTTCCGCAGTGGTAATGCCGCCGCCTGTGCCCAGCAGCCCCACCAGCGCCTCCCACGCAGGCGTAGCCGGGGCAGGCATCGCGCCCTCTGCCGTGCCGCTGTTGGCGCATACTTTGCACCGCACATCAGCGCTGGTCACGGTGCGGCTGCCGTCCGTGCCCTCAAAGGTGAGGCAGCCCGCGCCGGGCACTGCCGTCACCGCCGCCGGTACGGTCAGGATTCCGTTTTCCACCAGCGTAGCCGCGCTTGCGCCGGGGGTGTGCCAGTGGGCGCACACGGTCAGCCCCTTCCACTCGCCCCGCTGCTCGATGCGCAGCCGGTAGTTGCCCCGGTTGCCCGCATACCCCAGCAGCAGCTGTCCGCCGGGCACCGCTGCCGCGCCGTTTCTGTCCAGCCGGATGGTCATCTCATTCATGCTGCACCGCCCTTACACATACTGGTAGCCCTCCACGTTGAAGGGATAAGCGTTGTCATTGCTCGCCAGGTTTACATCGACCACGCCGATGTTCACCGTGCCGTTCGCAGCAAAACTCACCTTCACCAGTGCTTCGCCCTTGCAGTAAACGCCGTCCCGCAGATTGTAGGTGTTGCCGCCGCCCACTATGGCCACCGCCGTACCGCCCCGCACGATGCGGGTGCAGCCGTAGTCCGCAGCCGCCGCTGCGGCTACTCCGCCGGTGGTAGCGATCGTGGTACATTCCAGAGGGACCGCCATCCTTACCACAATATAATCCACCTCGTCCGGCACAGTCATCGTCTTGTTGCTTTTGCCCGCTGCACCGTCGCTTGTGTAGACAAGCTTTCCGTTCATGTCCGTCACTCCTCTCAGTTGATTCAGTTTTTCTGCCAGGCTAAAGCCCAGCACCGTGTCAAGGTTTTCCGCCGTCATTTCCAGTGTGCCGTCTGCGCTCACGGTCAGGCCCCGCCCCACCTTCACGCCGCCCAGCACGGCTGCGGTGGCGGGCGGCAGGGTGTAGCCCATGCCGAATTTCCGGTCTGCCTCAGCCTTGGAGTAAAACCGGTCGTCCGCGCCCAGCTGCAATAGTGCGGCGGCCTTTTCCTGCGCCGACCAGCCTGCTGCTCCGGCGGCACTGGTCAGCGCCTTTTTTACGCCGTAGGGCAGCAGCGCCGGGGTCAGGGGCGCATAGGCCTCGGTCATACGGTCCAGCTGCGCCGCCGTGGCGGGCACGGTGGTCAGGGTGGCATCTGCCCGCACCGCAACGCCGTACTGCCCGTCTGCCCGCACCGCGCCGGGCGTTGCCGCTGTGGGCACGGTCTCGCTGCGCACATAGGGGCGCAGATCCGGCAGCGGGGTCGTGTCCGTCTGCACCGCACCGGTGGCACTATTCACGCTGAGGATGCGCACCACCGCGCCGGGCAAAGGCTGCACCGGGAGCGGCACCGCCCCCACATCCTGTGCGTTCAGCTGCACCGCGCCGCCCTTGCTGTTCACGCTCAGCACCTGCCCACCGGTGGGTGCATAGCTTTCTGCCCGCAGTGCGGCAGCCTCCGCCCGCTTTGCGCTGGCCTCGGCATCGGTACGGTCGGCCAGAATTTTGTCCGCAGTCTTTTGCGCCAGTGCCGCCTGCATGGCGGTATCTGCCGCACCGTTCTCGGCACGGCGGGCGCTTTCCGCTGCGGCGTGTGCGCTTTCCAGCACGCGCGCCACAAACTGCTCGTACACCGAGGGCGGCAGCTCCTCACTGCCGCCGTCCGTAGGCAGGGTGGCGTACACATCGTAGCTGCCGGGGCGGGTATAGGCGGTGTAGCCGCCGCTGCCTATGGCGGCCAGCATCCACTGTCCCCGCACGCTGCCGGTCAGGCGGCGGTCAACCGTCACACTGTCGTCGGCGTCCAGCGGAATGGCGGCCAGCTGCACCCCATCGCTGCGGCGCAGATACAGCGCCAGGGTGCACCCCGCCCACGCTGCGGGCAGGATGAACTGCAGCCGGTCCACCCCCTCGGCGTTCTGTGCGCCAAGGTGCAGCCGGTGCGGCCGGGGCACAAATTCGGTGCCGCCGCACTGCTGCTCAAGGATCTCGATCTCCATGCAAAACCTCCTTTTCTGTTTGCTGTCCCGATTGTACCGCCGGGGACGCAAAACTATCCAGTGTGTACTAAAAATGTGAAATTTTCTGTTCTTCGGCATTTTGCTAAACGGGGTTTTGGCACCGGAAATGCGAGCTTTTTCCCCCTGCCGGGACCGGGTAATTCCCCTGCAGGTTTTCCATGCAAAACCCGCGATGTGGGGCAGCTTGTTTTGGGCGCAGCGGCCGCTGCTGCGGCCTTATTCGCAGAGAAAAGAGCCGGTGCAAATGTTAAAAATTCATGAACGAATTGCCCCCAGAAAAAAGGAAAAAATCAGAAGGAAACCACCTAAAAACCAAAATATCAAAAGAAACACTGTGAAAATTGCACAAAAAATAATGTTACAAATCTAACAAAGTGCAAGACACAAATTTGACAGATGCTTTACGGTCTGGTAAAATAGCGTTTGTGCAACGAACGTTGCAGCGTTTAAATTCTATCTGGATGAAGTAAAAAGCCGTCCTGCGTACGGCACGGCATGGGCAGATGCGGCCTGTGCCGGGGCAGTTTTGTGGTCTGCCCGAAGCGGATTCCAACCTGTAATACGGTGCTCATTCTTTTTACCCGAAGAGAGCATCGTATTTGACTGTGAGACGCTTATACTCAGAGCAGCCACAGTCCGGGCGGCCGGGGTGCTGATGCAATACAGACCCGCGGCCGCGCCAAATACGACAAAGAGAGGAGTTGTCTCGTATCGCTTCCGTTAAATTGAAGAAAGCAGTTACTGCCGCAAAGCAGGCAGTATCTCCCCGTGTGCTGGCATTTTGTGTCATGGTGGTATGCCTTGTGGCTACCCTTGGCGTCACCGCTGCAAATCTGCGGCTGACCTACGTCACCGACTCCAATGGTGCACGGCAGGTCCTTCTGACCGATGCCGATGCTTCCCCCGCACAGGTCATGCACCTTTCCGGCATCCGCTCTGAGGAGGGCGATGAGGTCTACTACACCGCGTTCAGCGGCAATCTTGCCTCCCTGAACATCGAGCGTGCATTCTCCGTCAGCATCACCGCCGACGGGCAGGAGTACCCTGTAAAGCTGGTGTTCGGCACCGTAGCCGATGCACTGGAGCGCGCCGGTATCACCCTTGAAGGGGACGACTACACCGAGCCGGCGCTGGATCACGTTGTGACCGCCGGCAGCAAGATCGTGGTCCACCGCGTGGACTACGAAGAGCGTGTGGAGACACAGGCCATCCCCTACGACACCCAGTATGTCTACACCAGCCTGTACTTCCGCAACACCGGCCGCACCACCACGGTGCAGCACGGCGCAGCCGGTCAGCAGACCGTGACCACCCGCGACCGCTATGTGGACGGCGAGCTGGAGAACAGCACCGTTGTGGATA
>OGLI01002046.1_pt1 | contig 10903 bp, 6 predicted proteins | sample 1572661 | NCBI WGS metagenome assembly OGLI01 (sample SAMEA2581901, study PRJEB24529) | metagenome | biome: Human gut stool | place: China | collected 2011 | reverse complement strand
ATTCTTCAATTTTAACATTATCGGCATTTTCAAAATCGTTTTTATCATGTATATCACCGCAAAGAATTTCCGCTTTAATGCTTTTAATCTTTCTGTCGGCAATTTGGCATTTAATTTTAGCCGGCTTTTTATCTGACACATTTGCAATTGTAGAATAAATTACACCGTTTTCATCTATTGAAGCCGATTCTATAAGCATAGGACAGGACCTTTTTGCTTCTTTAGATTCAATAGTATCAGATGTAATGAATGAGCCGAGAAGCATATTATTTTGATGTTCTTTAAACATTTTAAATACATAATATGTAGGTGTCAACACCATTTTTTCGGCATCGGTCAAAATCATTGCCTGAAGTACATTGACGGTTTGAGCTATATTTGCCATCATAATTCTGTCGCTGTGCTTATTAAAAATATTAAGCGTTAATGCGGCAACCATAGCGTCACGCATAGTATTTTGCTGATAAAGAAATCCAGGATTAGTTCCGGGTTCAACATCATACCAAGTACCCCATTCATCAACAATAAGCTGTACCCACTGCTGTGGGTTAATTGAATTCATAACAGCAATATGATTATTGATAAGTTCTTCAATTCTGTATGCTTTTGCAATAGTTTTATAATATTCTTTAGTATCAAATTGAGTAGCTGAACCTTTATGTTCCCAAGTATCCCCGGGAACAGTATAATAATGCAGTGATATACCCTGTGCATAATGCTTTACTTTATCCATTACCTCTCTTGTCCAGTGATAATCATCAACATTAGGGCCACAGGCAATGCGCTTTATTTTATTTGCACTGTCATAATCACGCACATATGTATTATATCTCTTATATAAGCAGCCATAATATTCAGGGTCCATATTTCCGCCGCAACCCCAAGATTCGTTTCCTACACCGAAATATTTAATTTTCCAAGGCTTTTCCTGACCGTTTTTCTTGCGAAGTTCAGCCATCGGCGATACCCCGTCAAAAGTCATATATTCAACCCATTCGTTCATTTCTTCAACTGTGCCGGAACCCACATTTCCGTTAATGTAAGTATCACAACCAAGCTGGCGGCAAAGTTCAAAATATTCGTGCGTACCGAATGAATTATCTTCAACAACACCGCCCCAATGAGTATTAACCATTTTTTTACGGTTAGATAAATCACCTATACCGTCTTTCCAATGGTATTCATCTGCAAAGCAACCGCCCGGCCATCTTAAAACAGGTATACCCATATCTTTAAGCGCATTTACAACATCAATTCTCATTCCGTTCACATTAGGAATTTTAGAATCCTTGCCGACGAAAATACCCTCATAAATACATCTGCCGAGATGTTCTGAAAAATGGCCATAAATATCCTTGTTGATTTTACTCACTTTATGATTTGGGTTAATCAAGTATTTTTCCATAAAATTCTCCTAAATACGCAAATTATTAAATATAGTAAAACGATAACACATCAATTTAACTTTGTCAATAATCACTATAAATATTGACTTTAAACAAAAATGAGATTATCATAAATGAGTAAGAAAGTAGGTAATAAAATGTATATAAATATTGAAAAAGTTGCTAAATTAGTAAATGATAAAAAATGCGATGCTATAATCCTGTTTAACGAAAGCAATATGCATTATATATGTTCATTTTCGCCGAGTGAGGGTGTAATTATCGTTACAAAAGGGGCAAGTGCTTATCACATTGTTGACTCACGCTACACGGAAATTGCACAAATAAATGCACAAAAAACAGGTGTTAAAGTTATTGAAATAAAAACATCATTCAGTGATACCGCAAAAGAAATAATTGAAAAAGAAAACATAAAAAAGCTTTTATATGAAAATGAGACAATTTCACTTCTTCAATATAAAACATATACGCAAAAGTTCAGCAAATGTGAATTTGTTGAACTAAACCACGAATTGATGCTTTTGAGAAATAAAAAAGAGCCTTTTGAAATTGAGCTTATGAAAGAAGCAAATAATATTGCCGAAAAATCATTTTTAGAGTTATTAAATGAAGTTAAAGCAGGAAAAACAGAAAAAGAACTTGCATCTTTATTTGATTACATAATGGCAAAAAACGGCTCTGAAAAAGTCAGCTTTGATACAATTCTACTCACCGGTACACACACATCAATGCCACACGGTACACCGAGTGACAGAAAAGTGCAAGCAGGTGACTTTGTCCTTTTTGATTTTGGCGCAACATATATGGGTTACCATTCGGATATGACAAGAACAATTGCAATAGACCATGCAACCGATGAAATGGAAGAAGCGTACGAGCTTGTTTTAAAAGCACAGCTTGAAGGAATAAAAGCACTAAGCGTAGGGCAAAAATGTGCAGATGTGTACCAAAAAGCTTATGATGTTTTAGACAAAAAAGATATGGCAAAATATTTCAGGCATAGCTTAGGACACGGAGTAGGACTTGACATACACGAGGGATATAACGCATCCCCAAGAAGCAAAGACACTTATGAAATAGGAAATGTAACATCAATTGAGCCCGGAATTTACATACCGAATAAATTTGGAATAAGAATTGAAGATTTGCTTTATATTTCACCAAGAGGAAGAGAAAACCTTTCAAAAATAACTAAAAAACTGATAATATTATAAAAAAATAACCACTGACCTATTCGATAAATGAACGAACAAGTCAGTGGTTATATCATTTATTATTTTGCCTTTTTCCAAGTAACCGGTGAAAAAAGAACTATTATCGGGAAAAGTTCAAGCCTGCCTGCAAGCATATCAATAATTAAAACTATTTTAGACGGTAAACTTAAAAATTCAAAATTTTTAGTTGGGCCGAGTGCCTCAAGCCCCGGGCCTATATTATTAAAGCAAGCAACAACACCTGAAAAACAAGTTGTTATACTGCAATTTTCAAACATTGATAAAAATAAGGTTGAAATTATCAGAAAAGCAACATAAATGATTAAATAAACATCAACACCACGAAGAACTTTTGCATCAACTACTCTTTTATTCATCCTAACTTTGATTACTGTATTAGGGCGAGTTGAAAGCCTTAAATCACGGAAAATTTGCTTGGTATAAAGTACAATTCTTGAGACTTTGATACCTCCGCCTGTTGAACCGGCACAGCAACCGATACACATAGAAACCAAAAGCAATATTTTAGAAAATGAAGGCCACATATCAAAATCGGCTGTACCGAATCCCGTTGTACTCATACAAGTGTTAACAGCAAAAAAAGAATCACGAATTGCATCAAAAACATTAGAATATGAACCCATAATATTAAGAGTAATTAAAATTATAAATGTAAGGTTAATAATTACATATGTTCTAAATTCTTCATCTTTAAAAGCTTCCTTATATTTTTTAGTAAGCAAAAAGAAATACAAATTAAAGTTAACACCGAAAAGGAACATAAAAATTACGCATACCCATTCTACAAACTTGCTGTGATACCCTAAAATTGAATCATTAAGTACGCTGAAACCTCCTGTACCGGCAGTTGCAAATGAAGTGACAACACTGTCAAAAAGTCTTAAGTTTTCACCTGTTATCCTTGTTCCGAAAAACAAAATCAAAATTTGAATAACAGTCATAACAGAATAAATTATATAAAGTGACCTTGCACTTTCAGATATTTTAGGTGTAACTTTACCTGCCATTGGGCCCGGAACTTCAGCTTTCATAACATACATTGAATTGCTGTTTGATTTAGGAACAATTGCAATAAGAAATGAAAGTATACCCATTCCGCCAATCCAGTGAGTAAAACTGCGCCAAAAAAGAATCGATTTAGGCAAAGATTCAATTTCATTTAATACAGTTGCACCGGTGGTGGTAAAACCTGATGTGGTTTCAAAAAAAGCATTAACAAAATTAGGAATTGCGCCGCTTATAATAAACGGAAGTGAGCCAAACAGTGACACAAGTATCCAACCCAAGCCGCATATAACCAAACCTTCGCGTGCATAAATTTTAACCGATTGTGGCTTAAAAAACTTTAATAATTGGCCAAGGAAAAGCAACAGTGCAACGGGAATAATGAAAGATATATAATCAGCCTCTTGAAAACCCTGCAAATTATAATAAACCGAAACAAAAAGCGGTAAAAGCATCAAAAGGCCTAAAATATTCATAATTTTACCAAGAACATAAAAAACAGACCTGTAATTCATACCCGGCTCCTTACGATAAAATGTCGTTTAAACTATATATTTTTGTATCTTTTGAAACAATAATAACTCTGTCGTTTTCTTTGATAACATCAGAGCCTGTCGGGAATATAGTTTTATTTTTACGCTGTATTGCCGCTATCAAAATATCCTTTTTAATTTTAAGAGTTGAAATAGGCTTATTTAAAAACTTAATGTCCCTGCCGGCCGCAAATTCAATAGCTTCAATTTTACCGTCTACAAGCTTGTAAAGTGTTTTCATATTTGATGAACTTACACTTGACCTTGCTCTTACATATTGGGTAATAATATCACTTGTTATTTCAGAAATATTAACATATGATTCCATGCCCATTTTTGTAAGCATTCGGCTTAAATTTTGATTGTTAATTTTTGTGATATTTTTAGGAACGCCAATACTTTCACTATACATTGAAACAAGGAAATTGACTTCATCGGTATCAGTTAAAGTAACAACTGCATCGACCTTATCAATACCCTCTTCCGCAAGAAGTTCATAATCACCGGCGTCACCGTTTATTATTGTAGCTTTAGGGCAATGTTCATAAAGCTTATCGCAATTATTCTTATTTTTTTCAATTACGACTACATCTTTGCCTGAAGCTGTAAGCATATTGCAAAGATAAATTGAAATTCTTGAACCGCCTATAAGCATTACGCTTTTTATATTAGTTGATTTTTTAGCTATAAGTTCCTTAACTATTTTTCCCAAATCGTGATGAGAGCCGGTAATGTGAAGAATATCACCGGGTAAAATAATAAAATCACCGTTTGGAATAAATACATCATCCCCGCGGCAAACCGCACAAATAATGAAAGAGTTAATAAATTTATTTGGAATTTCACTTATTTTGCGATTAGCCAAAAGGCTTGATTCAGAAACTTTCAAACCTGCCATATGTATTCTGCCGTGAGAAAACGACTCAACGGTAGAAGCTGACGGAAATTGCAAAATGCGAAATATTTCAAGAGCAGCCGCAAAATCGGGATTTATCATCATGGAAATGCCGAGTTCATCACGCATAAAATTCATTTGTGCCGAATACTCAGGATTTCTTACACGGGCTATTGTATGCTTTGCGCCCATTTTTCTTGCAATAAGGCAGGACAAAATATTTTTTTCATCAGAAGGAGTTGTACAAATAAGCAAGTCACAATTCTTCATATCAGCTTCTTCTAACACATTATAATGTGTTGCGCTGCCACCAACACCTTGAACATCAAGCATTTCAGCAAGCTTTTCAACTTTATCTTCGTTAATGTCAATAACAGTTATATCGTGATTTTCAGCTGTCAGCGTTTTTGCAAGCATAACACCAAGTTTACCTGCACCGATGATAGTAATTTTCATAAATTATTCTCCTCAAACATCAAGCTTTTGGAAACTGTGAATTATACAAATTATAATAAAAACCTTTTTGTGCATATAGGGAATCGTGAGTTCCCTGCTCAATTATATTACCGTTATTCATAACCAAAATCAAGTCCGCATTTTGAATAGTTGAAAGGCGATGTGCTACTATGAAAGTAGTTCTGTCCTTCATAAGCGTCTTAAATGCCTTTTGAATTCTGATTTCGGTTCTTGTATCAATTGATGATGTAGCTTCATCAAGAATAAGCATAGGCGGCGGGCATAGCATTAAACGCGTAATACAAAGAAGCTGCTTTTGCCCCTGTGAAAGTGAACCGCCGTCCTCGCCTATTTTGGTATTATAGCCGTCAGGCAAACGCTTGATAAACGAGTGAGCGTGAGCTTTTTTAGCGGCTTCTACTATTTCTTCATATGTTGCATCAGGTTTGCCCAAGCGAATATTATCAGCAAGTGAGCCGCTTTTAAGCCAAGTATCCTGAAGAACCATACCAAAATTCTGCCTGAGTGACTGACGGGATACAGAACCTGAATTTGGGTCATAAAAGCGCATTAAAAGATTTATAAGTGTTGTTTTTCCGCAACCGGTAGGGCCAACAATAGCAACAGTTCTGCCGGAAGTAACAGATACATTTACATCTTTAAGAAGTTCTTTTTCAGGATTATATGAAAAATACAAATTGCTAATATCAATATCGCCCTTAACATTTGAAAGTTCTTTTGCGTCGGTGCTATCAGGTATTTGAGGTGTTTCTTCAATAAGTTCAAACACACGACAGGCGCAAGCCATTGCATTTTGAAGTTCTGTAACAACCGAACTTATTTCATTAAAAGGCTTTGTATACTGATTAGCATATGATAAAAAGCAAGAAAGAATACCAACTGTTATATTACCCTTAACAGCCATTATAGCACCAAATAATGCAACGGCGGCATAAACAATACTGTTTACAAATCTTGTTGCAGGGTTTGTAATTGATGAAAAGAAAGTAGCCTTAAGCGAATATTTCGCCAAATCATCATTTATTTCATCAAAGCGTTTTTTGTTTTCATCATCCATTGAATAGGCATCGGCAACTTTTTGGTTTGAAACCATTTCATCAATAAAAGCTGTTTGCTCACCACGGGTTTTAGTTTGAAGAGAAAACATATTAAATGTCTTTTTAGCAATAAATCTGGCAATAAAAAACGAGAGAGGTGTAACAATTACTACAACTATTGTTATAAACACATTTACGCTAAGCATAAATGCGAGCGTGCCTATAATCGTGATAACACCTGTAAAAAATTGAGTGAATCCCATTAAAAGTCCGTCTGAAAGCTGGTCAACATCAGTAATTACTCGGCTGACTATATCACCCTTTGAATGAGTATCAATATATGAAAAAGGAAGAACTTCAATTTTTTCAAATGCCTTTTTACGCAAATCGCGTGATACATTATATGTTATTTTGTTATTGCAAACATTCATCAGCCATTGGATAATCGCAGTAGCTATAACTATAATCGCAACTTTGATAAGAATTGATTTCATTAAATCAAAATCAACATTATCTTTACCTACTATGCAGTCAATTGCGTGGCCTACCAAGATAGGAGCATAAAGAGTAAGGCCGACTGTAACGGCGGCAAAAAGCATAGACAAAATCAAATAATACTTATATTTACCGATATATGAAAAGACTTTTTTAAGTACGCTTTTGTTTTTAACTTTCTTATCAGCCATCATGCTTCCTCCTTTCCGAATTGAGATACATAAATTTCTTTATATACCTCACAGGAATTAAGAAGTTCGCTGTGTGTACCCATACCTACACATTTTCCGTCATCAAGAACAATAATTTTATCAGCACTCATTACCGATGATGCTCTTTGTGAAACAATGAATACAGTCGGGTTATAATCAAGCGAATAAATAGCTTCGCGAAGTCGTGCTTCGGTTGCAAAATCAAGTGCCGATGATGAATCGTCAAGAACTAAAATTTCAGGCTTTCTTACAAGCGCACGGGCAACAGATAAGCGCTGCTTTTGTCCGCCTGAAAGGTTTGCACCGCCCTGTGCAATAAAGAAATCAAGGCCGCCTTTTTCAACAATAGTATCATAAACCTGCGCAAGCTTAAGTGCTTCAATAATCTCGGCATCAGTAGCATCTTTTTTGCCCCATTTCATATTATCGCGAACAGTGCCTTTAAAAAGAACTGCCTTTTGCTGAACAAAACCGATTTTGTTTCTTAATTCATCATCATTTAACGATTTAACATCATTTCCATTAACATAAACAGTACCTTTTGTGGCATCATAAAAATGCGGAACGAGTGATACAAGGCTTGACTTACCCGAACCGGTACTGCCGATAATACCGATAACATCACCCTTATCAGCTTTAAAGCTAATATCTATAAGCGACATATCACCGGCATTGCGATATTTAAGTGATACATTATCAAATTCAATATAAGAATTCGACTTTTTATCATTAAAATTATGTTCAAGTGTTGATTTTTGCTCAAATACATTCTTAATTCTGTCTGCTGAAGCAAGGGCTTTTGTAATAGTAACAAGCAAATTTGCAAGTTTTATAAGTTCAACAAGTATTTGGCTCATATAGTTATAAAGTGCAACAACTTGCCCCTGTGTTAAATCGCCGATATTAACTTTAACACCGCCGGAATAAACGAGAATAACGATAGCTATATTTATAATTACATATGTTACCGGATTAAGCAAAGCAGATATTCTGCCAACACTTTTTTGCATACTTGAAAGTGCAGAATTGCGCCTGTTAAATTCAGCAATTTCGTTATTTTCACCTGTGAAAGCACGAATTACACGCGCACCTTCAAAATTTTCCCTGGTAATAAGTGTTACACCGTCAAGGTTTGACTGAACCTTTTTATAACCCGGTGTAGTATAAGCCATTATTGAAAAAATAACGATTGATAAAAGAACAATTGCCACAAGAAAAACAAGTGCGCATTTAACATCAATAAAAAATGCCATTACCATAGCGCCGAAAACTATAAACGGAGAACGCAGAAACAGCCTTAAAACAAGATTAACACCATTTTGAACAGTATTTGCGTCGTTAGTCATACGGGTAATAAGCGATGATGTACCAAGGTTATCAAGCTCATTAAACGAAAGCGTTTGTATTTTTTGATACAACGCAGAACGAAGTTCCCTGCCAAATCCCGTTGCAGCTTTTGCGGCAAAATATTGAGCTGTGATTGCAGCCACCATACCCACAATCGCAAGAAGAACGAGTATACCACATCTACCTAATATATACGAAGTATTGTTATTAGCAATACCCTTATCAATAATTGCTGCAATAACAAGCGGAACAATAAGTTCAAATGAAGCTTCGAGCAATTTAAAAAGAGGTGCAAACACAGACTCTTTAACATAATTTTTCAGATAAACTAATAATGATTTCAAACTTTACCACCTTATATTTATTACTAATTTATATATTATAATACTAAATAGAATAAAGTCAACAAATTAAAAAAAATTATTTATATACTTTACATAAAGTAAATTAAGGTGTATATTAAATAAAAACAAGTTAGTTGAGGTAATTAAAAATGAACAAATCACCTGTTACTGCAATAATTGTAGGTGCCGGCCACAGAGCTATGGTTTACAGCAAGCTTGCACTTACTAATCCGGAGTTATTAAAAATAGTCGGCGTTGCAGACCCAAACCCTGTAAGAAGAAAGCACTGTATGGAAAAATTCGGCTTTTCAGAAGATATGTGCTTTGAAAATGCGCAAGAGCTTGCAAAAAAAGGTAAGCTTGCCGACACAATTATCAACGGTACAATGGATGAACAGCACATTGAAACATCTATTCCTCTTTTAAATGCAGGATATGATATGCTTCTTGAAAAACCATTTGCCGTAAATGAAGAAGAAATGAGAGAGCTTGTCGACTGTGCAAAGACAAACAATTCTAAAGTTATGATTTGCCATGTACTTAGATATACTCCTTTTTATTACGGAATTAAAAAAAGAATTGTTAACGGTGATATTGGTGACATTATCAATATTCAAACAAATGAGCATGTTTCATACCATCACCTTTCAACATCATATGTAAGGGGCAAATGGGCAAATTCAGATAAATGCCACACATCAATGCTTCTTGCAAAATGTTGCCACGACCTTGATATTATTATGTGGATGATGAGTGACACTAAACCAACCCAAATTTCCTCTTTTGGCAGTAAATATCAATTCAAACCTGAAAATGCACCGAAAGGCGCAGGCACAATTTGTATGAAAGACTGCCCGCTTGTTGATACTTGTGTTTATTCTACAAAGAGATTATACATAGACCATCCTGACAGATGGGCATTTTATGTTTGGGATGCACTTGAAGATATTGAAAACCCAACTATTGATGATAAAATTGCACTTATGAAAAGTGACAGCCCATATGCAAGATGTATGTATAAATGTGATAACAATGTTGTTGACCATCAATCTGTACTTATCAATTTTGCAAACGGTGCAACAGGTACACATAATATGGTCGGCGGTTCATCCGAACCGATGAGAAGAATTCATATTATCGGCACAAAAGGTGAAATTTACGGTAATTTTGAAGAATCAAAATTCTATGTTTCAACAATTGACCCATCACCTGATGCACACAACGGCGAATGCCAAATCGAAGAAGTTGACCTTAATGTTAACGGTGATATGGTTGGTGCATACGGCGGCCACGGCGGCGGAGATGAAAAGCTTGCGGAAGACTTTGTAAAATTCATCCAAGGTGAAAAGCCTAGCCTTGCCTGCACATCAATTTTTGACAGCGTTGCAGGCCACCTTGCTGTTTATCTTGCAGATGAATCAAGAGAAAACGGCGGTGCTCCGCAAAAAGTAGAATTTTGATAAATATAATTTAAAAGAGCCAAGCTTTAAAAGCTTGGCTCTTTTATTACACAAAAAGGCTGTTGCAAAATTGCAACAGCCTAAAAACTTTTAGTCGAATAAGATATCAGTATTAGCAAATGAAAGCGGTGTATACTCGCCGTTATTTACAACATATACAGCAGAAAGCTTAACAGCAACTGCGTACTGCTTACCGGAGCAGGTAAACATATAGCAATCAGCACCGTTTACAGTTTTAACACTGTTATTAAATGAAATAGCACTAGATGATACATCCGAGCTATAACCGATTTGCTTCCAATTATCGTGAATTGTTTGCTTAAGTAAACGCTTAGCTTCATCAACAGTATAATCAGGAGTTGTTGTGATTTCGTGCGGGTTTGAATAAAGGTCATACACAGCAGGTGCCTTAGATTCTTCAGTAACAGTTGTTTCTTCAACAACAGGAGCTGTATAC
>OGLI01002044.1_pt1 | contig 10920 bp, 8 predicted proteins | sample 1572661 | NCBI WGS metagenome assembly OGLI01 (sample SAMEA2581901, study PRJEB24529) | metagenome | biome: Human gut stool | place: China | collected 2011 | reverse complement strand
GTTAAAGTCGCCCTTTTTTAAGGACACGGCGGTATCTGGGAGGTATTGCCGTGTCCTTTTTGCTTTTTCGCAACGTCCATGATCTGCACCAGTTAAAAAAAGCGTAGCCCCTCCATCGGACTATTCCGGCTATGAGTATGAACACAGAAATCATGTAAATAGATTTTATAATTCTTCTGCGCCTGTCTGCGTTTTGCAGACAGGCGCTTTTTGTCGTTATCGGGGATGTTTCTACTGTCCCCGCGCTCCGCCCTTTGCCTGATCCGGCCACCCACCCGATCAGGACGAAAGGAGCGCACAAATGAGCGACAGAAAAAATAATTTTGATTTTTCCCGGCAGAGCTGGCCAAAACAGCCTTCCGCAGAACGAGTAGTGGGCGAAAGGGGAAGAAAAGAACTGCCTCCCGGCACGAAGGGAGGTGAGAACATGAAACCTGATCGCCACGCCGAACACAAGCAGCACGCCTTTGACAGCTTTTGCAAAAAGGTCTTGAAGTGCGAGGCCTGCAATGGCTATCGAGAGATCAGCCGCAGGAAGAAGCACAGCATCCCTTTCAGCGAACTGCCGGAGGACGCAATGGAGCAGCTTGCGGCCTATGACCGTTATCCCTGGGAGTACAACACCTTCATTCTTGGCGGTGATGTGATCCTGATCGAAAACGATCTGCTGGCCGATGCGCTGAACGCCTTGCCTCAGGACAACCGGGATATCCTTCTGATGTACTGGTTCCTGGAAATGGCGGACCGTGAGATCGCGGAGCGTATGAACCTGGCCCGCAGGACGATCAACAACCGCAGGCTGAAATCCTATCGGCTGCTGAAAGAGCTGATGGGAGGTGATACGGATGCGTGACACCGCAGCTTCCCGGAATAATCTTCTTCCTTATCCGGTCATTACCGCCGCTGTCCAGGGCGACCCTGACGCGGTAAACCGTGTGATCGGCCACTACTCCGGCTACATAGCGGCGCTTTCCACAAGGACAAGCTATGATCCTCAGGGCTGTCCTCATTCTCAGGTGGACGATGATCTGCGCCGCAGACTGGAAACGAAGCTGATTATTGCGATTCTGGATTTTGACCTGACCTGATTCAGATGACCGCCGTGCGTTCCCCTTTCCGCATGGTGTGTTCCGCACCTTGACAAAGAAAGCCCGTTGGGAGGCCAGCGCCGCAGTATAAGGCAAACGGATACATTCCTGTTTGTGCCGAGCCATACGGTCGGTGCGCCATGACCTCCATGCGGAGAGAGCGAGAAACACCAGACCGCAAAGCAAGCGTGGCAGCTTGCGGGCGATGACACACGGGCAGGGTTAAAGATACTCGCGCATTGAACGCCCACAAAGCATTGTGCGCCGCACCCATCAGCATGGGCCGGGGTGAGACTCCCGTGGAGCTGTGCCAACAGCCGTCCGTTTTCTGTCTCTTTTGATGCAAGAAATGGTTTTGTATTTGAAAGGGTGAACTATATGCAAAACGAAGTAAGAACCGCGCCGCAGATGGTGCGTGAATATAAAATTGGGAATACAACTTATGTTGTGAAATCCCATTCCAGACCTGACGCCACGGAGGACGCCGTTTCCAAAGTGAAGCGTCTGATACGGAATGACCTCCGAAAAAATACTGCAAACAAATAGAAAAAGGCAGCAGACAGCTTCCAGGCAGCGCGGTATAATTGAGTTAGGAAAAGCATTGTCTGTTTGACTGTCGGATAAGGAGGTTAAAATGTTACAGTCAAACACCCGCCCTGCCGTGAACAGTTTTCCTTTTACCGTTTTGAGCAGCGATGAAATCACCGCTCTTTACTGTCGGTTATCCCAGGACGACAAACAGGAGGGCGACAGCAACAGCATTATAAATCAGAAGAAAATCCTCAAAAAGTACGCAATGGACAGGGGATACACCAACATCCAGTTTTACATTGATGATGGTATCTCAGGCACGACTTTCAACCGGGCCGGCTTCCAGAGCATGATCGCAGATGTGGAGAGCGGCAAGGTAAAGCGGGTTATCGTCAAGGATATGTCCCGCCTGGGCCGTGACTATCTGCAAGTAGGTATGTACACGGAAATCTTTTTCCCGGAGCATGATGTTCATTTTATCGCAGTCAATGACGGGGTGGACAGCAACCAGGAAGATAACGAGTTTACCCCCTTCCGCAACATCATCAATGAATGGTACGCAAAGGACACCAGCAAGAAAATCCGTGCAGTGAAGCGTTCAAAGGGAATGGCCGGAGAACATATCGGCTCCCATCCTCCTTACGGTTACAGGAAAAATCCTGAAAACAAAAAGGAATGGATCGTGGATGAAGAAGCCGCCGAAGTGGTCCGTGAAATCTTCCGTCTGTGTGTCAGTGGTTATGGTCCTACCCAGATTGCAAATATGCTGACGGAAAGAGAAATCCTCTGCCCCACCTACTACGCATTGGAAAGAGGCGAGAAACCGCGTACCGTACTCCCTCCCCATAAATACGCATGGAACGGCCCGGTTGTCGCAATGATATTGGACCGGGTGGATTACCTGGGGCATACGGTAAACTTTAAGACGCACAACAAGTCTTACAAGTGCCATAAGAAAATCAAGCATACTCCCGATCAGTGGAAGGTCTTTGAAGATACCCATGAGGCCATCATTGACAAGGAAACGTTTGAGATCGTCCAGAAAATCCGGGCCGGGAAAAGGCGGCCTACCAGGATGGGGGAAATGCCCATGTTCTCCGGCCTGCTCTACTGTGCAGACTGCGGGAGCAAACTGACCTTCCATCGGAAAGCTGATGAACCGGCAGAAAAACATCATTATATCTGTGGAAATTACAGGAGCAATACTTCCAACTGTACCATGCACTATATCCGTAACGTGGTAGTGGAGCGAATTGTCCTGGAAAACCTGAAAGAAGTCATCCGCTATGTTTCCAACTATGAGGATGAATTTGTGCGGATGGTGATGGATGCCGATGTGCGACAAAAAAACCGTGAGCTGGCGCAGAAGAAAAAGAAGCTGATTGAGCTGCAGAAGCGTATCGGGGAACTGGACACCATCTTCCAGCGTATCTATGAGGACAATATCACAGGCAAACTTTCTGACGAGCGGTTTATGAAAATGTCAAAAGGCTATGAGGATGAACAGCATACCTTACAGGCCGAGGCAGACAAAATTCAGAATGAGCTTCAGCAGGAAGAAAAGAAAAGTGTTGATGTGAAACGCTTTCTTGCCATCGTAAAGAAATACACGGACCTGACCGAACTGACACCTGAAATCTTACGGGAGTTTGTCGATAAGATTATCGTCCATGCACCTGACAAGAGCAGCGGCAGACGGTTACAGGAAATTGAAATCATCTATAACCATATCGGAGAATTTGACCATTCAAAGGTCACTCTCTGGAAAGGAAATGCGGTATAGCATATCCCGTGCCATACCGCATAATCCTAAATCTTAAAAACATCCTTACGAAAACCTTGTTAATACAAGGATTTTAAAGAAAAATGTGATTTTACAATATTCCTTAAAGAGTGCCGGCAGTGGGACTTGAACCCACACGTGGTTGCCCACAACAGATTTTGAGTCTGCCTCGTCTGCCATTCCGACATGCCGGCGTTTTCAGACGAATATTATATTATCATATCCCTATTTAAAATTCAAGAAAAAAATGGTATACTTTTAAAAGCTGATTAAAATAAAATGACATTACTGAAATGAGATGCGAGTGAACAGTAATGAAATCACTATGGAGGAATAAGTAATATGAGATTGGGAGCATTGGAAGCAGGCGGGACAAAGATGGTATGTGCGATCGGGAATGAACAGGGAGAAATTTTTGAACAGATTTCGATTCCTACAGAAACACCGGAAATTACGATACCAAGAATAATTGAATATTTTAAGGATAAGAATATTGATGCACTGGGAATTGCATGCTTTGGACCGGTAGAACTGGATAAAGCAAGTGAGAAATACGGCTACATTACCAGCACACCGAAGCTTGCATGGCGTGATACTCCTATCGTACAGAGATTTGAGGAAGCTCTGCATTGTCCGGTAGGCTTTGATACGGATGTCAATGGTTCGGTATTGGGAGAAGCAACCTTTGGACAGGCGAAGGGTAAAAGGAGCGTAATGTATATCACCATCGGAACCGGAGTCGGAGCCGGTATTATTTCTGAAGGAAACCTTGTACATGGCATGCTTCATCCGGAGGCAGGACATATACTCATGATTCCGCGTAAGGATGATCATTATGAGGGCGGCTGCTTTTATCATAAAACCTGTTTTGAAGGCATGGCAGCAGGTCCTGCGATTGAAAGACGCTGGGGGAAGAAGGGCGTAGAGCTTGCAGATAATAAGGAAGTCTGGGATCTTGAGGCTTATTATATTGCACAGGCAATCTGCAATTATATCATGGTAGTATCACCGGAAATGGTAATCTTAGGCGGTGGTGTCATGCATCAGGAGCAGCTTTTTCCGTTGATCCGTGAAAAGGTTCTGGAAATGGTGGCAGGATACATTCAGACCGAAGAATTAGCCGATATTGATCACTTTATTGTACCGGCAAGCCTGCATGATGATCAGGGAATTATGGGATGCTTAGAGCTTGCAAGAAGAGAACTTCAGAACTAGGCATTTACAGGGAAAAGAGCAAGGCAGACATTTGACCTTGTAGCAACGTACTTCTCAAAGTATAATAAAGAGAGTTGAAATCATAACCATAGGAAACAGAGACATGGATTGTAAGCAGGTAGAAAAGATGATTCCCCAGTTTTTAGACGATGATCTGACTACGGAGGAGCTGCGGGAGTTCATGGAGCATATCGAAAACTGCACAGACTGCAAGGAAGAGCTTACGATAGAGTTTTTGGTAAGTGAGGGACTTGTGCGCCTTGAAAACGGCGCAGTATTTGACCTGCAGAAGGAATTGTCGGAGTGCATTGCGGCTGCAGAACGTCACCTGCACTGGCGTGAAAATGTGCATATGTTTTTATATATTCTGGAGGGACTGGTAGCGGTAGAAGCAATCACGGTAGCAGCCCTGTTTGTGTTTTTAAAATAATAGTATGATACCAGGATTGTGGGAGTGCGTAGCACGAAGCAATCCGTAGGTATCAAAGTCGGGGCTTTTGACCCCAACATCATAGTATGAGGGTAAGAAGGAATGAGCAAGCTTGTACTGATAGACGGACATAGTATTTTAAACAGGGCGTTTTATGGAGTACCGGATCTGACGAATGCAGCCGGTCTTCATACGAATGCCATCTATGGGCTCTTAAATATTTTATTTAAAATTCTGGACGAAGAATCGCCGGATTATCTGACCGTGGCATTTGATGTCAAGGCACCGACCTTCCGGCATGAAATGTTTAAAGAGTATAAAGGGACGAGAAAACCGATGCCGGAGGAACTACGTGAACAGGTTCCTGTAATGAAGGAAGTTTTACAGGCTATGGGAATCCGGATCATTGAGCAGGCAGGTTATGAAGCGGATGATCTTTTAGGAACGATTGCCAAGCGTGCAGAAGCAGAGGGAATTGATGTTTCCCTGGTTTCCGGTGACCGGGATCTGTTACAGATTGCAACGGACAGGATAAGGATCCGCATTCCGAAGACAAAGGGTGGCAGAACAGAAATCGAGAATTACTATGCAGCCGATGTGGAAGCAAAGTATCAGGTAAATCCGGTTCAGTTTATCGACTTAAAGGCATTGATGGGAGATACTGCAGATAACATACCGGGTGTTCCCAAGGTAGGAGAGAAGACAGCAACGGATCTGATGGTGCAGTTTGGTTCCCTGGATGGAATTTATGAGCATATCGACGAGGTGACGAAGAAGTCTGTCAAGGAGTCCCTGATTCAGAATAAAGACCTCGCCTATTTAAGCAGGGAGCTTGCAACGATTAAGCTTGACAGCCCCCTTACTTATACCCTGGAAGAAGCAAGGGTAGGAAACTTTTTTAATGAAGCTTCTTATATATTATTTAAAAAGCTGGAATTTAAGAATTTACTCAATAAATTTGAAAAGGGTGTTTCTAACGAAGAAATATCTGCCTCGTTTCATCTGGTAGAGAACCTTGCAGAGGTGGAGGCACTTTTTACAAGGGTATTGTCTGACAAGGACAGGCAGATTGGTCTGAAGGTAGTGAAGGAAGCCGGACGGCACGGAGAACTGCTGGGTGTGGCACTTCATCTTCAGGAAGAAGGAAGCTTCCTTGTTTTGAAGCAGGGCTTTCTTACCGAAGACTATCTGAAAGAAAAAATAGCGCTTCTGGGTGCACAGTGCCGGATTGCAACTGCGGATATCAAGAGTGAATATGCTTATTTGCAGGCACAGGATACAGACCGGTTCTTTGATGTGATTCTGGCTGCCTACCTGTTGAATCCGCTTAAGAATGATTATACGGTAGAGGATATTGCCAATGAATATCTGAACCTGATGCTTCCGGAGAAAGGACAGGCATTTGGCAGACTGTCCTTTAAGGATGCGCTGAATGAAAAGCCGGAAGATTTTTTGAGGTACTGCTGCTTTGAAGCTTATGTGTGTGCACAGGCAGCTTTTTGTTTACAGCAGAAGCTGGAAGAGACACAGATGGACCGACTGATGCGTGAAATTGAGATGCCGCTCACCCTGGTGCTTTTTTCCATGGAGGAGGAAGGAATCCGCGTGAATCCAGAAGCGTTGAAGGATTACGGAGAAGCTCTTTCGGGTAAAATCACCGAATTGGAGCAGGAGATTTACAGCGAGGCAGGATGTGAATTCAACATTAATTCACCGAAGCAGTTAGGGGAGATCCTGTTTGAAAAGATGGGACTTCCTGGTGGGAAGAAAACGAAAACCGGCTATTCCACGGCAGCAGATGTTCTTGAAAAGTTATCCGGAGAATATCCGGTGGTAAAACATATTCTGGAATACCGTGGACTTACCAAATTAAAGTCCACCTATGCAGACGGTCTGGCTGCATATATTGAGGATGAAAACCGGATACATTCGACCTTTAACCAGACGATTACGGCAACCGGAAGAATCAGTTCCACAGAACCGAATTTACAGAATATCCCGATCCGGATGGAGCTTGGCAGACAGATCCGTAAGGTTTTTATTCCAAAGGATGGTTATTGCTTCATGGATGCGGACTATTCCCAGATTGAGTTAAGGGTGCTTGCATCCATGTCCGGGGACGAGCGTCTGATTGAGGCGTACCGGTCCCATGCGGATATCCACCGGACAACTGCTTCCCAGGTATTCCACATTCCGTTTGAGAAAGTGACGGACCTGCAGAGAAGAAATGCCAAGGCTGTAAACTTTGGTATTGTATACGGAATCAGTTCCTTTGGACTGAGTGAAGACTTGAGTATATCAAGAAAAGAGGCAGCAGCCTATATTGAGCAGTATTTTGAAACCTATCCGCAGGTAAAGCAGTTCATTGATTCTCTTGTTAAGGAGGCAAAGAAGAACGGCTATGCGGTGACTTTATATGGAAGAAGAAGACCGGTTCCTGAGCTTTTCAGCAGTAATTTTATGCAGCGTTCCTTTGGCGAACGGGTTGCCATGAATTCACCGATTCAGGGGACGGCAGCGGATATTATTAAGATTGCCATGATCCGTGTCTTTGAACGGCTTAAGAAGGAAGGGTTGAAGTCAAAGCTGATTTTGCAGGTGCATGACGAACTTCTGATTGAGACAGCATTGGAGGAAGAAGAACAGGTAAGGATGATTCTCGAAGAAGAAATGGTACATGCTTCATCCCTTGCCGTAGAACTGGAAATTGATCTTCATGTGGGCATCAACTGGTATGAGGCAAAATAGCAGAACAGGAAGATAAAGGAGCAGCTTATGAAGGTGATTGGAATTACCGGAGGAGTAGGATCCGGAAAAACGGCACTTTTGGAATACATCCGCATTCATTATAACTGTGAGATCATTCTTGCAGATGAAGCGGCGCATCACGTCGAGGAACCAGGACAGGAATGCTATGCAGAGCTTGTGGAGCTATTGACCCCGGCGATCTTAAATGAGGACGGAACGATTAATAAGAAGCGTATGGCAGAGGAAATTTTTGCAGATGCTTCGCTGCTTGAGACCGTGAACGGGATTATCCATCCGGCAGTACGACAGTATATTTTAAGTGAAATTGAACTGCAAAGAAGCCTGCAGCAGATTGATTTCCTGTTTATCGAAGCGGCTCTCCTGATTGAGTGTGGATATCTGGATATTGTGGATGATATGTGGTATATTTATGCGGCAGAGGAAATAAGACGTAAACGGTTAAAGGAAGCCCGGAACTATTCGGATGAAAAAATTGATGCGATCATGCAGTCGCAGCTTTCAGAGGAAGAATACCGGAAGGCATGCCATTTTGTGATTGATAACAGTGGGGAGCTTAAAGACAGTTTTGAACAAATCGACAGGAAGGTTAGGGAGTATCTGTGATCGAAGAAAAAAGAAACGCAAGTACATATGTGTTTGGTCTGGATATTGGAACCAGAAGTATTGTGGGAACGGTAGGCTACCGGAATCAGAACCGGTTCATTGTTGTAGCACAGCGGGTGAAGGAGCACGATACCCGTGCTATGCTGGACGGACAGATACATGATATCCAGAAGGTAGGAGACACCATCCGTATGGTGAAACAGGAATTGGAGGAAGCGATCGGTGAAAAGCTGAAAGGGGTCTGTATTGCGGCAGCAGGACGTGTGCTTCGCACGGTGACAACTCATGAAGAAATCCAGTTTCAGAATGAGCAGGAGATTTCAAAGGATGATATATACCGTCTGGTATCCTCCGGTGTGGAGAAGGCTTATCAGGAGTTCTTAAATGAAGAAAAAGACAGTGATGTGAAATTCTACTGTGTCGGTCATTCTGTGGTACGCTACTATCTGAATGGGTATCCGATGGGAAATCTTGAGGAACATAAGGGAAGAAATATCGGCGTGGATCTGATTGCCACGTTCCTTCCGGATGATGTTGTAGATGGTCTGTATAAAGCAGTAGAGATTGCAGGACTGGAAGTGGCAAGCTTAACCCTTGAGCCCATTGCAGCCATCCAGCTTGCAATACCGGAACGGTTCCGGATGCTGAATATTGCACTGATTGATGTTGGAGCCGGAACAAGTGATATTTCCATTACGAACGATGGCTGTATCATTGCGTATGGAATGATTCCGGTTGCGGGAGATATCTTAACAGAAACGATTGCAAAGCATTGTCTGGTGGACTTTGCAGAGGCAGAACGGATCAAACGGGAGGCCGGAAAGAGCGATACCGTTTCTTATATGGACATCATGCTTCTCCCACAGACGATTCGCAGCGAAGAAGTAAATGAGCTTCTGGCACCGGTGATTGAAGAGATGTCCACACAGGTGGCAGACAAGATTATGGAATTAAACGGTGGAAAGCCGGTGAGCGCGGTCTTTATCGTCGGAGGCGGCGGCAAGATGGCAGGCTATGCCGAGGCGGTTGCCCAAAAGCTTGGCATTGCAAAGGAGCGTGTTGCCCTCCGGGGTGAAGAGGTTATGCAGAATGTAGTCTTTCAGGAGGATATTAAGAAGGACAGCCTTTTAGTTACGCCGGTTGGTATCTGCATGAATTACTATGAACAGAACAATAATTTTATCTTTGTAAGCTTCAACGGCAGCAGGATTAAGATGTACGATAATAACAATCTGACGGTTGCCGATGTGGCATTGCAGGCACAATTCCCGAAGGATGGACTGTTCCCGAAGCGTGGGAAAGAGCTGACCTTCCAGGTGAACGGCAAGCAGCGGATGGTGCGCGGGCTGCGCGGCGAGGCAGCCGTCATAGAAGTCAATGGAAAGATCGTAGATTTGAATACCACAGTACGCGAAAATGATATTATTGGGGTGACGGAATCTACCGCCGGGGATGCGGCAAAGGCCACGATCGGAGATCTGCCGGAAGCAACGGAAAGCATTTGTGTGGTTGTGAATGGTAATAAGGTTGAGATCCCGAAATTTGCACAGGTGAATGGAGTATTGCAGTCCTCCTATTATGAAATTCGGGAGAACGATGAAATTGAAATGCTGAATTACTATACCGTACAGCAGATTGCAGAATTTATGGATCTTTCCCTGACACCTGGCCGTGAGATTTTCGTAAACCACCAGAGTGCAGAATGGGATACTCCGGTTTATGAGAATTTTACTGTGAACTTTGATCTGGAGAATGAGACCGGAAGCGGGGCTTACGGAGAATCCAACGGGGAAGAAGCAGAAGAAGAGACAGAAGAAAGTATAGCAGGAAATGCAAAAGCGAATTCTATGAAGGAAGCGGCGTCAGAAACTTCCACAGAAGCTTCTGACGAAGAAAAGAAACCGGCCGGACCGACAACGATTATTGTTGTGGTGAACCGCTCACCGGTGACGTTAAGCGGAAAACCATCCTATGTATTTGTGGATGTATTTGATAAAATTGACTTCGATCTGACAAGACCGAAAGGGAAAAATATTGTGACAAGCTTAAATGGCAAACCGGCACAATATATGGAAACGCTTCATGATGGCGATGTGATCGACATCTACTGGAGTAACTAAGGAGGAACGGACGTGAGATTGTGCAGTGTTGCCAGTGGAAGCAGTGGAAACTGTATTTATGCAGGAACGGATACTACCCATCTGCTTGTGGATGTGGGAATCAGCGGAAAGAGGACAGAAGCAGGATGGAATGAACTGGGACTGTCCATGAGAGACATTGATGGAATTCTTGTTACACATGAACATTCTGATCATATTGCGGGACTTGGTGTTTTAGCCAGAAAATACGGCACACCCATTTATGCAACGAACGGAACGATCCGGGCAATTCAGAATACGCCGTCTGTGGGGAAAATTCCTGATGAGCTGTTTCATCCTGTCTGCGCAGATGAAAAAATTATAATTAAAGATATGGTCTGTAATCCATTAAAGATTTCGCAT
>OGLI01002036.1_pt1 | contig 10955 bp, 11 predicted proteins | sample 1572661 | NCBI WGS metagenome assembly OGLI01 (sample SAMEA2581901, study PRJEB24529) | metagenome | biome: Human gut stool | place: China | collected 2011 | reverse complement strand
GAATTCTTTTGTAATCATAATCTATCACCTCTCTAATCTATTCTACCATTTCGGGAATAATTCGTCAAGAACTCCGATTTTTTTCGTAGGAATAGACAAAAACGCCCCCTGAAAATTTCAAGGGGCGACAAAACTAAATTCTGATTTTACATTACTTGAAGTTGTAGAGCTGTATCTGCTCGAAGCCGTCGAGGAGCTCTCCGGACATCTTGAACGCCGCGTCGACGCCGCGCGCAACGCACTCGATTGGGTTTTCTGCAACGAAGCAGGGAGCGCCCACGTTGTCGCTGATAAGCTCCGGCAGACCTCCGAGCATTGCTCCGCCGCCGGTGAGGAGTATTCCGTTCGAGAGGATATCGCCGACCAGCTCAGGCGGAGTGGATTCCAGCACCAGCTTTACCTGCTCGACTATCTCCATGGCGTTCTCGTGGATAGCGTCGTAGATGTCCTGATCGGATATCTCAATGCTCTCGGGGAGACCCTTCAGGAGGTTTCTGCCGCGTATCGTCATCTTCTTTTCGCCGGTGGGGTCGAATACGTTTGCGATCTCCATTTTGGCTTTTTCTGCGGTCTTTTCGCCGATGAGTATTTTGTATTTCTGGGTGATATGGCGGATTATTGCCTGATCGAACTTGTTTCCCGCCATCTTGATGGAGCGGCTCTGGACGATACCGTTGAATGAAACGATAGCCACATCGGCAGTACCGCCGCCGATATCAACTACCATGGTTCCGTTGGGTTTGGAGATGTCCACGCCAGCACCGATAAGAGCCGCGATAGGCTCCTCAATGAGGAACACCTTGCGCGCGCCTGCGGACATCGCCGCCTCGACTACTGCACGGCGCTCCACGTCGGTGACGGAGGAGGGTACGCACAGAACTATCCGGGGCTTCATCATGGCGCCGCCGTTCACCATGTGGATAAACTCGCGGATCATTGCCTCGGTCATGTCGTTATCGGAGATAACGCCGTCCTTCAGCGGGCGCACTGCAACGATGTACTCCGGGGTTCTGCCTATCATCTTGTAGGCCTCCGCGCCGACCGCGACGACTGCTTTTTTCTTCTTATCGTAAGCCACCACGGACGGTTCATTCAGTACAATGCCCTTTCCGGCAATGGTGATGATGATATTCGCGGTGCCAAGGTCTATGCCTATATCAAGTGCCATATTTATTCTCCGTTCTCTGATTTGTCTTTTCGTCTACACGTTTATTATATGGTCACCTCTAAAAACCTCATGTGAGCGAAAATGTGCAGTGCGCGCCATCTTCGTCGTCAAACCTCCTCGTAAGGCATACAGCCTTACTTCGTCGGCTTTCCTAGAATCTGGCACACCCTGCCCATTTTTGCTTTTCGCACCGGTTTTTAGAGGTTCCCATATGGGGAATTCCAACATAAATTATATCATGTTTTTTGTCGATTTGCAATATATTTTGCGGCTTCCTTCAGAAGAAATTCACGTTCGTTCGGAAAATTTCCGTTTATTACTTCGTCAAGCAGGAATTTCAGCGCCTTCCCCATTTCCGGAGACGGCTCCATCAGCCCGGAGAGCGCCTTCCCGTCGACCGCAAGGTCTTTCAGCGTGAGACAGCAGGACGGCGCGAGGGCTTCCGCACGGGAGAGAACAGCGCGCCATTCGCCGCAGCGTCCGGCGCATTCCGGAGTTTTCGCCGAGTCGTCGCAGATGTGGGCCAGGCAGATATCCCGGACGGTTTCCAGACCGTATTTTCTGAGCAGCCGGCGCACCGACTTATCCGTATCGCTGAGAGGAACGTCGTGATACCTTACAATGGTGCAGACCCGCTCCCGCAGTGCGTTGCTGCATTTCAGCCGGCGGAGGATATCCTCTGCGATATCCGCGCTGACGGCGGCGTGACCGTAGAAGTGACCCTCGCCGTCCTCGCCGAGCGTGAATCGCTGCGGCTTCCCGATATCGTGGAGCAGCATTGCGAGGGTCAGCGGGAGCCTGCACTCGCTGTCTGCGGAGATCTCCGCGGCCTTCTGCGCTGACATCACGCAGTGCTCGTAAACATCGAAGCAGTGGAACCTCGAGTGCTGCACGAAGCCTGTGCATTCCCTAAATTCCGGGATTATCACTGCGGCGATATCGCGGAATTCAGTCAGAACCCGGAAAATATTGCGGTGGGAGTTTCTGCCGGTCAGCAGCCCGCACAGCTCGGAGAAAACGCGCTCTGCGGATATCTTATTGAGCAGCTCCCTGGTATCGTGCATAGCCCGTGCGGTGTTTTCCTCTATCTCAAACCCGAGGGAAGCCGAGAAGCGCAGTCCGCGCAGGATACGCAGAGCGTCCTCGCGGAAGCGCTTTTCCGGCTTGCCTATGCAGCGTATCACGCCCGCTTTGATGTCCTCGGCGCCGCCAAATTCGTCGAAATATCCCTGCTTGGGATTGTAGGCTATGCCGTTCATCGTGAAGTCCCGGCGGGAAACGTCATCGCGGATATTCCTGGTGAATGTGACACGCTCCGGGCGGCGGCTGTCGCGGTATTCGCCGTCCACGCGGTAGGTGGTTATCTCGATGGGGGAGCCGTCTGCAAGCACCGTGACTGTCCCGTGCTTCAGTCCGGTCTCTATCAGGCGGTATCCCGCAAATACCTGCTCGGTCTCCGCCGGGAGCGCAGACGTCGTTATGTCGTAGTCATGCGGGATTATCCCCATCAGGCTGTCACGGACGCAGCCTCCGACCACCCAGGCTTCATGTCCTGCGGATTCCAGCATATCCAGCGCGCGGGAGATATTCTCAGGCAGTACCATTGTGCACCTCCGTTCTGTTATTGTCTGATTATTATGGTATTATAGTAAAAAAAAGAACTGTATAAAACAGCCCCCCGAAGTATTATTCACGAAATGTCGAAGTAAAGAAAGGAGGCCGTATTGCGATTACCTGGAGATATACTCAGGGTGTTCGTAATACGACCCCTCTCAAAGAGTGAGTCAAAATAAAACCTTCTCTATAAGCCCGACCTGAAAGAACGCTTTTTATCAGCATGTTTACCTGACCGCAGCGGTGAGCCGGAACGGAATTACCCGCAAGGTTTACCATTGCGCGTCACGCTAGAAACCGATGATCTGCGTTTCGTCGGACTGTATTCTTCCGGAATACAACGGCTCCGCCTGCGCGGAGATTGCCTGCGTCCACCGGAGCTGCCCGCAGCTTTTGCAGAATCTGTTCTTGCATCTGCCCTGCGCCTTTGACCCCGCCGCTGGACTTTGCGGAAAGGCTGTGATAGCTGAACCCGTGTGTACCCGGAATTCAGGCGCATATCATGTAGACCAGTATCCTGCAGCCGCACCGGACTGCATACTGCCGCATACCGTCCGCGTCTGCGCCGCCCGGCATGCGAAGGAACTCCGCTGTGCATGTACTTTCCGTCAACGCTCCCGATAGCGATCAGGCTCGCACACTTACAGTTTTATTCATCTTTATTTTATCGCATTTCATGCAAAATGTCAAGTGTTTTTCCCAAAATTCCCCGACTAATACACAAATTCCGTCAAAAAATTCCTTATGTTCCCTAGAACGCGATGATTTCCCCGAGTATCCTCAGCAGGTACATTCCGAAGCTCATTCGGCGGACATCCTCCCGGGCGACGATATCCGAGCGGAACACCTCGCTGCCGTCCAGCGTGACAAGAAACTCTCCTACAAACTGTCCCTTTTCCACCGGAGCCTCCAGCTTCTCAACGAAGGTGTATTCGTACTTTACCCTGCCGGAGCAGCCCTTCTTTATAATGCAGTCTCCCAGTGACTTCACCATCGGTCTGACCTCCGCGGTCTCGCCGCGCTCCACCGCTATCGGAAGGAGTTCCCGGCTGTCTGTCTCGGGAGTAAACCGCTCAAATCCGCTGAAACCGTAGTCAAGCAGTTCCTCCGCCTTGTCGAAGCGCTCCGGATCCTCGCCGCAGCCCAGCACCACCGCCACAAGCCGCATGTCCCCGCGCTGTGCGCACGCCGCAAGGCAGCAGCCTGCGCCGTCCGTGGTGCCGGTCTTGCCGCCCAGAATGCCGTCGTAGTACCTCACCAGCTTGTTGGTGTTCAGAAGCTGAGTTTCTCCGCCGCGCAGGTAATCGAGCCAGGTCAGCAGCCAACCGCGGTAGTATTCCTTCGTCATAAGCTCCGCCGTCATTATGGCGATGTCCTCAGCGGAGGAGTAGTGGCCTTCTGCGTCGAAGCCTACGCAGCCGGTAAACTTCGTGTTTTTCAGCTTCATTTCCCTGGCGCGTTTGTTCATCAGCTTCACGAATGCCGCTTCGCTTCCCGCCGCGTGTTCCGCGAGAGCTATGCAGGCGTCGTTCGCGGAACTTACGATGACCGCTTCCAGAAGCTCCGCTGCGGTCATTTCCTCGCCCGCTTCCAGCCATATCACCGAGCCTTCCGCAGACGAGGCGTAGGACGAAGCCTTAACAGCGTCCGTAAGCTGTAGCTCCCCGGCGTCTATCATATCCGCGAGCACCAGAAGGGACATCACCTTAGTTATCGAAGCCATCGGCAGCCGCGCCTGAGCGTTCACCGAGTACAACACCTGCCCTGTTTCGGCCTCCATCAGCACCGCCGCTTTCGGCGTAGCTATGGAGCCTGTATTGCCGTCCCCGGATTCTTCGGCGTACGCCCTCCAGGACAGACCCGCAGCCAGTATAGCAGCGCACAAAATGCAGCACAGTATTTTTCTGAAGCGTTTCAACGGAATTCCCCCTTTATAGTACAAGCCGCTTTTTATAAAAGGTATGCCGTGGATCAGAAAAAATTGCAGATTTTTTTTGCAAAGCCCTTGACAAATCACATGTGCGGGTGTATAATCAAATCGAACAAATGAACAGATGTTCAAACGAACGACCGAAAAGGAGACACCGCCCATGGAAAACGACGCACCGCACTGTGAATTCATGTGCGTACATGCAGACACAGTAGACCGGATAACTTCGACGATGCCCGATGAAGATACGCTTATAGACCTGTCTGAGCTGTTCAAGGTATTCGGGGATTCCACACGGATAAAGATACTCACGGCGCTGAGCCACGGGGAGCTTTGCGTGTGCGACCTGTCGAAGCTGGTCGGAATGACGTCCTCGGCGGTATCACATCAGCTCAAGATACTTCGCAGCGCGAAGCTTGTAAGCTGCCGCCGTGATGGAAAAACTGTGTTCTACGCCCTTGCCGACGACCATGTTACAACGATAATCCGCCAGGGGCTGGAGCATGTCAACGAATAAGGAGCAGAGCTATGACTGATTTCTGGGACAAGATAGCCGGGGTGTACGACCTCGCAGAGAGCATAAACGGAGACGTGTATCACGAAATGTGCGCGCAGACTGAAAGGCTGGTCCCCGCCGGGGCAAAGGTGCTTGACTGCGCCGCCGGCACCGGGGAGCTTTCGCTCGCCGCCGCGAAAAATGCGGAATCTGTAGTCTGTACCGACCTTTCCGAGAAAATGCTGAAAAATGCCCGCCGCAAGGCTGGATTCTTCGGAGCCGATAATATCAGCTTTGAAACGCGCAATATCTTCGATTTGAAAGACCCGGACAACACCTACGATATAGTGATCGCCGGAAACGTCCTGCACCTGCTGAAGAATCCGCAGGGCGCAGTCATGGAGCTTTACCGTGTGCTCAAGCCAGGCGGAAAGCTGCTTCTTCCGACATTCGCCACAAAGAACCGCGGGAAGCTTCTTATAAAGCTTTACAAGGCGATAGGCTTCGACCCGGAGGCGAGCTATTCCCCGTCGGAATACAAGAAAATGCTCGAGGGCTGCGGCATTGGCAGGGTCTACACAAAGCTCATCAAGGGAACTATCCCGTGCTGCTATGCAGTCATAATCAAGAACGAAGCAGAGGATAACTCTGACGAATAAACCAACCGAGAAAGGACACCACCATGAAAAAGACATTCAAGCTCATCGACCTGGACTGCGCGCACTGCGCCGCTAAGATGGAGGAGGCAATAAAGAAGCTCCCCGGTGTTACAAACGCTTCCGTTAACTTCCTTCAGCAGAAATTCACGCTGGAAGCTCCGGACGATCAGTTCGACGAGGCTCTCAAGGCGGCAATAAAGGTATGCAAGGACGTTGAGCCGGACTGCACGATAAAGGTGTAATTTTTTTCAGATAACGAGGTGAGCAGCAATGAGTAAAAAGCAGAAAAAAATGCTGATACGCATAATCGCCGCTGGAGCGATCTGGGCGATCGGTTTTGCAGTAGAGCATATTTTCCCGACGGACGACAGATTCAGCCTGCTGGGATTCATTCATCTGGGAATATTCACTGCCGCTTATCTCGTGATAGGCTGGGATATCCTGTGGAAAGCTATCCGGAACATCGCGCACGGTCAGGTGTTTGACGAGAACTTCCTGATGTGTATAGCTTCGATCGGCGCTATGGTCATCGGCGAGTACGACGAAGGCGGCGCCGTTATGATACTCTACCAGATAGGCGAGCTGTTTCAGAGCGTTGCGGTCGGAAAATCCCGCCGCTCCATCGCCGAGATGGTGGACATTAACCCTGAGTACGCGAATGTAGAGCGCGACGGCGAGGTGTCCGAGGTCTCCCCGGAGGACGTAGCCGCAGGCGAGACGATAGTCATTCGCCCCGGCGAGCGCATTCCGCTTGACGGAACGGTAATTTCAGGCTCCTCCGAGCTGAACACTGCGGCGCTCACCGGCGAGAGCGCACTCCGTGCGGTCGCAGAGGGCGACGAGGTAATAAGCGGCTGCATCAACACGAACGGCCTGCTCAAAGTCAAGGTATCGCGCCCCTACTCCGACTCCACCGTTGCGCGTATCCTGGAACTGGTCGAGAACTCCACCGAGAACAAGGCAAAGCCCGAGAACTTCATTACGAAATTCGCGAAGGTGTATACTCCTATCGTGGTGTTCGCGGCTATCGCGCTGGCGATAATCCCGGGTCTTATAGAAACCTCGATGAACGGCTTCACCGATTTCACCAACTGGATCGGCGAAGGCGGCTGGGTTTACCGTGCGCTGTCGTTTCTGGTAGTTTCCTGCCCCTGCGCTCTGGTTATTTCGGTTCCGCTCTCCTATTTCGGCGGTATCGGCGGGGCTTCGAAGTATGGTATCATGATAAAGGGCGCGAACTATCTCGAGGAACTGTCGAGAGCGCGCACGTTCGTGTTTGACAAGACCGGCACCCTTACAAAGGGCAGCTTTGCAGTCACCGGAGTAACTCCCGAGGGCATGTCGGAAAACGAGCTGCTCGGTATCTGCGCGGCTGCGGAGACCTACTCCACGCACCCGATAGCGCAGTCGATAATCGCGGAAGCCAAGAAGCGCGAGCTTACAACAACGGCTTCCGACGCCGAGGAGATCGCGGGCTACGGCGTTAAGGCAGTAGTTGACGGCAGGACTGCAATAGTCGGAAATCACCGCCTTATGCAGCGCGAGAACATCGCGGCTCCCTCTGTGGACACCCCGGGCACTGTCGTGCACTGCGCGGTTGACGGTAAATACGCAGGCTGCATCGTGATATCCGACGAGATAAAGCCCGGGGCGCCGAAGGCGCTTGCGGCTCTCAAGGAGCTTTGCGGCGCAAAGACGGTAATGCTCACCGGCGACCGTAAGGCAGCCGCTGACGCCATCGCAAAGACAGCAGGTATCGACGAGTACCACGCGGAGCTTCTCCCTGATGGGAAGGTATCCAAGGTGGAGGAACTCTACAAGGCTAAGCCGGAAAACAGCTCGCTGGTATTCGTGGGCGACGGAATGAACGACGCTCCGGCGCTTGCCCGGGCGGACGTCGGCATAGCGATGGGCGCAATGGGAAGCGACGCGGCGATAGAAGCTGCGGATATCGTCCTGATGAACGACAATATAGAGAGCCTTCCGACAGCGGTGCGTATCTCGAAAAAGACTCACGCCATTGTAATGCAGAACATAGTGTTCGCGATAGGCGTAAAGGTGCTGATAATGCTGCTTACTGCGGTAGGTATCGGCAATATGTGGATCGCGGTGTTCGGCGATGTCGGAGTTGCAGTGCTTGCGATTCTGAACGCCACACGGGCTATGAGAATAAAGTAAATCAAACCGGGACTGCGGCTGGCAGTCCCGGTTTTTTAATTCGGAATTATGGTGCCGCCTTCGGCGGAGGATTTGAAATATCGCGCGAAGCGCGCACGATAATTCCGCATTCCGAATTTAAAAAGGGCTGCCGGCGGCAGCCCTTGATTATTAGTTCTTTAAGCTCTGTAACGGAGCAGGAATGCGTCCGCCGCGGCTGATGAACTTGCTCGCGGAGAACTTGCTTACCGGCATTACCGGAGCGCTTCCGAACAGACCGCCGAACTCTACCATGTCGCCTTCCTTCTTGCCGATGGCAGGAATTACGCGCACTGCGGTGGTCTTGCTGTTGACCATGCCGATAGCGGCTTCGTCAGCGATGATGGCGGATATGGTGTCAGCGGAGGTGTCGCCGGGAATTGCGATCATATCCAGACCTACGGAGCAGACAGCGGTCATTGCTTCCAGCTTTTCAAGGCCGAGGGAGCCCTTGACTGCTGCGTCGATCATGCCGGCGTCCTCAGATACGGGAATGAACGCGCCGGAAAGTCCGCCGACGTGGGAGGAAGCCATTACGCCGCCCTTCTTAACTGCGTCGTTGAGCATTGCGAGGCACGCGGTCGTACCGTGGCAGCCGCAGCTCTCGAGGCCGATCTCCTCGAGGATATGCGCGACGGAGTCGCCGGGTCTGCTCTGCTGAGTCCCCGGCAGCGGGGGTCGGGGCAAGGGAGAGGTCAACGATACCGAACGGAACGCCGAGTCTCTGGGAAGCCTCCGTACCAACGAGCTGACCCATTCTTGTGATCTTGAACGCGGTCTTTTTGATGACGTCAGCTATCTCGCTGATGTTTGCGTCGGGGTGCTTGCGGAGCGCAGCGCGTACAACGCCGGGTCCGGAAACGCCTACGTTTATCTCGCAGTCGTACTCGCCAACACCGTGGAATGCGCCCGCCATGAAGGGGTTATCCTCTACTGCGTTGCAGAATACAACTATCTTTGCAGCGCCGAAGTAGCTGTTGTCCTTGGTAGCTTTCGCGGCGTCAAGTATCACCTGACCCATCATAGCTACTGCGTCCATGTTGATACCAGCCCTTGTGGAGCCGATGTTGACGGAGGAACAAACGTTGCTTGTTTCAGCGAGAGCCTCCGGAATGGACTGGATAAGCTCCAGGTCGCCTGCGGAGAATCCCTTGTGGACAAGCGCGGAGTAACCGCCGAGATAGTTTACGCCGGTGCCGTCGGCAGCGCGCTGGAGCGCCTTCGCGAACTTCACGGGGCTGCCCTTGCACGCAGCGGAGACCATCGCGATAGGCGTAACGGAGATACGCTTGTTGACTATCGGGATACCGTACTGCTTTTCGATGTCCTCGCCGGTCTTTACAAGGTTCTCAGCCTTGCGCATTATCTTGTCGTATACCTTGTCGCAAGCCTTGTCGATGTCGCTGTCGATACAGTCGAGAAGGGAGATACCCATTGTGATGGTACGGATATCCAGATTCTCCTCCTGTATCATCTTTATCGTTTCTAAAATATCGGTCGAATTCAGCATTTGTCGGTGTTCTCCTTATCAGATTCTGTGCATCGCGTTGAAGATGTCCTCGTGCATAACATGTACCTGAAGACCCATGTCGCTGCCTGCCTTTGTCAGCTTGTCAGCGAAGTCGATGTAGTCGATGTTGAGCTTGGAGATCTCGATCATCATTGTCATTGCGAACAGATCCTGCATGATGGTCTGTGTAACGTCCATTACGTTTGCATTGTGCTCTGCGCAGATACCGCTGACCTTTGCCAGAATACCTACAGTGTCCTTACCGATAACAGCTACTACGGCTCTCATACTTGTCCTCCTTGTCTGCGGGCATGTCATTATGTATAAAATTATGCACCGCGACCCTTGAATTTTTATCTTTCTTATCTATTATACTAAAAAAAACTGAAAAAGTAAATGTATTCATAGACAAATTTAAAAATTTGTGATAAAATAATAAAAAAAGCATTTGAAAGAGTAATATTATAGTCACTTTTTCAAATCAGACACAGAACAGAAGAAGGTAGACAAATGGAAACTGAAATACTCCGCCATATCCCGGCGGATATCCATAACCATTCCACCCTCTCCCCGGACGGCTGCGACGAGCCGATGAGAATGGCGGAGCGAGCCTGCGGGCTGGGAATAAAGCACTTTGCGCTGACGGATCATATTGAATGCGAAAAGCTGGAAAGCTGGGATTATGCAGGTGCGATAGCAAGGTCACATGATGTGTTCCTTGAGATACAGGAGCGCTTCCGCGGGAAGATGGAGGTATACTACGGCGCGGAGCTTGGACAGGCGCTGTTCAACCTGCCCGCCGCTGAAAAGATACTCGCGGAGCATGACTACGATTTCGTGTTAGGCTCCACGCACTGCACCCGCACTTACCCGCGCCTTGATCGCATACCCGACAGCGACGAGGACAGGTACCGCTGCCTTGACGAGTATTTCGATGAGGAACTTCGTCTTGCCGAGTGGGGCAGGTTCTGCTCGCTGTCGCACCTGACTTTCCCGCTGCGCTTCATCAGCGGCGACGTGGGCGGTCACAAGGTCGATATGAGCCGCTACAGCGCGATAATCGACAAAATACTGGAAACAATAATTCGACAGGGTATCGCCCTGGAGGTAAATTCCGCCGGCATACGCAAGGGGCTGCACGTCCCTATGCCGAATGCGGAGTACGTCAAGCGTTACTACGACAAGGGCGGCAGAATGGTGACGGTCGGTTCCGACGCGCACCGGGTCGCAGACGTCGCGGCGGACGTTCCGCAGGTGTACGGCATGCTGCGGGATATCGGATTCACCGAGGTATGCGTTTTCAGGAAGAAACAACCCATATTTGTTTCTATAAATTAAAAGGTCACCTCTAAAAACCTTGTTTGAGTGAAAATGTGTATAGC